>Ga0265325_10001095_pt1 | contig 19483 bp, 16 predicted proteins | sample 41420metaG_FD_202090 | JGI IMG/M metagenome (GOLD analysis project Ga0265325, IMG submission 202090) | Rhizosphere microbial communities from Carex aquatilis grown in University of Washington, Seatle, WA, United States - 4-14-20 metaG | ecosystem: Host-associated > Plants > Roots > Rhizosphere...
CGGTGAGGTCTCGTGGGACTTCATCGGCCGCCGTCGCCGTTGGTATGCGCTCTCGCTGACGGTGATGGCGATCGGCATCATCAGCCTGGCGATCCGGGGGATCAACCCCTCCATCGACTTCACCGGTGGCGCGCAGTTCCAGGGCCCGCTGAACGGGCACACGGTCACCCAGGTCAGAGATGCGGTCACCTCGGCGGGGATCAACCCCAGCGTGGTAGAGACCACCGGTACCGGATCGGACGAGCGGTTCGAGGTCCAGACCAAGACGCTGGACACCACCCAGGTCAACCAGGTCCAGACCTCGCTGATCAGCAAGATCGGAGTGACTGAGCAGAACCTCGACATCACGACCGTCGGCTCGACCTGGGGCAGTCAGATCACCCACAAGGCGGTCCTGGGCCTGATCATCTTCCTGATCGCGGTCATCGCCTATCTCTCGGTCCGGTTCGAATGGAAGATGGCGTTGGCGGCGATCATCGCGCTGCTGCATGACCTCGTCATCACGGCAGGCATCTATTCGCTGTCGGGGTTCCAGGTCAGCCCGTCCACCGTCATCGCGTTGCTGACGATCCTCGGTTATTCGCTCTACGACACCGTGGTCGTGTTCGACAAGGTGCGGGAAAACACCGCGGGGATCGCCGGCGGCAGCAAGATGACCTTCACCCAGGCCTCCAACCTGGCGGTCAACCAGACTCTGGTCCGGTCGATCAACACCTCGATCATCGCGCTCCTGCCGGTGCTGGGGTTGCTGGTGATCGGCTCGGGCCTGCTCGGTGCCGGATCGCTGAACGACCTTTCGCTGGCGCTGTTCATCGGTCTCGCGTCGGGTGCCTACTCGTCGATCTTCATCGCGACGCCGCTGCTGTGTGAGTTCAAGGAGCGCGAGCCGACGTACCAGCAGTTGGCCAAGCGGGTTGCCAGCCGGCGGGCGAAGGAGTCGCGCGAAGCGGTCGGCGGTCTGACCCCGGCCACGGCCGGCGCACCGCTGGCCGCCCGCGACCAGCCCGCCCAGCGGTTCGTCGCCACCAAGCTCGAGCCGGCCGACCCGGTCGGCGACGGCAGCGCCGACGACGGAACCGGCGAGGAAGTGCCGGCCGGCCCGCCGCGCACGGGTACGCCGCCCAGAGCCGGGTCCCGGCCGGCCCAGGCGCAGCGGCGGAGCAACCGCGGCGGGCGTCCGGGCGGGCGCGGCAAGTCGCGCAAGCGGCGGTGAGCCCGCTCGACCTGGAGGCGCTGCTGCGCTCGAGGGTGCGAGAGATCCCGGACTTTCCCGAGCCGGGGGTCAGCTTCAAGGACATCACCCCGTTGCTCGCCGACCACGTGGCGTTCGCCGGTGCGGTCGACGCGATCGTCGGCCACCACGGCCGCGGCACGATCGACAAGGTGGTCGGCATCGAAGCCCGCGGCTTCATCCTCGCCGCCCCGGTCGCCTATCACTTCGGCGCCGCGTTCGTCCCGATCCGCAAGGCCGGCAAGCTGCCCAGCGCGACCTTCGCCGAGTCCTACGCCCTCGAGTACGGCGAGGCGACGATCGAGGTGCACCAGGACGCCTTCAGCGCCGGCGAGCGGGTGCTGCTTGTCGACGACGTGCTTGCCACCGGCGGCACGGTGGCCGCCGCGGTGCGGCTGGTCGAGCGGACCGGCGCGGTCGTTGCCGGTTGCAGCGTGCTGATCGAGCTCGCGGCGCTCGACGGTCGCGCTCGGCTGGGCGACCTCGACGTCCAGGCGCTGCTGACCTACTAGCTTCCCATTAGCCCATTCGTGCGCGCCGCGCCGCCGGACGGGAACGCTGGACACGCTTCGATCGTTAGACTTGATACCTGAAGCTGACGAAGGGCTGTGCGCGTGGCAAATGACGTCGTTCCGGTTGCGGATGACGTCCTGCCCGCTGCCGCCGAATCGATCACCGAGCCCGCCCCGGCCGCGCGGGTCCGGACCAGGCTGGGCCGCCTCGCCGGCCCCAAGGACTCGCCGCCGCCGGAGCTCGAGCCGCTGCTGAAGACCTTGCGCGCCAACCATCCGAAGGCCGACACCCGGCTTGTGGTCCGGGCCTACGAGGTGGCCGAGCGGTGTCACCGCGGCCAGCAGCGGCGTAGCGGCGATCCCTACATCACCCATCCGGTTGCCGTGGCGACGATCGCGGCCGAGCTCGGTATGGAGGCTCCGACCCTCTGCGCCGCGTTGCTGCACGACACCGTCGAGGACACCGCGCTGTCGCTCGCCGACGTCACCCGCGACTTCGGTGACGAGGTCGGCCGCCTGGTCGACGGCGTGACCAAGCTCGACAAGGTCCGCTACGGCGAGTCGGCCGAGGCCGAGACGATCCGCAAGATGGTGGTCGCGATGGCGCGCGACCCGAAGGTGCTCATCGTCAAGCTGGCCGACCGGCTGCACAACATCCGTACCGTGTCCTGGCTGCCGCCGGACAAGCAGCACCGGATGGCCAAGCAGACCCTGGAGATCTACGCGCCGCTGGCGCATCGGCTCGGGATGAACGCGATCAAGTGGGAGCTCGAGGACCTGTCCTTCGCGACCCTCTACCCGAAGCGCTACGACGAGATCGTTCGACTGGTGGCCGAGCGTGCTCCATCCCGCGAGACCTACCTGGCCGGAGTTTCCGAGAGCGTCGGCGCTGAGCTGCGCAACGCGAAGATCAAGGCGACGGTCACCGGCCGGCCGAAGCACTACTACTCGATCTACCAGAAGATGATCGTGCGCGGGCGCGACTTCGATGACATCCACGATCTGGTCGGGCTGCGCATCACGGTCGAGACCGAGCGCGACTGCTACGCGGCGCTCGGTGTGATTCACACCATGTGGTCGCCGGTGCCCGGCCGGTTCAAGGACTACATCGCGATGCCGAAGTTCAACCTCTACCAGTCGCTGCACACCACCGTGATCGGCCCGCAGGGCAAGCCGGTCGAGGTGCAGATCCGGACCACGCAGATGCATCGCCGGGCCGAGTACGGCATCGCATCCCATTGGAAATACAAGGAAACGACCGAGGTCGGCGAGCACGACATGACCTGGCTACGGCAGCTGGTCGACTGGCAGCGCGAGACTCAGGACCCCGGCGAGTTCCTCGACTCGCTGCGCTGGGACCTGCACGCCAACGAGGTTTTCGTCTTCACGCCGAAGGGCGACGTGATTGCCCTGCCGGCGAGTGCGACCCCGGTCGACTTCGCGTACGCCGTCCACACCGAGGTCGGGCACCGTTGCATCGGTGCGCGGGTCAACGGCCGGCTGGTGCCGCTCGAGTCGCCGCTCGACAACGGCGACGTGGTCGAGGTCTTCACGTCGAAGTCCGAGTCGGCCGGACCGAGCCGCGACTGGTTGTCGTTCGTCAAGTCGCCGCGGGCCCGCAACAAGATCCGCCAGTGGTTCGCCAAGGAGCGTCGCGAGGACGCGATCGACCAGGGCAAGGAAGCGCTCAGCCGCGCGATGCGCAAGGCCGGGCTGCCGTTGCAGCGGCTGATGGGCGGTGACGCGCTACTGACGCTCGCCCGCGACCTGCACTACGCCGACGTATCGGCGCTGTATGCCGCGATCGGCGAGGGCCAGATGTCGGCGCAGTCGATCGTCCAGCGCCTCGTGCACGCGCTCGGCGGACCCGAAGGCGCCGTCGACGACATCGCCGAGACCGAGACCGCCACCAGGACCCGCGCCCGGCCGCGGCCGGCCGGCGATCCCGGCGTCGTGATCAAGGACGTGACCGACGTGTGGGCGAAGCTCGCCCGCTGCTGCACCCCGGTGCCGGGCGACGAGATCCTCGGGTTCGTGACCCGCGGCCACGGGGTGTCGGTGCACCGGGTCGACTGCACCAACGCCGCGAGCCTGCAGGCCGACCCCGACCGGCTGGTCGAGGTCGAGTGGGCTCCCACCGCCGGCTCGGTCTTCCTGGTCGCAATCCACGTCGAGGCACTCGACCGGAACCGGTTGCTCTCCGACGTGACCCGAGTGCTCTCCGACGCGCACGTCAACATCTTGTCCGCCGCCGTTTCGACCACCCGCGACCGAGTGGCGACGTCACGGTTCACCTTCGAGATGGGCGACCCGAAACACCTCGGCCACCTGCTCCGCGCCGTACGCGGAGTGGAAGGCGTCTACGACGCATATCGAGTCACGTCAGGGTTCTGAGCGACCGCGAGCTAGCCGCTGGCGGCGTTCTCGGTCGCTTGCGTGCCTCCAAGCAGGCGGCGCTCCCTGCGGCCTTGCCAGCGACTACCTCGCGGCCGCTTCTTCGGACGCCGCGTCCCGCCGATTTCCCGTTTCAGCACACAACGCTCGTTGACCAGCACGACGTTTGGGCATGCGTGTGCATGGACGGGGTGGTGTGGGCGGTTTCGCGGGTGGCGTTGTGTGCTGAAACGGGGATCGCTGGCCCGGTCAGCCCTTGGTGACTCCGAACGACTCGATCACGACTGGTTGGTTGGGGTGCCCGTCGCCGGCGCCGTTGGAGTTGTCGGTGCCGGCCCTGGCGATCCGCTGCAGCACGCTCAGCCCGGCAGTGATCCGGCCGAACGGGGTGTACTGCGGTGGCAGGCTGGTGTTGGCGTAGACGAGGAAGAACTGGCTGCCACCCGAGTGCGGCTGCTGGGTCCGGGCCATCGCGACCGTGCCGGCCGGATAGGTCGCGCCTTTCAGGTTCTCCTCGGGAAGCGTGTAGCCGGGCCCGCCGGTGCCGGTGCCGGTCGGGTCACCGCACTGCAGGACGAAGATCCCTTGCGTGGTGAGCCGGTGACACGGCGTGTCGTTGAAGTAGCCCCGACCGGCGAGGAACGCGAACGAGTTGACCGTGTGCGGCGCCTTGCCGCCGAACATCGACACGATGATCGTGCCGCAGTTCGTCACGATCCGCGCCGTGTAGGTCGTCCGCTTGATCTTCAGCGGCGGCTCGTTCGCGAACTGCAGGTGGTTCTGCTGCAACGGCGGTGGCGTCGTACACCCGTTGGCGTTCAAGGTGCCGGCCTTCGGCGAGACCGACAAGGTCGCGTTGGCACCGCTGCTGCTCGATCCGCACGCGGTCGCGAGCAGCGGGACCAGCGCGAGACCGGCAGCAGCGAGATGCCGACGGGTCATGCCTTGACCATGGTGACGAGGAAGATCAACGTCTCGTTGGGCTTGATCGCCCCGGAGCCGGTGGTTCCGTAACCGAGCGCGGCCGGGATCACCAGCTCGCGGACCCCGCCGGCCTTCATGCCGACCAGACCCTGGTCCCAGCCCGGAATCACCTTGCCGGCACCGAGCTGGAAGCTGAACTCCTTGTTCTTCGCGCCGTCGGTGTAGGAGGCGTCGAACGCCTTGCCGGAGCTGCACGCCACACCGACGTACTTGACCGTGATCGTGCTGCCCTTCTTCGCCGCCTTGCCGTGGCCGGCCTTGATGTCCTTCACGACCAGCTTGGTCGGCGCCTTGCCCTTGACGTCCGGCACGGTCGGGTCGCCCTTGGCCGGCGGGTTGGGCGTGATCTTCGCGCACTTCGTCGGCGCGGGCGGTGGGGTCGGGGTCGTCGTCGCCGTGGGCGTGATGCTCGGTGTTGGGCTGGTCGACACGCCCTTCTTCTTGCCGGAGCCGCCGAAGATCACGATTCCGAGGATGACCAGGACGACGATCACGGCGAGCGTTCCCACGCTCGCGCCGATCACCGTGTTGCGCCGCTTTGTCCGCGCGCGTCGTTCGAGCTCGGCTTGACGGCGTCGCTCGAAGCGACGTCGGGCGAGCTCGCGCTCACGCCGGCGACTGGTCGCCACAAAGGCCTCCGGAATCGGTGCGGGAAAATGACCGCGCTGAGTCTAGAAGAGCGCTCGATAGTCTGACCTGAAACCCACCTGAAAGGATCATCGTGCTCGTCGTCGGGTTTCCCGCTGGGCCGTGGGAGACGAACTGCTGGGTCGTCGCGCCGGCGCGCGGCGAGCAGTGCGTCGTGATCGACCCCGGCCACGGCGCTGAGGGGCCGCTCGACGACGTGCTCAGCGAGTTCGGCCTGATGCCGGTGGCGGTGCTGCTGAGCCACGGCCACGTCGACCACATCTGGTCGGTCACGCCGGTCTGCGGTGCCAAGAACGTGCCGGCCCTGATCCACCCGGGTGACCGCGGGATGCTCACCGATCCGTTCGCCGGGCTCGGCCTCCGCCCCGGTACGCCGATCCTCGGCCGGCTCGAGTGGTCCGAGCCCGACGACGTCCGGGAGCTCGCCGACGGCGAGGTCCTGTCGCTGGCCGGGCTCGAGCTGCGGGTCGACTGGACCCCGGGTCACACGCCCGGCTCGGTCACGTTCAGCGCCGCCGGCGACTTCTTCTCCGGCGACCTGCTTTTCGCCGGCTCGATCGGGCGCACCGACCTGCCGGGCGGCTCGTTGGAGGCGATGCTGGACTCGCTCGCCAGGGTGCCGCTGGGGCTTCCGGACGAGACCGTCGTACGTCCGGGCCACGGACCCGACACCACGATCGGCCACGAACGCACGACCAACCCGTTCCTCGCCGATCTGCCCGCCGCAACGCCGATCCGGCGGGGGCTGTGAGCTGACGTGGCCAAACCCGCCCCGATGTCGGGGTTCCCGGAGTGGCTGCCGGAGCGCCGCCTGATCGAGCAGTACGTCGTCGACACGATCCGCTCGACCTTCGAGATGCACGGCTTCGTACCGGTGGAGACCCGGTCGGTCGAGCCGCTGGAGCAGTTGCTCCGCAAAGGTGAGACGGACAAGGAGATCTACCTGCTCAGGCGGCTGCAGGCCGAGGCGGACGACTCCGACTCCGGGCTCGGCCTGCACTTCGACCTCACCGTGCCGTTCGCGCGCTACGTCCTGGAGAACTCCGGCAAGCTCGACTTCCCGCTGCGGCGCTACCAGATCCAGAAGGCTTGGCGCGGCGAGCGGCCGCAGGAGGGCCGTTACCGCGAGTTCCTGCAGGCCGACATCGATGTCATCGACCGCGACACCCTTCCGTTCCACTACGAGGTGGAGCTGCCGTTGGTCATGGCCGACGCGATCGGGCGGCTGCCGGTGCCGCCGATCCGGATGCGGGTGAACAACCGCAGGATCGCGGAGGGCTTCTACCGCGGGCTCGGGATCGACGACTTCGGCCTCGTGCTGCGAACCGTCGACAAGCTCGCCAAGGTCGGCCCGCGCCGGGTGCACACCATGCTGACCGAGGAGGCCGGGTGCTCCGTGGCGCAGGCGGACGCCTGCCTGGCGCTGGCCGGCATCAGCTCGGCGGACTCCTCGTTTGCCGCCGCGGTGGTCGCACTGGGCATCACCGACCCGATGCTCGACCAAGGGCTCGAGGAGCTGACCGTCGTGGTCGACGCGGCCCGTCGGCAGGCACCCGGCCTGATGGTCGCCGACCTGAGCATCGCCCGCGGGCTCGACTACTACACCGGCACGGTCTACGAGACCGAGTTGGTCGGGCACGAGTCGATCGGGTCGGTCTGCTCCGGCGGGCGCTACGACGCGCTCGCATCCGACGGCGAGGTGACCTATCCCGGGGTCGGACTCTCCCTCGGCGTGACCCGCATGCTAGGCCGGTTGTTCGGCCAGGACGCGCTCGCGATCAGCCGGAAGGTGCCGACCTGCGCCCTCGTCGCGCTCCCGGATGACGACTCCCGGCCGCGTTGCGAGAGCATCGCGGCACAACTTCGCGGCCGCGGCATCGCCTGCCACGTCGCGCCGGCCGCGGAGAAGTACGGCAAGCAGATCCGGTACGCCGAACGACGGGGGATTCCGTACGTGTGGTTTCCACAGAACGACGGCACCGATCAGGTCCGCGACATCCGGTCGGGGGAGCAGGTCGACGCCGATCCGGCCTCGTGGTCGCCGCCCGTGGCCGACCTGCGCCCGAGCGTGACCGACGGCGGGGTCCGATGATCCGCACCCACCGGGCGGGCGTGCTGCGGTCCGCCGACGTCGGCACCGAGGTCACGCTGGCGGGCTGGGTGGCCCGCCGCCGCGACTTCGGCGGGCTGACCTTCCTCGACCTGCGCGATGCGAGCGGCATCGTGCAGGTCGTCTGCCGTGACCTCGACGCGGTCCATGCCTTCCGCAGCGAGTGGTGCATCGCGGTCACCGGCGCGGTGACCGCTCGTACGTCGGACACGGTGAACCCCAACCTCGACACCGGCGAGGTCGAGGTGGTCGCGACGTCGGTCGAGGTGCTCAGCGAGAGCGAGGCGCTGCCGTTCCCCATCGACGGCTCCGACGAGATCGACTCCGGCGTCGACGAGGTGTTGCGCTGGAAGCATCGCTACCTCGACCTGCGCCGCACCGGGCCGGCTCGGGCCATCCGCACCCGGGCGCGGGCGCTGTCGCTGATCCGCCAGGTGATGGAGAGCCACGACTTCGTCGACATCGAGACGCCGTACCTCACCAGGTCCACGCCCGAGGGTGCGCGCGACTTCCTGGTGCCGGTCCGCCTGCAGCCGGGTCACTGGTACGCGCTGCCGCAGTCGCCGCAGCTGTTCAAGCAGCTGCTGATGGTCGGCGGTTTCGAGCGTTACTACCAGATCGCCCGATGCTTCCGCGACGAGGACTTCCGGGCCGACCGGACCGCGGAGTTCACCCAGCTCGACATCGAGATGTCGTTCCTCGACGAGGAGGACGTCTTCGCGCTGACCGAGGAAATGCTGGCCACGCTCTGGCGCGAGCTGCTCGGCATCGAGCTGCCGCGCCCGTTCCCGCGGATGACGTACGGCGAGGCGATGCGCCGCTACGGCTCGGACAAGCCCGACCTCCGGTTCGGTCTCGAGCTGGTCGACCTGACCGGGCAGATGGCCGGCACGCAGTTCCGGGTCTTCCAGGCCGAGCACGTCGGTGCGGTCGTCGTACCGGGCGGGGCGGCCTACACCCGCAAGGAGCTCGACGCCTGGCAGGAGTGGGCGAAGGCCAGGGGCGGCAAGGGGATCGCCTGGTTGCTCGTCCCGGCGGAGGGCGAGCCACGCGGCTCGATCGGCCAGCTGGAGCCGGAGCGCCTGGCCGCCCTGCCGGCAGCCGCCGGAGCGGCCCCCGGGGACGCGATCTTGTTCGCGGCCGGTCCGCGCCGGTCCACCCTCGAGCTGCTCGGTGCGCTGCGGCTCGCCGTCGGCCGGCAGCAGGGCCTGATTGACGACGCCGAGTGGCGCTTCCTCTGGATCGTCGAGGCGCCGATGTTCGAGCCGAGCGCGCACGGCGGCTGGACCGCGGTCCACCACCCGTTCACCGCACCCACTGAGGCCTGGGCCGGGACCTTCCAGGACGACCCCGAAAACGCGCTTGCCCGGGCCTATGACGTCGTCGGCAACGGGGTCGAGCTCGGTGGTGGCTCGATCCGGATCCACCGGGCCGAGATGCAGCAGCGGGTCTTCGACGTGATTGGGCTGACCCGGGAGGAGGCCCAGACCAAGTTCGGGTTTCTGCTCGAGGCGTTCCGGTACGGCCCGCCGCCGCACGGCGGGATCGCCTTCGGCATCGACCGGCTGGCCGGCGAACTGGCCGGCACCGACGCGATCCGCGAGGTGATGGCGTTCCCGAAGGCGTCGAGCGGCGGCGATCCGCTGACCGGCGCCCCGACCCCGATCACGGCCGAGCAGCGGGCCGAGGCCGGCATCGACGTCGACCCCGGCGCCGACTGACCGTAGCGGCATAGGCTCCGGGCTGTGGCCGGCGACCTGTTCTCACAGGCGGCCGAGGATCTGGCCGAGTCATCCGCGCCGCTCGCGGCCCGGATGCGCCCGCGCTCGCTCGACGAGGTGGTCGGACAGCAGCACCTGCTGACCCCTGGTGCGCCGCTGCGCCAGCTGGTCGACGGCGGCAGCAGCACGAGCGTCCTGCTCTGGGGTCCGCCGGGCAGCGGCAAGACCACGATCGCCCGGCTGCTGTCGGCCGGGCGGCTGTTCGTGGAGCTTTCCGCGGTGACCGCCGGGGTCAAGGACGTCCGGGCCGCGATCGAGGCGGCAAAGGAGCGGCTGAGCTTCCAGGGCGAGCGGACCGTGCTGTTCGTCGACGAGGTCCATCGCTTCTCGAAGTCGCAGCAGGACGCCCTGCTTCCGGGTGTCGAGGCCGGCCTGGTGACGTTCGTCGGCGCCACCACGGAGAACCCGTTCTTCTCGGTGATCTCGCCGTTGCTCTCCCGCTCGCTCCTGCTCACCCTCGAGCCGCTCGACGACGAAGCGATCAGGTCGCTGATCGAGCGTGCGCTGGCCGACGAGCGCGGTCTCGGCGGCGACCTGGCGCTGCCTGAGGAGAGCATCGCGCACCTGCTCCGCCTCTCCGCCGGGGATGCCCGGCGCGCGCTCAACGCGCTCGATGCCGCGGCCGGCGCGGCCCGGTCGCTCGGCCGCGACGCGATCGACCTCGAGGTGCTGGAGCAGGCGGTCGACCGGGCCGCGGTCCGCTACGACCGAGAGGGCGACCAGCACTACGACGTGATCAGCGCCTTCATCAAGAGCCTGCGGGGCAGCGACGTCGACGCGTCGCTGCACTACCTGGCCCGGATGCTCGAGGCCGGCGAGGACCCCCGGTTCATCGCCCGGCGCCTGGTGATCTTCGCCAGCGAGGACGTCGGCGTGGCGGAGCCGGGCGCGCTCGGGGCTGCGGTCGCGGCCGCGCACGCGCTCGAGCTGGTCGGCCTGCCCGAGGCCCGGCTCAACCTGGCCCAGGCCACCATCCACCTCGCGCTCGCCCCGAAGAGCAACGCCGTGACCACCGCGCTTGGAGCCGCGACCGCGGATGTGCGCGAGGGTCTGGCCGGTGGGGTGCCGCCCGCGTTGCGGGATGCGCACTACCCGGGCGCAAAGCGCTTACATCACGGGGACGGCTACCGATACCCTCATGATTTCCCCGGCGGGGTCGTCGAGCAGCAATATGTACCGGATGAGGTGCTCGGCCGGGACTACTACCGCCCCTCGGACAGGGGCGCTGAACGGGCCGCGGCCGAGCGGCTGAAGACACTGCGCACCACCGTGCGCGGGGCACCAACCGGCGCTGCCGACCGCGCAGCGCCACACGACGACGGGGAGCAGTAGGCGATGACGGTCCTTGCGAGCGGCGGGTTGTCGGGTGGGGAGGTTGCCGGGCTGATCGTTGCGGTGTTCTGGGGGGTGCTGGTCTGTTTCCTGGCCTATGTGCTGCTCAAGCTCGGCAAGGTCATCGGCGAGACCGCGAAGCTGGTCAACGGCGTGGCGGACCAGACAGTGCCCTTGCTCGGTGAGGTCACGACCTCGGTGGTCCAGGTCAACGCCGAGCTGACCCGGGTCGACACGATCGCGGCCAACGTCGAGGACATCTCCAGCAACGCCAAGGCGATGACCTCGCTGTTCGCGGCCACCGTGGGCTCTCCGGTGATCAAGATCGCGGCGTTCTCCTACGGCGTTCGGCGGGCGATGAAGAGCAAGCAGGAGGAGGACGTCCGCAAGCGGGTGAAGGCGCAGATGAAGTCGGATCGCTCGGCCCGCAAAGCCGCGAAGAAGGCGTCGACATGAGACGACTGTTTTACGTCGCCTTCGGCGCCACGGTCGGTGTCATCGTCGTACGCCGGGTCAGCAACGCGGCGGCCAAGTGGACGCCGGAAGGCCTGGCCGCTCAGGCCGGTGGGCTGCAGGGCCAGATCGGGGAGTGGTGGGCGATCGTCAAGGAATCAGCGGCCGCGCGCGAGCGCGAGCTGCGTGAAGCGCTGGGCATCGACGACGACACCGAGCACACCGCGGCATGAAGTCGGTTGAGATTGCGGAGCGCTTCCTGCGCTTCTTCGAGGCTCGCGGGCACACCATCGTGCCGTCCGCCTCGCTGGTGGTGCCCGATCCGACCTTGCTGTTGGTCAACGCCGGCATGGTGCCGTTCAAGCCGTACTTTCTCGGCGAGGAGCAGCCGCCCTTCACTCGCGCGGCCAGTGTTCAGAAGTGCGTGCGAACCGGCGACATCGACATCGTCGGCACCAACAGCCGCAACGTCTCCTTCTTCCAGATGGCCGGCAATTTCTCCTTCGGCGACTACTTCAAAGAGGGTGCGATCCCGCTCGCCTGGGAGCTGCTCACGATGTCGCGGGACGACGGCGGCTTCGGCTTCGACCCGCAGCGGCTGTGGCCGACGGTCTACCGCGACGACGACGAGGCCTACCAGGTCTGGACCGACGTCGTCGGCGTGCCGGCCGAGCGGGTCCAGCGCCGCGAGCGCGAGGACAACTACTGGTCGATGGGCGTGCCCGGCCCGTGCGGGCCGTGCTCGGAGATCTACTTCGACCGCGGGCCGGAGTACGGCCGCGACGGCGGGCCGAGCGCCGACGAGGAGCGCTTCCTCGAGGTCTGGAACCTCGTCTTCATGCAGTACGAACGCGGCGAGGGCGAGGGCTACGACTACGTCGACCACCTGATCGGCGACCTGCCGGCGCGCAACATCGACACCGGCATGGGCGTGGACCGGATGGCCGTGGTCCTGCAGGGCGTCGACAACATCTTCGAGACCGACCTGCTCCGGCCGATGCTCGACCGGGCGGCGCAGATCAGCGCAGTCCCGTACGGCCGGGACAGCGAGTCCGACGTCCTGCTGCGGGTGGTCGCCGATCACACCCGCACCTCCACGATGCTGATCGCCGACGGCGTCGTCCCGGGCAACGAAGGGCGCGGCTACGTCCTGCGCCGGATGATCCGCCGCGCGGTCCGCACCCTGCGCCTTCTGGGCGTCGAGCAGGCCGGCATGGCCGACCTGGTCGGGTTGGCGTGTCAGGTGATGAGCCCGGCCTTCCCGGCGCTGGGGGAGAACGCCAGCCGGATCGAGGGCGTGGCCGCGCAGGAAGAAGAGTCGTTCCTGTCGACCCTTCGGACCGGGTCGGTGCTTTTCGACCGGCTCGCGGGTGACCTGCGCCGAGCGGGCACGTCGACCGTGCCCGGCGACCAGGCCTTCCTGCTTCACGACACCTATGGCTTCCCGATCGACCTCACCCTGGAGATGGCCCGCGAGCAGGACCTTCAGGTCGACGAGGACGGCTTCCGACGGCTGATGGACGAGCAGCGGAAGCGGGCCAAACGCGACACCGCGGAGCGCAAGAGCGCGCAGGCCGATCTCGGGGTCTATCGCGGGCTGCTCGAACACGGCGGGCAGACCACCTTCACCGGCTACTCGGAGGTCGAGGCCGAAGGCACCATGAAGGCGATCCTCGTCGACGGGGAGCTGGCGCCCACCGCAGGTGAGGGCACCGAGGTCGAGATCGCCCTCGACCGCACCCCGTTCTACGCCGAGGCCGGTGGCCAGCTGGCCGACCACGGCCGGCTCCAGCTCGGCGACGGCTCGATCGTCGAGGTGTACGACGCCCAACGCCCGGTGGCCGACCTGATCGTGCACCGCGGCCGGGTCATCAGCGGCCAGGTCAACGTGGGCGACGCCGTGATCGCGACCGTCGACGTCGAGCGCCGCAAGGCCATCTCGCGTGCGCACACGGCCACCCACCTCGTCCACCAGGCGATCCGGCGGGCGCTCGGCGAGTACGCGACCCAGGCCGGCTCGATGAACGACGCCGGGCGGTTCCGGTTCGACTTCAACTCGCCGACCGCCGTACCGGACAGCGTCATCGCCGACGTCGAGGCCGAGGTCAACGATGTCCTGCTGGCCGACCTCGCGGTTCGCGCCTTCGTGACCACTCAGGACGAGGCCCGGCGGATCGGCGCGCTGGCCCTGTTCGGTGAGAAGTACGGCGAAGCCGTGCGGGTGGTCGAGGTCGGCGACTACGCCCGTGAGCTGTGTGGCGGCACGCACGCGCTGCGCTCCGCCCAGCTCGGGATGGTCAAGCTGCTCAGCGAGGCGTCGATCGGGGCCGGCAAGCGCCGGATCGAGGGGCTGGTCGGCGCCGACGCCTTCACCCACCTGGCCCGCGAGCACCTGCTGGTCAGCCAGCTGTCCGGGATCCTCAGCGCGAGCCCGGAGGAGCTCGTCGATCGCGTCAACGCGGTCGTCGGCCGGGTCCGGGAGCTGGAGAAGGAGTTCGAGCGGATGCGTGGCGCCGCGGTGCTCGCTGGTGCGGTCGATCTGGCCGGCTCGGCGACCGATCACAACGGCGTGGCGGTCGTCGCCCACCGGCTGCCGGATGGCGCGGACGCCGACGACCTTCGCAAGCTGGCGCTCGACGTGCGCGGCCGGATCGACTCGTCGCGCCCGGCTGTGGTCGTGACGGCTGCGGTCACCGACGGCCGGCCCTTGATCGCCGTGGCGGTCAACGACGCCGGCCGTGACCGCGGGCTGCGGGCCGGTCAGCTCGTCCGCGCGGCGTCCAGCGCGCTCGGCGGCGGCGGTGGCGGCCGTGACGACCTGGCTCAGGGCGGCGGCACCAATGCGGCCGCCCTCGACGGGGTGCTCGTCGACCTTCCCGCCTCGATCGGCCGCCAGGTCACCGATGGCGCCTGAGCCGTTGTCGACGGTCGGCGTTGCGTTGAGAACCGGGGTCCGGATCGCAGTGGACGTCGGGAGCGTTCGGGTGGGGGTCGCGGCATCGGATCCGGCCGGCGTGCTGGCGACGCCGGTCGCAGTCCTGCGGCGCGACCGCCGGGGTGGGCACGATCTCGACGAGCTCGCGGCGCTCGTGGCCGAGCGCACGGCGGTCGAGGTGCTGGTCGGGCTTCCGAAGTCCTTGTCGGGCCAGGAGGGCACGGCCGCGGCCGCCGCCCGCAGCTACGCCGTCGAGCTGGCCGGCCGGGTCGCGCCGGTCAACATCCGGCTGGTTGACGAACGGCTGACCACAGTCGAGGCGGCCCGAGGGCTACGGTCCGCGGGGGTGCGGTCGAAGGCCGGGCGCGCGGTGATCGACGCGGCGGCCGCAGTGGTGATCCTCCAGCACGCGCTCGATCACGAGCGAGCCACCGGGACCGCCCCGGGCGAGGCGCTGTAGTGAGCGGTCGATGAGCGGGCTCGGGTTCGGCATGACCGAGGACCATGGCGGCCCGGGTGCGCCGAGCAACCGCCGCGGCCTGATCTTCGCCGTCATCCTGTTCCTGGTCGTCGCGGTCATCGCCGCGGTCGCGCTGGCGTCACCGATCAAGCAGCTGTTCGGCAGCAGCAACGGCGACTACTCCGGCGACGGCACCGGCTCGGTGCTGGTCGAGGTGCATCAAGGCGACAGCGCGTCCACCATCGGTGCGAGCCTGGCCAAGGCCGGCGTGGTGCGAAGCAGCGCGGTGTTCACGACCGCTGCCGCGCTCAACCCGCGCTCACGCGACATTCAGCCCGGCACCTACCGGATGCACGAGCACATGCAGGCCTCGCTGGCGTTGGCGCTCATGCTCAACCCGAAGTCGCTGGTCTCATACCGGGTCACGATCCCCGAAGGCTTCACCGCGGCCGCGATCGTCGCCCGGATCGCTGCCAAGACGCCGATCCCCGCAGCGGCTCTGCAGGCGGTGCTGGCGAACCCGGCTGCCCTTCACCTGCCGTCTTACGCGGACGGCCCCGCACCATCGGCCACCACGCCGGACAGCGGCGTCGAGGGCTTCCTGTTCCCGGCCACCTACGACGTCGCGCCGGGCGAGACGGCCACCCAGGTGCTTTCGGCGATGGTCACCCGCTTCGACCAGGCCGCGGCCCAGGCCAAGTTGACCGCCGGGGCGAAGCGGCTCGGCCTGTCGCCGTACGCGGTGATCACGCTGGCCTCGATCGTGCAGCGAGAGGGGCTGCTGATTCAGGACTACCCCAAGATCGCCGAGGTGTTCACCAACCGGTTGGCGGCGCACATGCCGCTGGGTTCGGACGCGACGTTGTATTACATCCTCGGCCCCAACCACGGCCCACTCACCGACACCGACCTCGCCAACCCGTCGCCGTACAACACCCGGACCAACCTCGGGCTGCCGCCGACTCCGATCAACTCCCCGGGTACGGCGGCCATCGACGCCGTCCTGCACCACCCGAACGGCCCGCTGCTCTACTTCGTCACGATCGACAAGGCCGGGCACACCGCCTTCGCGACGACCCTCGCCCGGTTCAATGTGCTGGTCGCGGAGTCGAAGGCAAACGGGGTGAAGTGAGCCGGATCGGCGTGGCGGTGCTCGGCTCGCCGATCCACCAATCGCTGTCTCCGGTGCTGCATGCGGCGGCGTACGAGGCACTCGGTCTGGCCGGCTGGTCCAACCGAACGGTCGAGTGCACGGTTGACGAGCTCGGCGAGACCCTGCGGGCACTCGACGCCGAAGGGCTGGCCGGGGTCGGGCTCACGATGCCACTCAAACGAGCGGTGCTCCCGATGCTCGCCAGCCACGACGAGCGGGTCCGCAGCACCGGCGCGGCCAACACGGTGGTGTTCGGCCCGGATGGCTGGCACGGGGCCAACACCGACGTGCCAGGCATGATCGCGGTGCTCCGCGGCCAAGGGGTGTCCGCGGCAACCGCGCCGGAGCCGCCCTGGATCATCGGGGCCGGCGCGACCGCGGGTTCGGCGCTGGCCGCGGTGGCCGACCTCGGCTGGCGGTCGGCGACGCTGGTGGCGCGGCGGCCGGAGGCGACCGCCGACGTCAGGGCAGTTGCGGACCGGGTCGAGGTCGAGCTCGACGTGCAGCCGTGGGAGGAGATCACCGGGTCGGTCACGGCCGCGCTGGTCATCTCGACCACGCCGGCCGGCGCGACCGATGAGGCCGCACCTGCGCTCACGGCCGCCGGCGGCCTGCTCTTCGACGTGATCTACGTCCCGTGGCCGACCCGGTTCGCTGCTGCCTGGCGCGAGCGGGGCGGGCGGATCGTGGGCGGGCTGGAGCTGCTCGTCGAGCAAGCGGTCGAACAAGTCCGCCTGTTGACCGGCAAGACGCCGCCGGTCGAGGTGCTCCGGGCGGCCGGGTACACCGCATTGGCTGCACGCTGATCGGTTAGCCTCGCGAAGACCGCACGATCTCACGAGGAGACAGCGTGGCCACTCGGGTGGGCATCAATGGATTTGGCCGGATCGGCCGGAATTTCTACCGGGCGATCCTCGCCGGCGGGCGCGACATCGACGTCGTGGCGTACAACGACGTCGGCGACCGCGCGACCATCGCGCACCTGCTGAAGTACGACAGCATCCTCGGCCCGCTCCCCGAGTCGGTCAGCGTCACCGACGACGGCATTTCGGTCGGCGAGCACACCATCATCGGCTTGGCCGAGCGGGGCGGGCCGGGTGCGCTGCCCTGGGGCGATCTCGGGGTCGACGTCGTGATCGAGTCGACCGGGCTGTTCACCAAGGCGGAGCAGGCGCGCCAGCACGTCGACGTGAGCGGCGCGAAGAAGGTGATCATCTCCGCCCCGGCGAGTGGCGACGACATCACGATCGTGCTCGGTGTCAACGACCACCTCTATGACGGCACCCAGACCGTGATCTCCAACGCCTCCTGTACGACGAACTGCCTCGCCCCGATGGCGAAGGTGCTCAACGACAGCTTCGGCATCGAGCGCGGGCTGATGACCACCGTGCACGCCTACACCCAGGACCAGAACCTGCAGGACGGCCCGCACAGCGACCTGAGGCGGGCGCGGGCCGCGGCCATCAACGTCATCCCGACCTCGACCGGGGCGGCGAAGGCGATCGGCCGGGTGCTGCCCGAGCTGGCCGGCAAGCTCGACGGCTACGCGTTGCGGGTGCCGGTGCCCACCGGGTCGGCCACAGACCTGACCGTGACGCTCTCGAGGGAGGCCAGCCCGGCGGAGGTCAACGCGGCACTGAAGGCCGCCGCCGACGGCCCGCTCTCCGGCATCCTGCGCTACACCGAGGACCAGATCGTCTCGACCGACATCGTCGGTGACCCCGCGTCGTGCATCCTCGACGCCGGCTTGACCAAGGCGGTGGGCGACATGGTGAAGATCGTCGGTTGGTATGACAACGAGTGGGGCTATTCGAACCGGCTCGTGGACCTGACCCAACTCGTCGGGGAGCGGCTCGCCGCGTGAGCGCCGACCTGCCCGACATATCGTCGCTGGGTGACCTCAGCGGCAAGCGGGTCGTCGTGCGATGCGACCTCAACGTGCCGCTCGACGGCGACCGGATCACCGACGACGGCCGGATCCGGGCGACCGTTCCGACCCTTACCCGGCTGCTCGACGCCGGGGCGCGGATCGTCGTGCTGTCGCACCTGGGCCGGCCGAAGGGCGCTCCCGACCCGAAATACACCCTGGCCCCGGTGGCGCGCCGTCTCGGCGAGCTGCTGGGCCGCGAGGTGGTGCTCGTCGCCGAGCCGGAGTCCGACGCCGGGGACGCCGACGTGGTGATGCTCGAAAACCTGCGTTTCCACCCTGAAGAGACCTCGAAGGACGCCGGCGAGCGGGCCGCGTTCGCCCGTCGGCTGGCGGCGCTGGGGGATTGCTACGTCGACGACGCCTTCGGGGTCATGCACCGGTCGCACGCGAGCGTCGACGAGCTCGCCGGGTTGCTCCCGCACGCCGCGGGTGACCTGGTGCGCCGGGAGGTCGAGGTGTTGCGGGCCGTGACGGTCGACCCGGCACGTCCATTCGCCGTCGTACTCGGCGGATCGAAGGTGTCGGACAAGCTGGCCGTGATCTCCAGCCTGCTGCCGGTCGTCGACCGGCTGCTGGTGGGCGGTGGGATGTGCTTCACCTTCCTGGCCGCCGAGGGCAAGCCGGTCGGCTCCTCGATGCTCGAGTCCGATCAGATCGACGCCTGCCGCGGGTTCCTCGCGTCGGGCAAAGTGGCGCTCCCGGTCGACATCGTGGTGGCGGCGGAGCGGGCCGCCGGCGTGCCGACAACAATTGTTGACGCGGGTGCGATCCCGGCCGGCGAGATGGGGCTCGACATCGGTCCTCGGACGGTCGAGCAGTTCACCGGCTTGCTCGCCGATGCGCGCACGATCTTCTGGAACGGTCCGATGGGGGTGTTCGAGATCGACGAGTTCGCGGCCGGCACGCGCGGGCTCGCCGAAGCCATCGCGGCGCGGACCGACGCCCTGACCGTGGTCGGCGGGGGTGACTCAGCGGCTGCTGTTCGCGTGCTCGGCATCCCGGCCGACGGGTTCAGCCACATCTCGACCGGGGGCGGGGCGAGCCTGGAGTTCCTCGAGGGTCGGGAACTGCCGGGCCTGCTGGCATTGGAGCGTTGATGGCGGGTCGCACCCCATTGATGGCGGGCAACTGGAAGATGAACCTCACGCACCTCGAGGCGATTGCGCTGGTCCAGAAGCTGGCCTTCTCGTTCACCGACAAGGATTACGACGGGTGCGACGTGGTCGTGCTGCCCCCGTTCACCGACATCCGCAGCGTCCAGACCATGGTCGACGGCGACCACCTGCGGATCCGCTACGGCGCCCAGGACCTCTCGCCGTACGACGCCGGTGCCTATACCGGGGACATCAGCGGGGTGATGCTGGCGAAGCTGGGCTGCTCCTACGTCGTGATCGGGCATTCCGAGCGGCGCGAGCACCATCACGAGACCGACGATGTCGTGAACGCCAAGGTGCGGGCCGCCTATCGCAACGGCCTGACGCCGATCCTGTGCGTCGGGGAGTCCCTCGATGTGCGCCAGGCGGGCAATCAGGTCGGTCACACGACAGCTCAGCTCACCGC
>Ga0265325_10001098_pt1 | contig 19459 bp, 20 predicted proteins | sample 41420metaG_FD_202090 | JGI IMG/M metagenome (GOLD analysis project Ga0265325, IMG submission 202090) | Rhizosphere microbial communities from Carex aquatilis grown in University of Washington, Seatle, WA, United States - 4-14-20 metaG | ecosystem: Host-associated > Plants > Roots > Rhizosphere...
TCTCTTAAAGCAAATGCCCGCGGTTTAGAACCGGCCGGGCAGGGAGGCTTAAATCCTGTAGGCCACCAGGATGGCACCGGTCGCGATCAACACGACGCCGAGCCAATTGGCGCCATTGAGCCGTTCACCCAAAAAAACGACACCGAACAAGGCAACGAGAACGACGCTCAATTTGTCGATTGGAGCCACACGTGCCGCGTCACCGATTTTGAGCGCGCGGAAGTAGCACAGCCAGGATGCGCCGGTGGCCAGGCCCGATAGAAGGAGGAAAAGATAGGAGCGCGGGCTTACGCTCCGCAGACCCTGCCACTCGCCAAAGATCGTCAGGATAAAGGCCAGCGTTACCAGGATCACGACGGTGCGCACGAACGTCGCAAAGTCCGAATTGACGTTGGCGATGCCGACCTTGGCAAAGATCGCGGTGAGTGCGGCAAAACTCGCGGACAGAACCGCCCAGAACTGCCAGCTGACGAACAAACTTTTCATGTGCTGGATCCTTCCGGAACCGACTTCTTCCAGAAAAAGAGAAGATAAAAAATACCCGCAAACAAGATCCAAAATGCCGAGTTGAACAGCAATGACGTCACCGTGTTCAGCCAGCTTCCATACAGATCAACATAACGCTGAACGAGCGGCGACGGGTGCGGCAGTTTCTGTAGTTCGGCCATCGCCTCGACGCGCATGTTGGTTTCGAGCAGCATCTGGCCAAGAAAGAGCAGGGCGCCGATCAAATAGGCGATGAAGGCGAACAGCTTCATCATGAAGCGCGCCTGGTTGAGGAAATAGTAGATTCCCACGATCATCGCGAAGGTGATGGTGATGACCTGCGTGAACAGGCTGATCTCGTTCTGAACGGCTGAGCGGGCAAAGGCAAGAAGATCAAGTTCGGTCATGCGGCTCCCCCTGCTGCTACTCTACAGGGGCCGCGCGCGGCGCGCCTAGTCCTGATCCATCTTGAGCGCGGCGATGAACGCTTCCTGCGGAATATCCACCTTGCCGAACTGACGCATCTTCTTCTTGCCCTCTTTCTGCTTGTCGAGGAGCTTGCGCTTGCGCGAGATGTCGCCGCCGTAGCACTTGGCGGTCACGTCCTTGCGCAAGGCAGAGAGCGTTTCGCGTGCGATGATCTTGCCGCCGATTGCGGCCTGGATCGGGATGACGAACATGTGGCGCGGGATGAGCTCTTTCAGTTTCTCGCACATGGCGCGGCCGCGGCCCTCCGCGCGCTGGCGGTTCACAACCATCGACAGCGCATCGACCGGATCGCCATTGACGAGGATCGACATCTTCACAAGGTCGCCCTCGCGATAGTCCTCGATGTGATAGTCAAAGCTCGCATAGCCGCGCGAAACCGACTTTAACCGGTCGTAGAAATCGAACACCACTTCGTTCAACGGCAGCTCATACACGACCATGGCGCGCGCACCGGCATAGGTGAGCTCGACCTGGCGGCCGCGGCGATCTTCACAGAGTTTCAGCACCGCTCCGAGATATTCGTCCGGCACAAGGATCGTCGCCTTTATCCAGGGCTCGTCGATGCGTTCGATCTGCATCACGTCTGGCATGTCGGACGGATTGTGCAGTTCCTTCATCGTGCCGTCGCGCAGGTGGATGTGATAGATCACGCTCGGCGCGGTGGCGATGAGGTCGAGGTTGAATTCGCGCTCCAAACGCTCGCGCACGATTTCGAGATGCAGGAGGCCAAGAAAGCCGCAGCGGAATCCAAAGCCGAGCGCGGCGGACGATTCCATTTCGTAGGTGAAGCTCGCATCGTTGAGATGCAAGCGGCCCAATGCTTCGCGCAGATCCTCGAACAAGGCGGCATCGACGGGGAAGAGGCCGCAGAACACGACCTGCTGCGCCGGCTTGAAGCCGGGCAGGGCGACGGCCGTGCCCTTCTTTTCATCGGTGATCGTGTCGCCGACCTGCGTGTCGGCGACCTGCTTGATCTGCGCGGTGAGGAATCCGACTTCGCCCGGACCAAGAGCCTCGATTGTTTCCTGCTTGGGCGTGAAGACGCCGACACGCTCGACCTGATAGACGGCGTCGGCCTGCATCATGCGGATCTTCTGACCCTTTTTCAGTTCACCGTCGACGATGCGCACCAGCACCACAACACCGAGATAGGCGTCGTACCAACTGTCGACCAGGAGAGCCTTAAGCGGCGCGTTGCGGTCGCCCTTGGGCGCGGGCAGGCGCGTCACGACGGCCTCGAGGACCTGATCGATGTTGAGGCCGGTCTTGGCGGAGATGCAGACAGCCTCTGACGCGTCGATGCCGATCACGTCCTCGATCTGCTGACGGATGCGTTCCGGCTCGGCGGCAGGCAGGTCGATCTTGTTGAGAACCGGAACGATCTCGAGGTTGGCGTCCATTGCCTGATAGACGTTGGCCAGGGTCTGCGCTTCGACGCCCTGGCTGGCATCGACCACCAGAAGTGCTCCTTCGCAGGCGGCAAGGCAGCGGCTGACCTCATAGGCAAAGTCGACATGGCCCGGCGTGTCCATGAGGTTCAGGATGTAGGTCTCGCCATTCCTGGCCTTGTAGCTCAGCCGCACGGTCTGGGCCTTGATGGTGATGCCGCGCTCGCGCTCGATATCCATCGAATCGAGCACCTGGTCCTTCATCTCGCGATTGGTCAATCCGCCCGTGAACTGGATCAGGCGGTCGGCCAGCGTGGACTTGCCATGGTCGATATGGGCGACAATGGAGAAGTTCCGGATATGGGAGAGGTCAGTCATGGAGGCGGGGGTATAGCCGCGAGGCGCACGCCGGTCCAGCGGGCGTTTTTTCGAGCAATTCCATGAGCCTTTGGGCTAGGTTCCCCGCCCATGGCTAGACACTCGGCACAGGGCGCCCATGCGCGCCGCGGCGGCAATCCCAGACAGGCGATCGGCGAACTTTGGCCGGGCCAGTCGATCACGCTGCTCAAGGCGCTTCACATCCTGACCCAGGACGGCGCGATGAACGCGGATTCCCGGCGCAAGCTGAAGCAGGTCCTGCACCTGGCGCAACTGATCAAACCGGCGCTCGACTGGGCTTTTGCCAACACGGAACAGCCGGTTCTGGCCGATCTCGGTTCCGGCAAATCCTATCTCGGCTTTCTGCTCTACGACCTGTTCTTCGCCAAACAGGGACGAGGGCTGGTCTATGGCGTCGAAGCGCGCTCCGATCTGATCAAGACATCGCGTCGCATTGCGTCCGAAAGCGGGTTCGAGCGGATGCAGTTCATCGAAGGCGCGATCACCGACGCTGTATTGCCGCTAGGACACGCCGACGTCGTCACGGCGCTGCACGCGTGCGACACCGCTACTGACGAAGCGATTTTGTTCGCGCTCAGGAACGAGGCGCGATTCGTTGCGCTCGTCCCCTGCTGCCAGGCCGAGGTTGCGGCCGCGCTTGAGGGCGTGGCCGGCCCCTTGCGCCAGCTCTGGCGTCATCCCATCCAGCGGCGCGAATTCGGCGCGCACCTCACCAACGTCTTGCGCGGCCTGTTCCTCGAAGCGCATGGCTACAAGGTGCGGGTGACGGAGCTGACCGGCCTCGAACATTCTCTCAAGAACGAGTTCATTTATGCCGAACGCCATCAGCGCTCCAATCCGGCCGCACGCGCAGAGTTCGAACGGGTTGTTGAACAATTCGGTACGAGGCCCGGCCTGCTGAAGTTCTAGACCGTCGTTCGGGGCACGTTCGTTTGACGTTCGACGCGATGGACAAGCTCAGAGCCATCGCGCGCTTCGATCATCCAGGCAATGTGAAACGCATCGGGTGTCGACGAAACGTCGAGTCGCGTGAAGATCCGTATCGACCAGCCGGGATGCTCGAACGCAACGCGATAGGATTTCACGGCGCGGGCCTCTCTACCGGACAATGGTGTGAGATCGAAGCGGGACGTGATGAGATAGTCCGTGCCAGTGGCGGCCAGATGATGTGCAGCCGAAGTTCCCGCCAGCGAGACGGAGCCGGGTTCAGGTGCCTGCAACGATTCAAGATCGGGATTGAGCCACTTCAACTTCTCGGGTCTCACCGCCATTGCGCTCTGCGGTGCGGCAAATGCCGGAACGCGTGCCAGCGGGCGCGCAACCGGGACGACAAGTTCCAACGCAGAAATCGTGACGGGACCCTGATCACGTGAAGGCCAAAAGGTCGGCCAGCCGTCAGCCGAAACCACCAGCCCGAGGCTGTGACCTTTCTTCAGGCGCCACGCGGCAGCCTGAAACGGTATCCGCACGTTGGAGGCACCGGAAAGAATGACCGCGCCGGTCGTCATGCGGACTGCGCGGCCATCCGGCGCGATATCCACAAGACGAACGATGAGCGATCCGTTGTGGACGTCCGCGCGGCATCTGAACTCGGGCGACGGCGATAACAAGACGTCCTCATCAAACGGTGTGGTTACAGCAATGAACTCTCCCCGTTCACTTGCGCGCGTCAGATCGAACGATGCCGGCACGTCTTCGTAGAGATCGGGGCCAAGGCCGGCCGGATTGGAACGCGACGCCTGCAGAGTGACACCTTCGTCCTGGCCCGGCATATCGGACACCAGCTTTCCGCCCAGCACGCCAAAGCGCAGTGATTTGACGTTCTGCAACGGCCATTGCGATGCGATCCATTCTCCCTTCGCCAACGCGCCGTCTGCATCCGGCTCGCCGATCCACAGGCGAAGCGGCGGCTCGTCTAGAACATTGGTTTCGGCGCGTTTCAGGAACTTGTCCCACCAGCGCAGCGCTTCCTGGAGAAAGCCGATGCGCGGTCCACGCGATGCCGCATAGGGCGGGGAATGTTCCCACGGGCCGATGATCGTGCGCACCGGGCCTCGCCACTGCTCCGCTATGCGCAGCACAGACACTGCATATTTGTCGGCCAGACCAGCATAGAGCAGAAGCGGCACGTCGTCCCGCGTCGCATCGGCCGCGCGGCCTTTCCAGTACGCGTCGTGCGTGGGATGTGACAGCCAGCGCGTGATGAAGGGCTCATTCGCCTCAAGCCGCTTCTTCCATTCGACGCGCCAGTCGCCCGCGAACTGTGCCGGATCCGGCGGCAGGGAATTGAACATGAGCATCACGCCGGCCCAGTCGATCTGCGCCGTGTAGAGAACACCGCCCAGATAGTGAATATCGGTGCGCCAGCCGTCTTCGGAGACGCCTCCCAGAACCATCGCCTTCAATGCTGGTGGTTTTTTCGCCGAAGCACGCAAGGCTGCGAACGCCGCCCAGGAGAAGCCGCTCAGACCCACGCCGCCGTCACACCAGCGCTGCGTGGCGACCCAAGCGATGGCTGTGACGAGATCGTCGATCTCCGTCGGCTCATATTCGTCGAGAAGGACGCCCGTGGAACTGCCGGAGCCGGCTATATCGATTGCCAGCGCCGCATAGCCATGCGCCGCGAAATAGGGAAGCTGCGCTTCGACCGGGGGGCGAAAAATATCGCCTGCACGATACGGTGCTGCATCGATAATCGCTGGCCAGCGGCCGTCGCCTTCGGGCCGCCACAGTCGGGCGCTCAGGAAGCGTCCGCCGCCGACCGGAATGGTCAACGCCTGTTCGGTCACGCTCATGCGGCCTCGCGCATGGCGCGTACCGTCGCCAACAGAGGAATGATCGACAACAACTGGGCGATGATCGCGACGACCGCAAGCAAGACGAAAGAATAGTCGTACAGCACGCCCAGGAGCGCGCTTCCGGCGAACCACGCCGTTCCATAGATCGCGGAAAACAACCCATAGGCGCGGGCGCGCATTTTTTCGGGAACGAGTTTTGCCACGGACGCCGACATCAGCGCGGTCTGGGTTCCCATCGTCATGCCCCACAGGATCGTGCCGGCCAGCGCGGCGGTCCAGTGACCAAGAAAGACCAGCGGGGTCGCAGCGGCGCCAAGCAGAATAACGGGAACGAGGGTGACGAGACCGCGCCGGTCGAACAACAGTCCGAACACAAGTGCACCGACGCCAGACGATCCCATGGCAACAGCATAGAAGACCGGAATGACGGCCTTGGACACGACCGCGGCCTGCGTGAAGTGAAACGCGATGAGCGAAAAGTCCGCAATGCCGAAACCGAGCATGGACGCGCTGGCGGTGTAGTACCAAAAGGCGCGCGACAGCACGGGCGCAGCGTCACCGGCCGGCTGCTGCAAGATGTGGCCGGCAAAATTGTAGCGCACGGCGATGATGCCGACGCTGATCATGGTCAGCGCGGCCGGCACTGCGAGCCAGGCATAGGCGGTGCGATAGTCGCCATGACGGGCGAGAACAAAGGCGGTGATCAGCGGGCCCGCAATTGCGCCGGCCTGATCGAGCGCCTCCTGCAGGCCAAATGCCCAGCCTTGTCCGATGTGATCGCCCGCGCGGCTTTGCATGGTGTTGTTCGCCGGACTGCGGATGGCTTTTCCGGCGCGTTCCAGAACCACGAACAGCGCTGCGGTCTGCCAGTTGAAGACAAACGCCATGGCGGGAACCGACGCCATGGTGAGTGCGTACCCACCGATCGACAGGGGCCAATAAGCCCCCGTGCGTTGCGCAAAACGGCCTGAAACCAGCCGCAGGAGATAGCCGACCAGTTCTCCACCGCCTGCGATGACGCCGACGGCAGTGCCGCTCGCGCCGAGGGTCGCCAGGAACTCGCCATTGAGCCCGCGCATTCCCTCATAGGCCATGTCGCCGAACAGCGACACGATCCCGAACGCGATGATGAAGGACAGGGCACTGCGCTGATCGAACTGGCGCTGCATCTCAGGGGCGTCCCTTGCGCAGGATGGCGATGCCGTGCGTCAGGATCGGATCCTCGCTTGTTTCTCGCTCCAGATCGACCAGGACCGGCGGCACGAATTTTTCGCGCGGCGTGCCATCGAGGTGGTAGAGGCGCTCGGTCGGAAACTGCACGCCGATGTCGGTGTTGGGCAGCGCAAAACGTTCGGTCGCGCCGCAAAGACCGGCCATGCGCGTGCCGACGATTGTCGCACGCTTCATCGCGTCGAGGCCGATCGTCATGCCTTCACCCATGCTGCCCGTCCAGCGGCTGCACAGTACGACAAGACTGCCGGTGAATTGGAATGGCCCGCGTTCCCGCACCCATCGGACGTAGGAGTCTCTTGCGAGCGTTCTGCCCGGCCCCGGCTGGAAGACCCGCTGGTAACCGGGACGGCCGCGGACAAAGCGGCCAAGGATCGGCTCCGCAACATCGGTGTTGCCGCCGCTCGGCGTATTGCGCAAATCGAGAATGAGACCAGGAACCGAACGAACGTCCGCCAGTGCGTCGTCGAATGCGCGCACAAGAGCGCTGTCGCCCAGGCTGTTCTCCACCCGGATGCAGGCAATGTCCGAACCGATACGGCTGAGCGTGAGTGGCAGGACGTGTGGATCGGGCTGGTGTGGCGGCAGATCCAGCTGCTGCAGCGCGCCGGACGCGTGTTGGATTGCAAAGACGCGCCTGGCCCTATGGGTGCCGGCGAGGAGGACGCGAAGCGTGTAGTCATCGGCAGACGGATCGGGAGCCGAAAGGGCGCGTGGTGCGCTGCTTGCGACGGCCTCACGAACCGGGATGCCCGCGATCGTGGTCACGACATCGCCCGCTTTTGCGCCGGCGCGCTCGAGGCTGCTGCCGGGGCGTACCGCTTCGATCACGGCGCGGCCATCCTGAAAAGAAGCCCAGGCCTCGGCGCCTGTCGGCACCAGTTGGGGCGAATCCTGATTGTTCGTCGTCAGCTCGATATGATGGTCGTGCAGCTCGGCGAGCAGGCGCTCCAGCACTCCGAGCATGGCGTGATCGTCGCGCGCAGCTTGCGCCTGCGGGCGATAAAGCGCACGCAGCTTTGCCAAATCGATGTGACGGTCCGGCAGGTAGGCATAGTGCGCGGCGAGCTGATCGACGAGCCAGTCGATATCGTTCGCTGGAATAGCCGCGCGGGCTGCGAACGGCGCCAGCGCGGCGGCTGAAGCGCCTATAAGAAACTTTCGTCGGTCCATGACCCAAGGGGTAAGCCGGACGGCTTTTGCCCGCAAGTTCAGATCAAGCGCAGCTTGGGGCCGGGCAGCTGCGGCGGACTTTGCTGCAGATCGCCCTCTTCGAATTCCTTCGACCAGGCCTCAAACGATTCCGCGCTGCCCGACCGGCTGTGGAAATACATTCGTTGCGCCAGTGCCTTCATGGGCGACGTCATCAGGAACGTATTGATCAGTGCGTTGGAAGGCGCGGTGTCGAGCAGGCGCCGCAATGCCCGCTTGACGCGATAACGCGGTGCCTCACGCCGAAGTGCGCCGACCGGATGCGGACCACGATCATCGAGAAAGTCCGAGACCAATTGCGCCGCGCGACGCCCAAAATTCAGCGCCGTATGGATGCCGCCGCCCGTGACAGGCGAAACCATTCCGGCAGCGTCGCCGATCAGCATGACGCGGTTGGTGCCCAGATGATCGAGCGTCCCGCCGCTCGGTATAAGCCCGCTGCGGCGCGCCGTAACTCTGATCTCGCGGATATCGCAAACGGACTTCAGCCGCAGCAGAAGTTCGCCAAGATCGGGCTTGGCCGGACGCCGTGCCGCAACGCCGATCTGCGTGTTGTCGACACCCGGAACGACCCAGGCGATGTAGCCGGGCGCTATGCGGCTGTCGGCGAAACAGTGCAGGAAACGTTGGTCGAGATTCTTCAGCGGCTCGCATTCTATTTCGAGGCCGGCGAGGAAATGCCGGTTTCGGCTGAGGCCAAAATTTTCGGCCACGCGCGAGCGCGCGCCGTCCGCGCCGATCAGGAAACTCGCGTGCAGGCCAAGCGAGGTGAGTGCAACGCCACGCTCATGCTCGACGGCGGACTCGAACTTGCGGTCGAAGAGCAAGGTTGCGCCGGCGCGTTCAGCTTCACCCGCCATCCAGCGCAGCACGCCCGGCGTGTCGGTTGCCTGGAAGAAATAACCGGGCGCAGAGAGATCGAGCGAGCGGTCGTTCGGCGCGTACAGACGCACGCCGCGCACCTTGCGCATCAGCCGCGCTGGCAAGTCGAAATCGTCGCTCGCTTCCTTCACGACAATACCTGTCGTGCGCACGCGCGCACCGGGTTCGGACTTTGCATCGATCACGGCGACCTTCAGACCGCGCAGCGCCGCGGTGCGCGCGCAGGCGAGACCCGCAAAACTGCCGCCGACAATGATGAGGTCAAAGCGCTGGATCATCCGTCCCTCCCGCGTACGAGACGCACATCGTCGGCCTCTGATTGGGCAGGATTGTGACGGCTCGATCTTCTGGGCTCGCGTCACCAATGCATCCGCAGCCACAAGTGGTGCGAATTTACGCGCGGCGGTCGCGTGCCACCATGTAGCCACCGATACGCGTAACAGGGAAAACGCCGCCCTGCGCTTCCATGCTCGCCGCCAGTTCTCTGTCCAGGATTTGCAGCGTTTCTTCATCGGCTGTGTCACCGGGCGGAAACGATCTCAGGTAGTTCACGATGTCCTGCGCATCTGTGATCCGCAGAACGTCTGTCTTCGCCGTGACGTCAACGTTCCGAAAGTGGCGCAGGAGTATCGGCTCGCCGCTCTCGAGACTGAACGGAGCCGAACCAAAGTCATAGGGCGGTGGTCCGAGGACCTTATGCGAGAGCGCGTTCAGCTCGCGCATCGTGTGCATGCCGTTTGTCGTGACGATGAGCGTGCCGTCCGGCTTGAGGACGCGCGCAATCTCGGCGACGGCCTTATCCTTATCGGGCGCGTGATAGAGCATGTGCATCGCCGTCACGACATCGAAGCAGTCACGCACAAAAGGAAGGGCGCAGACATCGGCGATTTGGCCCGCCACGGATCGCCACCTGCCGTCCGCGGCGCTGACATTGCGGACGGCCTCCTCCACCATACCCGGCGACAGATCGGCCAGCGTAAGTTCAATATCCGGCGGCAGCTTTCCCGCCGCAGCAGCCCAGAACCGGCCGGGACCGCATCCGATGTCGAGTACGCTTGCCCCGGCCGTGATCAGGCCCGTGTCGGCAAGCGACCACGCCCTTCCGGGCGGGCCGTATTTGACGTGGATTGCCACCCGCGCCATCAGCTTGGTGCTGTCCTGATACTGCTCGCGCATCCCGCTCATTCGAAGGGTCCGCCCTGACGCGCGCCAAGGATAGCGCGGAGCCGGCAGGGCCGCATCGGCAAAAAATGCTCGTGCGAAACCTCTCGGCGGTTCTGCGCCGGCCCGATCTAGGTGCGAAGAACTGCGCCCGTGGCTTTGGAGACCGCGGAAACGATCTTTTGCACCAACGCCTCGATTTCCGGCTCGGTCAGCGTCTTGTCCCTGGGCTGGATCCGCACCGCAATCGCGAGAGACTTCTTGCCTTCCGGCACCCCCTTGCCGTCGTAGACATCGAAGATCGCTGCGGTCTCGATCAGATTCCGCTCTGCGCCCTTCACGGCGCGCAAGACTTCGTCGGCGCTGACTTTCAAATCCACCAGGAAAGCAAAGTCGCGCTCGATCGCCTGATAGGGCGACGGCGTGAAGACCGAACGCGCCTTGCCCTTCGACTTGGACTCCGGAATGGCGTCGAGATTGACTTCGAACGCGGCCACCGGACCCTTCAGATCGAAGGCGGCGAGAATTTTCGGGTGCACTTCGCCGAACGTCGCGAGCACCTTGGGTCCAAGCGAAAGCGTGCCCGAGCGGCCCGGGTGGTACCAGGCGGGGGCGCCGGCCCTCACCGGCGCAGTGATCGCCGTGCCCATTGCGCTTTCGAGTACGGCGAGCATGTCCGCCTTCACGTCGAACACGTCGGAGGCGTGCGCGGCCTTCGTCCAACTGCGCGCGCCTTCGCCGACTCGGATTCCCGCGGCGATGGTGGCCTGCGCCTCGGGCATGCCGCTATCGAATTGCGCACCGATCTCAAAAAACATCAGATCATTGAAGCCGCGCGCTTCGTTGCGCTTGGCCGCAGCCAGTAGTGACGGCAAAACGCTCGGCCGCAATGCATCGAGATCCGAGGCAATCGGATTTTCCACCTGACGCGCCTCGTCGCCGCCGCCGAACAATTTGGCGTGGGCGCGCGGGATGAAGGAAAAACTGATGGTCTCATTGAATCCACGCGCCGCAAGCATGCGACGCACGGAACGCGTGCGGCGCTGGGCCAAAGTCAGCGTCGGCTTGGCGACGGCATTGCCGCGAGACAACGGAACCGAACGCACATTATTGAGTCCGTGAATACGCACGATCTCTTCGACCAGGTCTGCACGGCCATGCACATCGCCGCGCCAGGACGGTGGCGTAACCTTGAGGACGGCGCCGTCCTCGACGCCAAAGCCAAGCCGCTTCAGGATTGAAACGGATTCGGACTTCGACACGTCAAGTCCACCAAGCTGCGCGACATAGCCGGGATCGAAATCGATCTGGCGTCGCCATGGCGGAACATGTCCGGCGACGACGTTCTCAGAGGCCTCGCCGCCGCACCATTCCAGGATCAGTTGCGTTGCCAGATCGAGCCCGGGAAGCACGAATTCCGGATCGACGCCGCGCTCGAAGCGATAGCGGGCGTCCGAAATGATGCCGAGCCTTCGCCCTGCGCGTGCAGTTCGGATGGGATCGAAATAGGCGGATTCGATGAACACATTCGTCGTCGTATCGGAACAGCCGGTCTCCTCGCCACCCATGATTCCAGCGATGCCGCGTGCCGCCGCATCATCGGCGATGACCGTCATCTCGCGATCGAGCGTGTAGGTCTTGCCGTCGAGCGCGAGCAATTGCTCCCCGTCCTTTGCCAGCCGTGCCTGCAGATTGCCGGTGAGCTTGTCAGCGTCGAAGACGTGCAGCGGACGGCCGCGGTCGAGCGAGATCAGGTTGGTGACGTCGACCAGGGCCGAGATCGGGCGCAGGCCGACCGCCTTCAGGCGATCCTGCACCCACTTGGGCGACGGGCCGTTCTTCACGCCGCGGACCATGCGGCCCACGAACATCGGGCAGGCGCTGGCTGTTTCAGGCGTGAAGTTGAGCGCGATGGATTTGGGCGACTTGAACCTGCCGGCGACCGGTGTGACCGAACCGTCCTTCAGCGTGCCAAGGCCCGATGCGGCCAGATCGCGCGCAATGCCATAGACGCTTGCCGCATCGCCGCGATTGGGCGTCAACGAAACATCGATGACCGGATCCGTAAGGCCGAGAGCCTTTGCCGCCGGTTCGCCGACCTTGGCGTCGGCGCCAAGTTCGATGATCCCGTCATGATCATCGCCGAGCAGAAGGTCGCGCGACGAACACAGCATGCCGCGCGATTCCAACCCGCGAATGGTGCCGATCTTGAGCGCTTCACCGGTGACCGGAATGACCGTGCCAGGACGCGCGAACACGGCCTTCATGCCGGTATGGGCGTTGGGCGCGCCGCAGACCACTTGAATAGGCGCCCCGCTGCCATCGTCGACCATGCAGAGCTTCAGCTTGTCCGCATTGGGATGCTTCTCGGCCGTCACGACATGCGCGACGACGAACGCCTTGAGCCGCGCGCCGGCATCTTCCACCGCCTCCACTTCAAGGCCGATGGAGGTGAGCTTTTCCGCGATGGCCGCCGCGTCGGCATCCGTGTCCAGATGCTCCTTCAACCAGGAGAGCGTGAACTTCATCGGCTCAACCCTCCGTCGAGAGAGGGCATGTCGAGCGCGGCAAAGCCGTAGTGGCGCAGCCAGCGCAGATCGGATTCGAAGAACGAGCGGATGTCCGGCACGCCGTATTTCAGCATGGCAAGACGATCGATGCCGCCGCCGAAGGCAAAGCCCTGATAGACGGTCGGATCGAGGCCGCACATCTCCAGCACCTGCGGATTGACCATGCCGGAGCCGCCAAGCTCCAGCCAGTCATTGCCCTGGCCGAATTTGATCTGGTTGGGAACCGAGCGATCACAGCGCAGGTCCCACTCCACCGACGGTTCGGTGAAGGGAAAGAAGCTCGGCCGCGCGCGCAGTTCGACCTTGTCGACCTCGAAGAACGCCTTGCAGAACTCCTCGATCGTCCATTTGAGATGGCCAAGATGGATGCCCTGGTCGATCACCAGCAGTTCGAACTGGTGAAACATGGGCGAGTGCGTCGCATCGCTGTCGACGCGATAGGTGCGCCCCGGTGCGACGATGCGGATCGGCGGCTTCTGTTTCAGCATGGTGCGCACCTGCACGGGGGATGTGTGGGTGCGCAGGATGTGCTGCGAGCCGTCTGCCTGCTTGCCGAGATAGAAGGTGTCCTGCATCTGCCGCGCCGGATGATCGGGCGGGATGTTCAGCTTGGTGAAGTTGTAGTCGTCATATTCGACGTCAGGGCCCTCGCCGATGGCGAAGCCGAGATCGCCCAGAATCGTGGTGATCTCGTCGAACACCTGTGAAACCGGATGAATCGATCCCTGCGGCTCGGGACGTGGCGGCAAGGTGACGTCGATCTTTTCATGCGAAAGACGCGCATTGAGCGCCGCATCGCCGAGTTCTGCTTTGCGGGCGGCAATCGCTTCGCCGACCTTGTCGCGCAAACCATTGAACAGGGGACCGTTGAGCTTGCGCTCATCCGGCGTCATCGCACCGAGCGTTTTCAGGAGTTCGCTGATCGTGCCCTTCTTGCCGAGCGCCGCGACGCGGATTGTTTCCAGCGCGGCTTCGTCCGGCGCGGCCGAGATGGCGGCGAGGATGTCGCGTTCGAGAGTCTGGATATCGCTCATCTGAAACCCTTGGTCGGAATGGCTTGAATCACGGGCCTTGACGGTTGCCAAGGCCCGGGAAGCTCCGATGGGTTCCGCGACTTAGGCTTTTGCGCCGCCAGCCTGATCCACCAGAGCCTTGAAGGCTTCGGGCTCGTTGGTGGCGAGGTCGGAGAGGACCTTGCGGTCTATCTCGATGCCCGCCTTGGCGAGCCCGCTGATAAATCGGCTGTAGGTGAGGCCGTACTGGCGGCATCCGGCGTTGATGCGCTGGATCCAGAGCGCGCGGAAATTGCGCTTCTTCTCCTTGCGGCCGATGTAATTGTGCTGCAGCGAACGGTCGACGGCGGCATTGGCCGAGGTGATCGTGTTCTTGCGGCGGCCATAGAAGCCCTTGGCAGCCTTGAAGACTTTCTTGCGGCGGGCGTGACTGGCAACGGAACGGGGCGCGCGTGACATGGTTCTCTACCTCAACCGTAGGGCATCCAGCGCTTCACGCGCTGTGTTTCGGATTCGGAAAGGACGCCTTTCAGCTCCTTGCGCGTGCGCTTGGATTTGCTGATCAGCCGGTGGCGCTTATAGGCCTGTCCCGTCTTGATCTTGCCAGTTGCGGTGAACCGGAAGCGCTTTTTGGCGCCCGATTTGGTCTTCATCTTGGGCATTTTGCGGTCTCCTTGGGCCAAAATTCGGCCGGTTCGCTTTACGAGTCGCCACGGCATGCCCCGCCGGGCGGCTCACGAAAGAGGGCGCGTTATACGGAAAGCCCGACATTTTGCAACCACGCCGGACCAGTAGCGCATCGCGGCAGTGCGCCAGACGACGTAAACAATTCCCCGCGATACAGAATCTTCTCTTTAACGCATTGAAACCACTAAATATTCATGCATCGTGGGCAACCCGCGCAGGATGCTTTGCACGTGACATTCAGAGATTTTCTGCGGTTGCTGCGCCAGATCGACACCTGGCTCATCGCGCCGGCGCTCCTCGTTGTCATCTATGGCGAGTTGGCGCACAGCGATGTGGTGAACATCCTTGAGTCCAATATCTGGGACAAGGCGCTGCATTTCTCTGCCTATTTTGGGCTTTGCTTCATGACGACGATTGCGGCGCGCAACTACCGTGGCGCCTCATGGTTCGCGCTCGGCCTGGTTGTGCTGGGAGGCGCGCTCGAAATCATCCAGGGCTACACCGGCCGCGATTGCGACATTTACGACGAGATCGCAAATTCGATCGGGGTCGTTTGCGGCTTCTGCGCCGCCTGGAGCGCGGTCGCGATCCTGAAAGTCCTCAAGCTTGTTGCGGATGCGCCGCCGGACTAGCCTTTACGCCTAAACAAATAACGGTGGCGTCATGTTCAGTGAGTTCAGAACCTTTCTTATGCGCGGCAATGTCATCGACCTTGCGGTCGGCGTGATTGTCGGCGCGTCCTTTACCGGGATCGTGAATTCGCTGGTCAAGGACGTCCTCATGCCGCCCATCGGGCTGATCCTCGGCGGCATCGATTTCGCCAACTTTTTCATCGTTCTCAAGGGCGACCATGCTCTGACGTCGCTGAAAGCTGCGCAGGAAGCTGGCGCGGTCACGCTGAACTACGGCCTTTTCATCAACACGCTGCTCAATTTCGTCATCGTTGCCTTCGTGCTGTTCATGCTGATCCGCCAGATCAACCGCCTTCAGCGCCCGCCCAAGGACGCGCCGCCACCGGCGACACCAGAAGATGTCATTCTGCTGCGCGAGATCCGGGATTCGCTGAAGGCGCGCTGAAGGATTGCACGCCGGTAACCTCGTGCCTCCGGCCGACGTATAGTCTGCGCATGCAGGACGGAGCGAAACATGACGGTCGAAAAGAACTGGGACAAGGAACTGACGCCCGAGCAGTACCGCGTGCTACGCGAGCACGGCACCGAGCGCGCGGGGACCAGTCCGCTCAATCACGAGAAGCGAGCGGGACGATACTTCTGCGCCGGATGCGGCCAGGAGTTGTTCGACTCGGCGACCAAATATGACAGTGGCAGCGGCTGGCCGAGTTTCTATGCGCCGAAGGTCGGTGCTGTCGCGACAACGGTCGACACCAGCCACGGCATGCGCCGTGACGAGGTCCAATGCGCCAACTGCGGCGGCCATCTCGGGCATGTTTTCCCCGACGGACCGCGACCCACGGGCCTGCGCTATTGCATGAACGGCGCAGCTCTGAAGTTCACGCCCGAGAAATAGATGTTCGAGGGCGAGCGTCCGTCCGGCACAAAACCGGAGATCTATCGCGAGCTGGCGCAAATGGCCGGGGGACTGTTCCGCGAAGAGCGCGACGGCATTGCCAATGCCGCCAACCTGTCGGCACTGCTCTGGATGGGACTGTCAGACCTCAACTGGGTCGGATTCTACGTTCTGCGCGAATCAGGACTGGTACTCGGCCCGTTCCAGGGCAAGCCGGCCTGCGTACGGATCGACGTCGGCAGAGGCGTCTGCGGCACTGCGGCGGCGCAGCGCAAGACCATTATCGTGCCCGACGTTGAGGCTTTTCCCGGTCACATCGCCTGCGATGCGGCCTCGCGGTCGGAACTTGTCGTGCCGCTGCTCATGGGCAGCCGGCTGATCGGCGTTCTGGATCTGGACAGCCCGATAGTGGGGCGTTTCGATCAAGCCGATGCGGCTGGAATCGAAACGCTCGCCGCACTTTGGGTGACGGCGAGCGATCCGATCTAGCGCATAGTCCGAGTTCAGCCTTGGGTCGGCTCGCCGCCCATCGGCATCGCCACGGGAGCGGCGGCCTTGACCGCGCGCTTGCGGCTCTTGGTTTTTTTCTTCGCCTTCTTCATAGGCGCGGCCGCTTTCTTGGCAACGCGCTTTGCCTTGCGCTTCGGCGCGGCCTTCTTCTTGGCGACTGTCTTGGATTTCTTGGCGGTCTTCTTTGCTGCTTTCTTTGCCTTGCGGGCCATCTCGCATGTCCTTCGTTGAGAGCTTGCGCGACTGCTTCGCGCTGCGACTCAACGGTTAGACCTCGGCAATGTTTCGCGCAATGGGTGATGATGTGAAGTGAAGCGCTGCGATCATCGCGATGCCGATGACAAGACCTGCGCTGCCGAGAAATATCGCACCATGCACATCATTGTCACCGACGACAAAGGACGTTGCGAAGGGACCGAGCGCGCCGGCAAGAACCTGCGTGCCGCCGCTTTGCACTGCGGCGCGGCGCGACGGATCAGCTTCGATCGTCATGGGGATCAGGAACGGTGACATGAACAGACCCATCAGGCCGCCCGCGGCATTCGCAGCGATGAATGCCCAGCCCGGCGGATGCAGCAGAAACAACGCCCACACCGCCAGGAATGTGATCGTCGCTGCTACAAACGCCGTAAAATATCGGATGTGACCTGCGAGTGTTGTCGCTGCAAGACCGCCAACAATTTGGGCAGCCAACGACACCCACACCGATGTTCTGGCGACGTCTGCACTGAGCCCGGCCTCATGCGCCAAAGGCTGAATGTATATGCCGACCATGCTCGTCGCGCCGATGTAGATGAGCGTGGCCAGCAGCGCGAACCAGCCGCGCGGCGGCGGCGCGCCGCTCTCGCCTTCCGGCTTTGGCAGCGGCGCAAAGCTGCGGGGAATCCAGATCACAAAGACCAGTCCAACCAGGCTCAACAAGACCAACCCGGCAAAGCCACCGTCTGCGCCATAGCGGGGCAAGACGCTGCGCGCAAAGACGAAAGCAATCGCAAACTGGACTGCCGTCGAGGTTGTGAAGAATATCCCGGCCCAACGTTCCGGCGTCTGGGTGCGGGCGATCATGCTGGTCATGATCCACAGCAGTACGCCCTCCGGCAGACCGGCGAGGCCACGCACGGTCATGACCGTGCTGCCGCTCGCATGAATGGTCGAATAGTCGGCTAAAGCCAAAGCGACCAGAGCAACCACCGCAATCAACCGCAGACGCCTGGCAGGCAGCCACGTGCTGGCCGCGCCGGTAGCAAGGCCCATCGAAAGCGCTTCGATCGATGCGACAAGGCCGATGCCGCTCGCGCTCAGGCGATGCTCGTCGACGAGGGATCCCAAAATCGCGGGCAAAACGCCAGCCAGAAGGAGAGAAACGATGCCCAATGCGATGCAGGCCAACCCGTCGATCAACGGCAGATCAGGACCGACGGCATCGTGAACGATCGCGTGATGCGTATGACTGTGCTGGTCCGTTGGAATTGGCGCGAGTCCTAGCTGAAGCGCGGCCAGAATCGTGGTGGACGTCGAAAAGTCAACCGAACCGCGTCAATCCGGCTTGAGCGCTTCCAGCAGATCTTTCGCGCGGTTGACGAGCACTGAGAAGTGGCCCTCGTCCGCAAAGAAGACTGACCGGCTCCGGTCCATCTTGCGCGCCAGCACCCGTGCGGGTCCGACCGGCATGATGCGATCCTGATCGCCGTGCCAGATGAAAACCTTGTCCAGTTTGATGTCGCGCACGTCAAAGCCCCAGGGCCGGACCAGCCGTTCGATCTCGTCACGATTGGCGCTGGCGCCCTGGCGCGCGGTCTCCACCATCGTGCGGGCGAGGACGGAACGCATCTCGGGAATCTGCATCAGGACCTCGTCCTGACCGCCCAGCCATTGCGAGACGCGGAGCATCCGCTCACGCACCATGTGTTCGTTGGGCTGGCCGTCCGGGCGAAATTGCTTGAGACGGCGGCGCAGATAGTTGGGAAACCGCTGCGCCGCCCACCAGGCCAGACGCCTCAGCCTTGGGCCGGCGCGTTTTGCGATTTCGGGCGGCGGCACGGCGCTGACAAGGGCGCAGGCGGTCAACCTTTCCGGAATAAGGTGGGCGCAAGCGAGGGCGTAGGGGCCGCCCGCCGACATGCCCTGCACCGCGAATGTGTCGATGCCAAAGTGGTCTGCGGCGGCTGCGACGTCTGCGGGCCAGTCGAGCAGCCGGTCGCCTTTGCGCGGGTCGGAGCGGCCAATGCCCGGCCGGTCGAGCGCGATGACGCGCAGACCAAGCGCCAGTGCCTGCTCTTCCAGCATCAGCGCTTCGAGTCGCGATGAACCATGTCCGTGGAAATGAAACACAGCCGGACCCTCCGGCACGCCGACCTGCAGATAGCCCAGCGCGCGGCCGTCCGGCAGCACAAGCGTGGCGTAGGGCTCTGTGTCCGTCTCGGACTGGAAGGCGTTCATGTCAGGCCTGTTGGAATGAACCGGTCGAACCGGGGAACACGCGTTTTAGTAGGCGGCGTGCAACCTTAGTCCAAGGACCGAGACCGGCCCTCGCGTCGCGTTATAGGCGGGATTGCTTATCCATTGGTAATCGGCGCTGACGGAAAGCCAATCCGTCGCGGCGGCACTGTAATAGACTTCGAGAATGTCCTCGTTGTCATAGTGTGCAAGGCTGCCGTCTCCGATCAGAATTCCAAGTCCGCCGGCTGCGAAATAACGTTGTCCGGCGCGTGAAAGTCCGTTTGTGACAGCGGCCAGCCCGACCGTATCGTTTGGACGTCCCCAATCTGTACCCTTCAGCGAGGCGCCGATCGCGAGCGAGCGATTGATCTCGGTGAATTCGTAAGCCTCCTTGCTGCCGTCATTCAGGCTGGCGCGCAAAAACAGGCCCAGATTGTCGTCGATCTGCTGCTCGATATTCAGCGCGAGGCCGGCGCGTGACGCGTAGTGACGAACAAGGGCCGTGTCGGGCACTGTGTGCGTGGCAATGCCGAGAGCGACGGCGTCGGAATAGGCGCCCATGCGGCCGCGATTGAGAAAGACTAGGAGTTTCACCTTGCCTGGCGCGCCCAGAATTGCATGCCGCGCTTCGAATTCACCGTTGATCTCGAATTGCGCAAAGCCAGTCT
>Ga0265325_10001102_pt1 | contig 19387 bp, 15 predicted proteins | sample 41420metaG_FD_202090 | JGI IMG/M metagenome (GOLD analysis project Ga0265325, IMG submission 202090) | Rhizosphere microbial communities from Carex aquatilis grown in University of Washington, Seatle, WA, United States - 4-14-20 metaG | ecosystem: Host-associated > Plants > Roots > Rhizosphere...
ACCCACCGTGGGAGCAAAGCAAAAACTCAACAGCCTTCATACGAGCAGCGTGCTCGTCGTCGCCGCGCTGTTCGGCGGGATGACCGGCTCTTGGGCCGTGTTCCTGATCGTGGCCGCCGTGCTTTGGGTGGCGGCCGTGAGCAGCGGGGATATTCGGAGGTGAGGGGAAGTTGGCTCGCCCGTGCCGCGCCTCGGTGGGGGGCACGGGTGCCGCCCCGCGTTTTGGGCGTCCTCTGGTCATGCCCTATTTCAACTTGAGCGAAGCGTTGTAGACGTAATCATTGTCTGGAAAACTAATCTTGATATTGGCCCCCTCGGGATCCCATGCATATTCCTCGGAAGAAAAGGTCCACGTCGTACCCTCATCCCATTTCTTGATGTCCCAGTTGAGCGTCTTCCACTCGTACTCGCTGGACTCTTTTCCAAGCCGCTTTCGATAAAAACTAACCGTGACTCGACAGTCTGGCAGGAACTCAGGTCCGTGCATCGTTGCTTTTACTCCGCGGTTCTTTCCCAGGAACCCAGATTTGAAATGCTGGTAGACCAAGTCGAGCTTCAACTTCTCGCAGCATTGGGCTACGTCACGTTCCTGCTCGCTCCTCGTGTACAAGGAAGTCATATCCACTTGTGTCAGCTCGTCGCACCAGATGGATACTTTGACACGCTCAACGCCGTCGACAGCCTGCCTACATACTCGTTCGCCTGTACCGAAGTCGATGCCAGGGCGGTAGTGGGCACCATGCTTTTCTCCCTGTTTCCACTCTGGGAGGAAGTGGACGCTGCTCGCAACTTCGCCGGATTCACCACGCACTTCGACGAGGAGGGTGCAATTGTGCAACGTTGACTCCTCGGTAATATTTGGCTTCAAGAGAATCGTGTCAAATTCGTTCTGTGGACCCCAACGCGGCACGTAATAGACATCGACAGCCTGCCCCGTTCGTACCGTTGGACCAGAATACGCCGAAGCCACACGGGAAAGTAATAGCTTCGCGGCATTCAATCGATGGCATGCGAGTGCGGCACCGCGTCCTTCGGCTTGCAAATCCTCAAGCTCTTTCTGGTGCTGCGCGGCACGCTGCATTGCCATGTCCAGTTGACCAAAGAGCCCCCAGACGAATCCCTCAGCGGTGGCCTGTGCGACTCCAGGAGGTCTTGGTAGCCGTGCAACCCGCTGCATTGAGCTAATCAGCTCTTCGGTCGCGCTGGCCGCTTCTTCGGCAATGAATGTCAGCTCGCGATGGTCGATGTCCACTGATCGAAAATCAAGCAGCGCCCGATTCCCCTCAGCAAGAAACGTCGAGAAGTCGCCCTTCTTGGCTTTATCGCCGAGCGGGAAGATGTTGTCGCTAAGATGCGAAGCAATCAGCTTGTAGGCGTCCGGAACTTTCTCGCGGTGACGGCCATCGTCGGGTGGCAACGACGCCGGTGCCGGATAAAACCGAGGGAACATTTTTTGAATTCGTCCCGCGAAGTCAATCACGCCGAGTACCGATTTGCCTGAGGTCTGTGAAGCCTCTATCGCGACGTATCGGAGATCGGGAGATCGAACGAACTGGACAGAGTGGCGGTCGACGTCTGGGACATACGGGATTTCCACGCCCAAATGTGGATGATAAATGTCAATCGTACCCCTCCCGGAATTCACGTCTCCGGATGGCCAGAGGCGAATAACTGTCGCGTTACCGAATAGCGGCACTGCGGCTTTCACCTCCTTGCCAACCAGTGGTTTTAGATCGTGATCCACCCAGTTCACAGTCCCCGTCACCGTATCGATCTCCATCCGCCCGTCCGAAAAAACGAATCTGGCAGTTGTTGACTCCCAATTTGTTTCGAGAGGTTCCCCCTTTTGCTCCGCCAGCTTCGCGTGTGGACGCATTTCAAGCTTAGTGCCATCCCATTTCGTGAAAACAATGTCCTTATCCAGCACGGCCAAGAATCCAGCACCATCGGGCCGAATCGGGGATGGCTGGATTGGGGCCGGTACATACCCGTCGAAGACCTCGACAGAGGTGCCCCTATTCAGATTGCACGAAGCGGCCTTTTCCCCGTCATAAACAAGAATTCGGTCTGCTCCCGGAACCCATGCTGCATGAGCCTTCAAGAGGCGGGGGCGTTGTTCGGAAGTAGCCACCGTCCCCCAGGCAAATTCTTTTGTTCGCTTGACCAATCGCCCTCGCATGTCGTAAATCAGGACCTGCAATGACTGGGCATTACCAACTTGCAGCACCCTTGCGGTGGCGATCTGCTTCCCATCGGAACTCACTGCAGGTCGGCCTGTTAGGGTTTGCGTATCCGCAACGACCACTCGCCAAGTGTCGGTTTTTACATCGTAATGATTGAGCGTGCTGATCGCTTCGCCGGTCGTGTAGATGAATCCACTGGAATCGGCTAACCAGACAATCTCGTCCGGTACGCAGCCCGTGAACACCGCGACGAAAGTTGCGACAAAGGCCGCCTTCCAAGCACGCGTGCAAGGACACCCGACAGTGAGGCTCCGCACCCCGCATTGTTGCCCAACGGGGGGTAGTTCCCTCTGGACCGCAAGGTTCATTCCGACGTCTGAAGTCTGGATGTGTGCATTCAACGGGTTGGTTTGGACAGTGCGGTTCTTGCACCGCCGCAGCAGCGAGTGCCGAAATTCATCGTCTGAAACTACCGCACGCCGTCGAATGATTCGAGAAGTCATGCTGTTTCCCCAAAAAAAAGATTGCTGACCGGAGGGGGCACCCACGAACAAACAACGGCCCAGCGCCGGTCCGGCACCCTTTCGGGGTGAAAGCCAAAGGAGTGCTTCACGATTTCGAGAGCCTCTGATTGGTCACCGTGTCTTCGGGGCATGATCGCCTCCACAGGCTGGTTGAGGTCATCCTCGCCACCACCAGATGAACCGCAGGACCTTGAACTGGAGAAGCGCCGCTGCACCGCCAATTACGACCATCGGAATGAGCATCCAGATGGAAAACACGTAAACCGTCGTCGGATGCTGAACAACGTCAATGATTGTTTTCGGCACATCGCGTTTCACGGTCTGCTTCTCTTTTCCGAGACCGAACCACGTTGGCACTTCGACAACCTCATCGACGGATTCAACGACGGTGCGGCTCACTTCCTCGGCGACCGACGACTTCATCGGCCTCCATGGCCAACCGAACAAGGCCGTGGTCGATATCAGTGCGATCAGGAACGCTACAACGGTGCTCTTGCGGGCGAACTTTGTCGCGACGTCGAAGTCGTGGGCTCGGCCGGACGACAAAGCCCTCCACCCGAAGGAGACCATCGCCGCGATTAGGCCAATCAGAAGGCAAAGCAGGATTCGCATCTGCCGGTCCCTCTCAAATAAAGCGGTAGGCGAAAACCTGGTCGGGGTTCGTGGCCTTGGTCGCCAGCTCCTTGCGCCATTCGGCGACACGCTGCCGCAGGTCCGCGAAAGTGAAAGCGCCCTTCAGCGCCTCACCCATCAGAAGGTGCATCGCCTGGAGTCTATTCACGTCTTCGACGCAGGCGATCAGGTAGCGAAGACTCCGTGCAAATCCTTGCGTCGCCTTGCCCCCAGGTAGAAAGAGCCTGCTGAACGGCCCCTGGCGATAGATCGGTTCGCGCAGGTGCTCGAAAATGGCGGCGGCATCGCGCAATTCCATGTCATTCAGCACGCCAGCAAGCTTGAGCTGTTGGTACAAGTCCGTCAGCGAGGCGAGCGTGACCCCAACTTGGGCCATTTTCGGATGTAGATAGACCTCTGGGGCTTTCGCGAGTGTTTGACGATACGTCGATGCGACGAGCTGTTGCAGACGAGACTTCTCCCTCGCAACCCGATCGTTAGCTTCCTGGACGTGCTCGCGGGCAAGCAGGCAGTGAAGTTCGGTCATGAGCGAGAGCAGGAAGCGACGGCCGCGGTAGTTCAGTACCGGCACTCGCATTTTCCCCTCGATCTCTACATCGGTCATTCGACCATAGGTATTTGCAGACTCTCGCGCCTTATCCAACGCGAAGCGGAGGTCGTCGCGGTCGTGACGTTGGTCGTAGGCCTGGAGATAGTTGAGGCTTGAATCGAGGAGGGATGCTTGGCCGGCTTCCAATTGAACCTCGACGTCCCCGATTTGGGTTTGCAGCCGCTTAAGTCTTGTGTCAATGGCCTTAAGCCGCCAAAACATGCAGGCCGTGGTGAGAGACGTGAGGCCCAGGGTCGCCATAGAGACGCTTTGCACAGTTTGCAAGGTGCTGGACATAACCATTTGTGCGGATTCGATGCCTGTGACGGCGGCTTCGATCCTATGCTGCGATTCGCTAAGTCCCTCCAACGCGGCGATGACCTGCGGTCCCTTTTCCCCGTTCCAAATGATCAGGTCTCCCAGCCTCTGAGCGTAGGCAATCGGGCTGTTCAGTGCATCGGACGGCAGCATATGGGTAATCTCTACTGTCGCCCGCCAAACAAGGGGAGCAACCTCACTTACGAGCCCTATCAATTCCACGGGCAACATCGACGAATCTCCTGCGGGATGATGGTTGGTGGCATTGCGGCAGAGATTCGGCGCAACAAAAAAGGAGCGCCGAACCAGGCCGCTCGCCGAAGCCCCGCCAAGGGCCAGTAGAGAACAGCACTGGCCGACGCCCCATTCGGGGCGCGGCTAGCACTGCTTCTCTACTTTCAAGAGCCTTGCGGCTCAGGTTGGCGGTATTCGGCGAAGCAAGACTAACGCTTACGCGTCGTTCAAATTGTCGTTTGTGGCCCTTGCTGGAGCCGTTCTGGTTCTCGTGGTTATGGTCAGTTGTGGTGGCGGGGGCTTACCCGGCCATGGGTTAGAATCTACCGGAGCCAACGCCGGGAAGCAAACTTCCGCGAAAAAATCGGCAGGTTTCACACGCCCCGAGGCATCGTCGAGACCGGCGATCGTGAGAGCGGCCCCGCAGAGAAAGCGACGTCCCGGTTTTTTTTAGCTTCCAGCGGCAGGCGGCCCACGTCGGAAACCAGGGCGCACGGAACTCACCGGCCAGCAGGGCTATTGCGGAACTTCACGTATGCTGATACTCGGCGGTGAAGGGGCCGTTGCCCGCCGTGACTGCTCGACTGCCGTTTTTGCTTGTTGGTCGACGGGCGGTTATCTTCACGAAGATGTCCGACGTCAACCGGATCAGGAAACCAGCCATGGTCGAACCATCCCGAGTCGAGGAACTTCTCCTCGCCGCCCTGGAAAAGGGCACTCCCGAGGAGCGTGCCGCCTACCTCGACGATGCGTGTCGGGACAAGCCGGAGTTGCGACAAAAGGTCGAAAACCTACTGGCGGTCAAGCCGGGCGAAAACGCACACACGGTCGACAGTACACGCGAACACGTCCAGGTGCCGACCGCGATGATCGGCTCGCGAATCGGTCCCTACAAGCTGCTGCAACGGCTGGGCGAGGGCGGCATGGGCACGGTCTACCTGGCCGAACAGGAGCATCCCGTCAAGCGGCGGGTGGCCCTGAAGATCATCAAGACCGGCATGGATTCCGACCAGGTTACCGCGAGGTTCGAACAGGAGCGGCAAGCACTGGCCGTGATGGACCACCCGAATATCGCCAAGGTGCTCGATGCGGGGGCGACCGAAGCGGGCCGTCCGTTCTTCGTCATGGAGTTGGTCAAGGGGATTCCCATCACCCGGTTCTGCGATCAAGAGCATCTCACGCCCCAGCAGCGACTGGAGCTTTTCGTGCCGGTTTGCCAGGCCGTGCAGCATGCTCATCAGAAAGGGATCATCCATCGCGATCTCAAGCCGTCGAACGTGTTGATCGCTCTCTACGACGGTAAAGCGGTGCCCAAGGTCATCGACTTCGGCGTGGCCAAGGCCACCTATCAGAAGCTCACCGAGCGGACGATGTTCACCGAAGTTGGCAGCATCGTCGGCACCTTAGAGTACATGGCTCCCGAGCAGGCGGAGCTGAACAACCTCGATATCGACACTCGGGCCGATATTTATTCCCTGGGCGTGCTCATGTACGAGTTGCTGACGGGCAGCCCGCCCTTCACCGCTAAGCAACTACGGGGGGCGGCGTTTACCGAAATGTTGCGAATGATCCGGGAAGTCGAGCCCCCCAAGCCGAGCACTCGCCTGTCTTCCTCCGATGAACTCCCTTCGATTGCGGCCAACCGGAAGCTGGAACCGCGGCGATTGACCTCGCTCGTTACGGGCGAGCTCGATTGGATCGTGATGAAAGCCTTGGAAAAAGACCGTGGCCGACGTTACGAAACGGCCAACGGCCTGGCGATGGACATTGAGCGGTACCTTGCGGACGAGCCGGTGCTGGCCAGTCCGCCGTCGGCCGTCTATCGCATGAAAAAATTCGTACGTCGCAACAAGGGCCCGGTGGCGGCCGCGGTTGGGCTGCTTCTGGCCCTTTCGGCGGGCGTCGTCGGCACATCGATTGGTTTGGTGCGGGCCGAGAAGGCCTGGCAGGCGGAATCGAAGCAACGGCAGATCGCACAAACCAAGGAAAAGGAAGCGGTGGCCGAAAAGGCCAAGGCATTGAAGGCGGCCGAACAGGAACGGTTGGCCAAAGAGGAAGTTAAAGCCCAGAAGGCCGAAGTGGAAGCAGCTCGGGATCGGGAAGCCAAAGAACGCGGCTACGCGGAGGCGATCGCCAAGTTCGTCAAAGACGATTTTCTGGCGTTGACCAGTGTCGAGGGTCAGACCCGCTTTGACGGAGAACAGTTGACCAAGGACGCCACGCTGCGTGACCTGCTAGACCGGGCGGCGGAGAAACTGAAAAACCACAAGCACCTGGCCCCACGCACGGAAGCCGAGCTCTGCTGGATCATCGGCGTCTCCTATCGAGGGATTGGGGAATTCGCTGCGGCGATCCCATTCCTAGAGCGTAGCGTCGAACTGCACCGTCAGGCATCCGGGCCGGATGAGTATGCAACCCTGGTATCGCAGAACAGCTTGGCTGTGGCGTACTTGGCCGCGGGCCAATACGACCGAGCCGTGGCGCTCCATGAGGAGACGCTGAAGCTCCGGAAAGAAAAGCTTGGCCCTGACCACCCAGACACGCTCTGCAGCCAGAACAACTTGGCGGCGGCATACCAGTACGCCGGGAGGCTGTCCCAGGCTATTGAACTGTTCGAACAGGCCCGGGACAAGAAGATGGAGACGTCCGGGACCGACGACTTGGAAACTCTCAAAATCCTGCACAACTTGGCCGGGGCGTACCAGGACGCTGGAAGGTTGCCCGAGGCCATCGAATTGTTCGAGCACGTGCGAGACGCCCGGATAGCGGTCCTTGGGCCTGACGACCCCGATACCCTTGTCACGCTGCACAGAATGGCCACTGCATATCATGCCGCCGGGCGATTGCCTGAAGCCATCGGAATGCTCGAAAGCGTGCGAGACTCCTTCGTCAAGACGATCGGGTTCGACCACCCCGATACCCTCATTATCCTGAACAATTTGGCCACCGCGTACTGGTCCACGAAGCGACTCGACAAATCGATACCGCTGTTCGAGGACTTGCTGAAGCGAATGGAAGCCCGGCTCGGTCGAAACCATCCCGATACGAAGAAGTGCGTTGCCAACCTGGGGGTGAACTACAAGGACGCCGGCCGGCTGGAGGAAGCGATCCCGCTGTTGGAGGAAGCGTACCATTCCAGTCGCCAGTTCCAGAATTTCCGCGGCTTCGGTGTACCATTGCTGGACGCCTATGTGAAAGCCGGCATGACAGCCGAGGTTGTGGGATTGGTACAGGAACAACTCGCCGAAACCTGCAAGACCCTGCCGCAGGACAGCCCGCAACTGGCCGGCGTATTGGCCCAAGCTGGCTTGACGCTGCTCCTGGCGAAAGCGTGGACCGACGCGGAACCGATCCTACGCGAGTGCCTGACGCTACGCGAGAAGCTGGCAGCGAATGCGATTCCGCAGGTGTTGCCGTGGCAGGTTGCCAACGTGAGGTCAATGCTCGGCGAGGCACTATTCGGTCAGGAGAAATACGCCGAGGCCGAGCCACTGCTGCTCGCCGGCTACACGGGGCTCAAAGAGCACGAAGCTACGATCCCGCCGGAAGGCAAGATCCGCCTGACCGAGGCCGTTCAGCGGCTGGTGGACTTCTATGGCGCCACTGGGCAAGCAGAGAAGGCCGATGAGTGGCGGAAGAAGCTCGACGAGACGAAACCGGCCGAGGAAAAACTCAAGCCGTAGTCGGCAATCCCTGCGAGGGAATGGCGCCGCTGTTTTTTAAGCCCGTGGGCCAGCAGGGCCGCGGCGGAAGCCAGGGCACCCGGAACTCGCCAGTCGGCCGAGTGGGCTACGGCGAAGGTTCCCGCGGGCCGAAAGGGGCTCGGTGGGCGCGGACGCCATGGAGCACGCCCACCAAGAGGGCATCGTTCAGTTCGATCGACTCAAGGGCCACCGCGGCTATGACATTTGTCTTCCCGTGGACAAAGGTGTCGCCGTCGCCTCCGAAAAGGGCAATTCACGGCGGCCCTAAGCTTGGCAATCCCCACCCGTAGCCCGCGAAGATGGCAAGCTAAGAGAATTGAGATGAGTCCGTGAGTCAACGATCGCCAAGACCGTCATCGTTTTGCTTGGCGATGTTGGCGGTCTTTGAATTCCAAACGGTCGTGCGTGGCCCCAAATCGGCCACGCTTGGCCGATTTGACCGTGATGGATTGGTGGGTTCTGTCGCCGGGCTCGGCATGGTCGAGGTGGCGGCAACCAGGATCGCCATCGGCTAAGGCCTTGCCCGCCTTTGCCAGGGCGTCTTCGAGGAACTTCTTGAATTCGTCGACGGGCGAGTAGCCGAGCCGCTCTTCCAGCTTTTCGCCCCCTTGCCCGTCGCGTTCAGGACGGTTCCAATATGCTGAAGTTCATTGAGATGCCAACCGCCCCATTCGAAGCAGACCTTAGCATGCCCCACACACTTTCTCGTCGTCGATTTGTTCACTCTGCGACGGTAATTGGCATGGGTTTTCCCAATATGCTCCGATCAAGAATCTTGGCGGGCCAATCACCCAATGAGCGCCTATCGTTTGCGTGCATTGGGATGGGCGGCCAAATGCGAGGCTATCTGATCCCGGAGCTCGCCAAGCTCGATCAGCAGATCATTGCTATTTGCGATGTTGACAAACGGCAGCGTGATAGTGCGCTGCAAATCAAGGGACTGACGGATGCCAGGGTGTATCATGATTATCGCGAGTTGCTCGATAAAGAGACGGGCGTCGACGCTGTGATCATCGCCACACCGGACCATTGGCATGTGCCCATTTGCCAGGCGGCTTTGGCCAGCGGCAAACATGTGTATTGCGAAAAACCGCTGGCGCATTCCGTCGCCGAATGTCGCACCTTGGAGAAGCTGGCGAAAAGCCACCCCAAGTTGGCCACCCAAACAGGAAATCAAGGCTGCTCAACCGAGGGTTTCCGGCGGAGCTTTGAAGTCATTCAATCTGGCCTGCTAGGCCAAATCAGTGAAGTCCATGTCTGGCATCCGGCTCATGGTTGGCCCAATGGCGTCGATCGTCCTGCCAATAGCGACTCGATTCCCGAGGGGTTCGACTGGAATTTCTGGTTGGGGCCGGCTCCGGCACGCCCCTACAAGAATGACATTTATCATCCGGGTAAGTGGCGAGGCTGGTACGATTTCGGGGGAGGCTCGATGGCGGATTTCTGTTGTCACGGTTTTCAACTGGCCTACCGGGCACTGGAGTTGGATGCTCCCACGCGAATCGAAGCGACGGGTGAAGACCTGGGACATGAATCGTACCCGACACGATGTACCGTGACATTCGACTTTGCGGCCAAAGGGAAGAGAGGGCCCGTCAAGCTCTACTTCTATTCTGGGGACAAGCACTTTCCGCCGGACAACATTACCAAAGGTCCGGTGGACTCGACTGGCTGCTTGATTGTAGGGAGCGAAGGAACTCTCTCTGCCGGGCTATGGAATACGGATTGTCATGTCCGTTTGAAAGGAGCAGCGGAGTTCCGCGGCGCCGATCAACCCGAGGTGGCCAGGATTGCGAAGACTCAACCCCGGATCGATACGGAGGTACTCAAATGGGATCCAAAACGCACGGCGAAGGGGCAACGTCCTCGCTGGAGTCAGGTGAATAACTCGCATATGTTCGAGTGGGTGCTGGCATGTGCCGGAGACGCCAAGTCGTACTCGCCGTTCGAGATCGGAGCCCGCATCACCGAAGTCGGAATGCTCGGCGTCTTGGCATTGCGTCTGCAACAGCCAATCGTTTGGGATGCGGAAAGACGTCAAGCGTTGGGACTGCCCGAGGCCGATGCGATTATCGATCCAAAACCCGCTAACGAAACGCATTTGCCTCGTTAATGACGGCAGTGTCCAAATGGCACGGGTTCTCGACGCTCGTGGGCGGTGTCAGGAATCGGTGGCTAAAATGTTCAAATTTCGCACCCGTGAGGCTTCGGTTCTTTCGGCTGGACCGCTTGGCACAGAGCTTGTCCATGTACGCTAGCTTTGGGCGGGGACGGGTCGAGGGCATCGGCATCGGCTATTCAAAGCGATGCCCGCGACCAAATACCTCGAATCGGCTCTCCCTCAGACACCCGGTGTGGCCGTCCAGCAGCGTCGGCCATCGTGGCCCGAGGATCGATGCCAAAGGCGTCGTAGATTGTCGCGGCCAAGTCACCCACATGCACTGGGTTTTCGCGTGGGTACCAGCCCTCCTTGTCGCTCGCTCCGTGGTACTGCCCGCCCCGCACGCCGCCGCCGGCCAGCAGGATCGAATAGCAGCCCGGCCAGTGGTCGCGCCCGGTGGCGTTGCTCGTGTTGTTCGACCGCACCACGCCGATCCTTGGCGTGCGGCCGAACTCGCCCATCCAAACGACTAGCACCTCGTCCGCCAAGCCGCTGGTGCTCAGGTCTTCCAGCAACGCCGCCAGAGCCTGATCGGCGGGTGGCAAGAGGTCGCGCTTGAGCATGGGAAAGTTGTTCAAATGCGTGTCCCAGCTCGGTCCCTCAATGTTGTGTACCGGGCTATAGACGGTCACGAACGGCACCCCGGCCTCGACCAGTCGCCGCCCGAGCAGTGTCGACTGCCCGGTTTGGTTTCGTCCGTAGCGGTCGCGCACATTCGGGTCTTCCTGGGTCAAGTCGAAAGCTCGCTTGGCCCGCGGCGTCGTCAGCAGATTGAACGCTTGACGGTAGTATTCGCCGAGGCCGTCGACGGCGCCGCTCTGTTCCAAGTGTCGCTGTTCGCGGTCGACAGCCGCAAGTAAGCCCTGTCGACCTGCCAGACGCGCGGCATCCACTTCGTCGGGCGAAGCCAGCTCATTGACCCGAAAATCGTCGGCATTGGGGTCCTGCCTGATCAACATTGGATCATAGGCGGTGCCCAGAAAGCCCGCATTCTGTCCGGGAGACGGGGCGGGACCGTTTCGCAGGGAAAACGGCAGTGAAACGCTGGCTGGCAGATCGTCGGAATGCGGACGGAACTTCGCCACCGCCGAACCAAAATGAGGAAAGTCATCACGGCTGGCAAACGTTGTGCTCGAAACGGCTTTCGATTCACCGACTTCGCGGCCCGAGAGAGCCGAGTAGATCGCCGGATTATGGCACAGCATTCGGTGATGTACGGAGCGCACGACGCAAAGTTTGTCCATCTGCCGCGCTACCAGCGGTAGGTGCTCGCAGACGTGCATCCCGGGCACGTTGGTGGAAATTGGTTGGAATTCTCCCCTCACGACGTCGGCGGCCATTGGCTTCATGTCGAAGGTGTCAATTTGGCTCACGCCACCGGCCTGAAACAGCACCAGACACGACTTGATCCGCGCTCGCCGTTCGTCGCCGTGAGCCCTGTCGGCCAACACGTTGGCGACCGCTGGCATCAGGCACGACAATGCTCCGCCGCGCAGCAACTCGCGCCGTCCGATCGAACGGCCCAATTTGCGGCGAAAGTTGAGGCAACCCGAGGCAGACGGCATGGCTTGATACTTTGCGGCCTTCAATTGAAAGACTACGGCACCCGTATAACGGCCGGCGTCGATTATACCAAGTGGGAACGAGGAGTAATGCTGCTGTCAGCCGGCCCATTCCAGCATTACACGCAACCGCGCTCGACTTGGGGTACGCTCGCTTCACTCGCCTTGCAGAGCACAAGCCTCGCTCAGACGGAGCGGGACGCCGCGCTGTCGCGTCGGTTCCGTGTGACGGCATATGGGCACCAACCCGATCGATCCCCGGGCCGCGAGCCGGTTTGGAGATTGCCTGCTTGTTTTGCCTGCCCCGAATAGGCTAGTCTCATCAATGTCCTGTTTCTGCCGTGGAGCAGGGCTTTTCCGTCCGATCCAACCAAGGTCGCGAGAATTGGATCATGAGCCACACGCGAAGGATGTTTTTGCAAACGACCGCCGGGGCGAGCATGCTGGGTGCGCTCAGTGACTGGGCAGGATTGCTACCGTTGTCGCCCGCGATGGCCGACGACGCTCGCGTCACACCGGAACTAGTGCAGTTACGGCCAGAGATCGAGCCGCTGGTAAGACTGATCGAGGAAACGCCTCGCGAAAAATGCCTGGCAATGGCAGTCGACCAGCTCCGCCACGGTGTCCCATATCGACAACTATTGTCGGCGTTGTTCCTGGCCGGTATCCGCAACGTGAATCCTCAGCCGCCAGGTTTCAAGTTTCATTGCGTGTTCGTGATCCACTCGGCACACCAGCTGAGCCTTGACGCCCCGGCTGAACAGCGGCTGTTGCCGCTTTTCTGGGCGCTCGACGACTTCAAAGTCTCGCAGCAGAAGGACGTGGACGAAGGGGATTTTCGCCTGCAGCCCGTCACGGGCACCTTGCCACCGGCCGAACGTGCCTGGGACGAATTTCACGCCGCGATGGACGCCTGGGACCAAGGGCGGGCTGACCGGGCGATTGTCGCCCTGGTCCGTTCACGCGGGGCGCACGAAATCATCGAAGGGCTGTGGCGATACGGCGCTCGCGACTTCCGCAATATCGGCCACAAGGCCATCTTCGTCGCCAACGTCTGGAGGACGCTTCAGACCATCGGCTGGCAGCACGCCGAGCCGGCCTTACGATCACTGGTGTTGGGGTTGCTCGACTTTGGCCTCGACAAGCGAGTCAACGATTACATCTTTGCCGACCAGGCCTATCTGCCAAACCTGGAACGTGCGGTGCAAGCCGCCGCGAGCCTACCTGGCTCCTGGGCCGCTGGACCAGGCGACTCAGGCCTCGCCGAAGAAGTCCTTGCTACCATCCGCACTGGCCAGGTCGACGACGCATGCCGGTTGGCCCTTGCCGCCGTGGCTGGCGGCCGCGCCTCTGCTGCCAGCGTCTGGGATGCCGTCCACTTGGCTGCCGGGGAACTCATGCTACAGCAACCCGGCATTTTCGGCATCCACACTGTCACCAGTTCTAATGCTCTTAACTACGCCTTTCGCACGAGCGCCTCTGCCGAGACGCGGTTGCTGCTCATGCTGCAGGGGGTGGGGTGGATGACGCAGTTCCGCAATTTCATGGCAGGCCGCCCCGAGGGTTTGTCCGCCGCGAAGATCACTGAGTTGGTTCCCGAGGAACTTCCCGCGGAAGAAGTTGTCGCGGCAGAACAAATCCTGTCCCACGTCAAGGGATCGACGTTGCTCGCCGCCCGTGAGGCACTGGTCTACGCCCAGCGGTGGCCGGAATTGGGCGTGCTCGCGCCCGCCGCCCGCCGGCTGGTACTGCTCAAGGGAACGGATGCCCACGATTACAAATACCCGACGGCCGTGTTTGAAGATTACCAGGTCGTCAGCCCGCGTTGGCGACCGCAAATACTCGCGACCGCCGCCCACCACCTGCACAGCGGGAGCGAGCCGGACTCACCCGTTATTCAACAGGCCCGCGAATTGGCGGCGGGGCTATAACGCCTAGTTCGCTCGGCCCGGGGGCGATTGGGCAGGTTGTTCGTCGCGCCGACGGCCTGCTCAGCGGCGCTCGGCTTGAATCGTTTTTCGACCCGATCGTCGGCAAAGCCGACGTCCCCTTAAACTCTGGGCGTTTCCTGGCATATTGCTTGCTGGACACGGGTTAGCTCAGAGGGGATTCGCAAGTTCTGTAGCGTACGCACTTTAGGCGCACCGCCGCCATTTTTCCTGCGTTCTTTTCGCGTTGGCGCACATATATAGCTGTCTCGGCACGGGCGAGCTTGTGCGTAAGCGCGATCGTGTGGCTGGAGGAGGTCGTCTGTTCGCGCCACAGGTACCCTCGTCTTCGCGCACGCAGTTTGCCCGTCTTTGGGCGTGCTTAATTTGAACGCCCGATTCTAACGCCGCTGTGGCGCTAAATCTGTTCGCAAGATCCCGTCAAAAGAATCCTCGCTGGTCGCACAGTTGTCGACGGCTCCGCCCCACATCGATGCGTACCATCCCCGACTTAGATGTACAACACGGCGTGAAAGGAGCAAGTGATGAGCGACGAAAAATGGCGGATGGTCCGTCACGAAAAAGGTAGCGATGACGGCGTAGGCGCCTACACGCTTTGGCCACAAGGGGTGATCGTCAATCCCGGTCTGAGTGAACAGGACGCAGCCACGATCGAGGTCGCCCAAGACGCGATCGCCGTTTTGCGTGAGTTCTGCACCGACGTGAAGGAGGCTGGTGTTCGATCGACGAAGCAGGAATGGCCGGACTTGTACGAGACCTGGCAGCATGCCAGAACCATCTTGCGACAGCACGCAGTCGCACGGCCCAAATTCGAACTACCGTCGGAAGGTGCCAAAGCGAACACAAGCCTGATCGCGGCTGCCAAAGTCATGCTACAAGCCCTGGAGAGTGTCGCCCAAGCCTACCAGGAATTCTTCGACGTTATGCCCGTGGCTTGGCAAACGTTCGACGACATCGTCACCGCCGCCATCGCCGGCGCGAAAGAAACCGGCGAGCTGCATTGAATCCCACGCTGGTTCGTCATGGCAGGATCGCAGTTTGGCCTTCGGCAGGCCCGCGCTTCACGTCAGGCCGGACTCCGCCGCCAACAGCTAAGAGAGAAAACACATGCCACGATACAAGGCAACCTTCAAAGAGTCCTGCACTTACTTCGTCGAGTTTGAGTCGGACGAGACGATCGATGCGGAAGACGATGATTCGTGGTTCGATGCGCTGGAAGCTGCGGACCCCCGCTGGCTCGTTGCTGGGCTCAAGACGCAAACCGAGGTCGATGATCGCGAGCTCATCGAGCTGGTCGTCCTCGACGGCGCCGGCGAACAGCATCCGTCCGTCTTTGCGATGCCACTGGCGGAGGCCCTCAACGCGTGGCTCGAAGCCGACGACAGACTCCGCCGTGGCGACGCCCGACTTTTCTCGCCGGAGGAATGGAACGCTCGCGGCGAAGGATACGGAACTACCGCTGAGTTGACTCTGGTCATTGACGGTAGCCCACTATTCGCCGCCCTCAACTACAGCGAGCCCAGACAGTATTACCGAGAGCTTGAGCGGATCGCCCGACGGCACGGCTTCTGGTTCGAACTGGGTCACGCCTGGTCCGTTCACTTCTATCGGCTGCCAGAGCGCCCAATCACCGGCGCCGTCTGAAAACAAAGGAGGTACACCATGAGGTTGGCCGCGCAAGCCAAGGGCGGTTTCTACCCGGCCAAGCCCGCTGCGGTGGCAATGGCCGCAGGCTGGCTCCAGCCGCCCGCTAGCGAGCAATTCTGCATTTTGGATCCCTGCGCCGGCATAGGAGATGCGATCATCCAGCTCGCTGAGGCGCTTGGCTGCCCGATGGGTGACGTCTATGCCATCGAACTAGATGAGCGGCGCAGCGAGACCGTGAACCAACGGCTGGGGCAAGAATTGGGTTGCAAAGTCCAGGCGCCGGCTTCATTCTTCGGGACGGCGACCTCCGCCAAGGCGTTCTCGTTCGTCTGGTGCAACCCGCCTTTCGACGACGAACTGGGCGGCGGCAAGCGGGTCGAGCACTCGTTCTTGCAGCGATCAACGCATCTACTCGTACCTGGCGGCGTAATCGCTTTGGTGTGCCCCGAGCATGTCGCTGAGGGCGATGACCTCCGCAATTTCCTCTTGAGCTGGTACACCGAGATTCGGGTTGTCGATTTCCCGGTCGAACAGCGGCCCTTCGATGAAGTGGTCGTGTTTGGCATTCGGCGGGAAAAGCAGGTGCCTCTTGGCAACGCGAAATGGTACGACTGCGAGCGGCTGTGCTCGGGAATCGGTCAACCGGATTTCATCTATCGGCTCCCCAGGTCTAACGGTCCGGCACGGTTCCAGAAGACCTATATGACCGACCGGGAACTGTTGGCTGCCTTGGCTCGTTCACCACTGCGGAGACACTTGGAAGTCGTCGCGATGCCACGGTTGCTGTCCCCACCCATGTCGCTGGGAAATGGGCACCGCGCACTGCTATTGGCTGCCGGGCAACTCGATGGCCGCGTGTGTCCGCCAGGCGAGCCGCCGCACGTCGTTCGCGGTACTGCCGTGAAGCGGAGCTACGTGCAGAGCGTCGAGACGCAGGAGTGCAAGGACGGCGAAGCCACGAAGACGGTGATCGCCGAACGGATCGTATTGACCGTGCGGGTTGCAACTGCGGCAGGCGAGATCCTCACGCTCACTCCGCAAAGCGAACAGCCAGCGGAGCAGGGGCCAACCAAGCGCAAACAGAAGCAACAAGCGGCAGCGTAGCCCAGAAAGGAGGTCACCAAGTTGTATTCAATCGTTCTCAAAGCTCGCGATGGAACGCACATCAGTGACGACCAGGACATAGAGACGCTGCGAGAGGCCAAACAACGGGCTAGGCAGATGTTGGAGGATCTTTGGGCGGAGACCACGGGAACTACTCACGAAGACCTTGGCACACACAAGGTCGAGGTGATCAATGACGCCGGAGAAATCATCTTCGACAAGTTTCGACCCGACGTTGGCGGATGATCGGCGAAAAAAGTCTTCCGGTATCTCGGCTCCGCCGTGGGCCCCACGCCAAACGACATTTCTTGGTCGAATGGCGTCCCGGTCCGGCTGAACTTGATGCAGGGCACCATGCGCGAGTTCATTCAATGGCTCCTGGCCAATCGTTTCCATCCGTGGCGTGAAGCCAAACGTGAATTCCAACCTGTTCTTATACGTGCATGACCGGTCAGACCGCATTCCTACGGTTTTCGTTTTGGACAAGAACCGCGACTACTTCGCCAGGCAACTGGCCGAAAAGATGCAGGCCGCAACGTGTGACGAAGCCAACACCGCCCTCCAGTGACGAGGAGCACCATGCCAGGAAAGCAACTACGCAATTCGCAAGCAACGGCAAATGGCGGCGAACGGGCCGCAGAGGTCGTCGCCGATCCAATGCTCGGCGAGTTGATGATCGAGACCAAAATCTCGCGATTCAGGTTCAAACTGGCCGCCATCGGCACACTCGGTAAGTTGGGTGGCACGATCTCGATCCTCTCCACGGTCGGATCGGAAACGGCGATCAAGGCCCTTCGCGCTTGCCTCAGCAAGGCGGCCAAGACGGACTTCCGTGCCGACTGCGAGGGATTCAATCCGAACCGCGATCTGAAAGTGTGCGACCTCGGTTACCGCTTCTACTTGGCCCCTCTCGGCTCCGGTACTTGGCACTCGATGGCGCTTGCGAAGATGCCGGGACTGATCTGCAAGCTTAACGACGACAGTTTGTGGCGTGAGTTGCAACGCAACTGTTTTACCACACCAGTCCTACAGAAGTGGGTGCCCTGGCTCCGCGCCGAAATGGAAGAGCGAGGTCACTTGCAGATGCTGCACTCGTTCCAGTGCGAGGGGGCCGTGCTGAACCTCACGACTGAGATGCTCGATGAGTTGGTGTCGCATGGGCTGAGGCGGAAACGGATCATCATTTAGGAGACATCTCCTGTGAAAACGACTCGACGGAAACAACCGGGTGTGGCCGCCGGGCCTCCACGCCCGGCCCAGAGAATCAAGTCCCGAAGGCGATCGAAGAGCTTGCCGGGCGTCACCGAGCTCGAACAGTACCTGGAGCGGTATGCCCCGTGCCTGGGACAGCAGTCCAACGACACCCTGAAACCCTTGCACGTTCCGGGCCGCGACAAACCGTACACGCTGGACCTCAAACGGCCGTTGTTCGACGCCCAGGCCCATGTCGTGACGGCCACCTCAAAAACTCTTGACCACCAGGATTCGGTACTGTTGGTGGCCGAATGCGGCACCGGCAAGACGATTATGGGTTTTTCGTCGGCCCATGCCCACGCCCGAGGCAAGCCGTACACGGGCTTGGTGATGTGCCCGGGTCAACTCGTGCAGAAGTGGGAGCGTGAAATCCGGGAAACGCTGCCGGATGTCGAGGTCCACGTCATCCGCACGTTTCGCGACCTGCTCCGCCTGCGTCATCAGGGCCGCCCGTCGAAGCCGACCTGGTGGATCGTGACCCGCGACCGGGCCAAGCTGGGGGCCAAGAGGCGGGCGGCCTACAATAAACGCCGCCGCGACGGGATGCCGATCTGTCCGCGCTGCGCCGCCCCGATCGTCGACGACAAGACGGGGATCCCAATCTCGCACCGGAGGCTGTCGAAACGGAAGCACTTCTGTCGCGTCGAAAGAACGTGCGTCGATGGCACCGCGCCGAAGGATCGCTGCGGCAAACCGCGGACCTGCGGCGAGCCGCTTTGGGCCTATACGCACAAGCTTGACCGTTGGGAGCCGGCGAAATTCATTCACAAGCACCTGTCCGGCTTCTTCGACTATCTTGTCGCCGACGAGATTCACCAGGAGAAGGGCGCAAAAACGGCACAAGCCAACGCCTTCGGTAGCCTGGCCGCGGCGTGCCGCAAAGTCATCGCTCTTACCGGGACGTTGATCGGGGGCTACGCGGACCACATCCGGCCGTTGTTGTTTCGCATGGCCCCGTCGACGCTTGTGCGGGAAGGGCTGGGCTGGTCCGATCACGTCGCGTTCAACGAACGCTACGGACGGATCGAGACACGCATTTTCGAGAAGGAAAAAGGAACCGACAGCGGCGACGACAACGAGCAGAGTCGCGGCAGCAAGACCAAGTCGGTGAAGTTTGTTCGCCCAGGCATCATGCCCAGCTTGTTCGGGCGACACTTGCTCGATAAGTGCATTTTCCTGTCGCTCGACGAGATGGCCGAGCACCTGCCGCCGCTGGTCGAGGACGTGATTGCGGTGGAGTTGGACGACGAGCAGCGAGCAGCCTACACGGAGGTCGCGAGCGACCTGGCCGACGCCATGAAAGTCATGGTGCGCCGGGGCAGCAAGCGGCTGCTGGGCAAAATGCTTGCCACGCTGCTGGGTTTTCCCGATCACCCTCACGGTTATGGTGAGATTGGTTATCGCGACGCCTCGGGCGACTTCCATTACGTCACGACCTGTCCGGACCTCGACAGAGAGAAGATCCGCCCCAAGGAAGAGGCGTTGCTCAAGCTGGTTGCAAAGGAAAAGGCTGAAGGTCGGCAGT
>Ga0265325_10001103_pt1 | contig 19386 bp, 14 predicted proteins | sample 41420metaG_FD_202090 | JGI IMG/M metagenome (GOLD analysis project Ga0265325, IMG submission 202090) | Rhizosphere microbial communities from Carex aquatilis grown in University of Washington, Seatle, WA, United States - 4-14-20 metaG | ecosystem: Host-associated > Plants > Roots > Rhizosphere...
CGGCGATCGTGCACCAGGCGTTACGCGGACCCGACAACGCGCTTCGCGTCGCCGTTCAGGGGCTGCAGCGGGTCCGCATCGTCGGATGGGTTCAGACCGAGCCGTATCTCATCGCGCGGGTTCAGTGGCTTTCGGACGCGGTCGAGCAAAGTGTGGAGCTCGACGCCCTGGTGCTCTCGGCGCGAAGGGCGTTCTTGCGATTCGTTTCGCTGGTGGCCGAGCCGTCGAGCGATCTCGCATCGACCGTCGACCGTGTCACCGATCCGCGCCAGCTCGTTTATCTCCTTGCGTCGACCGCCCCCATGTCGACGGAGGCGCGACAGCAGATTCTCGAGCAGCCGTGCGTACTGGCCAAGTTGCGGCGGCTCATCGAGCACCTCCAGCACGAGGTCGCGGTGCGCGAACTCATGCAACGGATCGCCAGCGAAACGACCGGCGACGGCCTTTCGAGTCCGCCGCCGGCGCCCGTTCGACGTCGACCTACCGAGCCGCGGCTCGAACTGACGGAGCCGGAGTCGGAGGCGAACGAGGCGCGCGGGCTGCGTGGCGCGATCGGCCGGCTGCCGATCGTGGGGGAGGCGCGGAAGGAGATCGAACGCGAGCTCGATCGTCTGGAACGCACGCCTGCCGCGTCGCCGGAGCATGGGCTCATCCGGACGTACCTGGACTGGGTGCTCAAGATGCCCTGGGGGAAGGTCGCCGGACGGCCGATCGACGTGCTGCACGCGCGCGCGGTGCTCGACGCGGACCACCACGAGCTCAACCGGGTGAAGGACCGCATCATCGAATACCTCGCCGTCAAACGCTTGCGGGCGGAGCGCGGACTGGACGCAGCCGCGGGCGGCGCGGCGCGCGAGCCCATCCTGTGCCTCGTCGGGCCGCCGGGGGTCGGCAAGACGTCGCTGGGTCAGTCGATCGCCAAGGCGCTGGGTCGCAAATTCGTGCGATTGGCGCTGGGCGGAATCCACGACGAAGCCGAGATTCGAGGGCACAGGCGGACGTACATCGGCGCGATGCCAGGACGCATTTTGCAGGGGCTGTCACGCTGCGAAGCGGCCGACGCCGTCTTCATGCTCGACGAAGTCGACAAGCTGGCCGTCGGGTTTCACGGCGATCCGTCGGCGGCGCTGCTCGAGGTGCTCGACCCCGCCCAGAACCACGCGTTCGTCGACAGCTACCTGGGCGTCCCGTTCGACCTTTCGGGCGTCCTTCTTCTCTGCACGGCCAACACGGTGGACACCATCCCGGTGCCGCTTCTCGACCGCATGGAGCTCTTGGCCGTGGCCGGGTATACGGACCGCGAGAAGCTTTCGATCGCGCAGCGTCATCTCATCCCCAAAGCGATCTCGGCGCACGGACTGCGCCCCGAAGAGGTGTCGTTCGACGACGCGGCGGTAAGGCAGATCGTCCGCGGGTATACGCGCGAGGCGGGCGTGCGCAATCTGGGTCGCGAGCTCGCCGGCGTTCTCCGCAAAGTGGCCCGCGCGGTGGGTGAAGGCGGGCGCGCGCCAGTGCGGGTCCGGGCCGAGACCGTCCGTGACTACCTGGGAACGCCCCACCACTACGACGAAGTTGCGGAGCGAATCGATCGGCCCGGCGTGGCGACGGGGCTCGCTTGGATGCAAGGCGGAGGGGACATCCTTTTCGTCGAGGCGTCCATCGTCGAGGGGGCCGAGGACCGGCTCGTCCTCACGGGAATGATGGGCAACGTCATGCGCGAGAGCGCGCAAGCCGCACTGTCGTATTTGCGCTCGAACTCGGAGAGACTGGGCCTTTTGCCCCATGCGCTCGACCGAAGGACCGTCCACGTGCACGTACCGGCCGGATCGATCCCGAAAGACGGCCCGAGCGCGGGGGTGACGATTGCCACAGCGATCGCCTCGCACGCGCTGGGACGTGTGGCACGGGGCGACGTCGCCATGACCGGCGAAATTACTCTTCGCGGGCGCGTCCTTGCGGTCGGCGGCATTCAAGAAAAGGTACTGGCCGCGCACCGCGCCGGGCTGCGGTTCGTCATTCTGCCGCGCCGAAGCGAGCCTCAACTGGAAGACGTACCGGACGACGTGAAAGAGGCGCTGCGCTTTGTCTTCGTGGACTCGGTCGACGAGGTCCTGGCGGCAGCGCTCGGCCTTGACGTGGAGCGTTAGAAACGCGCTTTTCGTGGAAGGAGGGGCCGGCGGGAACTTTTCTCGTTCTCATCTTCCGATCTTCCTGTGAATCTCTTTCCGGTGACCCCGGTGCCCGACCTCCTGTGCGCCGAGCCAGCCGTGCGGGTGGATCTCGCGGCCTTGCGCCAGTCTCTGGTCTTCGCGTTCGCCACCGGCGGGGCGACGGAGGCGTTCGACGATGCCATCAACAAGGCATCGCTCCCTCCTTCCCTTTGGGGACGGGCAAACTTCGCCCGCGACGTCTACCTCGACGAGCTCCTCGAGCATTCGCTCGCGGTCCGCATCGCCGGCACCGCATACCGGACCTGCTCGCGTTATCTCGCACGCGTCATCGGCCAGCCACCGGCCGACCTGCGGGACGTCGAGGTACGCCGGGAAGTGCTGTCCGAGCTCGCGTCGCGACCGGACATGCGTCAATCGCTGGAAGCTGCGTACGTATCAATCGTCCGGCTGCGGACTCTTTTGTGCACGGCGCGTCAGCCCGCCCCTCGCGTCCGGCGCGTCGAGATTCTCCGAGCCGCTCGGGAGACGTTCGAAGCGATCGCCGGATCGTTCGCGGGCGCCCGTTCGGCGCTGGGTCGCCTGCGCGCGTTCGGTGAGTCGGTCGTGGCCTCCGCGGGTCACCGGCGCGTTGTGGCGCTCTTGGACCATGACGAGCACCTTGCATCGCTCGACCTTCGCGTGCGCGTCGGCGCCGATGGCGAAGTGCGCGCCATGGAGATCGTCGCCGTTCGCGAAAACCGCGCCAATCCGTTCTACGTCTCGGCGCTGCGACGACTCTTTTTTCGGTTCGTACTGCTCGTCCGCGGGTACCGAACGACCGCGGGCGAGGTTGCGGAGCGCCTGCTCTCCGAGACGTTCGCCGGGATCGAGGACGACGTGGCGCTCCTTTTCCAGCTCCTCGGCGATATCGAGCCCTATCTCGCGAGCCTGAACTTCCGGGATCGCGCCCTTGCCAAAGGGCTGGCCGTCAGCTTGCCCGAGCTCGCGGATGGCGGCGACCTCCGGCTCGACGGACTGTTCAACCCGCTGCTCCTCGACGCGGGCATCGTGCCCGTCCCGTGCAACTTGCGCGCACCACACGGTGCGCTCGTCGTCGTCACCGGACCAAACTCGGGCGGCAAGACCCGGCTCCTGCAGGCAATCGCCGTCGCGCAGCTCTTCGCGGAGGCGGGTCTGTTCGCGCCCGTGAAGTCCGGGCGCCTTCCGCGCGCGTCGGGTCTCTTTGCGTCTCTCTTCGAAGAGGCCCGAGCCGATCAACCGGAGGGCCATCTGGGGATGGAGCTCCTTCGCATTCGGCGGATTTTCGACGAGGTCCAGGTCGGCGCGCTGGTCGTGATCGACGAGCTCTGTTCGGGGACGAACCCGTCGGAAGGGGAAGAGATCGCCCGCCTGGTTCTTTCGCTCCTACCGGAGCTCGGCGTCCAAGCCTTCGTCACGACGCACCTCTTGCAGTTCGCGGGGAGACTCGCCGAAGAGCGCTCGATTCCCGCGCTCGACTTTCTCCAGGTCGAGCTGGATGCCTACGAGCGTCCGACCTATCGCTTCGTGCCGGGCGTGGCACGCACCTCGCTCGCCCACAAGACGGCGGCGCGACTGGGCGTCACCCGGGAAGAGCTGCTCGAGCGAATCGCGAGCAAACGGCGAGCGGACGCGAAGGTCTAGACCTCGTCGAGCGTGCGATGCCCGTGTTCGCGGACCACAATCCGTCCCCCTTCATCGATCTCGAGCACCCGACCCCCCGGCCGGAAATCGCTGTACCGAATCCACCGGGGAACGACGCGCACGTACGTGATGTCCTTCCAGGCCTGGCGCTCGACTCCGTCCGGGTAGACGCCGAAATAAGCGGATTTCAGGCGCTCCAGCTCCTCGCCTCCCGGCTCGTCGGCGATTCCCTCGAGCTGCACGGTTTGCTCGTCGTCCCACCCGACGACGATGGTCACCCGCGGATCGCGCCGGAGGTTGGCCACTTTGCGCGAGGTTTTGACCGTGTCGAATACGATCTCGAATTTGTCCGTTGCGGCAAAGCCGACGACTGCGGCTTGCGGGGCGCCGGATGCCGATACCGACCCCTGCACGCACACGCGGTGGCGACGGACGAAATCGAGGATGTCGGTCCGCGTGACGACCGGAGCATGCCCGGCGGCGCCCGGCGTCCGCAGGTCGGTGGCGCCGCGCGCATCGGCGGCGACCATCCCCGCGCCGACCGTCGTGTTGCTGATGGCGTCGATGAGGATGAACGAGCCCGTTTCGCGGTTGCTCGCGTAAGGGTCCAGAAAGAGCGCGCGATGCGCGGTGAGGGTCACTCGGCCGATGTCGTTGAGCCCGAGCGACCGCGCCGGAACGTCCTCGAGCGTGTCCATGTCCGTCCGCCAATGAATGCGGTCGACGTCGACACGGACGATCTGCGTGGTGTGTTTGAGCAAATACGTCTTTTGGGGATCGAGCGGAGAATCGTGCATCCAGACGAGCTGCGCGTCGAACGTCCGGGCTACCCGGGGAAGGTCGTCGGGGTGAACCAGCATGTCGCCCCGGCTCACGTCGATCTCGTCTTCCAGGCGCAGCGTCACCGACTGTGGCGCGAACGCTTCCGACCGCTCGCCGTCGAACGTATCGATCGCTTTGACGCGACTCGTCCGGCCGGAGGCGAGCGAAATCACCGGATCGCCCTTCTTCACGACACCGGACGCGATGCGCCCGGAAAACCCCCGATAATCGAGGTTCGGCCGGAGCACGTACTGGACGGGGTAGCGGAAATGCTCGAGGTTCCGCTCCTCGTGCACGGGCACCGACTCGAGAAACTCGAGGACGGTGGGACCCTCGTACCAGGGGATCTTCGCGCTCCGGTGAACACAGTTGTCCCCCACGAGGGCGCTCGTCGGAAAGAAGGTGACGTCGGAGAAAGAGAGCGCCCGCGTGAACTTCGAGAATTCCTCCCGTATTCGCGCGAAGACGGCCCGGTCGTATTCCACGAGATCCATCTTGTTGACGCAGACCGCCAGGTGGGGAATCCCCAGAAGCGAGGCGATGTACGCGTGGCGTCGGCTCTGCTGTAGAACGCCGAGGCGCGCGTCGATGAGAATCAGGGCGACGTTCGCCGTCGAGGCGCCCGTCACCATGTTTCTCGTGTATTGAATGTGACCGGGCGTGTCGGCAATGATGAATTTGCGCCGAGGGGTGCTGAAGTAGCGGTAGGCGACGTCGATGGTGATTCCCTGCTCGCGCTCGGCCGCCAGACCGTCGGTCAGGAGCGAGAGGTCCACCTCGGTGCCGGCCATCTGGGTGGCCTTGCGCACGGCCGCGAGCTGGTCTTCGTAGACCGAGCCCGTGTCGTAGAGAAGGCGCCCGATGAGGGTCGATTTGCCGTCGTCGACCGAGCCGACCGCGACGAACCGCAGCAGTTCCTTGTCTTGATACCGGCGCAGGTATGCATCGATGTCCGACGAGACGAGCTCTCTCTCCGCAATCATCAGAAGTACCCTTCGCGCTTTTTCTTCTCCATCGAAGCGTCTTCGTCGTGATCGATGAGCCGCCCTTGCCGCTCGGAGACGGCGGTCAGAAGCATTTCCTGGATGACCTCGGGCACGGTCTTCGCGCTCGACTCGATGGCACCGGATAGCGGATAGCACCCGAGCGTGCGGAACCGGACGACGCGCTCGGTGACTTTCTCGCCCGGTTCCAGCGGCATCCGGTCGTCGTCGACCATGATGAGCGAGCCGCCTCGGGCGACGACCGGTCGCGGTTTCGCGAAGTAGAGCGGAACGATCGGGATGTTTTCGGTCCAGAGATAGAGCCAAACGTCGAGCTCCGTCCAATTCGACAGCGGAAAGACCCGGACGCTCTCTTTCAGGTTGATTCGACCGTTGTAGAGCGACCAGAGTTCGGGGCGTTGGTTCTTCGGATCCCACTGGTGAAATCGATCGCGGAACGAATAGACGCGCTCTTTGGCGCGCGAGCGCTCTTCGTCTCGACGGGCTCCTCCGAACGCGCAGTCGAACTCGTACTTCGTGAGCGCCTGCTTGAGCGCCTCGGTCTTCATCACCGTCGTGTACTTGTTGCTTCCGTGGTCGAACGGATTGATGTTCTGGGCGACGCCTTCGGGGTTCGTGTAGACGATGAGTTTGACGCCGAGTTCCCTCGCGATTCGATCGCGATGCGCGATCATCTCGCGAAACTTCCACGTCGTGTCGATGTGCAAGAGGGGAAACGGAAGTGGCGCCGGCGCGAATGCCTTCTCAGCCAGGCGGAGCATCACCGAGCTGTCTTTCCCGATGGAATACATCATCACGGGGTTCTGGAACTCCGCGACGGCTTCTCGCAGAATGTGAATGCTCTCGGCCTCGAGCGCCCGGAGGTGGGAGAGCTTGTGCTTTTCGTTTTCCACGACGGTCCTTCTCTACCGTGTTCTTAGTACAGGTCCCCGTAAATAAGTGCCCATCCGCTGGCGATCCATCCCCGGCGGCTTCGTTGCTCGTCGGTTACATAGGTTCGCTATGCGCCCTCCTCGCGCCTTGCCGGCGGGGCGCCTCACCACCGGCTGGACACTCATTCGCGGGGCCCTGTACTTAGCCGAAAAGCGTCCGGCACGACGTAGGCGGGGCGAGGCCGAGCGCCCTCGCGTCCTCCGCGATCGTGTCGAGCGCGCCGGCCAGCGGGTCGGGCGTGAAGTCGATGAAGCGCCAAGCGTCTTCGACGAGGCGCTGCGGCAACCCCTTTCCGAGCAAGCGCGCGAGCTCTCGACGCGCGGCGTCGCGCGTCTCTGCCGGGGTCCGAAGGGCGCGGTCGACCTCGTCCGCCATCGCCACGGCGAGCGCCTGCGCGGCCGCGGGCCGACGGTGCATGAAGTCCCGGCGCGCGACGACGATCGCCGTCGGAAACATGCGGTTGGGCCAGAGGTCCCGCTCGTCGATCAGCCGTACGGCCTGGGCGTCGGTCACGGCGCGCGTGGCCCACGGCTCGGCGAGCCATGCTCCGTCGAGGGCCCCCCGCCGCATTTCGGTGAGGATCGTCATCGAGTCGAGCGCGGTCAGGACCACGTCGCCTCCGCGCTCCGTGGATTCGTAGCCGCAGTTGGCCAGGTACTTGCGGAGCGAAATGTCCTGGGTGGTCCCGATCTGGGTGGTCGCGAGGGTTTTTCCCCGCAGATCGTGCGGACCGGCGATCCCCGACGCCTTGCCGACGACGAACGAGGCCCCGCCGGAGGCACAGCCGCAAAGCACGCGGAGCAGACGGGGGTGGCGCGCGTGCGTGTACACGATGGCCGCGGGACCTGAAACGCCGACGTCGATCGCGTCGCCGACGAGCGCTTCGAGCACCCGCGGGCCCGCGCGGAAGCTGAGGCCCTCGACCTGCATGCCGAGCGCCCGCTCGATTCGTCCCGAGGCGACCCCCGCGATCGCCGGCGCATGGGTCAGATTCGTCATGAACCCAAAGCGAACCGTGCTGTCGTTTCGGGGTCGGCATGCCGCCGCCAGGGTCGCGCCGCAAACCCCCGCGACCAGATCACGGCGCGTGAGTACGCTCATCCTAAGCATTCGTCACATCGTGTTGTGAACCGGCTGGTCCAGCTATTGGACCTCACCCCCCGGCCCACTCTCCGCTTGCGGAGAGGGGGCCGAGCTCCGTTATCGCGAGTCCCGAAGACACCCCTCTCCGCTTGCGGAGAGGGGCCGCGGGTGAGGTTCTCTAGGGGCCACGAGACAAGGAGAGGGCGCCCTGGCGTGGGCCTTTTCTCGAAGGCCGAGCGCGATGTGACGAATGATGAGACGCTCATCACGCCGCGGGCGGGCCGCCCACACGCCCGAGAAGCGTCTCGAGCGATGCCTGGACGGGGCTCGTCAGGCGGACGGTGAAGAGTTCCTTTGCACTGCCGGTCCGGGTGAGCTCGAACGGCCCGGCGAAGAGCCGGCGGGCGAGCGCCTCGAGCTCGGGCCCCACGGCGGCGAACGTCGCGTCGTTGTTCGGCGCCGCGAGCCGATCGTTGATGCGGAAGATCATGTCGTTGGGCGTAAACCGCAGTTTCCCGGAAAACGCCGCGTCACGCTCCAAGAGAGAAGCTGCGTGCAGCGTCCGGCGCGCGAGATCGCCGAGCCGATCGGCGGGTGGGGCTCCGGCTCGCTTGCGGTTGTGAAGGAGGCCGAGCCGCCCCTCGCCCTGGTCCATGAAGTAGTCCGACCCGTGGCCGATGAGCACGACGCCCGGCCCCTCGGGCACGTGCGCGTAGTTGGCCACGTCGACCAGGAGCTCGGGCAGAACGTGCTCTTTGATCCAATGGTGAAAGACGGGTACGAAGGCGTCGAGTTCGACGGCTCGGGCCGAATTCGCGTCGACGAAGATTTTCAGCTGCAGTTTGTGCGCGTCCATTTCTTACCTCGGATACAGCTACGCGCTCGTCGAGACAGCGACCACGGAGCTTCGAACTGCGGCGCCGAGCCGCGCGTAGCACTGGTGCACGGCGTCGACGAAGAGCGTGGCCTCTTCGATGAGCTGGTGGGCCGCCTCGGCCGTCGTCGGCTTGCCGCGCTCGTCGTTCGCCCGAAAAAGGTAGTGCGCGAACTTGGGACCGGCGAACGGGTCGAAAAAGAGGCGCGTGTCGTAAAAGTGCTTGCGAAACTCCGCGACGATCTCGTCCGGCTCCGTACCGATGTTCGCGTTGCGTTCGCGGCCGAGCACGCGCGCCCCGCGCAGCATGGCGCTGAAGGCTCGCGCGGCGGCGCCGTCGGCGCTTCCTTCGTCGAGGAGGACCTGGGACTCGAAGATCTCGCGCTCGGCCGCGGCCAGCTCGACTTCGACGTACGGGACGACCTCTCCCGCGCACTCGCCCTCCGCCATGTCCGAGATCGTGTATTCGCGCGGATCGCCCCAGTCGCTGTAGTTGCTCGGGTCTTGCTCGTACGAGGGTAGCCGCTGCATCTCCTCGACGAGCGCGCGGATGGCCTTCTTTCCGATGCGGTTCGTGAAGTCCGCGAACGATTCGCCCTCCGTTCGTTCTTTGGCGAACCGCTCGGTCAGGCGCTTCACCACCTCGGGAACGCGCTTCGAGGGGACGGCGCCGATCGCCAGTCCGTAGGAGCCGGCGTTGTTCGTCCACTGACCGCCGACGACCAACTGGAAGTGCGGCACCCGACGCCCGCCGACCGTACGGCTGACGCCGAGGAAGCCCAGATCGGCGACGTGATGTTGCGCGCACGAGTTGAAGCAACCGCTGGCCTTGATGTGCAAGTGCTTGGCGTTCGGGTCCCGGTCGATGCCGGTCGCCCGAAGCTCCTTCGTGAGCTGCGCGGCAAGCGCTCGGGACGACGAGATACCGAGCTTGCACGTGTCGGTGCCCGGGCAGGCGGTGATGTCGCCGATGGTGCCGGCGCCGGGCTCGGCCAGGTGCACGCGCTTGAGTGCGGAGTAAACCTCGGGGAGGTCGGCCTCGCTGACCCACCGCATCAGCATGTTCTGGTCGGCGGTCGTCCGCATCGTATCGCCCGTGAATCGCCGCGCGATGTCGGCGAGCGCGCGACCCTGCTCCGACGTCAGATCGCCCAGAGGGAGCCTGATGATGGCCATGACGTAGCCCGGCTGGGACTGCGCCAAGACGTTCGTTTCGCGCCACCGGGCAAACTCTTCGGGCAACCCCCCGGGCAATCGCCCCGGCGGCCTTAGCGGCTTCTCGTCGGTGTTGTGCAGGTCGGCGAGAAATGCAGTCCAGCGTGGATCGGGGCGGAGCTTCGCGCGCTCTTCGAGCACGAGCCGCTTGGTCTCATCGATGCCGAGCTTCTTGACCACGAACTTGAATCGCGCGCGCGCGCGATTCTGGCGCTCGCCCAGGCGGGAGAAAACGCGGCTCATCGCCTGGGCGATCGGGAGGAGCTCTTCTTCGGGGAGGAACTCGTCGAAGACCTGGGCCGACTGCGGTACCGCGCCGAGTCCCCCGCCCACCACGAGCTCGAACCCTCGCTTCGTTTCACCGGCCACCTCGCGCGTGCGCGCGATCGCCCCGAGGTCGTGGAAATTCGTGAGTCCGCAGGCGTTCTCTTTGCAGCCCGAGAACGCCACTTTGAACTTTCGCCCGAAGTCCTGCGTGTCGTCGTGGCCGAGGAGGAAGAACGTCAGGGCGTGCGCGTAAGGAGTCACGTCGAACCGCTCGTCCTTGCACACGCCGGCGTAGGGACAGGAGGTGACGTTGCGCACCGTATTGCCGCACGCCTCGCGCGTGGTGATCCCGACGGCGGCCAGCCGCCTGTGCATGTCCGGTGTGTCTTCGATGTGCACGAAGTGAAGCTGGATGTCTTGCCGGGTCGTGACGTGGAGGATCCGATCCGAGTATTCCTCGGCGACTTCCGAAAGGACGTCGAGCTGGTCGGCCGTCACGCGCCCGTAAGGAATCTTGATCCGCTGCATTCCGGGCGCGTCCCAGAGCGTGTTCGGGCCCTTGGTCGCGTCTCCGGAGGGAAAGGCGAGCGTCTGCGTCTTGTCGCCGTCGTGGCGCTGCCCGTTGTCGTAACGCTGCCCGTAGGCCCCGCGGCGAAGGCGCGTCTCGGCGAAGAGCTTCTCTTCGATCTTGCCCTTTTTTCGCAGATCGATCTCGGTTTCGAAGACGTCGATCTCCCGGCTCCAGGCCGCCGGAAGTCGCTGGCCGAGGACTTCCTTCCACGTTTTGTTTGTGCTCATCGGATTCCCTGAATTGCCCGCGCTCTTGTTTCGGAATTTCGCGGCGCCGGGCTCTCTCGCCTGTCTCGTCTACTGGAACTTGCTGATCGCGCCAGGTCCCCGTTCGGGCACCGAGCCGACCCCGGGGGGTCAAGACCCGCGCAACGTTTTCCTTGTCGCAAGGTGGACTTTCGCGATATCCGCCATACATTCGCAAACATGGAGGAAGGGTTGGCCACGCGCAAGTCGAAACGGCCCACCGGCGGCATCGGCGACGAGGTCGGCGCCGCGCAGCTCGGTCGGCGCGTGGCAGAAAATCTCCGGCAAAGGCGCAAGGCGCGGGGCCTGTCGCTCGACGATTTGGCGCGCGCGTCCGGCGTGAGCAGGGCAGCGCTGTCGCAGATCGAGACGTGCAAGAGCAACCCGACCGTGGGCGTGCTCTGGAAGATCGCCGTCGGCCTGGCCGTGCCGATATCCGAGTTGATTGGCGCGCCCCGTGCGGGCGCGATCGTCCTCCGGCGCCACGATTCGCAGCTGCTGCGATCGGCCGACGGCAAGTTCGAGAGCCGCCCCCTGGCTCCCGCCGGCGCGTCGCCGCTCGTCGAGCTTTACGAGCTTCGCCTCTCGGCGAGGTCCACGCACACGTCCGAGCCTCACGCCGCCGGAACGCACGAACTCCTGGTCGTTCTCAGCGGCCAGCTTCGCATGCACGTCAACGAGGAGAAGTACGAGCTTGCGGCGGGCGACTCGATCGCCTTCGCGGCGGACCGCGCGCACGCCTACGAGAACCCCACCGGCTCCGAGGCACGCTACCACAACGTCATCGTGTACGAGCGCTAGAGCACCGAACGGTTTGACTCCCGTCGGCTTTGCCGCGATTTTCTTCGCATCGCTTCGTTGCTCCTCCTCGAATTACTCCAGTAGTTCTCGTCGTCGCGCCTCGCGCTGCTCGAAACTCGCAGCAAATCCTCGGTCCGCCAAACCGTTCGGTGCTCTAGCTCCCGGCTGGACTCCCATCCCAACCGTCGTTATAAAAGCCCCGTGTTCGCGACGGCGAAGGCATGGGTTGGGACGCGCGTGATGGCCGATCCCGCTTCCGCATTCCCGGTCCCCGGCCGGGCGGGGGGCGAGAGCATCTCGCTCGAGAACGTCTCGCTGCGGGTCGAGGCGCCGGAAGGGATGACCGAGATCCTGCGCGATGCGTCGCTCCGGGTCGGTGCGGGAGAGCTCGTCTGCTTGCTGGGGCCTTCCGGCAGCGGCAAGACGACCATCTTGAACCTGGTCGCGGGCCTCGCAAAGCCCACGTCCGGCGTCGTTCTCGAGGGCGACGCACCGGTCTCCGGTCCCGGTCCGGATCGGGCCGTCGTGTTCCAAGACGCGGCGCTCTTTCCGTGGCTCACGCTTCGCGCAAACGTCGAATTCCCTCTCAAGCTGCAGCGTCTCGAACGAGACGCGCGCGCCGCCCGGAGCGAAGAACTGCTCCGCATGGTTCATTTGTGGCGTTTTTGCGACCGATATCCGCATCAGCTTTCCGGCGGAATGCGGCAGCGCGGAGCCATGGCAAGGGCTCTGGCGACGGACCCCGCGGTGCTCTTGATGGACGAGCCGTTCGCCGCGCTCGACTCGCAAACGCGGGAAATTCTTCAAGGCGAAGTCGAGCGAATCTGGAGCGCGACGCACAAGACCATCATCTTCGTCACGCACAACGTTCGAGAGGCCGTACGCTTGGCGGACCGGGTCGTTCTCATGGGGACGCGGCCCGGGCGCATTTTGCACGAAGAGATCATCGACCTGCCGCGACCCCGCGCTGCCAACGACCCGCGCGTCGCCTCCCTGGCGAACGGCATCGGGCGTCGTATAGCAAGCGAAGTCGAGAAAGTGGCACGAGAGGAGGCGGACGATGCGTGGACGGGTCCGGGGGGTCGTGGTACTGGCGATCCTCGTCGTCATCTGGGCGGCGGCATCTAAAATCGCCGACACGCCGCTCGCCCCGGGACCGGTCGCCGTTGCCCGCTCGATCGCGGCCGGCGTGCGCGACGGCACGATCGTGCGGGCGTTCCTCACCAGCGCGGCACGACTCGCCGTCGGCTACTCGCTCGCCCTCGTCACCGGCGTTCCGCTCGGGATCGGCCTCGCCCGCTCCCGCGCGGTCAAGCAATCGTTGGGCCCGATCGTCCTCGGCCTGAGCTCCGTGCCGTCGATCTGCTGGCTGCCGCTCGCGATCCTGTGGTTCGGGCTGAGCGAGTGGGCCATCCAGCTCGTCGTCATCCTCGGCGCCGCGCTTCCGGTCGCCGTCGCCACCGAGAATTCCGTGAAACACGTCCCGCCGTCGATCGAGCGCGCGGCGCGGACGATGGGCGCACGCGGTGCACGACTCATGCTCACCGTCACGCTGCCGGCCGCGCTCCCGGGGATCCTCGGCGGAGCGAAGATAGGCTGGACGTTCGCGCTCCGCTCTCTCATGGCCGGCGAGCTCCTCTTCGTTTCGGGAGGCCTGGGCCAACTGCTCGAAACGGGCCGAGACCTCGGCGACACGGCGCTCGTCCTCGCGGTGGTGGTCGTCATCGTGGCGCTGGGTCGTGTGAGCGAAGCGCTCCTGTTTTCGCGCGCCGATCGAGCCATCGCGCGCCGTTGGGGAGTGGAGAGCGTATGAACGGCGAGGGCGTGCGCGCCGTGCACCGCGGGAAGGTTTGGCTTGTCGGCGCGGGACCGGGGGATCCCGAGCTTCTGACCGTTCGAGCCTACAAGCTCATAGCGGACGCCCGCGTCATCGCCTACGACGAGCTCGTCTCGCCCGCTGTCCTCGCGCTCGCTCCCGCCGATGCGGAGCGCATCCCGGTCGGCAGGCGGGCGAGCGGCTGCCAGCATCACGAGGCGCGCATCCACCCGCTCGTCGTCGTGCGGGCGCTCGAGGGCAACGAGGTCGTGAGGCTCAAGGGCGGCGACCCCCTCGTGTTCGGGCGGGGCGGCGAAGAAGCGCAGGAGCTCGCGGCCGCGCGCATCCCCTTCGAAATCGTGCCGGGCATCTCGGCGGCTCTCGCCGCCGCCGCGCGCACCGGAATCCCCCTCACCCACCGCGACTGCGCTTCCAGCGTGACGCTCGCGACAGCGCACGCGGCGCGCGAGGGCGAAGTAAACCTCGACACCGTACCGGCGGCCGGCACCGTCGTCTTTTACATGGGACTCGCGCGAATCGACGTGACTTGCGCGGCTCTCATCGCCGGCGGCCGCTCGGCGGAGACGCCGGCTGCCGTCGTTTCCAAAGCCACGCTGCCCGACGAGCGAGTCGTCTTCGGAACCCTGGCCGACATCGGGGCGCGCGTTCGCGACGCGCACCTCGAAGCCCCGGCGCTGCTCGTCGTCGGCGACGTCGTCGCCTGGCGCGTCGAGAGCCCGGCCGAGTCGGTGGGGAACGTCGGCGATCGCACCGCAACTGGCTAAAACGGAACTACGCTCTCGCGCTTCGCCCTGTCGAACCCGGAGAACACCCCGGCAACCGTCGAGGTCTCCGCGGTCGATGCGTCGGGCGGAGCGCCTCACGCCGCCGCAGCGCGAGCGACAGCAGACACGACCGACAGCAGGCGCGAATCTCGCACACGTGCTCCGTAGAATCTCCGGGCTCTCGCGTTGCGGGAGCCGCTATTCTCGGCCGATGCGCCGGATCGTCGCGCTGGCTCTGGGATGTGGCTCGGCGGTGTTCGCCTTGGCGTGTGGCGGAGTTCGATTCACGGTCGACCAGGCGTCGCCCGACGCGACGGCGGACGCGGGAGACGACGTTTCGTCGGACGGCGTCTCGGACGCGCCGGACGAGGCTTCGCGAGACGCTTCGAACCCGGGCGACGCTCGGCGCGACGTCTCGAACGCCGACGACGCTTCGGAAGCGGGCGAAGAGGACGTGGCCGATGCGGCCGACGAGCCCGACGCCGCCGAACCTCACGACGCGCGCGACGAAAAAGGCAACGACGCGCGCGCGCCCTTCGATGCGGCCGACGAAGACGTGGTCGTCGACGCGGGGCGCGGCTGCACCGGAGGTTTTGCGTGCATACCCGCTGTGCCCGCCGGCTGGACGGGACCCTACGAACTCTCCGCGGGCGCGCTCGCAGCGCCCTGCGACCCCGCCTTTTCGGGATCGGCACTGATCGGCTACGCGGGACTGACCGCGGGATCCGCCGTCTGCGGGTGCACGTGCGACGTCTTGCCGGCACCGCCCTGCCCGCCCCTGACGATCGAGTTTTACGCAACGTCGGCCGGCTGCAGCGCGGTTGGAGCCATGCCCTGTTGGAGCGCGACCCTGAGCCCGGGAGCGTGTACGACCGCCGACGCCCTGCAAAACTGCGACGCGGGCGTCGCCGGGGTCGTCATGAACGTACCGGCATCCCCGCCCGCGCCGGCGAGTTGCACGGCGCTGCCGACCACCGCACTGCCGAAGTCGACATGGGCGACCACGGCACGCGCCTGCGGCGCTCTTCTCCCGTCCGTCGTCGGCGGCTGCCCCACGGGCAACGTCTGCGCTCCCGCTCCCGCAGCTCCATTCCAAGCGAGCCTCTGCGTCGAGCAAGCCGGGGATGTCGCCTGCCCATCGCCCGACTCATCGACGGGATACGGCGTCAAGCACGTGTACTACGGCGGCGTCGACGACCTGCGCGGCTGCTCCACCTGCTTTTGCACGCCGGTCAGCGGCGCTTCGTGCACGGTCACCGTCAATCAGTATCCGTCGACGAACGGGACTTGCGCGGGCATGCCCGTCATCTACGGCGCCGGCGCATGCCAGCCGGTGCAGCAGCCGGCCGACCTGCAGCTCGCCCTTACCCCTTCCATCGCGTCGTGCACGTCGAGCACGACCACCCCGACGGGCGCAGCGAGTCCGACCAAACCGATGACGTTCTGCTGCACCCCATGACGAGCCCCAGTCCGCTTGTCCGCGTTGGAGCCGGGGGATCCGCTCACCCGGCGCGCCGCTTGAAAGCCTTCACGAGCTCTCCGAACCGGTCGCCCATCGGCGTACCCTCGGCTCGCCACACGGCGCGAATCCGTTTCGCGTGTTCCACCCACGCCTCTCCGGGGAGGAGCTCCTCGATGATCTCGCGCAGCAAGCGGGACAACGCGGGCGTCGCGCCCGACGACGATATCGCGACCGTGAACGGCGGGCGCACGACGACCGCCCCCGAGTACGCGCTGGCGTTGTCGGGATCGTCCACCGCGACGACGAAGATGCGTCGCGATTGCGCCGCGACGGACGCCAGCCGCTGCGCCTGCGGGTCGGAGGTCGCCGCAACCATGAGCCACGCCCCATCGGCGTCCCCGTCCTCGAACGGACCCTCGCGCCAATCGATCGTCCCCTCGCGCGCCAGCCGGCACACGCCCTCCGTCGCGGTGGGCGCGACGACTCGGACGCGCGCTCCCGCCGCGAGCAGACTCGCGATCTTGCTTTCGGCGACCGGCCCGGCGCCCACCACCAGGACAGCCCTCCCGGCGAGCTTCAAGAACAGCGGGTAGAGGCCGGCTTGGTCGGAGGCCATTGTCCCGACTCTACTTCCAGTTTGCAGGCGATGCCCGCCGCCTCGAGGCGGCGCGCGCTCGTCTCGAGCGCGAGCGCGCCCACGTCGACTCCGACGAACCGACGCTCGAGCTTCGCCGCGGCAACGAGCGTCGTGCCCGAACCGCAGAAGGGATCCACCACCAGGCCGCCCGCGTTGCTCGATGCGCGTACGATCCGCTCCAGCAGCTTGAGCGGTTTCTGCGTCGGATATCCCGTCGCCTCCCGCCGCAGCGGGGTGTTGGCGACCATCGCGGGACAGTCGGTCCAAACGCTTCCGATCGCGCGTCCCGCGTCGGCGTAGTAGCGGTACTTGCGGCCGCCGACCGCGCGTTCGCGGTAGCGTCGGCCCGCGTCGTCCAGGCGATCGAAGTGCATCGCCAAGCTGGTTGCGGCGAATGGCTCGCGAAGGTCCGGGTCCCGCGCGTTCCATACGAACTCGCGCCCTCGCGCGTAAATCAGCAACGTCTGATGGGTCAGGCCCGGACCCCGGCGCGCGCCGCGGACGCCGTTGCCCGTCGCCCAGACGATTTCACCCAGGAATGAAGCCCGCCCAAAGACTCGATCGCACGCCACTTTTGCTTCGTGCACCGCGCGATGGTCGAGGTGGAGCCACATGGTGCCATCGTTCCCGAGACAGTCCCGCACGACGGCCACCCGCGCCTCGAGCCAGTGAAGGTATGCCTCGATCGACGGCCAGCGGTCTTCATAGGCAACGGGACCGGCGGCCCGCATCCCTCCAGCGGCCTGCCGGGCACCGAACGATGCGCCAACGCAAAAGGGCGGATCCAGATACGCGAGCTGAGCCGCTCCTGGACGCACGTGGCGTGCGAGATGGAGGGCATCGGAGCGCACGAGGAGGTCACTCATGGCGGCGATTTCGCACGGGACATGGCCGTCGTGGAAGGGTGGCTCGCGCTAGCGCTCCCGGTCGCCTTCTCGGTTTCCGGGAGCGGCCGCAGCAACGACAGGGCGATATCCTCGATAGGATCGTCGAACGGCGCAGAGTCGTACGCGAGCCAAGCGCGGCGCGGCCCGTTCGGCTCGCAGCCAGCCGCCACTTCGTCGGGAGAGCAGGACGTCCGCACGTGCAGATGGTCGTCGTGCGCACCCCCGGGGTGCGGCTCGAGCATCACCTCCTCGGCACGCCGGATGGTCTCGATCGAGCCGCCGCGCGCGAGAGCCCACTCGATCAGCATCGCGTGCACGACGTCACTCACGAAGATCCACTGGATGCGCGCATCGGGATCTTCGAGGAGTTTCTCGACGAGCAACCATTCCCGCTCGACGTCGAACCGCAGCCAGCGCTGATCCCGGTCGTCGCGCGCGATTCCGTCAGCGCCGAAGTGAACGAAGCCGGGACTGGGGATCGAGGCCCCGGCGAGCGTCGTCACGTAAAAAAGGAGATCGGCGTCCAACCCGGACCGGTGTGAAAAGTGCGGCACGAGGGGGCCTCCCCCGCTCCGCGTGGAAAGATCGCCCGCGACGAGAGGCGCGCCGGGGCGCTTCTCGGCGACTTGTCGCGCCGCCCGCGCGATCGCGTCCGTGAATCGCGGCAGGCCCCAGTGCCGGTCGTTGCTGCGAAGCCACGAAAGTCCCTGCCCTACGCGTGGCAACTCGGCGCCGCCCGCGAGAACTCCCTGGCTGGCGGTGCCGATAGACCCGCACCACGCAGGCGTCAGCGGCGACGGAGCGCGCGCGCAGGCGCAGAGGGAGAGGGAGAAGGAGAGGGCCGCGAAGACGGCCGTGGATCGCGGGGGCCGCGTCACGCCCGTATGCCTATCACGCTCGCGTGCGCCCTGCCGGGGTAGGTTTACCCTTCGAGCCGTGCCAGGACCGGTTCCGGGATGGCCGGCCCGGCGGGCACTGGCCCGCCCAGAGCACCGAACGGTTTGGCGGACCGAGGATTTGCTGCGAGTTTCGAGCAGCGCGAGGCGCGACGACGAGAACTACTGGAGTAATTTGAGGAGGAGCAACGAAGCGAAAGCCGACGGGAGTCAAACCGTTCGGTGCTCTAGCTTGCGATAGGCCTCGCGCCAGGCGCCGCGGCGCCAACGGCGCGCAAACAGAAGCGCGCCGAACGACGTCTCCGCAATGAACCCCACCCATCCCCCCACCGAGCCCCACCCTGCGTACCGCCCGAGAAGGATGGCTGCGGTCGGTACGCACGTCCAGATGACCGTGATGCCGATGATCGCCGGGACGCGTACGTCTTTGGCGCCGCGCAGCGCTCCCCGCAGGACGATGGCGACCGCGTCGAGTATTTGGAACGCGGCGGCGATCAGGAGAAGCGTCCGGGCCACCCGGACCACCGCGTCGTCGTGCGTGAAAGCGCGGGCGATGGCGCCCCCCGCCAGCGCGAACACGACGCCCCATGCCGCCATGAACGTCACGGCGGCGGCGAGCGCGGCGAGCGTGGCTCGATCGGCGTCGGCCAGCGACCGGCGGCCGAGCGCCCGGCCCACGAGCACGCTCGCGGCCTCGGAGACCGCCGCCCCGGGCAGGAAAGAAATGCGAATGACGGCGAGCGCGATCTGGTGCGCCGCGACCTGCTCGGCCCCGAGGGTGGCAAGCACCGCCGTGAACGTCGCGAAGGCGACCATTTCGCTTCCGAATTGCAGTCCGGTGGGGACGCCGATCACCGCGATCTCGCGTACCGCGCGCGCCAGGGGCAGCTCCTCTCGCGCTCTCGCATATTGACCCGAGCGAATCGCGCTCCGCGCGAGGAGGCCCACGAGAACGATCGCCTCGAGCCACTCCGTCGTCGCAGTCGCGAGCGCTCCGCCGCGCACGCCCAACGCGGGCAGCCCCGCGTGGCCGTAGATGAGCGCCCAACCGAGAACGGCGTTCAGGACGTTTCCGACGAGGCTGACGAACATCGGCGTTCGCGCGTCGCCCGCCGCTTGGCGGTGATGGGTCAGAGCCGAGAGCACCGAACTGCCGGGCGCCCCCAGCGTGTAGGTCGCAAGAAAGACCCGCGCGTACGGAACGAGCGCCGCATCGACGCCGATCCAACGGAGCAGCGGCCCCGCGTCTCGCGTG
>Ga0265325_10001106_pt1 | contig 19374 bp, 19 predicted proteins | sample 41420metaG_FD_202090 | JGI IMG/M metagenome (GOLD analysis project Ga0265325, IMG submission 202090) | Rhizosphere microbial communities from Carex aquatilis grown in University of Washington, Seatle, WA, United States - 4-14-20 metaG | ecosystem: Host-associated > Plants > Roots > Rhizosphere...
CAGCTGCGCGAATTGACGGTGGTCAAGAAGTCCGGCCGCAAGGTGCCGTTCGATCGCGAGAAGCTCGCGCGCTCGGTCTATACGGCGGTGCGCAAGCGCAACATCGAGGGCGAGCGCGTCGAGCGGACGATCTCGGGGGTCGTGCGCCAGCTCGAGAGCCTGGGTGAGGTCGAGATCAGCTCCGACCAGATCGGGGAGGCGGTCATGGACGGCCTCAAGAATCTCGATGATGTGGCGTTCGTGCGCTTCGCCTCGGTCTACAAGAATTTCGGTGCTGCCGACGATTTTCGGTCCTTCCTCAGCGAGCTCAAGGACGACGAGACGCCCACCCTCGGCGAAGACGACGAGTGAGCGATCGCGAGGCGACCGATCGACGCTGGCTCGAAGCGGCCGCGCGGCTCGCCACGCCGGCGATGGGGACGACCGGTCCCGCGCCGGTCGTTGGCGCGATCATCGCCGATCCCGAGCACAATCTGATGTTCGGACGCGCGGTGACCCCGCCGCGTGGGGTCGACCGCGCAGAGCTGCTGGCGATCGAGGACACCCAGGGCACGGCGCGCGGCCGCACGCTCTACATCACGCTTGAGCCGGGTCGGTCGTCGGCGCTGCAGATCGCCGAGGCTGGCATTTCGCGCGTCGTCGTAGGCGCACTCGATCCAGACCCGACCAATCGCGAAGAGGGCGTGAAAGGCCTGCGCGAGCGCGACATCGAGGTCGCGGTGATCGAGGACACGAGCGCGCGCCGGCTGATCGAAGGCTATGCGATGCGCCTCACCAAGAACCGGCCGCTGGTGACGATGAAGGTCACCGTGTCGCGCGACGGCATGGTCGGCAATACCCAGCCGGGCGGGCCGCCGCCGATCGGCGTCGAAGCGCAGCGGTTCATCGACCGGGAGCGCGCCGCTTCGGACGCGGTGCTCGCCGGTGCGGCGCGCGCCGAAGTCGAGGAGAATGACCTGCGCCCGCATCTGCCGGGGCTCGATGACCGCGTGCCGCTGCGCGTGGTGCTTTCGGGCAAGCGGCCACCCGACCAGACGATCCCGCTGTTTTCGGACATGGAGGGCGGACCGCTCATCGTCTTCACGGCGCCCGAGCACCCGCTGCAGATGCGCGGTGGGATCAACATCGTCGAGGTCGACGGTCGTCGCGGCCATCCTGATTTGCGGCGGGTCGCGGCGCTGCTCGCGGCCGGTGGGATCAACCGGCTGTTCGTCGAGGCGGGGGCGCGGCTGGCGGAGTCATTCATCTCGGCCGAACTGATCGACCGGCTCTACGTGATCGACAGCGCAATCACGGTCGGCCGCTTCGGCGTGCCGGCGGCGCTGCTCGGGCGCTTCCACGAACGCATAGCCGCCGCCAAATATGTTGAGGTTGACCGGCTGATGCTGGGCGAAGATAACGTGCGCGTCTACGAGCGCCACTGACCCCATGCCCATCCCGACGAGCCGTTCCGACGCGCCCCAGCGCCCCGCCAACCAGCGCGGGGCGGCGCGTTTGGCCGCCGTGCAGGCGCTCTACCAGATGGAGATCGGGCGCCAATCGCTTGAGGACACGCTGTCGCAGTTTTCAGCGCACATGCTGGGGCGTGAGGTCGAGGGCGAACAGTACTTGCCGGCCGACGCGGATTTCTTTCGCCAGATCGTTTCAGGCGTGGTGCGCAATCAGCTCGACATCGATCCGAGCATCGACAAGGCGCTGACCGCCGATTGGCCGGTGACGCGGATCGACGCGACGCTGCGGGCGATCCTGCGGGCAGCCGCCTTCGAGCTCATCAAGCGACGCGATATCCCGCCGGGCGTGGTGATCAGCGAATATGTCGATGTGGCCAAGGCGTTCTACGAGGACGACGCGCCGGGCATGGTGAACGCGGTGCTCGATGCCATCGCCAAGGTTCAGCCGCAGGCGCCGGCCGCCTAGATCGAATCCAGGATCGACTGCAGGAAGCTCTTGTCCTCGCCGTAGCCCTGGGTCTTGCGGCCCTCGATGGCGAACACCTTGCCGTCCTTGAGCGAGTAAAGCGCCTTGTCGGCGACCTTCTTGTTCTTGTCGAAATAGACGGCGAGCACCGTGCGGTCCTGCACGGTCGTCAGCCCGAACGCCGTCTGGCTGACCTTCGTCTGCACATAGTACCAGGCGGTGCCTTCGTTGAAGGCGTTCTGCACCTGAGGCGAGCCGAGCACGACGATCACCAGCGCCTGGCTCTGGCCGGGCCGGATCTGGGCCAGCGCATCCTGGGAAATCTGGTAGCCTTCGACCTTGGTCGAGGTCAGCGCCATGCCCGAGCCCATCGAGCAGGCGCTCAGCGCCAAGGCGAGGGCGCCAGCCGTAGCTGCGAGCATGGGGGCACGGGAACTGGCGGTGACGGATTTGACTTTCACGATGCCTCTCGACTAAGACCCGGCGCGCCGCGAAGCGCCGGACTGTTTACCGACCAATGGCGGAGGCTGGCAAGCGCGCCCGACGCGCTCCCAACCGGTAATGCGGCCCGGATGATGCGCATGATCTTGAACCTGTTTCGTAAATCAAGCGTCCCCGACGCGGCTTATGCGGCGTACCGATCCATTGTGGCGCAATCCCGACAGGAGCGGTTCTACGCCGAGTGGGGCGTGCCCGACACACCCACCGGCCGCTTCAACATGATCACGCTCCACATCACGCTGCTGCTGCATCGGTTGCGAAGCGAGGAGGGGAGTCGGGCGTTTACGCAGGCGCTGGTCGACCTGTTCTTTCAGGACATGGACCACTCGCATCGCGAGCTGGGCGTGACCGACCTTGGCGTGCCGACCAAGATCCGGCGGCTCGGCGACTACTTCTACGGCCTGATGCGCGCGACGAGCGAGGGACTCGATGCGGGAACCGCCGAAGCGCTGGAGCCGGTGCTGATCAAGAACATCTATGCCGGTAATGCAGCGACCGGCGCCGCGCCGATGGCGGCCTATTTGCTGGCGGAGCGCGACCGGCTCAGCCGCGAGCCGACCGCAGCGCTGATTGCCGGGCAGGTGCCCGGGCTCGTCGCGTGAGCACCGCGCCGCGCTTGCTGATCGCCGGCGCGAGCGTGCGCATCGACTCGATGCCGGCCCATGGCCGCGACATCGACGTGCTGCCGACCGAGGCCGAGCGGGCCGCGATCGCGGCGCAGGTCGGGGTCAGTTCCGTGGACCAGCTTGCGGCAAAGTTGGTGGCCGTCAAATTTCGCGGCGGCGTGCGCGTGACGGGACGGCTGACCGCGACGGTGACGCAGCCTTCGGTGCTCACGCTCGAGCCGCTGCAGCAGACGATCAGCGAGCCGGTCGATCGCGTGTTCTTGCCGGGCGAAGAAAAGGCGTATGCCGGTCCGGCCGACGCCGAAGTCTTCGTCGACATTGAAGGCGATGACCTTCCCGACCATTTCGAAGGCAACGAGGCCGATCTCAGCGATCTCATCGTCGAGACGCTGGCGCTGGCGATCGATCTCTATCCGCGGGGCGAGGGAGAAACGCTGGAGCCGCCCGACCAAGCTCCCGATGCGTCCACCGACTCGCCGTTCGCTGCACTCAAAGCCTTGAAAGACAAGAGGTCCTGAGCCGGCAGGCGGTGCTCCACTTGCACCGCATTCGGGTTTGACTAAGCTACGGGCCGCGTCCGTTGGGGCGCCGACGAGACAGATGGCAGACAGCATTCGCATTTCGGTGGACGCCATGGGCGGCGATATCGGCCCAGAGGTGGCGATCCATGGCGCCGCTCTTGCTCTCGCCGAACGTCGCAACACGAGCTTCATCTTCCATGGCCGCGAGGCGGAGCTGACGCCGCTGCTCGAGAAATATCCCTCGCTGAAGGCTGCGTCGCGGATCGTCCATTCCGACAATGTCATCGCCATGGACGAAAAGCCGTCGCAGGCGCTGCGCAAGGGCCGCGGCAATTCTTCGATGTGGGCGGCGCTGCAATCGGTCAAGGACGGCGAGGCGGACGTTGCGATCTCCGGTGGCAACACCGGGGCGCTGATGGCGATGGCGACCTTCTGCCTCAGGCCTATCGAGGGCATTTCGCGTCCGGCGATCGCGGCGATCTGGCCGACGCTGCGCGCCGATATCGTCGTGCTCGATGTCGGCGCGACGATCGGCGGCGACGCCAAGCAGCTGGTGGATTTCTCGATCCTGGGTGCGGCGCTGGCGCGGGCACTGTTCGACGCCGAGCTGCCGACGGTCGGGCTGCTCAATGTCGGCACCGAAGAGATGAAGGGGCATGACGAGGTGCGCGAGGCGGCCGAGCTCCTCAGGCAGGGCAGCGGCGCCGGCTTTCGCTATCACGGGTTCGTCGAGGGCGACGACATCGGCAAGGGCACGGTGGACGTCGTCGTCACCGAGGGCTTCACCGGCAACATCGCGCTCAAGACCGCCGAGGGCACGGCGCGACAGGTTGGCAGCTATGTTCGCGAGGCGCTCAAGGCCGACATCTTCTCGCGGCTGGGCGCGCTGATCTCGGGCAAGGCGCTCAACGCCATCCGCCGCAAGCTCGACCCGCGCAACATCAATGGCGGCGTGTTCCTCGGGCTCAACGGCATCGTCATCAAGAGCCATGGCGGCACGGACGAGATCGGCTACAAGTCGGCGCTGGGGCTCGCCTACGAGATGGCCCGGAGCCGGCTCATCGACAAGATCGCCGAGGGCATGCGGCGCTTCCCAAGCTTCGAGGCCGTGGTGCCCACCGCACCCGAGAGAGAGGCGAAACCCGCGTGAGCGAATTGCGGTCCATCGTGCGCGGCGTCGGCAGCTATCTGCCGGCGCGGATCATGACCAATGACGAGCTGTCCAAGACGGTCGACACGACCGACGAGTGGATTCAGCAGCGGGTCGGGATCAAGCAGCGCCATATTGCCGCCGACGACGAGGTGACGTCGGATCTCGCGGTGCATGCGGCGCGGCGGGCGCTCGATGCTGCTCATCTCTCCCCAGCGGACATCGATCTCATCGTTGTCGCGACGACGACGCCGGACCTGACGTTTCCGGCGACAGCCGCGATCGTCCAGCAGAAACTCGGCATGCATCATGGCGCCGCGTTCGACATCCAGGCGGTGTGCTCGGGCTTCGTCTATGGCCTCGCGACGGCCGACTCCTATTTGAAGAACGGACTCGCGAAGCGGGCCCTGGTGATCGGTGCCGAGACCACGTCGCGCATCCTCGACTGGACCGACCGGACGACCTGCGTCCTGTTCGGTGACGGAGCCGGCGCGGCGGTCGTCGAGCTCGGCGGCGATGGCGACCGCGGCATCCTGGCGTCCTCGCTGCGGTCGGACGGGCATTTTGCCGACAAGCTCAACACCACTGGCGGCGTGTCCTCGACGCGCTCGATGGGCAAGATCCACATGGACGGCCGCGAGGTGTTCCGGCACGCCGTGGGCAAGATCACCGATGTGGTCGAGACGGTGCTGGCGCGGACCGGCTACACGGTACGCGACCTCGACTGGTTCGTGCCGCACCAGGCGAACCGGCGGATCATCGAAGGCGCCGGCGAGAAGCTCCACATTCCGCCCGAGAAGATGGTGATCACCGTCGACCGGCACGCCAACACCTCCGCGGCCTCGGTGCCGCTGGCCCTCACCGAGGCGGTGGGTGACGGACGCATCCAGCGCGGCCATCTGGTGATGGTCGAAGCGATGGGCGGTGGCTTCACCTGGGGCGCGTCATTGATCCGATGGTGAGCCAGGAAGCTCCGGAGCTTGAGACGGCTCGGTTGCGCCTGCGAGGCCATCGGCTCTCCGACTTCGATGCGTACTTTGCCATGTGGAGCGATCCGGCCGTGGTGCGCTTCATCGGCGGCGAGCCGTTCAGCCGCGAGGCGGCGTGGTCGCGTTTCCTTCGTCTCGCCGGCATGTGGCATCACATGGGCTTTGGGTCGTTCCTGATCGAAGAGAGGGCCAGCGGCGCGTTTGTCGGGGAGTGCGGCTTTCAGGAATTTCGCCGCGCGATCACGCCGTCGATCGAGGGCACGATGGAAACCGGCTGGGCACTGAGTCCGGCTTTCCACGGCAAGGGCATGGCCGAGGAAGGTGAACTGGCGGCTATCCGCTGGGCCAGGGCGGCCCACCCCGACAAGCGCATCACCTGCTTCATCGATCCGCAGAATGAGAGGTCGCAGCGCCTCGCCCGTCGGCTCGGGTTCGTCGAATACGGCCGCGGCGAGTATCACGGCGCGTCAGCCATCATGTTCGAGCTGCCGCCCAGCTGACAGCGTCGTCATCCGGAATATGACAGTTGGGCGACCGACCGTTGCCTTAATTGCTTCTCAGCGCTAAGGTTTCGCGGCTCCGGGCGATCGCCCGACAGGATGGCGGATCCGGTTCGAGCGGGGGGAGACATGACTCAAAAGACAGTGACGCGAGCCGATCTCGCGGAGGCCGTTTATGAGTCCGTCGGGCTCTCACGAACCGAGTCGGCAGAACTGGTGGAACGCTTCCTGGGGCTGATCGGCGACGCGCTGGTCTCAGGCGAGAACGTCAAGCTCAGCTCGTTCGGCTCGTTCCAGGTGCGCTCCAAGAACCAGCGGATCGGGCGAAACCCGAAGACCGGCCAGGAAGTGCCGATCCTGCCGCGACAGGTTCTGGTGTTCAAACCCAGCAACGTGTTGAAATCCAAGATCAACAAATCTATGGTTCGTGCTGGAAAATAAGCCTTTCTTGCGAAGGGATTCGGGGTGGAGAAGTCTCCCGAAGCATTCCGCACGATCTCCGAAGCCGCCGAGGAACTCGACCTTCCCCAGCATGTGCTGCGATTTTGGGAGACGCGGTTCTCGACCATAAAGCCGCTGAAACGCGGCGGCGGGCGGCGTTATTACCGGCCCGAGGATGTGCTGCTGCTCAAGGGCATCCGGCACCTGCTCTATGATCAGGGCTTCACGATCAAGGGCGTGCAGAAGATCCTCAAGGATCAGGGGCCGCGGCACGTTGCGACGATCGGCAATGGCGGGCCCGTGAGTGAGCTTCCTGCCGGCGCAATGCTCAACGGAAGCGATGAAGCGGCCAAGGATCGCGAGGACGTTCCGGCGGGCCACACAAACGGCGCGGCGGCGGATGGCGCGGTGGCAGACCCGGCCCTGACTGTCGCCAACCGCGATCGCCTGGCGGCGGTGCTTCGCGATCTGCTGGAGATGAAGCGGCTGCTCGAGCGCGCCCGCGACTAGACTCAGCCCTGACGGTCTGGTGTGCCTTTCGGCGGGTCGATGACCCCGAATTCTTCCGATCGCGCACCTGTGATGTCCGTCCCATAGCCCATGCCTTCGAGGCCGCGGCGCAGCAATTCGCGGATGGCTGCTGCCCGGCTCGGCATGCGGTTGGCATAGCGGAAATCGTCGAGTGCCCGTAGCTCGTCGGCGCCCAGCATTAGCTGGAGGCGCTCTCCACGCTGTAAATCATGACCTTTTGCGGTCTTCTCGCTCATCCTTCATCACGCCCCGGAGGAAGAATTCACCGTTACTCATTTAACTCACTTGCTTCATCACTACAACGCCGAGGATCAGGGGAATGTTCCAAATGAGCTAAGGGCGTTCAGGGCGCAAAAGGGGGGATTCCTTCACTTCGAATAGGTTCGACATCGTCAGGTCCACGGCCCACGGTCCGCCTTAACAAATCGATAAAGGACAAGGCGGCGCGACATGCACATCACCATTTCCGAAGGAATGCGATCCGTCCTGATTGTCGAGGACGAGGGTCTGCTGGCCCTGATGATGGAAGATCTGGTCCGCGAGCTCGGAGCAACCGAGGTTCACATCTGCGCCGACGTCGCGAGCGCGGCGGCTGTCGCCGAGACCGCCGATATCGACTGCGCGGTGCTGGATCTGAGGATTCGCGGCGGCTCGAGCACCGTCGTCGCCGACCTGCTGGCGGAGCGGGAAATCCCGTTCCTCTATTCGACGGGCAGCGCGACTGAGGTGCTCGCGCCGCGTCACCAATCGCGTCCGCTGATCTCGAAGCCGTTCAGCGACGACGATTTCAAACGCGTGCTGCTCGATACATGGCGCGGGCGGGTGCAGGCGCCCGCCTCAGACGAGGGGGCGGTTGCGCGCTCCGTTTCAACCGATTAGATAGGCGCCAAGTCGGGGTGTAGCGCAGCCTGGTAGCGCATTTGTCTGGGGGACAAAGGGTCGTCGGTTCAAATCCGGCCACTCCGACCATTTCCCCGCGCTATGCCGAGAGCCTGGCGCGTTCCGTCTCCAGCCGGGCGGCGAGCGCCAGCGCCGGCATCGGGCGGCCAAAATGATAGCCTTGCAGAAGTGAGCAGCCCGCGGCGCCCAGCAGGGCAGCCTGTTCGATCGTTTCCACGCCCTCCGCAACCGTCGTCTTGCCAAGCGCGGTGCTGAGGGTCAGCACGGCCTTGACGATGGCGAGGGCTTCGGCGCTCTCGGGCAGCCGGCGCACGAAGCTCTGGTCGATCTTGATCTTGTCGATCGGCAGCCCGGACAAACAGCTCAGCGACGAATAGCCGGTGCCGAAATCGTCCATGGCGACGCTCACCCCGAGCTCACGCAGCTCCGCGAGCCTTGCCTTGGTCGCCTCGGCGTTCTTGACGAAGACGCCTTCGGTGATCTCGAGCTCGAGGCGGCGCGGATCGAGCCCCGATCGGGCGAGGGCGTGGCGCACGTCTTCGGCGACGTTGGAGAGCTCGAACTGTACGGGCGAGACATTGACGGCCACTTTCAACTCGGCCGGCCAGGAAGCGGCGTCGCCGCAGGCCGTGTCGAGCGCCCAACGCCCGATCTCGACAATGAGACCAGTCTCTTCCGCCACCGCGATAAAGCGCGCGGGGGAGACCTGGCCGAGCGCGTCGTCGCGCCAGCGCGCCAGAGCCTCGACGCCGACCATCCGGCCGGTACGCGGATCGACCTGCGGCTGATAGGCAAGGGTGAGGGCCCGTCGGCCGATCGCCTGCCGCAAAGCGTGATCGAGCTCCTGGTTTTCGGTCAACCGATCGCTCATCTCGGAAGAATAATGTTCCACGGCGCTTCCAGGATGGCTCTTGGCCGCCCACAGCGCCATGTCGGCGTGGCGCAGCAGATTCTCAGGGTCGCTGCCCGAGACTCCCGATGAGGTGACGCCAGCGCTCGCCGCAATCGTCGCGCGACGGCCGCCCGAGAGCTCGTAGGGTGAGGCCAGTAACTGCACCATGGCGGAGCAGAGGCCGAGCAGGCGTTCCCTCGCCAGCGCCGGCGCAAGCGCGACAAAGCTGTCGCTGCCAAGGCGCGCAACACCGTCCGGAGCGAGGCCGCCGAGCCGATGCGCGACCTGCTTCAAAAGCTCATCGCCCACGCCGTAGCCGAGGCTGTCGTTGATGTCGCGGAAGCGCCGGAGGTCGATGGCGATCACCGCGAGATCGCGGCCCGAAGCGGTACCCGCGACGATGCGCTCGACCAGCGTGGTGCGCGACAGCGCACCGGTCAGCGGATCGTGCCGCGCCAGGTAGCGCAGGCGGTCCTCGGCAATGCGACGTTCGGCGCCGCGACGCCTGATCTCGCTGATCAATGCGGTGAGCCCGAGGACGAGGAGCGCCGCATCGATCGGCGTCGTGTCGAGCAGCCAGCCGGGACCGATCTGAAGGGCGGCCGCGAGGATCTCTGCGGAGAGCACGCCGGCGGCGGCCATCACGATGAAGGCCCAGAACGGCAAGCGACGCCTCAGAAGCAGCGCCGCGCCGGCGACGGCGAAGATTGCAACCAAAGCGGGGCCCGGCCCGAGCGGCGCCAGGGCCCGGTGCTGGAGCATCGTTTCAGCCGCGAGGATTTGCAGCACGGCACCTGGCAGGATGCCGTAGCGGGGAACGACAAAGAAGTCGCGCAGTTCGAGCGCGGAGGCGCCGATGACCACGTCCTTGCCGCTGACCAGACGTGGATCGACGCGTCCGTCGATGAGGTCGATGGCGGAAATGCGGGTCAGCGATTCCGGGCTGATTGAATAGTCGACGATCGCGCGCGGTTGTGCGTTGTCGGTGACGCCCGAAAGCAATGCGGCGGAGGAGGCAATCACGGTACCGTTCAGGCGTGCGGCGTAGGGGTAGGTCCGCACCATGCCATCGGTATCGAGCGGAACATTGACGCCAACCGGGTCGGCGTTGGCGAGAAAGCGGGGCAACGGCAGATTGTCGTGCTGCGTGCCATCGGCGCGGCGGGGCTGGGCGAACGCGGCGAGATACGCATAGCCGCCGGCATTGGCGAGCGAGGTCGCGAACGCGGCGTCGTCGGCTTCGTCCGACGCGGCGCTGAAGTCGACGTCGAACACCGCGCGGCGGGCGCCCAGCTGCATCAGGGCATCGAGGATTTGCGCATCGATCTTGCGCGGCCAGGGCCATACACCAATGGTGCTCAGGCTCCTCGAGTCGATGTCGACGAAGACGATCGAGCCGGTCGTGCCTCGCGTGGTCAGGTCGAAGCGCAGGTCGCGCAGGACATTGTCGAGCGGAGCACTCCAGCCGACAATCGCGGTGACAGCCAGCAGGGCGCAGGCCAGTGCGGCAAAGAACAGTTCGAGCGCCGGTCGCGAACGGAGCTCGACAGTGCGCTCGCCGATCGTCATCGGGAGGCTAGAGCAGGTGCCCGAGAACGCCTGCGACGCCGCTGACGGTATGGCCCAGGGCATTGCCGACACCACCAACGGTGTTGCCCACCGCGCCCACAGTGTTGCCTACCGCGCCGACAACGCCGCCAGCCGCATTTCCGACCGTGCCGACAATGCCACCCGCGGCACCGTGCTCGCCGCCAAGGGTATGGCCGAGCCCAATCGCGGCGCCGCTTATGACGTGGCCCAGGGTCTCGACGGTGCTCCCCGCAAGCTGGCTGACGGTCGCGACGGCAGAACCCAGGGTGGAGAGCGTCTGCGTTACGATCGCGCCGCTGACCGGCGGCAAAGCCTTGCCGTTCGAGCCGGTCACGGTGGGCGAGGGCGCGGCGCCGGTGACTACGATCGGGCCCGGCCCGGTCCCGAGCTTCGCGATCCAGGCGGCCTGTCCGACGCTGATGAGGACGTGGCTGTGATCGGATTGGGAGATGACCTCGACGTGGCCGCGGGTCACGGCGACGCCACCGCCATTCTGCCCGCTGGTCACGATGAACTTGGTGCCTTTGACGACGGCAGCGAGATAGGGCGTGACGACGGCGAAATGCTGGACGTGCTCGACGTCGGCTTCGACGGCAACGGTACCGAAATACTCGGTGACGGTGGTGAACGGCTTAGTGCCGGCGGCGGCCGTATCGGCGATGTTGATCTCGGTGTTGGGCGAGACCGAAACGGTCTCGGTGCCGCGAACAAAGTCGGCATAGCCACTGCTGAGGCTGCGCACGACCGTGCCGTCGGGAATGCTCGCGCCACGTGCTATGGGCTGCCAGGTCTTGCCGACGAGCTCCACGAGCTGGCCGCGCAGGCGAACGGCGGTCCAGTCGTCGGCGAGCGCTGCTGTTGCCGAGAGGAGGCCGACGAGGCAGGCCGCAAGGCGCAACGTCCACATTTGGTCTCAAGTCCTTTGCTTGTACCCGGAGGGTCGGGTCTTTGAGCCAATTTCGCATCCCGACCGTAAGGGCAGGGCTAATTGGAATGGCTAAAACTTCGTACGTGCGCCGGCGGAATTTGTCGGCATTCCAGACGGTATAGGTCTCGCACTAGGCCAAGATGGTCAGCCAATCAGCCCAGAGGGTGATCTCGGCCTGGTTCCCCTTGCCGTTCCCCGGCACACCGCCATTGCCGTTGCCGTTGTCACTCTTGTCGCTGTTGCCGTTTCCGCTGTTAGAACCGCCATTGCCTTTGCCATTGTCGGAGGCGCCGGTGGAGGTGGTGGTCGTTGTAACAGCGGCGTTGCTGTCATCGAGGCCACTGTCCTCGGAGGAGCTCGCTGCCGTTGCGCCAACGGTGCTTGAATTCTGAATGCCGCCTGAGACGACCAGGTCCGGCTTACGCGAGCGATGTTGTGCGCTGACCGTCGCGGTCTGGCCGACTGAGATTATCGCGTGGGTGTGGTCCGCGAATGAGGTGACCGCGACGCGGCCACGGTTCACCGTCACGCTGGCGCCGTTTTTGCCGGAGGTCACCACGAAGCGCGTACCTTTGACCACGGCCGCGAGATACGGCGTGTCCACCGCGAAGTGCTTCACACTCTCGACGTCGGCCTCGACCGCGACGGTGCCAAAATACTCGGTGACGGTCGTGTAGGGCTTGCTGCCTGGGGCGGCTTTGTCGGCGATGGTGATTTCGGTGTTTGGCGAAACCGATACAGTCTCGCTGCCCCGAGTGAAGTCCGCATACCCGTTGCCGAGGCTGCGCACGATCGTCCCGTCAGGAACCGCCGCATTGCGCGCGATGGGCTGCCATTGCTTGCCGATCAACTCGAGCACCTGGCCGCGAAGGTGAGCGGCGATCCATTGGTCCGCGAGAGCGGGGCCGCAGACCCCGAGCACCGTGAGTGCAGCGAGGGTGCCGGAGATAATGAAGCGGCGCATTCTGCGGCTCCTTGGTCAGGGCGGATGAAGGGCCATGACAACGTTCACCTAGTCTGACCGCAAAGGTCCTAGTGACGCTTTAAGCGCGAGGCTTAACGAGCCCTTGCTTCCAAAGCGTAGGCTAGATCAATGCGCTCAGCGGCTTGTCCTCGCCCGGCGCGAGCTTGCGATAGCCAGCCGTGACGCCCCAGATCAGCCCGCCGACGAGGAAGAAATGGCGCCAGTGGTCGAGGTCGATGATCGCGGCTTCCACGGCCAGCGGGATCCACACCGAAATCAGCGGGATCAACAGCAAGCGGTTGGGCGAGGGCACGAACAGGAAGCGCACGCCGCGCCACATGGTGAGGAGGATGAAGAGGATGAACATGGCGCCGCCGCCCCAACCATAGACATGGATGACGTTCACGTAGCTGTCGTGCGGTTCCTCCTTGACCCGCATGTTGCGGAATTCGAGCGGGCCGATGCCGAGCGGATTGGCGAGCGCCAACTCCCACGCATAGCCCTGCCGGCCGAAGCGGCCGCTGTCGCCTTCGTCGTAGTTCTGGGCCTGGGCGCGGACGGCAAACAGCTCCTGGACCTTGGGGATGGAAAGGAGTCCGCCAAGCGCCATGGCGACCATGACGAGGCCGAGCAGGGCGATGATCACCATACGGACCTTTTGCTTGGCGTTGGCGACGAGGAAGAAGCAGAGCACGTAGACGCCGAGACCCGAGGCGATGAGGTGGCCCCAAGCTGCGCGTGAGAAGCTCGCAAAGACGCCAACCACGATCACCATCACGATCCCCACAGCGATGACCGCGCGGCGCGGCGAGCCGAGCAGGACGCGCTGCAGCGCATACATCGCCGGCAGGATCAGGAACGGAGCGAAGACGTTGGGGTCGTTGAACAGCGCCTTGGCACGGTCGTAGCGGGTGAACAGGTCGTGGCCCGGGATGACACCGAGATAGCCCAGCGTCCCCAGCAATGCGGAAATCGTCGCGCAGGCGATATAGGCGGCGATGATCAGACGCATGCGGGCCTGAGGCGCCTCAGCGACGTAGTTGGCGACCCAGTAGCTGGTGAAGAACAGGAAGATCGTAACCAGCTGGAACTGCAGCGCGTCGAGCAGCGGATTGTAGCGGCCCTGGAACGCGCCGATGATCGCGAACGGGATGAACAGGGCCCAGAGGATCAGGAGGCCGAGCGTCGAGCGGCGAAACGCGAAGCTGCCAGCAAACAGCGAGACGCCGAAGACGAGGAAGAACACCAGCTCGTAGGGCGCGGGCTCGGTGATCACCACGCAGCCGAGGAAGATCCAGAACGCGACGATCCAGTCGAGCAGCGTGCTGAAACGCGATTTTACCCAGGTGGAGCCGAGATCGGGTGCGGCGCTCGCGACGGCGACGCTCATCTCAATAGGCGTTCTCGGACTTCGACAGCAGCGAGATCGGGGTCATCACCAAGATGTAGAGATCGAGCAGGATCGACCATTTCTCGATATAGTAGAGGTCGTGCTGGACGCGCTGCATGATCTTGTCGACCGTGTCGGTCTCGCCCCGCCAGCCATTGATCTGCGCCCAGCCGGTGATGCCGGGCTTGACCTTGTGGCGCGCGAAATAGCCCTCGACGGCCTCGTAGTAGAGCTTGTTGTCGGCCTTGGCCTGCAGAGCATGCGGACGCGGTCCGACGATCGACAGTTCCCCGCGCAGCACGTTGAACAGCTGCGGCAGCTCGTCGATCGAGGTCTTGCGGATGAAGCGGCCGACGCGCGTGACACGCGGGTCGCCCTTGGTCACGAGCCTTGCGGCACCTGCATCGGTCATGTCGGTGCGCATCGAGCGGAACTTGTAGACCTCGACCAGCTCGTTGTTGAAGCCGTGGCGCTTCTGCTTGAAGAACACCGGGCCCTTGCTGTCGAGCTTGATGGCGATGGCCGTCGCAAGCATGATCGGTGACAGCAAGATGAGCGCCAGCACCGCAACGGCCTTGTCGAAGATCCACTTGAAAACGAGATTCCAGTCCGAGATCGGCCGATCGGCCATGTCGAACACCGGCACGTCGCCGACATAGGAATAGGCACGGTCGGTAAAGCGCAGCTTGCTCATATGGGCGCTGAGGCGGATGTCGACCGGCAGCACCCAGAGCTGGTTGAGCATTTCGAGCACGCGTTTCTCCGCGCTCAACGGCATCGAGACGATCACGAGGTCGATGCGCGTCTGGCGGGCGAACTCGATCAGGTCGGCGACCTTGCCGAGCTTGGGCAGGCCGGCCACGGATTCGGGGGAGCGCTCGTCGATGCGGTCGTCGAACAGGCCGAGCAGGCGCACGTCGCTGTCGGCGCCGCGCTTGATCGAGTCCACAAGTGTCTCTGCGTCGTGCCCGCCGCCGACGATGACGGTACGGCGCCGGAGCCTGCCCTCGGCAGTCCATTGCAACACGAGTGCGCGCAGTGACAGGCGGAACAGCACCAGCACGACGGCGCCGCCCAGATACCAGCCGGCGAGCCAGACGCGCGAGACGACTTCGCCGCCGCCAAGGACCAGGCCGACGCAGAGCAGCACGGTGAAATCGACCGACCACGCGGCGAGGGCGCGGCCGATCTGCGGCAGTCCGGTGCGGTAGGCCGCCACGCGGTGGGTTCGCGCGGCGTTGAGCAGCGCGTTCGCGAACAGCGTCGTGACGAGGATGGCGAGGAGATAGATCGCGGCGGCGCCCGATTGCACGTAGCTGGCGTAGAGCGCGTAGCCGAGGGTTGCGAGGAGCAGTGCCTCGACCAGCTGCGCGACCCCGACGATGACCGCGTTCGAATAGCTCGGCTCAATCGGCGTCGCGATGATTGCGCGTGCCTCGGGGCCGAGCTCGCCGGATTTGACGCCGCTCTGGCGGGCGACATGATCTAGAACGGCCTGACGGGGATCGAGGCGAAACATGTGGGCGTGTCCGGTCGGTAGGAACCCGGACTCTAGCGGGCAAGCGGTGAAGGCGGAGTGAAAGCCGAGCCCTTGTTGCGGTGCTTCAAGGGCCGCGGCGGCGGGCGAGGACGTCGCGGTAGAGCGCCTCGATCTGGTCGACCATGTGCGCGATCGAAAAGCGCGGCTTGATGTAGTCGAGCCGCAGGCGGGCTTCGTCGGCTGCCGCCGCGGGATCGGCGAGCACGTGCCCCATCGCGGCGCTCAACGCGCCCGCGTCGGCCGCGGGGATGAGGCTCGGCGAGGTCGGGCCAAAAATTTCGCGCACGCCGCCGACATTGGTTGCGATCACGGGCAGGCCCGCCGAGGCGCCTTCGAGGATCACGTAAGGCAGCGACTCGGCAAGGGAGGCGACCACCAGGCAGCGGCCGCGGCGCAATGCCTGCCGCATGGGCTGGACGCCGAGCAATTCGATGCGGTCGCTGAGGCCGAGCTCGGCGATGCGGGCCTGGGTCTGCTCGAGCTCCGGCCCGCTGCCGGCCATTGCGAGTGTCGCCGGCCGGCCGTCGGGCGCCGCGGTCCTGGCGAGGGCGTCGATCAGATAGCCGATGCCCTTCGCGGCGCGGAACTCGCCGACGAAGATGAAGTCGCGGGCGTCGGGATCGCAGACGACCGGCTCGAATTCCGTTGACGCAAGTCCGTTGTGGATCACGGCCTCGGCGCAGGGGGGCGTCCCGATCAGGCGATGGAAGGCCTGTTGCGCATAGGCGCTCTCGAAGACGTAGGCATCGGTGATCGTGCCGATCATGCGTTCGATGCCGCGGAAGAGGCCGCCCGAAACCGAGCCCGGACGGTAGTTGAGGACGCCGCCGTGCGGGGTATTGAGGGCGACGCGCCGACGATCGCCGACGCGCGCCAGGCGAGCATTGACGCCGCCCTTGCTGCCATGGCCGTGGAGCACGTCGATATCGAGGCGCCCGGCCAGCGCCCGCACGCGGAACGGGGTAGTGAAGTCGCCCCAGCCGACAGTCCGCGGCATCGGAAAGTAATAGGTGCCAAGCGCAATTGACGGCGCCAGTTCACGAAGTCGCTGACCGGTGAGCGCATCGGAGGTGAGACTGTCGGCGACGACGCCGATCAGGTGTCCGCGCCGCGCCAGCTCCTCGGTCAGATCGAAGACGTGACGGAAGAGTCCGCCCACAGGGGCCCGCAGCACCTGCAGAATTCGGAGCGGAGGCGCGGTCACGTCAATCGACGACGACGGTGTCGCCGGCCTGGATCGGGAAGTCGAGATCGACCCGGCTTTTGACCGTCCCATCGTCGAGCTTGCGGTAGATCGTGGCCTGGGTGTGGATGCCGCTCCCTTGCACCACGCCTCCGGCGGTGGCGATGGCGGCGCGCACGGTCATTCCCGGCACGTAGGGGAACTGGCCGGGCGCCGCGACTGCGCCCGAGATGTAGAAGGGGCGGTAGGTATCGACTTCGGCGGTGACGTTCGGCGACTTCATGTAGCCGTTGGCGAGCTTGGCGGTGATCGCCGCGGCAGCCTGCGCGGTGCTCATGCCGCGCACCTGGACCTGGCCGACGAGCGGGAAAGCGATGTTGCCGGCATCGTCGATGCGATAGGTGCGGCTGATCGTGTCGTCGCCGTAGACCGACACCTTCACGACGTCGCCCGAATCGAGGGTGTAGGGATGGTCGAGTTCGGTATCGAGCACGGTCCGCGGCCCGTTGAGGGCGCATGCGGCGAGCGGAATGAACAGCAGCGCAAAAAGCAGTCTGAACCAGCGCATCACGGGAACCGCATGGAGATTGCTGCCAGTCTCGCGGCGCATGGTTAACAATGTGCTTATCGGCGGCGCAGAAAATTGCGGCCTGCGAGCCGCTTAACCGAATGTTGACCACGATCCGCCGATAACAGGGGCAGTCCAGCAAGGGTAACGCGTGATGTCAGTCGAGTCGGCCGCCGCAGAAGATTTGCGCATGGATGCCGGCGCGCTGATCCGGGCGTTGTGGTCGAGGACGATCCGCATCATCGTCGTGACGTTGTTGCTGCTGGGGGTGACTTATGGCGTGCTGCTGTTCGTCCCCAAGCAATATGAATCGGTGGCGAGCCTCTTGGTCGAGGACCGCTCCAACGCCATCACCGAGCCGGCGAGTGCGAGCCCCGCGCCGCAGCAGGGCGGCGGCGGAGTGTCGATCGACGCGCTGATCTCGAGCCAGATCGAGCTTATCCGTTCGCGCGACACGCTGCTCGCCGTGGTCGATCAGCTCAATCTGCGCTCGGTGCCCGAGTTCAACGGCACGGGCAGTAATCCGCTGACCCTGGTGCTCTCGATTCTCGGACACAGGCCGGAGCCGAGGACCCTCGACGATTCCGTGCTGCAGGCGCTCAACGACCGGCTGACGGTGATCCGCGAGCGCGACAGCGCGGTCGTGTCGATCTATGTGCGCGCCGGCGATCCCGAGCTCGCGGCGAAGATCGCCAACGCTATCGCCGCCGAGCACGTGAAGCGGCGCACCCAGCAATCGGTTACCGATACGCAGGATGCCACGGCCTGGCTGCAGCAGCAGATCGACCAGCTGCGCACCAAGGTGCAGCAGGAGGACGCCAAGGTCGCCGACTACAAGGCGAGCAACGGCATCTTCCCGGGCGCCAATGGGACGAGCCTGCCGGATCAGCAGATTTCGGACATCGGCAAGCAGATCACCGACGCGCAGGCGGCGTTGAACACTGCCCGTGAGCACGCCGATCTCATCCGCTCTTTGATCAAGGCCGGCCAGCCGATTGACGGCGTGGACGATGTGCGGGCGAGCCCCGTGGTGCAGGCGCTGTTGCAGAACCGGGCGACGCTGCAATCGTCGCTGGCGGAGAAATCGGCGACGCTGTTGCCGGCGCATCCGACGATCATCGCGCTCAAGGCGCAGATCGCGCAGGTCGACAGTCAGATCAAGGCCGAGGCGACGCACATCGCCGACGGCCTCGACGCACAGGTCAAGGTGCAGACCGGCCTCATCGCGTCGCTCAACGACGACCTCAAGAATGCACAGGGCGCGGCCTCGACCCAGACCAGAGACGGCGTGACGCTCGACAGCCTGACGCGCGAAGCCAATGCCGACCGCGACCTGCTCAATTCCTACCTGCTCAAAGGTCGCGATGCGCAGGGCCGCACCGATGCCGGCGCCGTGCTGCCCGACGTGCGCATCATCACGCAGGCCGCGCCATCGGTCGTTCCTGCCTCGCCCAAGACCGGGCTGATCCTCGGTGCTGTCGCCGCCGTGTCGCTCGCGCTGCAGATTGGTGCGGTGCTGTTCGGCGAGTTGATGTCGGGGCGCGCGGTCTACGACCGGTCCGTGGTGCGGCACGTCGAGCCCGCGCACGAGGAGACTGTGCCAACAGACGACGAGTCCGCGGACGAAGAGATTCTGGCGGAAGACGAGATCGACCGAGAAGAGTCCGATGCGGTCATGCCGGCGACCGAAGCCGAGGCGGTTCTTGCACGTGCCGAGGCTGAAACACCGTTCTCGCGGTTGAGCGCCGACATCACGCTTGGCCGGGTGCGGGTGGTGTATCTTGCGGGGGTCAGCGACGGCCGCGACGCGGCGATCGCCGCCGACGCCCTGGTGACCGAGGCGCTCGACAAGGGGCTGAACGTCTGCCGCGTCGATGCGGGCAGCATGCACATGTCGCAGCAATTGGGGCTCAGCGACCTCTGCGCCGGGCAGGCGAGTTATGGCGACGTCGTCCACAAAGTGCGGGTCGGCCTCGCGGAAGTGCCGTGGGGCCGCGGCGCGGCGCTGGACCGTCGGTCGCCGCGACCGCTGACGCTGCTCGAGGCGCTGTCCGATATTTACGAGCTGGTGGTGGTCTCAACTGGCCGCGTCGGGCTCAACTCGACCTTGCCGCTGTTCGCGGGGGCTGACGGCCGCGTGGTGATGGTGAAGCGGCCTGGAACGGCGCCCGCGACGCTGGACGCCATGACCGCCGAGGTCTCGGCGCTCGGCTTCGGCCGTGTGCAGAACATCGTGCTGCTCG
>Ga0265325_10001108_pt1 | contig 19358 bp, 15 predicted proteins | sample 41420metaG_FD_202090 | JGI IMG/M metagenome (GOLD analysis project Ga0265325, IMG submission 202090) | Rhizosphere microbial communities from Carex aquatilis grown in University of Washington, Seatle, WA, United States - 4-14-20 metaG | ecosystem: Host-associated > Plants > Roots > Rhizosphere...
CTCGGCCTGATCCCCCAACAGATTGCCGGCGGCGATATTTATCCGGCGCTGGAGAAGGGCACCATCGACGCCACCGAATGGGTCGGCCCGTACGACGACGAGAAGCTCGGTTTCTATAAGATCGTGAAGTACTACTACTATCCGGGATGGTGGGAGGGCGGCACGACCAACCACCTCCAGATCAATCTGGAGAAGTGGAACGCGTTGCCGAAGAGCTATCAGGCGATCGTTCGGGCCGCCGCTGCCGCCGCCAACGTCGACGAGTTGGCGCGCTACGACGCGCGTAACCCGCAGGCGCTCAAGCGGCTCGTCGCCAATGGCACGCAGTTGCGGCCGTTCTCGCAGGCTGTGATGGAAGCCTGCCTGAAAGCCTCCCAGGAGGTGGATGCCGAAACGTCGGCGACCAATCCCAGCTATAAGAAGGTGCTGGAGTCACAGAAAGCATTCCGGGCCGACGCGTATCTCTGGTGGCAGGTCGCCGAGTACGGCTACGACACGTTCATGATCCGCAATCGCGCCAAGCTCTAGGGCATTGGATCGCGTTTCTCACCAGGGCCGGTTCACTGAGCCGGCCCTTTTTGTCGGCGACGCGACGCCGCAGCCCCTACCAACTTTAGTCGAACACCGGCACACTGGATTTAACCCGTGCGCTCGGCCAGTTTTTGGCTGGGCCGCGGGGTGGATTCGGAAGGGTCGATCAACACAAGCCCACAAGGTCGACGATCTAATGGGAGGAATGACAATGAAACGGCGAGAATTTCTAAAGGCGGCGAGCACCGGATTGGCGGCCTCGGCTGCGGTTGCAGCGCCTGCGGTCGCGCAATCAATGCCGGTCATCAAATGGCGCATGCCATGCAGCTGGCCGAAGTCGCTCGATACGATCTATGGCGGCGCCGATGCCATGTGCAAGGCGGTTGCCGAGGCCACCGACAACAAGTTCCAAATCCAGCTTTTCGCAGCGGGCGAGATCGTTCCTGGCCTTCAGATCGTCGATGCTGTGCAGGCTGGTACCGTCGAGATCGGTCACACCGCGTCGTACTACTACTTCGGCAAGGATCCAACGTTTGGCTTCGGCACCTCGGTGCCGTTCGGTCCCAACGCCCGCATCAACCAGGGTTGGTGGATGCACGGTGGCGGCGAGGAGGTGCTGAACGAGTTTTACAAGACGTACAACGCCCGCGCCCTGCTCGCCGGAAATACCGGCTGCCAGATGGGTGGCTGGTTCCGCAAGGAGATCAATTCGCTCGACGATCTCAAGGGTCTCAAGATGCGGATCGGCGGATGGGCCGGAAAGATCCTGCAAAAGCTTGGCGGCGTCCCGCAGCAGATCGCTGGCGGCGACATCTATCCGGCGCTCGAGAAGGGCACGCTCGATGCCTGCGAGTGGGTCGGTCCCTATGACGACGAGAAGCTTGGATTCTACAAGATCGCGCCGCACTACTACGCGCCGGGCTGGTGGGAAGGCGGCTCGATGCTGCTCGCCTTCGTCAACCTGGAGAAGTGGAACGAGCTGCCGAAGCACTATCAGGCGATCCTTGAACAAGCCGGCCACTACGCCAACACCTGGATGCTGGCGAAGTACGACCAGCTCAACCCGCAGTCGCTGCGGAAGCTGCTGGCGGGCGGCACCAAGCTGCACGTGTTCTCGCCGCAGATCATGGATGCGTCGTACAAGGCGACGATGGAACTGCACGCCGAGGTGGCGAAGGAGAATGCCAACTTCAAGAAGGTCAACGACTCGATGATGACCTTCACGAAGAACGCGTATCAGTGGTTCCAGGTCGCGGAGAACACCTACGACCAGTTCATGATCCGCGCGATGCGCTGATCGGTTGAAAGCGAACCGCCCCGGGGCGAAAGCTCCGGGGCGGTTTCATTTCATGGGGCGCGCTGCCGTTACTTCGGCTGGCCGAACTCGATCGGCGGCATATCGATCTGAGGAATCTCGATCTTGACCTTGGATGGGTCGATATTGGTACCTTTGTCGATCCAATACGTCACCGATCCAGGCCACAGGATCACCACGGCGACCAGGATGACCTGCAGGACCACCCAGGGAATTGCGCCCCAATAGATGTCCGACGTCTTGACCGACGGCGGCGCGATGCCGCGCAGGTAGAACAGCGCAAATCCGAACGGTGGATGCATGAAGCTCGTCTGGATGTTGGCGCAGATCAGAACGCCGAACCAGACCAGATCGATGCCGAGCTTGTCGGCTGCCGGGGCCAGCATCGGGATGATGATGAAGGCGATCTCGAAGAAGTCGAGGAAGAACGCAATCACGAAGATGAAGGCATTGACGAAGATCAGGAAGCCGACCTGCCCGCCCGGCAGCGAGGTCAACATCGCTTCGATCCAAACCTTGCCGCCGACGCCCTGGAACACCAGGCTGAATACGCGGGCGCCGATCAGGATGTAAACCACCATCGCGGTGATACGCATGGTGGACGCCATGCCCTGGTACAGCAGAGGCCAAGTCAGGCTGCCGTAGAATCCGGCAAGTGCGATAGCGCCGACGACGCCCATGGCGCCGGCTTCGGTTGGCGTCGCGAGCCCCATAAAGATCGTGCCGAGCACGAGAAAGATCAGTCCGAGGGACGGGATGATGCCGCGCAGGCATTTCTTCCAGAGCTGCCAGCCATGCAAGGTGCGCGCTTCGAGCGGCAGCGCCGGCACGTCTTGCGGCCGGACGACGGCAAGGATGGCGACCCAGATGCAGAACAACGCGACCTGAATGATACTCGGGCCAATCGCGCCGGCGTACATATCGCCGACCGAGCGGCCAAGCTGATCGGCCAGCACGACGAGCACCAGCGAGGGGGGGATCAGTTGGGTGATGGTGCCCGAGGCCGCGATCACGCCCATCGTGTGGCGCGTCGAATAGCCGTATTTCAGCATGGGCGTCATCGAAATCACGCCCATGGCGATGACGGAGGCCGCCACCGTCCCGGTGATCGCGCCGAGGATGGCACCGACGAAGATCACCGCATAGGACAGGCCGCCGCGCACCGGACCGAACAATTGACCGATGGAATCCAGCAGGTCTTCGGCCAAGCCGCATCGTTCCAGCACGGCACCCATGAAAGTGAAGAACGGGATTGCCAGCAGCAGATCGTTCGAGATGATGCCGTAGAGCTGATAGGTCAGGTTGCCGAGGAAGTCGGGTCGGATCAGCCCGAACTCGATGCCGATAAAGCCAAAGAACAGGCCCGTGGCGGCGAGCGAGAACGCCGCCGGATAGCCGATGAGCATGAACAGGATCATGCCCACAAACATGAGGGGCGCGAGATTGGCGCTGATCCAAGTCATTGCAACGGCTTTTCGTATTTGAATTCGATGTCGATCACATGCTCAAGCGCTGCTATGCGCTTGATGATCTCCGACACGCCTTGCAACGCCATCAGGAAGAACCCGACCGGCAGGAGCAGCTTCACCGGCCAGCGGATTAGGCCGCCGGCGTTGGAGGAGGCCTCGTTGATCCGCCAGGAATCTACAAACCACGGCCAGGTGAAATAGATGAGGATAATGCAGATTGGCAAAAGAAACAGAAAACCGCCAACGATGTCGATCCAGATTCGCGTGCGCTCGGAAACCATTCCGTACACCAGGTCGACACGCACATGCTCGTTCATCTTCAACGCATATGGACCACCGAGGAGAACCATCCCGGCGAACATGTACCATTGAATTTCCAGCCAGCCATTCGAGCTTTCGCTGAACAGATACCGGCTGCCGGCGTTGCCGGCGCTGATCAGCGCGGCGAACAGAACGAGATAATCCGCGATGACTCCGAACTTGGCGTTCATGGAATCAATCGCGCTACTGAGCTTCAGCAGGCTTTTCAAGCGTTCCCCTCAGAGCGCCAAGGTTGCCGTATCGGCCGCCGGCATCCCCCGCGCGCGTCGTCCAATGTGACGATAATCCGATGGGTCACGGAGGCCGTCAATTGAAAGTTATTCCAAATGCGGTGTGGGGGCCGGCCAATAGCTACAGCGCGGCCGTAGCCTTTGCAGTAAGGGTTCTGCGGCGCAATGCCTCGCGGTGCAGCGTGTAGATGCCGCTTGCGACAATCAGCACCGCGCCCACGACGGTCCAGGAATCCGGCAGTTCGTGAAACACCAGATAGCCGCCGAGTGCCGAAGTCAGCAGATAAGTGTACCGGAATGGCGCGACCACGGACAAATCCACGTCGCGAAAGCCTAGCGCCAGAAGATAGATGGCGTTGCCCACGAATGCCGCGGCAATAAAGAGCTTGAACAGGTCGCCGGCCTCGAACATCCGCCAGTCCTCGATCGGTGCGAACAGGGCACCGCAAAGGGTGATGGCGACGGCACCCCAGAACGCCACCACGAGGGTGGGCATGGCGCGGCCGATAGAACGGGTCTGAATTTCGCGGACCGCCGCGGCCAGTGCCGAGGCCGCTCCCACCAGGGCCCAGATATTGAATTCGGAAGGCACCGGCTTGATCACCAGCAATGCCCCGGCGAAGCCGACCGAGATCGCCGTCCAGCGCCGCCAACCAACCGTCTCGCGATACAACATCACCGATAACGCAGTGATGATCAGCGGCGCGATTTGCAGCACCGCTGCAATGTTGGCGAGTTTCATGTGCGCGAGGGCAGCGATGAAGCCGGCGGTCGAAAGTCCGTCGCACAGCGAACGCGACGCCAGAAGTCCGCTCATTGAGCTCCGCAGCGCCTGCCCATGTCCGAGCCAGACGGCGATGGCGCCAATCAGGAGCGACGACATTACGCCGCGGACGAAGATCGCCTCACCGACGGGATAGGTGTGCAGGATCTGCTTCACCAGCACATCGTTGACCGTATACGACGCCATGCAGCCGCAGATCGCCGCAACGCCGCGCTGGTTGTCGCTCAAAGACAAAGACCTGCTCCCCGGCACTTATCAGCGGCCGGCATTCAGCCGCCGGTCACGCTCATGTGGCGGGACAGCGCCGGGCGCTGGTGTCGCCGGTCGATGATGAAGTCGTGGCCCTTCGGTTTGCGGGCGATCGCCTCATCGATGGCAACGTACAGCAGATCGTTGGATTCGGAGGCGCGCAACGGTGCGCGCAGATCGGCCGCATCCTCCTGGCCGAGGCACATGAACAGCGTGCCGGTGCAGGTGATACGGACGCGATTGCAGGATTCGCAGAAGTTGTGGGTGAGCGGTGTGATGAAGCCGAGCCGGCCGCCGGTTTCCTTGACGCGGACGTAACGGGCAGGCCCCCCGGTCCGGTAGTCGATCTCCTCGAAAGAGAATCGCTCGGCAAGCCGCGATCGCACCAGCGACAGCGGCAGATATTGCGCGAGCCGATCCTCGCCGATGTCGCCGAGCGGCATGACCTCGATGATGGTCAAGTCCATCCCGCGGCCGTGCGCCCAGGTGACGAGATCAGCAAGCTCGTCCTCGTTGACGCCCTTGAGCGCGACAGCGTTGATCTTGATCTTCAAGCCAGCCGCCTGGGCGGCGTCGATGCCGGCCAGCACCTTGTCGGGATCGCCCCAGCGTGTGATCGCGCGAAACTTGTCGGGATCGAGGGTGTCGAGCGAAACATTGACTCGCTCGACCCCATGGGCCTTCAACTCGACAGCGTACTTGGCGAGCTGGGAGCCGTTGGTGGTCAAGGTCAGCTCGTCCAGGGCGCCGGACTTCAGATGGCGCGACAGCGACGAGAACAACGTCATGATTCCGCGCCGAACCAGGGGTTCGCCGCCGGTCAGGCGAAGCTTGCGCACGCCTTTGGCGACAAAAGCGGAGCACAGCCGATCAAGCTCCTCCAGGGTGAGAAGATCGGCCTTGGGCAGGAACGACATGTGTTCCGACATGCAATAGACGCAGCGGAAATCGCAGCGATCGGTCACCGACACGCGGAGATAAGTGATGGCGCGGGCGAACGGATCGATCAGCGGCGTCGGCTGGCCCGCAAGTCGGTCGATGGTCGGAACGGCGATATTCATATCGTTTCCCGGGGCGCCCCGGTTCCAGAGGCCGATGGCCCACAGTCCAGGCATGCTGTTACTGCTATATATAGGACCGGATTAGAGTTTTTGGGAGACCGAATTGGCCGCTGCCTCAGAAACCAAGCCCTGGCCTACCGAACTGCGGCTGACCAAGGACCGCAGGGTATTGGCCGTGACCTTCGATAGCGGCGAGCGCTTCGCGTTTGAGGCAGAATATCTGCGGGTCATGAGCCCGAGCGCCGAGGTGCAGGGCCATTCGCCAGACGAGCGTAAAACCGTGTCCGGCAAGCGGCAGGTCGGGATTCTGGAGGTGCAGCCGGTCGGGAATTACGCCGTGCGGCTGCTGTTTGACGACACCCATTCCACGGGAATCTACAGCTGGGACTACTTCATCGAGCTTGGCCGCAACCATGCGCGCAAATGGCAGGGGTATCTCGATGAACTCGCCGGCAAGGGGCTGAGCCGCGATTCACCCCCGCGGCCGTGACCCGGCGACGCCGGTTATTGCCAGATCGCTTCCGCGGCTTTCACTACAAGCGCAAGCTTGGCCCGCTCATCGGCTTCGGTCAGCGGATTGCCGGCGACGGTCGACGCAAAGCCGCATTGCGGGCTGAGCGCGAGCCGGTCGCGGTCGATGAAATGTTCGGCTTCCGTCACGCGCTGCTTTAACGCATCAAGGCCTTCGAGCGTCGGCGTCTTGCTGCTGATCAGCCCGAGCACGACGCCCTTGTCCTTGGCAAAGCGGAGCGGGGCGAAATCTCCGGCGCGATCGGTGTCGTATTCGAGCAGGAAGTGATTGACTTTGGTCTTGCTGAACAGCCGTTCTGCGACCTGCTCGTAGCCGCCGCTTGCGAGATAATGACCCTTGAAATTGCCGCGGCAGATGTGGACCCCGCAGACCGTCTCCGCCGGCGCGCCGCCGACAGCGTCGTTGATGCTTTCGATATAGAGGTCGATCAGCCGGTCCGGCTTCCCGCCGATGTCCTCGACGCGCTTTCGAATAGCCGGATCGCACAATTGCGCGATCGCCACCTCGTCCAACTGGATATAGCGGCAACCGGCCGCGGCGAGCTCTGCGATCTCCTCGCGGAACACCCGCCCCAGATCGGCGAAGAATCCGTCCACCGTAGGATAGACCGAACTGTCCGCATAATCACTGCAGCGGAAGAAATGCATGGTCGATGGCGAGGGCAGGGTGATCTTGGCCGTCAGCGGCGTAGCACCGCGGATAAACAGGAATTCGTCGAGAGCGAGCGCTCCGTGTCGCTTCAATTTTTCGGCGGCGAACGGTGCGGTGAAGTCGATCTCGTGGCCGCTGTCATCTCGGAACTTGAACGAGGCTGGTTTGATGCTGAACCCCTCGACCCGCTCGACGAAGCGGCTCCAATAGGAGCCGCGGCGGAATTCGCCGTCGGTCACGACCGTGAGGCCTGCGTTCTGCTGCAAGGCAATGACTTCGCGGATGCACTGATCCTGGATTTGCGCAAAGGCCGCATCGTCAAGCCGCTTGGCCGCATGGTCCTTGAACGCCTGCCGGAGCTTGGCCGGACGAAGCAGGCTGCCGATATGGTCGGCGCGGAATGGCGGCTGTCCTTTGCGATTTCCGGTCATTGGCCTACACAGCAACTTATTCTATAACCCTATAGATGAACCGGCGTATCGCGACAAGGCGCAGCGGGGCCAAGGCGAGGACCAGCCGCCGACGACCGCCCGCGCGTGGACCGTCCGCGAGGAAAACCCACCGCCGCTCGTCTGAGATCATCGATGCCGCGGCACAGGTGTTTGCCGATCTCGGCTATCACGGCGCGACGACGCAAAAAATCGCCGATGTCCTGCGCATCCGCCAGGCAAGCCTCTATTATTATTTTCCATCCAAGGAGGCGGCGCTCGAACTCGTTTGCGCGCAGGGCGTGGCCGGCTACTTCGAGACTGCCGAGGCGATTGCCGGCGGGCCCGGCACGGCAGCCGAGCGCCTGGCAGCGCTGGTCCGGGCCCATATTTCCCCAGTTGTCGATCGCGGCAACTTTGTTCGAGTGTTTCTGACCCAGCGCCAGTTCCTACCCAAGGTAAGCCGGCGGTGTGTCGGTCGCTGGTCGCGCGGTATCGAGCAGATGTTCGAGGGCGTTGTTCGGCAAGGCATCAAGACACGCGACTTCCGCGCCGACATCGATCCGCGGCTTGCGACGCTGGCGATCCTCGGCATGAGCAATGCCGTGATGGCCTGGTACGCCAAGGAAAATACCTCGATCGAGCGGATTGGGCAGAATTTCATTCGGCTCGCGCTGAACGGACTGAAGGCCGGCCCCGTGCCGAGGCGAAAAGGGTCGGAGCGTATTTGATTGCGCTATAGAATTTTGCTGCAAGGCATGTAGGTTGAACTAGGGGAAATGTTCTATGGCCAATGGGCGCGCTGACGACACTCGTCGGACTTGGCTCGCGATGCTCGACAAGCATCGTCACGACCCTGACCGCAGCGCCACGGCGCAAATGTGGTCACCGCGTCTCGATGCAGCGTCGCGTGACGAGCTGATTGCGATTCAGAACGACAAACTGCGCGCGGCGGTGCCGTTTCTTTACGAGAATAGCCCTTTCTACCGGCGCCGTTTCGCCCGGCTCGGGATTTCGCCCGGCGACATCCGCAGCATCGACGATCTGTCGCGCTGGCCGGTGGTCGACAAGACCGAGATGATGGCGGATGCGACGGAGCACCCGCCTTATGGCACCTACTCGACCATGACGGACGAGGTGTGGGCGGAACGCGGCTGGATGATGTTCTCGTCGTCCGGCTCGACCGGTGCGCCGCGGGTGTTTCGCTACAGTCACATCGATCGGGAGGCCTGGGCCTGGGCCAACGCCAGGGCGCTGCTTGCCATGGGATTCCAGCGCGGCGAGACCGTGTTCATGATGACCGGCTATGGGCCCCACGTGTGGGCCTGGGGCGTGCAATACGCGTTGGAGAAAATGGCGCTGCCGATCATTCCGGGCGGCGGCATGGACGCGCGGGCGCGTGCCAACATTATCCTGCGGTTCAAGCCGACCATTCTGCTGTGCACGCCGTCCTATGCACTGCACCTCGGCCGTTTGATGCAGTCGATGGGACACGATCCGGCAGCCACCAGCGTGCACACGCTATTCCTCGCAGGCGAGCCCGCGCTGGCAGTCGAATCCACGCGGCGTCGTATCGAGGGACTGTGGAACGCGCGCATCGTCGAGTTCTACGGCTGCACCGAGGCCTCGCCGCATGTTGGCGGGTACTCCTGCCCGGCGCAGACGCGGGAAGCGCCGCCGGCGACACATCTCATGGAGGACATCCAGGTTTGGGAGGTTGTCGATCCCGAGACGCGGCGGGCGTTGCCGCCGGGACAACGCGGACTGACGGTCTGCACCAATCTAAATTCAGAAAGCTCGCCACAGCTTCGCTTCCTGGTGGGCGATTACACGACACTCAATCCCGAGCGTTGCGCCTGCGGCCGCACCCACGTTCGCGCCATGGGATCGTTTGCCGGGCGTGCCGACGACTTGATCAATCTTCGCGGCATCAAGATGTTTCCAGTCCAGATCGAGGAAGCAGTGCGCGCATTGCCCGGCAGCGGGGACGAATTCGAGATTGTGCTGGCGACGGACAGCGCTGGCTTGGACACCATGACGGTGCGTTTCGAGCACCCCGATCACGGCAGCGCCGGCACCGACCTGCCTCGCCGGCTTGAGGAGGAAATCCGCTCTCGCTGCGAGGTGCGTGTGACGGCGGAGGTTCTGTCACTTGGGACGCTGCCCAAGACCGAATTCAAGGCACAACGGGTGAAGGACCGCCGCACCAAGGCCTAGATCGCGATGCGGACGATTGTGCGGATGTGCCGCGGTTCATAGGATGAGGGTCAGGCGGGACACGGCGCTGGAAATCGCGAAAAATGGCCATTCGGCAGCAAAGCCCCAGGGAGAGAACGATGCGAGCCAAAGCGTTTCTGAATTTTGCGGCGGCGCTCGCCGGCGCAAGCCTGCTGCCGGTGTGCGGCGCAAGCGCACAGGATGCCTACACCGTCGGCGTGACCGCGGCGATGACCGGGCCCGCCTCGGCGACGCAGGCGCCCGTGATCGAGATGCTGCGCATCTACGTCGACCAGCTCAACGCTAAGGGCGGAATCAATGGCCACAAGATCAACCTCATGATCGAGGACGATCAGGCAGAGCCGTCGAAGGCGGCCGCCAATGCCACCAAGCTGGTGCGGCAGGAAAACGTGATGCTGATGATCAACTCCAGCTTCTCGTCGACCTACGGCCCGGTGATTGCCGAGGCCAAGCGCGGCAAGGTGCCGCTGTGGTTCGCTGGCGCGGTTTGCCCGAAGGAGTCCCATCCGCCCAAACCCGATCCGCTCCTGTTCTGCACCACCGGATTCGATTTCAGCATCGACATTCCGGTCGCGACCAAGGTGATCAAGGAGATGTCGAAGGAGCCGGTCAAGCTTGGCTTGGTCGGCATCCCGGTTCCGATTTCGCGCATCGGGGTCGACAACGCGGAGAAGATTGCGGCGGGCATCGGCATGCAGACGGTCGACAAGGAGTTCATCCCGCCGACAACCGCCGACTACACGCCGTTCGCCAACAAGATCAGCAGTGCCGGTGCGAATTGGGGCTACGCCTATGCACCCTGGCCCGCTGAGGCCAAGACGTTCGAGGCGCTGCGGCGGCTCGGCTGGACCGGCAACTACATGGCCTATGGCCACATCCAGGCTGAGGACGAGTTGGCGCGCATCGCCGACCCGGGCCTGAACGTGTTCATGGCCAACAGCATGGTGCTGGAGGGTGGACCGGTGTTCAAGGAAATCCGCGATGCGGCGACAGCCGGCAAATATTCGTTCCCGGCAACCTACGGCACCGAAGGCTGGCTTACAGGCCTTGTCCTGGAGCAGGTTCTTACCAAGACCGGCTGGCCCGCCAACGCCGAGAAGGTCACAGCGGCGATGGAGCAACTCAATCTCGACACCAAGGGCATCCGCGGCGGCCCGTTGGTGTGGACCAAGGAAAACCACCTGCGCACCAAGCAGTACTACCGCTTCTACCACTACGATTCGGGCAAGAAGAGCGTCGTGCGGTTGCGCGACTGGCTCGAAGTGGACGTGAAAGACTGAGGACCACCTCTCTCGCCCTCTGCCGCAATCGGCGGAGGGCAGGGAGGGGCGCCTGCATGTCGCTCCAGCTCGTCGCCAACATCATCGTGCTGGCATCGATCTACGCGGTGGTCAGCACTGGATACGTGCTCATCTACCGCGTCAGCCGTGTGCTCAATCTCGCCCATGGCGAATTGATGATGATCGGCGCCTACCTGCTGGTCTCGACGGCGAGCGTGTTCAACAACAATCCGTTGCTCGCGCTCGGACTTGCGGCGGCTTTCGGCCTGATCATGGGCATCGTCGTTTACGTGGTGCTGATGCGCTGGCTGACCGGCGAAGCGGTGCTCGCCGCGGTCCTGGTCACCATCGCGCTTGGGATTTTGCTGCGCGGCCTTTCGATCCTGTTCTGGACCAGCCAGCAGTTCTATCCAGCGGCGATGTTCGGTTGGAAAAATCCGGCGGTGCGGATCGTGGAGGGCGTGCAGGTGTCGGCCGCAAGCCTCGCCATGATCGTGCTTGCCATCGTCGTCTATGCGAGCCTGTTCGTGTTCCTTCAATTCACGCGCTGGGGCATCCAGATGCGCGCGGCCGGCCAAAACCCGCTCCTGGCCGAGCAGCGCGGCATCCGTCTGCACGGGGTCTATGCCTTCGCCTGGGGGCTTTCGACCTTCACCGCGTCGCTCGCCGGCATGGTGCTGTCGCTCGATTCCGGCGTCGAATACACCATGGCGACGATCGGGCTGAAGGCCTTTCCGGCGGCGCTGGTCGGCGGCCTGGACAGCCTGCTCGGTGCGGTGATCGGAGCGCTGATCGTAGCGACGGCCGAGATCACGGCGATCCAATACGTCAACCCGCTGCTGTCCGATGTGGTGCCTTTCGTCGTGCTGCTGATTGTGCTGGCGATCCGGCCCTGGGGACTGTTCGGCAGCCGCGAACAATTGGACCGGGTCTGAGATGAGCGATCGGGCCGCAGCCGTTCGCGAGATCGCTCTGTTTGGCACGCGGCAGCGCCGCATCCGGCTGGGTTTGGCGGTCGTGGTATTGGCGGCACTGCCGTTTCTGCTGACGCCGTTCCTGCTCGATCTCGCCAATCAAGTGCTGCTGGCGGTCATTGGCGCGCTGGCGCTCATGCTGCTGACCGGGTTTGCCGGGCTGATCTCGCTCGGCACCGCAGGGCTGCTCGCCGCCGGCGCTTATGCGGTCGGCATGCTTGTGCGCGAGATTGCAGCCCCGTTCTGGGTAACGCTGCCGGCGGCTGCGCTCCTTGGTGCGTTTCTTGGCTTGATCTTCGGCCTGCCATCGTTGCGTCTGCGTGGCCTTTATCTCGCCATTAGCACGTTGGGTCTGCACTTCATCGTCATCTATCTCGGCGGTGAATATGAGGCGCGCGAAGCGCTCTCGACCGGAGTCATCATCGATTCGCCGTCGATCGGGAGCTTCTCGCTCACCAGCGCCATCGGCTGGTATTTCGTGCTGCTCGCCTTCGCGGCGTTTTCGTTGCTGATCAGCTTCAACTTGCAGCGCTCCCGCACGGGGCGGGCGTGGCGGGCGTTACAGGCGCGCGATGTGGTGGCGAGCGCGCTCGGCATCGACGTGCAGCGGTTCAAACTTTTGGCCTTCGTGGTCAGTTCGACCATGACGGCGGTCGCCGGCGCGCTGTTCGCGTACTATCGGAACTTCGTTTCGATCGACGCCTTTTCCCTGTATCTCACGGTGCAATACGTCGCGATGATCATCATCGGCGGAATGGGCTCGATTCCCGGTGCACTGCTCGGCGCCGGCTTTGTCATCCTGTTTCCCTACGCCATCGAGGCCGCTGCGACGCTCCTCCCGGCTCGCTTTGGCACCGCGGTGTTCGCGCTGGACTACGCCGCTTTCGGCGTCGTGATGATCTTGTTCCTGCTGCTCGAGCCAGCCGGCCTGATCGGTATCTGGCGCCGCATCAAGGGTGCCGTGTTCGCAAAACGAGCCGAGCGGCTGCCATGACGGAGCCGCTGCTTGCCATCGAGGGGCTTGAGGTCGCCTACCATCGCGTCGCGGTGGCCCTGCATGGCGTTTCGCTGCGCGTGACGCCGCAAAGCATCGTGGCGCTGGTTGGCAACAACGGCGCCGGCAAGACCACGACGCTTCGCGCGGTCTCAGGCTTCATCGGCCTGGACGATGCCCGCGTCACCGCGGGCACGATCCGCTTTGCGGGCGAGCGGATCGAGAACCAGCCGCCGCACGCCAATACCGCGCGCGGCATCGTGCTGGTGCCCGAGCGCGACAAGGTTTTTCCCAATCTGACGGTGATGGAAAATCTGTCCGTTGCGGCCACCAAGCGCGCGAGTGCCGCCGAACGCAGGCATCTCGAAGATATAGCGTTTCAGTTCTTCCCGGCGCTGGCGCCGTTGCGCTCGCGGGTCGCTGGCCTCCTGTCCGGCGGTGAACGGCAGATGCTGGCGTTCGGCAGTGCCATCGTCTGCAAGCCAGAGCTGCTGCTGGTCGACGAGCTGTCTCTCGGCTTGGCGCCGGTCGTCGTTGAGGATCTGGCGCGGCGCATCGCCACCATCCGCAAGGAACTCGGCATTACCGTGCTGCTGGTCGAGCAGAACGTCGGTGTGGCGCTGGCGATCGCCGATTATGGCTACGTGCTGGAAAACGGCAGGGTCGTACTGGAGGGGTCGGCGGCGGAGCTGCGTGGCCGCCGGGAAATCCAGCAGTCTTATCTGGGGCAGGCCAGCGGCGAAGAGCGGCGCAGCTATCGCGACCTGCGGCAGGAGCGCTCTCATGAGTGAGCTTGCGGTCGAGCACATGTCGTTGCGCTTCGGCGGTCTGACGGTGCTGACCGATCTGTCGCTGCATGTCGAGCCAGGCGAACTCCTTGCCCTGATCGGGCCGAATGGGGCCGGCAAAACCAGCGTACTCAATTGCATCAGCGGGATTTACCGGGGGGCGGGCACGATCCGCCTGCGCGGTGAGGACATCAACGGCCGCCCGCCGCATGAGATCGCTCGGCTCGGCGTCGCCCGCACCTTCCAGCATGCCGAGGTGTTCCCGCAGATGACCGTGCTGGAAAATCTGCTGACAGGCCGCCACGCACGGATCGCAACCAACGTGCTGGCCGAGATGTTTTTTCTGCCGAGCGTCAAACGGGAGGAGCTTCGGCATCGCGAGGCGGTGGAGAACGTGTTGAGCTTTGTTGGCCTGACGGCGCGACGCCACACGCCAGTCGGTGCGCTGCCGTTTGGGGTGCAGAAGCTCGTCGGCTTCGCTCGGGCGCTCGCGCTCGACCCAAAATTGCTGTTGCTCGATGAGCCGTCGGCCGGCCTGAACCGCGCCGAGCGCGAGGTTCTCGCGCGCCTGATCCTGCGCATCAAGGACGAACTCGGGCTCGCCATGATCTGGATTGAGCACGACATGCAGATGGTGGCCGATCTCGCCGATCGTCTCCACGTGCTTGATTACGGCCGTACGTTGGGGGTCGGCTCCGCCGACGAGGTCCTGAACAATCCGGCCGTGATCGCCGCCTATATCGGCACCAGCCGCTGAACAAAGCCGCGATTATGTCCCCGCGTGCTGATCGACAATGCCGACCGTCGTGAGGGGGGCGGCGTTAAAATAAGTATCGATCGCCGCTTCCTGCGTGGTAACGCTGGCTGACGTCGTATCCGTGCCTTTGATGACAAGGTGGGCTTCATCGTCAACCGCGGTCGGCAGGTTGTTCGCGTAGGCGATACCATGAAGGTTGAGCTGTTGGGTGAAATAGGTCGCCACCTCGATCTTGTTCTGCATCGTGGTGATGTCCTGGCCGGCGCTAGTGTTCTGCGCGCCGCGGATAACCTCGAGGATGAAGCTCGCCACCGCATTGGCAAACGCATCGCCGCTTAGTGTGGTCTGATCGTGCGTGAGCTCGTTGTCCCAGTACCGCAGTCCGTCGCTGTCGGCGTTGCGATTGAAAAGGTCGTGATAGATCGAGTTTATAAAGGCAACGCGATCCACGTCGGTCGCCGTGGTGGTCGCACCGAGGAAGGTATAGGCGTGGTGCGCTTCAGGCGATTTGGCAAAATTCAAAGCAACCTGATCGATGGTCTGGCCCGAGTTCAAGTTGCTGGTCCACCAATCCACGCCGGAGGGGTCTCCCGCGCGTTGGAAATAGGCCACGTAGAGTGCTTGGGCCTGTTGATCGCCGGCAATTAGGTCCTGGCTGTTGGTGAACATCAGGGGGGTGACGGCGGTGCTGACGGCGATGCTGTAAAGGCCGGTGGAACTGTCTGCGAACGCGCCTGCTTCAATATAGTACGTGCCCGTGCTCGTTGGCGTGAACACCACCTCGGAATTCAAATTGCCGCCGCTGTCGTCGTCGGACGCAAGCAATCCGCCATTGCTGCCGTGAATCCGCAGGAATGGATCGCCAAGTCCGGGACCTGCCGAATTCCAGCTCTGAAGGTCGATCACGTAGCTTTTGCCGGCGGTCAATTGCACCTGGAACCAGTCGCGGTCGCCTAGGGTTTCGATCGTGCCGCTGGCCACGCCATCGACGGAGACCGTGCCAATGGGTGCCGTATGGTCCGCCAGGCTGTCTGCATAGTCGTCGTGGATCTCGTTGTTGAGGATCGTCCCGATGCCTTGGGCGTCTGTCAGGGTGCCGCCATTGGTGATGTTCGTCAGATTGACGAAGAACGTTTCGGCCTGCTCGACGGTGGTGTCGCCATTGATCGTGACCGAAATGGTCTTGGTGTTGACGCCGCTTGCGAAATTCAACGTCCCGGATGTGGCGACATAATCACCGCCCGCTGACGCCGTGTTATCGGCGGTTGAAAAATTGACGGCAAAGGCGGCTGTGCCTCCGGTCCGGGTCACGGTGAAAATTGCGTGCTGCGTTCCGGTATCGCCTTCGCTGATGGCCACGTCGTTGATGGATACCGATCCAACGACGGCTACGTCGTCGTTGAGGATGGTACCGATGCCGCGGTTGTCGGCGATGGCGGCTCCGTTCGTCGCGTTGCTCAGGTTGACGTAAAATGATTCGGTCTGCTCGACGGTGGTGTCGTCGTTGATGGTGACCGAGATGGTCCGGGTGTCGACGCCGCTTGCGAAATTCAGCGTTCCCGCCGTGGCCACGTAGTCGCTGCCGGCGGTTGCGGTGTTGTCGGCGGTGGCAAAATTGACGGAGAACGCGGCCGTGCCGCCGCTCCGGGTGACCGTGAAGGTAGCCATCTGCGTGCCGGAATTGCCTTCGATGATCGCTACATCGTTGATCGTCACCGAGCCCGCGATCGGACCGGATGAAGCCGGCCCGTAGATCGCGCGGATGCCGGCGATGTCGTCGGATTGCGGCGTGGTGATGCTGGGATTGTAGATAGGGTCCATGATCGAATTGGGGACCGGCGTGTGCTCCAACCCGAGGGCGTGACCGAGTTCGTGGGTCACGACCGCGAGCAAGCTCGACGTCGTCCAGAACGACGTGTCGCCGCTGTCGATGGCCATGTCGCCGGAGATGGCGACGTTCTGTGCGTTGCCATCGGTCACTGGATAAAAGGTGGCGGCCAGGGTGTCCGAACCGTTCGGCTCGCCGTCGATGAATGCGCCGCTGATTCGGATCATCGCGGTGGAGCCGGTGCCCATGTTGCCGCCGCCATCCGGCACCATCTGGAAGGTGATGTTGGCGACCGCGGACCAGGCATTGAAGGCCTGCTGGATCACAGACGTGTAATCGAAATTCAGAAAGCTCGACAAATCGACCGTCTTGCCGCTGAACCAGCTTAGATCGCCCGACGCGTTGCCCCATCCGGCGCCAACGATGCTCCAAGTGACGACCCCGCCCGTCGTGCCGAAGGTGCCCGACGGCCCCCACTTGCCGCCGCTGGTGACGTAGTCGGCGAGGCCGGTGTCGATGGACGAACTCGCGGTGGGATCGTTGACGAAGGTTTCCAGGCCCGCCGACGACTCTGGCACTGGCGACACGGCGACCGCGGGTGCGGCGGATTGCATGGGCAGAACAAACGAAGCGGTCGCGGCTCCACTAACGTCCTGTGGCGGCGAGGCAGGCGCGGGCAGAATGGAAGATGCGAAGCCGCTGGCGGCGGCGGACAGCACCGATCCCGAACTTGCGGTTTCATCGAACCATTCGGCACTGTCGGCGTGGTCCAATCCTGCACCGTTGCCGATCAACCAATTCCCGTGGCCGCCGCTGATCAGATCATCAATGCTATCGACAAATGCCTCGAGCGCGCCAAAGCGATACTCGGTTCCGCTGGAAACGACGTTGCTACCAGAGTCAGCCGCGAGCGCCAGGTCCGGCACTGGATCGATCGCGTTTTCGTTCAGAGCTATCGGCATCTAACCCCCCTGCCGTGCAGCCCATTGGCTGCTCAGAATCAACGAACATTCGCCAATTGCGGAGGCAATTCCGACTGGCGCGTGGCTGCCGCATAGTTTGTTTCGAATCTGCTGCTAAACAGCGTTCTCAATTGTTAAAATCCAAGTCGACAATTAGTCAAAATCGCATTCGCAGACGCTTGGCCTTTCGGCGATCTCGGCAATCCGAAACTCCCCCCGTCGTCAGTTGCCGCTGTGGGCAAAGGCATAAGCCTTTCGACACCGTGGTTGCGGTGCACGCTTGTTTCCGAACTATCGCGAACCTGCCCCGTTTCGCCCGATCAGTGAAAATCGAATCAAACCAACCCAGCCCAATAATAATTCCATTGGGGCTGTTTTGTGGAAGAGGCGCAACGCGGAACCGGGAATCGGAACAGCGCCTGAAAGCCGCCATTGACGGACGTGGCAACCCGGGAGGCTCGGGGAAGGCATCGGTCAAAGATGCTTCGATCCGCCTCCGTAACAGGAGCATCGTCATGGCCGGATTCCTCGATTCTCTGTCCATTGAGCAGCAGGTCCAGGCGAACTACATCGGCTATTTTGGACGCGCTGCCGATGCGCCCGGGCTGGACTATTGGGTCAACAGCTATGCGGGCGACCTCGCGCAGGGCGAGAGCGGGGGGCAAGCCCTAAGCTCAATCGCCAATTATTTCACGCCGCAGATCGAGACGTTCCAGCTCTATCCGTTCCTGGTCAACAGTTTCAACAACACCGGAACGGTTGACGACGCTCAGGCCCAAGACACGCCGGAGTTCCGAGCCAACCTGGAGCAGGTCGTCGTCGACATCTATCATCATTTGTTCGGCCGGACAGTCGCCGCCAGCGACGCCGGTGTTCAATACTGGGTCAACGATGTCCTGGGCGATCAGGTGATCCCGGGAACCAATCCGCCCCAATTTTCTGCACCGGTCGGTCTGGGCGATATCATTCGGTTTATTGCAAACGGCGCGCTCGGCGCCGACGCCGAAGCGTTGCAGGCCAAGATCACCTGCGCCGAATATTTCACCGCGGAAACCCGCGCCGCCGGTTTGGATCCCAGCGATCCTGGATTTCTCGAAGCCGCGCGTCATGCCGTCGATCATGACGGCACGATCTCGACGGCTGAGTGCATGGCGGAAACCGACGCATATGTCGCTAACCCGACGGGATTTATCGTCGACGCGAGTGTCAACGGCGTGCCGACGACGGCGGTCGACGAGGGGCAGACTGTTTTCTTCGATATCCATGGCGGTACCGCAGCGCCAGGGACGGCCTATTCCTACACGATTGAGGGTGTTTCAGGCGCCGACGTATCCGGCCCGCTGACGGGAACTGTGACGCTCGACTCCAACGGCGAGGCCGTGCTCGCCGTCACGCTGACCAACGACGGCGTGACCGAGGGGCAGGAAACTCTCACCGTGCAGTTTCCGTCGGTTCCGGGCACTGCCGGTGGGCAAACCAGCGCGCCGATCACAGTGAACGACACGTCGACCTCTGGGAATCTCGGCGTCACCGCTGTCGATCCAAGCTCACCAAACGTTTCCGAGGGTACCTCGGCCGCGTTCACCGTGCAGACGGACGACGCTGCCGGTACGGTTCTTCCGTACACGATCAGCGGTGTACAAGCCGCCGATATCGTCGGCGGGCAGCTCGCCGGATCGGTGACTGTCGGCAGCGACGGCAACGCGACGATCCTCGTGCCGCTTGCCGTTGATGGCCTAACCGAGAACGAAACCCTGAAGGTCACAGTCGATGGCGTGAGCGGAAGCAGCCATGTTGTGGATTCCAACGTCGATCCGCAGGCGACGCTGACGCCGTCGGCGACCAGCGTCGAGGAGGGTCAAACGGTCCAATTCCTGCTTCACGCACCAGACGCCGTGTCCGGGACGGCCTTCGCGTACACGATCGGAGGCACTGGGATCACTGCGGCCGATATTGCTGGAGGACA
>Ga0265325_10001110_pt1 | contig 19351 bp, 3 predicted proteins | sample 41420metaG_FD_202090 | JGI IMG/M metagenome (GOLD analysis project Ga0265325, IMG submission 202090) | Rhizosphere microbial communities from Carex aquatilis grown in University of Washington, Seatle, WA, United States - 4-14-20 metaG | ecosystem: Host-associated > Plants > Roots > Rhizosphere >...
TGGTCGCCGACGTATTTGCCGATCAGTTTCTCTTGATCGGCATTGCGCCAGATCAAGATGCCGTCACTGGAGATAAAACCGAAGCGCGCCCCGTCGGGTAGCGAGCCTTCGGGAACGCGCGGATTGAAGCGCTCCAGGTCGAGCGGCAAGCCAACGAAACCACGCAACTCTTGTTCCGTGCTCCAGACCGGCTCGACCAGCACCGCGACCATCTTGCCGGTAATCGGACCCAGAAAGGGTTTGCCGACAATGAAGCGCTTCTGGGCCAGCGCCCGCTGGAACCATTCCGTCTTCGCCACCGAAACAGGCTTGCCGCCCGGCTGGGGAACCGCCGAACAGGGTGCCAGACCGTTCAGGTCCACGGTGGCCAAGTTGGCAAACTCGGGAAACATCAGGCGCAAGCCGGCAAGCAGGTCGCCGCAGCGAGCGGGATCCATGGCCAACACCTCCGGCCGCTTGCCGATGCCGATCATGCGCTCGCGGTTGCGCTCGAGCAGCACGCTGGTGTTGTTGGCGATGAGCTTGCTTAGCGTCGCCAGGCGCGCCCGCTCCTGGCTCAGGGAATTGTGGAAGTCTGAATAGAGCGTCAGGCCCATCATCCCGGCCAGCGAAATCGCCATGACGGCGGCGAGCCCGTACAGATAGCTCTTCATCGAAATCGGCCGTGCTGGCGGCGCGGGTTCGATGCTGGCGGAAATCGAAAGCGGTGTCGGTCCGGTCATGGTCATGGCAGCCGAGCGGCACTCAGCGGCGCCCGGTCGATCCACAATACGCCGCAGCCGCGACCGGCGCAAGATGACGCAGCCATTCCGCTTAGCGGGTGTTCTCCCGGTCGCGCAGCAGTTTGTATTCCATGGCGTCGACCAATGCCTGCCAAGAGGCATTGATGATGTCGGTGGAAACACCGATGGTGGTCCAGTGCTCGCGGCCGTCGGTGGACTCGACCAGCACTCGCACCCTGGCAGCCGAGGCCTTGTCGGAATCGAGGACACGCACCTTGTAGTCGGTCAGGCGGATGTCGCCGATGGCCGGGTAGAGACGCTCCAGCGCCTTGCGGGCGGCGCGGTCGAGCGCATTGACCGGGCCGTCGCCCTCGGCGACCGTCAGCACTTCCTGGTCGCCGACGCGCACCTTGATGATCACCGACGAGTTCATCTCGTTGGTGCACGGCTCATTGACGATGACCTTGAACTCGACCAGTTCGAAGAAAGGCGTATCGCGGCCGAGCATCCGCCGCACCACCAGCTCGAACGAACTCTCCGCCGCCTCGAACTGATAGCCCTCGTGCTCGAGTTCCTTCAGGCGCTCGAGCACCTTGCGCGTCGCGACAGAGTCCTTGTCCAGCGTCGGATCGACCGCCCTGATGCGCGCCAGCAGGGTGCTGCGGCCAGCGACTTCCGACATCAGCGTCCGCCGGCTATTGCCGACCAGTTCGGGATTGATGTGCTCGTAGGACTGCGGATTCTTCACCACGGCGTCGATATGCATGCCGCCCTTGTGGGCGAAAGCATCGGCGCCGACGTAGGCCGCCTTGTCATTGAGCGGCATGTTGGCGATTTCGGCCACCGAGCGGGCGACCTCGACCAACGTTTCCATGCCTCGCTCGGCAATACACCGGTAGCCGAGCTTCAATTGCAGGTCGGGTATGATCGAACACAGGTTGGCGTTGCCGCAACGTTCGCCGATGCCGTTGATCGTGCCCTGCACCTGCCGGGCGCCGGCCTCGACCGCCATGATCGAATTGGCCACCGCCAGCTCGCTGTCATTGTGGCAATGAATACCGATCGGCAGATCATGGCGGCCGACCACGGCGCCGACCAGGTCGAAGACTTCGCGCGGAAAACTGCCGCCGTTGGTATCGCACAGACACAGGCAATCGGCGCCGGCTTCGGCGGCCACTGCCAGGGTGGCCAGGGCATAACCGGAGTTGGCCTTGTAACCGTCGAAGAAATGCTCGGCGTCGTAGACGACTTCCTTGCCGCATTGCTTGAGGTAGCGGATGGTATCGCCGATCATGGCCAGATTCTCATCCAGCGTCGTCCGCAGAATCTCCGTGACGTGGTAATCCCAGCTCTTGCCGAAAATCGTGATTGCTGCCGTGCCGGCTCGCAGCAGCGACTGGACGTTGCCATCAGCCTCGACGGCCATACCGACCTTGCGCGTGGCGCCAAAGGCGATGATCTTCGCCTGGGCCAGCTTCAACTCGGCCGCGCGGGCGAAGAACTCGAGGTCCTTGGGATTCGAACCGGGATTGCCGGCCTCGATGTAGCCGACACCGAGCGCGTCGAGGTGCACGATGATCTTCAGCTTGTCCTCGACGGAATACGAAATGCCTTGCGCCTGCGCGCCGTCGCGCAGTGTCGAGTCGTAGATAGAAATGCGGTTCATGGTCATTGCCAGGTTCTTCTGAAGCGTCGATTTTACAGGTGCCGCGCCGTGCCCAAGCGTTGACAACCGGGTTGTTGCGGATTTTCACGCCGCAGGCTGTCTGGAGTCGATGAAGTATGCAGCCAGCTTGCGGTCGGTACCGAGGATATGCCGGGCCACCAGTTCCTGCGCCAGATACTCGAACATTTCGCCGATTTCGCAACTGCCGGCACGACAACACGCAGCCAGTTCGGTGGCCCGCGCCAGCAATTGACGATGGATGGCGGCGTGCTCCGCAAGCTCGGGGTAACCGTGTTTGGCCATCAACGCCTCCTCGTCGCCAAAATGCTCGGCGACGGACGCCAGCAGCGCATCGGCTAGTGCGGTCACCACAGCCACGCCGGCTCCGGCCATGATGGCTGACAACAGGCGGTTGGCAAGGCCGAAGAGCAGGCGATGTTGGTCATCCATTTCCGCCTGCCCGCATTCGTAGGCGGCATGCCAGACCAGCTTGACCAGACCGCCCGCTACTGCGCCATCGTCTTCGAGCGCACTCGCGGCATCGATCTCGACGCGATTGCGACCGTTCTGCTTGGCGCTGTAGAGCGCCGCGTCGGCGGCGCGAAGCAGATCATCAGCCCGCCAACCGCTGTCCCGGCGCATGACCGCCACGCCGATGCTGATAGTCACCCGGCCGAGCGGCGAACCCTCGTGAGGTAGTGCCAGATCGGCCACTGCCTGCCGCAGTGCCAACGCCAACCGGCGCGCCATGCCCAGATTGGCGTCGACCAGCACGATGGAGAATTCCTCGCCACCGTAGCGTGCCGCCAGGTCGGTGGCGCGCTTCGCCGCTGCCTGCAGGCAGCCGGCAACGGCGCGCAGACACTGGTCGCCCGCCTGGTGGCCATAGCGATCGTTGTAGCCCTTGAAATGGTCCACATCGACCATCAAGAGCGCCAACGGTTGTTCTTCGCGCAGGCAGCGCGCCGCCTCACGCTCCAGCACGCCATCGAGAAAGCGTCGGTTATGCAGGCCGGTCAGCGGGTCGCGCATCGCCTGTTCGCGCAGCTGCTGCTGCAAGGCGTCGATCTCGGTCAGTTGTTCCTGCAAGCGCTGGTTGACGGCCAAAAGCTCCGCCTTGCGCTGGCGCAGATTTTCCCGCATCTGGCGCAATTGGCTGTTCCTGACGAAACCGACATTGCCGACCACGACCAGATAGATCGTCAGGCCGAGGATACACGTCGCTGTGACTGGCCAATGAGTCGCCGGCTCGAAGCGCATGCCGGTGGCGAGATAGCCGCAGGCCATGCCGGCCGCGCCGGCGAGGAGCGCCTTGCCAACCCCCGGCCAGCCGGTGTTGGTTGCGCTGTTGACCAGTGCCGCGATGGTCACCGCAACTGTGAGCCAAAGCGGGAAAGCCAGCACCGCCATCGCCAGGCCTAGCAGGCCGGCGTCGAGCAACAGATTGCGCAGCTCGGCGACGACCGCATGCTCGCTGCGCAGCGCACGCCAATAGAGAATCTGCGGGTAGACGAGAAAGACCAAGACCATCAAGAGCCAGATTGGCCAGCCGTAGTCCTTGTCGCGCATGTGCAAAGCCACGGCCAGCATCACGGTGGCGAAGGAGGCCGAGCGCAGGCGATGGTGGACGCGGATCAGCCAGGGCGGCGCAATGGTCGAGACGGACATCGATGCTCAATCAAGATACGATTGCCGTATTGTGCTTGAAAGCTGGCGGAACATTCGCGTCCGGCAAACGACAACCACGCCCCGGCCGCGGATCGATTATCGACCTGGCGCCATTTTTGCGCTAGTCTGGCGGGGGACCTTGCGTCGACCACATTGCGCGCATTGCCACAAGAATAATGAAACCACCCCCCGTGCAGCGACCACCAGCGTCCTGCTTATGTTTGCCTGGCCGCGGCAACCCCTGCCGTGGCCGCTTGAACTCGGCCCATTACCATGACCTTTCGGTTTAACTCCTTGCTCCGCCGACAAGCACGGCGCGCCCTTCTGTTGCCCCTGCTCTGCCTGGCCGCCGCGGCTTTCCTGGCCACGCCGGCTGCCGCGACGACGACCATCAACCACCAGTTCATCCAGGCGACCATCGACCCGGGCGACACCTCGGTCTACCGCATCACGATCACCAACGACGACACCGGCTCGACTCTGACATCAGCCAAGGTCACGGTCGTTCTGCAGCCCCAGATCACCATCGCCTCGCCGCTGACCATCGCCGACAGTTGTAACTTCACCGTCAACCAGCCGCTCGCAGCCGGCGGCTCGACGATCGAATTGATCGATGGCACGATACCGGCGGGCTTGAGCACGGGGTCGAGTTCGTGCACCTTCGACGTCAACGTGACGGCCAGCGCCGCCGGCAACTGGATCAACACGATCCCTGACAACACAATTTCCCCGCCGATCCCGCCCGGCACGCCGAGCATCGTTCCGGACGCGACGACCACCGGCTATGTCGCTACTACGACGGCTACAGGCGTTCTGGTCGCCAACGCGACGCCGGCCAACGCCACACTATCGGTCAATTCGCTGTCCAGCCCGACCGGCAGCAAGAACTTCTCACCAAGTCCGGCCTATGCCGGCGATGCGGTGACATTGACCATCACGCTCAATAATCCGAACGCCGCGGCGACGATCCCGCTGACCACCTTCACCGACACGCTACCGGACGACGGTGCCGGCCACGCCATGATGGTCAATGGCACGCCGTCGGTCGCTTGTAGCGGCAACAACGCCGTCAATGGCACGGTCGCTGCTGCCGCCGACAACAAGTCGGTGACGCTCACCGGCGGCGCCATCGGCGAGAGCGGCGCCTGCGTACTGACCGTGCCGGTCACGGTCACGAGCATCAGCGGCGTCTCGCAATCGTTCAATAACGACGTAACGACCGACGCCATTGGTAACACGCGCGGGCTGCCCAGCGCCGGCTTCAACCGCTCCCTGACCGTCAATACGCCGATCCAGATCCAGAAGTCTTTTACCACCAACCCGATTCCGGTCGGCCAGCCGTCGCTGATGACCCTGACGATCACCAACCACGGCTCGGTCAATGCGCTCGACATAGCAAACTTCAGCGACGATCTCACCGGTACGACCCTCAAGGTGCTGAACACGGCTTCGACGCCCGTGGCGGCCACCGCCGATCCGAGCGTCGTCTGCACCGGCAGCGGCGCCGTCAACGGCACGCTGGCCACGACACCTGACCTGCCCGACACCACAATCACGCTGGCCAATGCCATCGCCGGGCCCGCTGGCCACTGCACCATCCAGGCCTACGTGACCAGCGACTACGACGGCACGCACCTGAATACGACTGGCACGGTCGACAACCCAACGCACAATTTCGCCAGCACGGCGGCCAGCGCCTCGCTGACCGCCAAAGGACAGTTGGTCGTACTGAAGACGGTTTCCGTCGGCAGCGTAGCGCCGGGACAATGGACGGACTTCACCGTCACCATCGAAAACTTCACTGGCGTTCAGGTCGACAGCGTGCAGTTCAAGGACCTGCTACCCAAGAACGGCAGCAACCAGATGCTGGTCGTCGACCCTTCGACCCTCGGTGCCATCGGCACCAGCGGCATCTACACAACCAGCGCCGGCTGCCAGGGCGGCACCTGGACCGGCCTCGATGCCTTCGGCACCAGCACCGGCAATCTCCCGGTCTCCGCTACCGACGCCGGCCTGCAGTGGTCAGCGGGCAGCATCGTCGCCGGTTCCGGCGCCGCGCCAGGCATTTGCACCATTCACATCCGTGCCCAACTACCCGCCAGCGCCCCCAGCGGCCTTGGCTTCACCAACCAGATCCCCTACAACGCCGTCACCGGCAACCGCTCCGACAACGGCAATCCGGTCAGTAATGACGATACCCAGCCGTCGGCCAACGTCACAACCCTGGACGCCATCGCCGTCGGCAAGAGCTTCGCGCCAAATCCGATCGCCCAAGGTGGGCTGTCAACCCTCAGCATCACGATCTACAACCGTTACGTCAGCGCCGTCTCGGCGATCAACCTCACCGATAATCTGCCAGCCGGCATCACGCTGGCGGCCAATCCAGCGCCGACCAACAGCTGCGGCGGCACGCTACAAGCCTATCCGAGCGACACGCAGATCGTGCTCACCGGTGGCGCCCTGGCGGCCCGCCCCGACGCCAGCCAGCAGACCAGTTGCGTCATCACCGTCAAGGTCACGGGCAGCGCGGTCGGCAGCTACCAGAATGTCATCCAGCCCTCGGACTTCACCAGCTCCGGCGGCAGCATTTCCGGCAATGCCACCGCCACGCTCGGCGTCACAACCGGCATCACCGGCAGCAAGGCCTTCGCGCCGCTTGCCGTCACTCCGGGCGGCAACTCCCGCGCGACGATCACCATCAACAACACGTCGAGCGGGCAACTGACCAACCTGTCGATCGACGACGACAACTTCGGCGCCGGCCTGACGGTCGCCAACCCGGCCAACCCCGCCAGCAGTTGCGCTGGCAGCCCGACCCTGGTCGCCAACCCGGGCACGGCGCGCGCCCAGATGTTGGGTGCCAGGCTCAATGCCGGCGCCAGTTGCACGTTTTCCTTCGACGTCGCGACCGCCGCGGCGAGCGCCGGCCCGTGGACCAACACCATTGCCGCCGGCAAGATTACAACTGCCGAGGGTCCGGCGAACACCTCGCCCATCGCGGCCAGTCTGACCAAGACCGGCGCCTCAATCGGCATCAACAAGTCGTTCAACCCCGTCATCGTCACCGGCGGGCAAGCGTCGGTCCTAACGATCGATGTGGTCAACAACTTCGGCGTCGCCATCCACAACGTCCACTTCACCGATACCTTCCCGACCGGCATCCAGGTGCACGCCGTACCCAATGCCACCACCACTTGCGCCGGCGCCGTGGTGAGCGCCATTCCGGGCGACGGCAAGGTCGTGCTCTCCGGCGCGACGCTCGCCGCCAACGCCACCTGCCATGTCTATGTCACCACCACCTCGGTCAAGTTCCTCAACCTGACCAACACCATCCCGGCATCTTCGGTCACCAGCAGCGAGGGCTACACCAATCTGGCGGCTACCTCCGCCTCCTTGTCGACGCTGCAAGGACTTGGCGTCATGAAGACGTTTTCGCCGGCCTATATCGCCGCCGACCAAACCTCGCAGCTGCAAATCACCCTGGTCAGCACGTTTGACCCGAACGCCGTCTCGCCGACCGTGCTCACTGGCGTCAGCCTGACCGACAGCCTGCCCACCGGCGTCTCGATCGCGGCGACACCCAAGGCCTCGACCACCTGCTCGGATGGGTCCGGCGGCAACGCCACCGTGACAGCAGCGGCGGATGCGGTCACCCTGTCCGGGGCGACGATTCCACCCGGGGCGACCTGCCTGGTCGAGATCGACGTGACGGCCAGCAATGTCGGTCATTACGACAATACCATCGACAAGTACGCGGTGACGACCACCCAGGGTGTCACCAACCAGACCGCCACGACGGCACGACTCAACGTCGTCACCCAGCCGACGATCAGCAAGGCCTTCGCCACGCCCACCGCACGCATCGGCCAGGCGACCCGACTGACAGTGACCATCAGTAACGGTTCCGGCGTCGCCCTGAGCGGCGCCGCGCTCACCGACATGCTGCCCGCCGGACTGGCGATCGCCGGCAGTGCCAACGCCGGTACCACGTGCAGCAACGCCATCGTCACGGCCAACCCTGGTGACGATCAACTGATTATCACCGGTGCCTCCCTGCTGGCGGGCGGTACGTGCACCTTCTATGCCGACGTTGTCTCCAACACCGCCGGCAGCTATCCGAACAGCATCGCCATCGGCAGCCTGGTCGACGACCAGGGCCTGACCAACCCAGGTCAAGCCGACGCCACGCTGACGGTCCTGCCGCCTGCATCCGTGACCAAGCACTTCGCGCCGGCATCGATCGCCGCCAACGCCACGTCCACCCTGACCATTACGCTGTCAAACAGCAGCGCGAGCCCCATTGCGCTGACCAGTGACCTGGTGGACGCCTTGCCAGGCAATGTCGTCGTCGCCAATACACTCAACCTCGGCGGCACCTGCGACCAAGCCAAGATGGCCGCCACGGCTGGCGGCACGACCGTCAGCTACGGCAACGGCGGCACGATCCCGCCCGGTAGTTGCACCATCACGGTCGACGTCACTTCCTCGGTCGCTGGCACGTACGTCAACCTGATCGCCGCCGGCCAGCTGCAGACAAGCGCCGGCAACAACCAGGACCCGGCGGTGGCCACGCTCGGCGTGGATCACCTGGCGCCACCGACGATGGACAAGGGCTTCGTTCCGGAGACGATTTTCACGGGAGCCAGTTCGGCACTAACCATCAATCTGCACAACGACAACGCAACGGATATTCACCTGAGCGCGGATTTCGTCGACGCGCTACCCGGCAATCTCGCCATCTCCGGCACGCCGACCACCACATGTAGCGGTGCACTCGTGTTCGATGCCGGTTCGCTCACGCTGCCGAATGGCAGCACGATTCCCGTCGGCGGTTGCTCCATCACGGCCACGGTCACTTCGGCTGTCGCTGGCAGCTATACCAACACCATCGCCGCCAACGCTCTGCTCAGCGACGCCGGCTCGCCGCCACTGGCGGCAACGGCGGGCCTGGTGGTCGAGGCGTTGACGCCGCCGACCGTGATCAAGTCATTGTCCCCGAATGTCATCAATCCGGGCGGTATCTCAACCCTGACCATCACGCTGGGCAATTCGAACGCCGCCGACATTGCGCTGACTTCGGATCTGATCGACACGCTGCCGGCCAACGTCGTCATCGCCGCCGCGCCAAACCTCGCCGGTACGTGCGCCGGCAGCAAGGCCGCCAGCGCCGGCGGCACGACCGTCACCTACGCCAGCGGCGCCACGATCCCATCCGGCAGCTGCACGATCGTCGTTGACGTGACCTCCGCCATCTCCGGCGGCCCCTACACCAATACCATCGTCGCCGGCGACCTGAAGACCAGCGCCGGCAACAACGGCGCCGACGCCACGGCGCCGCTGTTCGTAAATCCGCCGCAGCCGCCGTCGATCAACAAGACTTTCACGCCATCGCTGATTCCCAAGAACGGCACGTCGACGCTGACCCTTTCGCTCGGCAATGGCAATGCGGCGGCGACCACCCTCAGCGCCGACCTGGTCGATGCGCTGCCGGCCGGCGTCGTCATCGCTGCCATACCGAACGTCCAGAAGACTTGTCCGGACGCCGTGGCGGCTGCGGCCGGCGGTACCACGGTCACCTACGCCAACGGTGCGACGCTGCCAGCGGGCGGCTGCTCGATCAACGTCGACGTGACGTCGGCCGCGCCGGCGACCTACACGAACACGATTGGCGTCGGAGCCTTGAGCACCGGCTACGGGTCGAACAACGTCAGCACGGTTGCCACGCTGCAAGTGGTCGACTGGCCGACCAACGCCGACTTGGCCCTGACCAAGGGCGTCGCGCCAGGCAGCGGCGTCGCCGGCGACACGCAAACGGTCACACTGACCTGGCGCAACACCAACAGCGCCTCGCCGACCCAGAACATGTACCAGTGCGCCGTCGCCGATCCGTTGCCGACGGCAGCCTTCGACGAGACCACGGTGGTGCCGATCAGCACGCCGGCCGGCTATACCTTCAATCGCACCGGCAATACCGTCGCGTACACCCGTAGCGATGGCACCACGCCCTGCGAGACCACGGCACAGACCGCCACCTTTAGCGTCAAGCTGAAGTCCGACGTCGTCACCGGCTCCACCTACACCAACGTCGCCACGGCCACGGCAAAGACGCTGCCTTCGAACGATGGCAATGCCGGCAATGCCGGCACGCTGAGCAAGACAGCTTCGGCCAACGTTTCGGTAACAGCGGCCAACATCTCGACCAAAACCGTCGTGTCGACGTCGCAGAACTTCACCGATACCGGCGATGCCAACAAGAACGCCAATCCGCCGGTGGCGATCGGCGAGACCGTCACCTATGCCATCGACTTCAGCCTGCCGCCGGGCGTCACCCGCACCGTCATCCTGGCCGATGAAGTCACCACGGGCATCACCGATACCGCCTTGATCTCGGCGACGCTGGCGCGCAGTTCGACCGGCCTCGGCACGACAAGCAATCCTGGCAACATCAACGGCGCGGCCGTCAATACGCCAGTCGACATCACTTCGGCGGCCAGTACCAGCGGTAACGAGTTTCAGTTCGCCGTTGGCAACGTAACCAACGCCGACACCGGCAACGCCAGTTTCACTCTGACCGTCACCTTGCGCATTGCCAATGTCGCCGCCAATACACGCGGACACGCGATCATCGACCAAGGCCGCCTGCGCTATCAGGATGCTTCGGCAGTCGCCTACTCGTTGATCACGGCCAGCACGAGCGTGCAAGTCGCCCTGCCCAAGGTCGCGGTTGGCAAGACCGCCTTGCCGGCGGCACCCGTCGGAGGCGACACGGTTACCTACACTCTGACCATTACCAATACGGCCGGCAGCAACGTCACGGCGGGCTACGACTGGACCTTCACCGATGTACTACCGGCAACACTGACCAGCCCGGGCGGTTTCACGGTTACAGCCAATCCGAACGGCCGCGCGATCACCGGCGCTTTCATCGGCAATACGCTTAACGGCACGATCGACCGGCTCGATGCCGGCGAGTCGATAACGGTGCAGTACACGGCTGTGGTCGCCACCGGCACGCCCTTCGGTAGCACGATCACCAATGCCGTGACAGTACGGACGACGACCATCCCGACTGGCAATGCCGACGCGGATTACGAACGCACCGGTGACGCCACTGGCGCCAATGACCTTTACGCGACTACATCGGCTTCGGTCACCACCGGCACGCCGACGCTGACCAAGACGGTGCAAAACGCCCAGACTTGGTACGCGATCGGCGATGTAGTCAACTATCGCCTGACCATCGGCGTGCCGATCGGCACGACGAGCAATTTCGTCGCCACCGACGTCTTGCCGGCCGGATTGACCTACGTTGCCGGCAGCGCTGTCGTCAGCACAACGGCGGGGGTAACGACACCCGCGTCGGGCACCATCACACCGGCAATCGCCGGCAACACACTGACCTTCACCATCGGCAACATCGCCGCGACCTACGCCGGCTCGGTCTACATCGATTTCAATGCCCAAGTCGCCAATGTCCGCACCAACCAGCACAACGCGTCGCTGACCAATTCAGCGAGCGCCACTTACGGCGGTGGCTTGACCCTGCCATCGACCAGTGCCACTCCTCAAGTCACGGTCGGCGAGCCCAACCTGACCATGACCAAGACCATCCTCTCGGGTGCCGCGGGCAGCGACGCTGGCAACACCGTCCGCTGGCGGGTCACAGTGGCCAACGCCGCCAGCCGGGTCACGGCCTACCAGCAGACCATTTCGGATCTACTGCCCAACCATCTTTACCACATCAATGTCGTCAGCGTCACGGCCAGCGGTGGCAACGTCCAGCCCAACAACGCCGGTTGTGCCTTGGGCACACCAGTATCGACCACCAATGCCGCCGTAACCACGACCACCAACAACAACGATACGCTGACCCTGGCCAACCTGTGCATGGCTTCCGGTGCCACGCTGACCATCGTCTACGATACAACCGTGATGGACACCGCGGTCGCCGCGGAAGTATTGACCAATACGGCGCGCGCCACCTATGCCAGCCAATGGACCGGCACCAGCGGCAGCGCTGTGGTCCGCGACGGCGTCGACCCCAGTACCGACGACGATACCGATCCGGCCTCGGGCGCCTGTAATGGCACCACGACCAAGTGCAACAACTACAACGAATCGGCCAGTGGCGCCCTGACCATCGGCGCTGCCATCGCCATCGACAAACAGGCCGACAAGACGACAGCCGTCATCGGTGAAACCGTCACCTACACCGTCCGGGTCAGTGTCATCGAGGGTGTGACGCCGAATGTCATCGTCACCGACGTGCTGCCGGCCGGCCTTACCTACGTCAGCCACGCCATCAACCTGGGCCACATTGGCATGACGCTCGGCAACGCCGCCTACAACACGCGGCTGGGCAGCGGCCAGACCGTGCAGTTCAACCTCGGCAACGTCGGCAACCCAACCAACGCTTCGACTGCGGACGACTACGTCGATATCGCCATCACGGCACGGGTGGACAACATCGTTGCCAACCAGAAAGACGTGGTACTCAAGAATGGCGAAGGCACCGGCGCCGGCCAGACGACGCCCACAGTGAAGGTGCAGTACGGCGCCACGACGCTCGGCTACGACTACAACACCACGACCGGCGGCTTCCAGGGCAGGCCATTGACGATTGCCGAACCAGCCTTGACGATCGCCAAGGCTGCCGCGCCGATAGCCCAGTCGCTGGGCGACGAAATCGTTTTCACCCTGACGATTCAACACGACGGCAGCAACAGCGACGCCACGGCCTTCGACATCGACGTCAGCGATGTCTTGCCCGCCGGACTCACCTACATCCCCGGTTCCGCATCGCCGGCCGAGCCAGCCGTCGCCGGCAATACCTTGACCTTCCCGACCATTGCCAGCCTGACGATGGCCGCTGGCTCGACCGTCATCACCTACCGCGCCCGGGTCGATCTGACCGCCGTGATCGGCTCGCCGCTGACCAACAATGCCTCGGTCACCTGGAAGAGCCAGACCGGTGCTACTGGCGGTGCCAGCAGCGGTCGCAGCGGACCGCTGTCGGGCAGCGACACGCTCAACGACTATCGCAGCACGGCATCGAGCACCGTCACGCCGACGGCCAGCGCCTTCATCGATGCCCAGAAGCGCGTTGCCATCGTCACTGACAACAACGGTAACGGCAGCGCCGACCCCGGCGACACACTGCGCTATACCATCACGCTGACCAACCAGGGCAGTACCGCCGCGACCAACGTTGCGTTCACGGACAGCGTTCCGGCCGACACGACCTACGCCGACAACCTGACGACAAACACCGGCACAGCCACGCCGGTCGGCAGTTCGCCGATCAGCGGCATCGCCGCCGCGATCGGCACGCTGGCTGCCGGCGCTTCGGCGACGATTCAGTTCGACGTCACCGTCGCTGCCGGGACGCCCGTCGGCACGGTGATCAGCAACCAGGGCCGCGTCGATTCGGATCAGACCATACCCAAGCCGACCGACGCCGATGGCGACCCGAGCAACGGCGACCAACCGACCACCATCGTAGTCGGCGGCGGCGGCAGCAGCAGCAACCTCTATGCCTCGAAGTTCGTCAGCCTGCTCACCGACACCGCCCCGCTCGGCAGCGTCTCGCCCGGCGACACCATGCGTTACCGGCTGCAAGTGACCAATACTGGCGGCGCCACGCTCACCAACGTCGCGCTGGCCGATGCCATCCCGACCGGGCTGACGCTTACCGGTACACCATCGGCGACGCAAGGCGGCATCACCGGCACGACCACGCTGACATGGACCATTGGCACGCTGACCCCGGGGCAAACGGTACTGGCCAGCTTCGATGTCGTCATCGGCACTTTCGCCGGCAGCAAGACCTTCGCCAATCAGGGCAGCGTCACGGCCGATGGTGGCGTCAGTACACTCACCGACGGCAATGGCAGTCCGCTCGATGGCAACCAGCCGACGATATTCGACGCCGTCACCGGCGCCGGCGCGGCGCCGCAACTCGATGTCCAAAAGCGCTGGGCACTCGCCGCCGACAACGATGGCAACGGCGTCGCCAGCCACAACGATCTGCTGCGTTACACGCTGATCGTCACTAACAACGGTTCGGCGACGGCAAGCAACGTCCGCGTGAACGACCCGGCGCCAGGCTGCGCGCCGACGGCAAGCCCCTGCACCAGCATCGTCGCCGGCTCGGCGACGACCAATCTTGGCGTTGTCGTCGCCGAAGGTCCGCCGTTGAGCGTGAATCTCGGCGATATGGCGCCGGGACAGGCGGCTGTCGTCTCCTGGCTGGTGACAGCCAATGCCGCCAACGGCAACATCGTCAGCAACCAGGCCACCGTGACCGCCAACAATGTCGCCGGCAGTACGCTTTCCGATGATGATGGCGTTGCCGGCAACGGCCGCAATCCGACGCTGACGCCGCTCGCCGGAGGCGGTACCGGTTCGGCCACCCCGGCCAACCTGCAAAAGTCGATCTTCGCCACCGATCAGCCCGGCAGTGCCGGCAGCAGTGTTCTGATCGGCGAAGTCGTCACCTGGCACGTCAGCGTGGACGTGCCGGCTGGCACGACCCGGGAACTCGTGCTCGGCGATCTGATTCCGGCCGATTTATCGCTTGTCGCGGGCAGTGCTCGGCTGAGTCGCGGCTTCACCAGCGGTCTGACGGCGACTACCAATCCGGATGGCATCAACAGTGCCATCTCGGGCAGTTTTGTCGCCCTCAGCACCTCTCTCACCACGACAACCAACGGCGACGGCTCGACGACCCTGACGCTGCCCTTTGGCAACGTCATCAACTCAGCGGCATCGGCGGCGACCTATACGCTCGAGTACCAAACACAGGTGGCCAACGTCGCTGCCAACGTCGCCGGCCGCACGCGCAGCAACTCGGCCACTGCCAGCTTCCGCAATGCGCTGGACCAAGCCATGACACTCTCGCCGGTCAGCGCCACGGTGACCGAAATCGAACCGCAGGTGGCGGTGACCCTGGCCGACGCGCCCGGCGCCATCCTCACCAGCGGTGGCACGGTCAGCTTCACAGCGACGCTGAGCAACACCGCCGCCGCCGCTCCCGCTTACGACACCCACTTCGTCGTGCCGCTACCCACGCAGTACGTCAGCGCCGCTTCGATCGTGGTCACCAGCCCGCTCAACTGTGCCACCGGCATCGCTCAGCAGGTCAGCGGCACGCCGCCGACCATCACCGTCGACATCGCCACCCTGCCCGCCGGCTGCCTGGCCACGGTCGCCTTCGCGGCCGCCACCGCCAGTTCTCTGACCGGCGGTTCGACCATCTCGACCACCGGCACGGCGACCTGGACCAGCCTGCCCGGTACCGCCAGCGGCGAACGCACCGGCACCGGCATCGCGCCCGATACCTACGTCGGCCAAGCCAGCACCTCGCTCCTGGTCGGCGACCTCGCACTGACGAAGGAGCTGCTCTCAGCCCAGGCACGCTACGCGATCGGCGACAGCGTCGATTACCGGCTGCGCCTGTCGGTACCGGCGAACTTCGGCCCCATCGCCAACGTCAAGCTCTCCGACCTGCTGCCGGCCGGACTGCTGTTCACCGGCACCACCGGCGTCACGATTCCGCCGGGCATCAGCAGTTCCAAGGCGCCATCGGCCTTGTCCGGCACCGGCGCCAGCGGCGACCCACTGCTGCTCGATCTCGGCACCGTCAGCAACGCGAGCAGCGCCGGCCTCGAGGTCGTGGTCGACTACGGCACGCGCGTCACCGACACCCTGAACAACCAGGATGGCGTTACCTGGCCGAACCACGGCACCTTGGTCTTCGACGATCCGACCACCGGCTCGCCAGTGACGCCGCGCGCCACACCGGATGTGCAGGTCACCGTCGGCGAGCCACACTTGGCACCAACGCTTGTTGCAGTGACCTCGACCATCGGCCTCAACGCGGGCGCCACGGTCACTTACGAATACGTCGCCAGCAACGACGGCACCACGGTCATGCACGATCTGGTACTCACCGACACGCTGCCGACCGAACTCACCAACGTGCAGGGACTGACCGTGATCGGCGTCACCGACGCCGCACCAGCCGGCGACAGCACGCCCACCGCCGGCATCACACTCAACGGTACCGGCACCGGCGCCTGGTCGTCGTCGCCTTTCGACCTCGGAGTCGGCGACAGCGTCACCATCCGTTACACAGTGACCATCGGCACGGCCGCACAACCGGCGCAGCCGATCCAGAACACGTTGATCGGCACCTACACGAGCCGCGCCGGCAGCGACGCCAACGAGCGCAGCGGCAGCAGCAACGGCCCGCTGCAGAGCGACGACACGCAGCTCGACAACTATCGTGCCGACGTACTGTCGCCGACCCTGACCATCGGCGACCCGATCAGCATCGACAAGACCTTCGTGCCGACGACTACCACGCAGTATGCGGTCGGCGCGCCGGTCAAGTACCGCCTGACCATCGGCCTGGCGCAGGGCACGGTGCAGAACGTGACGATCACCGACACCCTGCCCGACGGCGTGGACCTGGTCAGCGCACACGACGCCACCTTCGGCAACGGCGGCATCACACTCGGCGGTTCGGCAACGCCGATCGTAGCGCAGGCCAGCGGCCACACTCTGCTCACCTGGAGTCTTGGCACCATCACCAACCCGGCCGACGGCAGCACCAGCGACGACTTCGTCACGCTCGACATCGACGGCCGCATCGCCAACGCGCTCGGCAACCAGGCCGGCACCACGCTCGGCAACAACGCCAGCCTCGACTTCACCGACGGTGAAGGCAACGCAGCTCACCGGGACTTCGATGCCGATGTCGGTACGCCCGGCGTCCAGCCGCTCAATCTGACCGTGGTCGAACCCGACCTGGTACTCACCAAGTCGGTGACATCGGCCACCATGTCGCTTGGCGACACAGTGCAGTTCAGCCTGCTGGTCGACCACCTGGGCACGAGCGGCAGTGACGCCTACGACACGACAGTCGTCGATGTACTGCCGCTCGGGCTCACTTACGTCGCTGGCTCCGCCACTATCGTGCCGACGGTCTCAACGCTTGGCGACGGCCGCCAACAGCTTGGCTTCGCGCTCGGCACACTGACGCGTACCACCGACAACCTGACCATCGGCTATCGGGCGACCGTGGACACTTCGGCCGCGGTCGGCTCGTTGCTGACCAACACCGCGACCTTGACCTGGGCCAGCCAGAGTGGCGCCACCGGTGCCGTCACCAGCGGGCGGACGGCTCCGCTCGACGGCGGCGATACGCTCAACGACTACCTGGTGCAGTCCAATGCCAGCGTGACGCCCAACACAGACGCCATCTACACGACCAAGACCGTCGCCCTGGTCGTCGATACCGCCGCCAATGGCGTCGCCGATGCCGGTGATACGCTGGAATACACGGTGACGCTGCACAACGGCGTCAATACGGTCAGCAACGTCAGGTTTACGGATCCAGTCCCAGTCAACACGACGTACGTCGGCAACAGCCTGACGCTCAATGGCAGCACCGTCGCCAATGCCGGCAGCGCCAGCCAACTGGTGGTTCAGGTTGGTTCGCTGGCGAGTGGCGCAACGGCCGCCATCACGTTCCGCGTCACGGTGAATGCCGGCGTCGTCGCCGGTGCCGTCATCAGCAACCAGGGCACGGTCGATTCCGATCAGACGGTGCCGAAGCCGACCGACAGCGACGGTGATCCGGGCAACGGCGATCAGCCAACCCTCATCGGCGTCGGCCTGCCCGCCGGGCCTGCGCTATCGATGATCAAGACCGTGGCAATGAGCAACGACCGGATCGCACCTTACGGCAGCATCACGGTCGGCGACGAGGTGACCTACACGATCGTGGTGACCAACACCGGATCACTGCCACTGACCAACGTTTCACTCACCGATACGATTCCCTCGGCCGTGACCATCACCGGCGTCAGTGGCAACGCCGGGTACTCCGGGGCCAACGTCACGGCCAGCCTTGGTCCACTGGCGCCGGGCGCCAGCGTCACCGTCACCATCAGCGGTGATGTCCAACAGGCGGGCACCTTCGCCAACCAGGCGACGGTCACGAGCACCGAAACCGGCAGCGTTCCTTCGGACAACGATGGCGATCCAGGCAATGGCATCAATCCGACGGTGTTTGCCGCCGCGGCGCCGAACACGGCCGGCGCGCCGGCGCTGACCTTGGTGAAGAGTGGCCAGGTGGTGCAACAGACGCAACCTGACGGCTTGCTGCATCCAGGCGACGTGATCCAGTACACCCTCGTGCTTACCAACAGTGGTTCGGCGCCGGCCAGCTCACTCACTCTGAACGACGCGATACCAGCGGGAACCAGCTACCTCAGCGCCACGACAAGCCAGGGAGCCATCGTCACGACGCAGCCGCAGCTCAGCGTCAACATCGGAACGGCAACGCCCGGAGCGACCATCACTGTCATACTGCAAGTGCGGGTCACGGCTGCCATCGGTGCCACCATCACCAACACCGGCAGCTTCGCCTGCGCCGAGACTGGATGTCCCGGCACCAGCAATCCGGTGACGATGAACGTCGTTGCAGCCAACGTCTTCGATCCACCCAGCGGCACCAAGACCGTTACCGCCAATGGCTCGACGCTGACCTGGCGCATGGTCTGGATCAACAGCGGCAACGCCGTCGCCAACCAGGTGCAGGTCGTCGATCCGCTGGCCAGCGAGCTGACCTACCTCGCCGGCAGTCTGGTCTGTGATGCGCGCGGCACGTCGACCGTCACCACCTGTATGTACGATGCAGCGACGCAGCACGTGATCTACCAAGGCTCGATCGCCGCCGATTACGGCCTGACCACGGAAGCGACGGCCACCAACGAAGTCGTCATCACCTTCCAGACGACGCTTGCCACCAACACACAGCAAACCAGAAACACGGCGGCAGCCAACTGGGACCGCAATGGCAACGGGCTGATCATCGATGACCAGCAGGCCGGACAGGCTGCAGTTCAGGCCACCACCACCTACCACCGTCCATCGACCAGCATACCGGCCCTCGGCTGGCCGATGTTGCTCGTGCTGTCGATTCTGGCGGGCTTGCTCGGCATTGGCGCCCGCCGGTCGCCAGAGACCCGCTCACACCACGTCACTGGCCGCCGGTGCGGATAAGATGCGCATACAACTACCCTCCCGCTTCCGATGTCGCCCGAACTCCAACTCGCCTTACAACTTCATCGCGCCGGGGATGTCGCGGCCGCGCTTGACCTTTATGCTAACGCCCTAGCCATGACGCCGGACGACGCCGCCACCCTTTACTACGGCGGCGTCGCCGCCTGGTCCGCCGGCGACGCAGCGCTTGCCGCGACGCGCCTTGATCGCCTCCTTGCAACAC
>Ga0265325_10001113_pt1 | contig 19332 bp, 17 predicted proteins | sample 41420metaG_FD_202090 | JGI IMG/M metagenome (GOLD analysis project Ga0265325, IMG submission 202090) | Rhizosphere microbial communities from Carex aquatilis grown in University of Washington, Seatle, WA, United States - 4-14-20 metaG | ecosystem: Host-associated > Plants > Roots > Rhizosphere...
ACGACGAGCCGCAATGGCCGAACGTGGCGACGCAGAATTTGCCGAACCCGAACCCTTCGTTTGTCAGTGCCGACGCGGTCGTCGCGCGAATTCTTCAGAAAAAGACCGGCGATCGCGATCTTGATGTTGGTATGAGCGATACTGCCATCACCGGCAGCACCGCGCGTTGGCCTGAGCTGCCGCCCGATCAGCCGCCGCCTTCGCCGTTCGCGTTCGAGACGGGCGCGCGCTACTGGTTTTCCGGCGGCAAGGTCCACTTCGCATTCAGGAACGGCAGCCCGGACTTCGGCGATCCGACATCGACCCTGGACTGGCATGGGTTGACGGCACATGCCGGCGAAGCATTCGCCCGCCTCGATCACATCCCAAGCGGCTTCTTCGTCAAGGGGCTCGCGGGAATCGGCACCATCACCCAGGGCCAGATCGACGATCGCGATTTTTTTGCGGGTCAGATCAAATTCTCCGACACCACCAGCGATGTCGGCAGCAACAGCAATCTGTCGTACGCGATGGTTGACGTCGGCTGGGGCTATTCGCCGGCGCCCGGTGTGCGCTTTGGCGCTTTCGTCGGCTATCACTTCTGGCAAGAGCAGATGACGGCGTTCGGTCTGGTCTGCAATCCGATCTCGCCGCTGGTCGTTGGGGGTTGCCCTGTGGGCGCGATGGAGGTCGGCCCCGACACGCAGGTCTTCACCTATCAGCCGACCTGGCAGGCGTTTCGTGTCGGCATCGAGGGGCGGTTTGCCTTTGGCGAAGGCTGGTCGTTCAACGCCGAAATCGCCGGCGTGCCCTACGCGACCGTGAACAACAAGGACAGCCATCTGCTGCGGCAGGACCTCGGCGATCTTGGCCCGGCCCCGAACGTCATTACCCAAAGCACGTATGCTTACGGTTTGGAGACGGAGGCGATGTTCAATTACCAGCTTATGCCGAACGTCGAACTCGGCGCGGGCGTCCGCTACTGGGGATTGGTGGCGCGTTATGGGGGCGTGCGTTCCGGCCCGACGTTCACGGTCAAGAACACGGTGACCGACTTCAATGAGCAGCGCTATGGCATGATTGCGCAGATCAAAGCCAAGTTCTGAGTCGGCCAGTTCAGCCACGTTGCCGGGTGGCGGCCCGGCGCGCTAGACAATCGCTATGAACTCCCGTCCCGCTGATAGCCTGAAGATCGCGCTCGCGCAGCTCAATCCGACCGTCGGTGATATCGCCGGCAACACCGAAAAGGTGCGTCGCGCCCGTGCGGAAGCAGCCCGGCTCGGCGCCGATCTGGTGGCGCTGCCTGAGCTTTTCATCGCTGGCTATCCGCCGGAGGACCTGGTGCTGAAGCCTGCGTTCCAGGCGGCCTGCCGTGCCGCTGTTGAAGAACTTGCCCGCGAAAGCGTCGACGGCCCGGCGGTGCTCGTTGGTTCGCCTTGGGTCGAGGACGGCAAGCTCTACAACGCCTATGCGCTGCTCAGGGGTGGGGCGATCGAGGCACTGCGATTCAAGGTCGACCTGCCGAATTACGGCGTGTTCGACGAGAAACGCGTGTTCGCGCCCGGACCGATGCCCGGACCTATTCTGCTGAACGGGGTGCGGATCGGTATCCCCATCTGCGAAGATATCTGGGGCACCGAGGTGGTCGAATGCCTGAGTGAAACCGGCGGCGAAATCTTGCTGGTGCCGAACGGCTCGCCGTACTGGCGAGGCAAGACCGAACACCGCCTGAACATCGCCGTGGCGCGCGTGGTCGACTCCGGGCTGCCGCTGATCTACCTCAACATGGTTGGCGGCCAGGACGAACTGGTGTTCGACGGCGCGTCCTTCGTGCTCAACGCCGACCGGACTCTGGGCGTGCAGCTTCCGACATTCACCGAAACCGTCGCTTTGACCGAGTGGCGGCGGGAGGCTGGAGGCTGGCGCTGCATCGGGGGCCCCAACACGAACCAGGACGAGAGCGACAAGACGGACTACGGCGCCTGCGTTCTCGGTCTTCGCGACTACGTCGGAAAAAGTGCCTTCAAAGGCGTGGTCATCGGTCTGTCCGGTGGCATCGATTCGGCGTTATGCGCCGCCATGGCGGTCGACGCACTCGGGGCCGATCGCGTGCGCTGCGTCATGCTGCCCTACCGGTTCACCTCGGAGGACTCGCTGAAGGATGCGGCGAGCATCGCCAAGGCGCTCGGCATCCAATATGACATCCTGCCGATCGAAAGTGCAGTGCAAGGCATCGAGCGCTCGCTCGAACAGGTATTTGCCGGCCGTCCCCGCGATGTCACGGAGGAGAACATCCAGGCCCGCGCGCGGGGCGTGATCCTGATGGCAATCTCCAACAAGTTCGGGCTGATGGTGGTAACCACCGGCAACAAGTCCGAAATGTCGGTCGGCTATGCCACGCTTTACGGCGACATGAACGGCGGCTTCAACCCGATCAAGGACCTTTATAAGACCGAGGTGTTTCGTCTGTCGCGGTTGCGCAACTCATGGAAGCCGGAGATGGCACTCGGTCCCACGGGCGAGATCATTCCGGAGAATGTCATCACCAAACCGCCGACCGCGGAGCTTCGCGAGAACCAGAAGGACCAGGATTCGCTGCCGCCCTACGACATGCTGGACCAGATTCTCGAGCGGTTGGTCGAGCGCGAGGAACCGGTGGCCAAGATCGTCGAGGCGGGCTTCGACCGCGATACTGTGCTCAAGATCGAACGCCTGCTTAATCTTGCCGAGTACAAACGCCGGCAGGCCGCGCCCGGGGTCAAAGTCACCCTGAGGAACTTCGGCCGCGACCGTCGCTATCCGATCATCAACCGCTTCCAGGATGCCGGCGCACTGTTGCCCGAGCCGGACCGCGCGCTGCTGAAGGCCGGAGCAAGCGGCAAGAACGAAGCGTTCGATTTCTGAAGCTAATTGTTTGCAGGTGCGCGGGGCGCGATGAAGGTCGGTCCGACCGTGCGCACCTTGCGGTTGGGGTCGGGCTTGTCGGGCGTGTCATTGTCGGACGCCGCGCTCGCCGCAACCGGCGGTGGTGACTTTGCCTCCGGGGGCTTCGCCGTCGTGCGCGGATCGACCTTGATCGGTTTGCCCTGTGCGTCAACGCGCGGCAGGGACAATTGCTTGGCGCGCTGCTCGTTCACGACGATGTCGCCCTGCTCGATGGTGTTGTCGTCGATGCTCTTGAGCGCCTGCGACCAGCTCTCGCCCGGATGCCGGCAACTGCAGTTCGGATCGACGGTCTGGCGATAGCGGAACGCGGTCGGCAGTGCGGTGTACGGCGCACCGGTGGTCGACACCGCTTGCTCCACCGTCTCGCCGGGATTGCGGTAGATGTAGAGGTTGACCTCGCTTGCCGGGCAAGACTGCCGGCAGGCCTTCTCATCCTCGGGGAAGCGGGCCGGCGAGGCCGCGTAGGAGATCGGATAGTAATAGCCGTCGCAGGTGCGCACGCAGATTGTCCGGAACGTGCCATTCGGCGGAGCGAACCCCGGCTGGCTGCTGTCGGGTGGGGTCACGGTTCGCGGTCCGAACAGCGATTCAAGGATGCCGCCGCTGCGCGGCGGGCTCGCATTCACCGCCGCTTGATACTGCGCGCCGCAGTTGTTCTGCGCCAATGCGACCAGGATGGCGCGGCGCTGGCCATTGCGCTCGTCGGGCTCGGCGTCGTTGCGCAACCGCTCGAGCTGCGACTGGATCTGCTCGAGGTTGGTTCGCATCTGCTGGATCTTGTTGTTGATTGGGCCGCATTGGGCCCGCTGACCGCTGAACAGCACCAGGAAGCTGTTCTGCTGGCAGCCCATGCGGCGGGCGGTCGCCTCCTGGCGCTCCAACTCGGCCTGCTGGTTGGTTTCAGCCTCCTCGTACTTGCGGACCTGATCGGCGCGGGCGCTATCGGCGCTGCCGCGGTCGAACGCCTGGAGCTGGGTTTCGAGGCGGGCGCACACCGGATTGGATTGAAGCTGCGGTTGCGCTTGAGGCTGTGGCGGGGGCAATTGCTGCTGGGCATGGGCGTGGCCCAGGGCCATCAGGATTGCAGCACCGGGCACGAGAAGTCTCAAGGAATTCAAAGCCATCGCTGTCCCGCTGACCTTCGGCCTTGCCCGGTCGAGGCACTTTAGAGTCGCCAATGGTGTCAAAGTTTGGACGCAGACGCCCGATTCCTCAAGTTTTGGCTGCTTGCGCGGCCTCGGTGGCGGCCGCGATCGGCGTGCGCAGCCGCCGCGACTCCGCCCGCAGGTTCCAGAGGATGCCGACGATGATCAGTGCCGCGCCCAGGAACACAAAGACGTCGAGCGGTTCGCCATAGAACATCCAGCCGACCAGCGCGATCAGCGGGATGCGCAGGAAGTCCATCGGCACCACGGTGGTCGCATCGCCCGAACGGAAAGCGCGCGTCAGGCAGTAGTGCGACGTGACGCCGACGATGCCAAGCGCAAGCGTCGGCAGGATGAGGTCGGTGCCCATGCGAAACGGAAAGACCGCCGGCCCGCCGGTTGCGGCCTTGACCAGTGGCCATGCCAGGCCCATCGGCAATTGCATGACGTTCATCCAGAAGATGATGGTGAACGTGCTAACGCGGTTGGTGAGCTGCTTGGTCACGATCAGCGAGATGGCATAGGCCAGCGCCGCGACCAGAACGAGCAGCGCAACGGGCTGGAAGCTCGCAAGCCCCGGCCGCACGATCACCAGCACGCCGAGGAAACCCAGCACGATGCTGCCGAGCCGGCTTTTGGTCATGCGCTCATGCAGGAACAGCGCGGCGAGCAGCGCCACCCAGGCCGGCGTCGTGAATTCAAGGGCAAAGACGGTGGCGAATGGCAGCAGCGTCACCGCCAATGACCAGAAATACTGGCCGAGGAAATGCACCGAGTTGCGCGCGAAGTGCAGGTGTAAATGATCAAGCGTGATCTCTTTGCGCAGGGCGGGGCGCGCCGCCAATAGCGCAAGCAGGATCAGAAGGCCGAGGCCCGAGCGGATCGACAAAATCTCGAAGATGTTGAGCTGCCCGCCGAGCGCGCGGATCGCGAGCGCGCTCGCTGAAAACGAGACGAGAGCGCCGGTCATCCAGAACACGACGCGGCCGATATGAGGATGAGCCACTCTGGCGTCTTCGATGTTCGGTGGAAGGGGGCCGCCTTGTATCAAGCGTCGTCGGCGCCGTCACTCGGCGTCGGGCTGGTTTTCCGGGCGCGCCTTGTCGAAGGCCGAAAGCTTCATGCAAGCGGCATCGGCGGCGACAAGCTTCGGGAAACTCTCCAGCGGCACCTTGAGACGGCGGGCGTTGTACATCTGCGGCACGAGATAGATATCGGCGAGGGTGACGTTGTCGCCGAAGCAATAGGGGCCGGGCCGGATCATGGTTTCGAGCGCGGTGAAGCCCTCATTGATCCAATGATGGTACCACGCGTCGATCGCCGGCTGCTCCTGCTTCAGCACGCGGCGCAGGTATTGCAGCGGCGCAAGGTTGTTGAGCGGGTGAATGTCGCAGCCGATCAGCGCTGCGAACGCCCGAACCCTCGCCCGTTCGACCGGATCGGAGGGCAGGAACGCGGGCGCCGGATGGGTCTCGTCGAGGTATTCGATGATGGCCGGCGACTGCACCAGCACCTCGCCGCTGTCGAGGGTCAGCGACGGCACACGGCGCTGCGGATTGACCGCACGATACTCCGGCGAGTGCTGCTTGCCGCCATCCTTGGTCAGATGGATGAAGACCTGCTCGGTCGTGATGTTCTTCAAGTTGAGCGCGATGCGCAGGCGATAGGCGGCGGACGAACGGAAGTAGGTGTAGTGCTTCATGCGGGATCCCGGCAGTGCGTTGAGCGGCAACGCCCGATCTTAGCCGCCAAGCGTATCTTTGGCGAACTCGGCCGCGAGTTTGGCGGAGCGATCGGTCAACCGGTCGACGGCGCGCTCGAAGGCAGCGCGATCGGCGGGCTCGATTGCCTCGGCCAAGCGCCTGGCAAATTCGAGCGCACTCGGCGCCAGTTCGTCATACATGGCGCGGCCATCCGGCGTCAGCGCGAGCAAGGATTCGCGCAGGTCCGCGCGATTGGCACGTCGTACGATCAGCTTGCGCTGTTCCAGGAGTGCGACCGCGCGCGACACTTTGGTCTTGTGCATGTGGCTATGCGCGCCGATGGCCTTGCCGGTCATCATGCCGTACTGGCCGAGCGTCACCAGCACGCGCCATTCGGGCACGCCGATGCCATAGCGCTGGGCGTAGATGCGGGACAGCGCCTGCGAGGTCAGACTCGCCACGACGTTCAAGCGGTAAGGTAGGAACGCCTCGAGCTTGAGCGGCGCATGATCGCCGCGACCCGAAGGGGAGGCCATGTCGTCAGACAGATCGCTGTTCATGACATTTCTGTCCCGACGCGAGACCGGCACCATCGAAGCTGTGAAAACCTGCAGCGGCCTGCATCCCGATTCACTTCCCCTAAGCCGATTGTTATTGAAGCGGCCAGCCGCTAGACTTGGTTGCAAGAGTAACTAAAGTCGTTCCAAAGTAAAATACGAGACGCCCGCGGTCGTGGGCAAGGGCGAGGTGTTGGATCATGGCCGTGAAATACATGTCCGGCTTCGGCAACACATTTGAGACCGAAGCATTGCCCGGCGCCCTCCCGGTCGGACGCAACTCACCGCAGAAGGTCAATTACGGGCTTTATGCCGAGCAGCTCTCGGGTTCGCCGTTCACCGCGCCGCAGGCGGCCAACCAGCGGAGTTGGCTCTACCGCATTCGGCCGACGGTGCGGCACACCGGCCGCTTCCAGAAGGTCGACCCTGGCCCGATCCGCACTGCGCCGGCGCAGGGCGAGAGCGATCTGCCGATCGGCCAACTTCGATGGTCGCCGACGCCAATTCCGAAGCGGCAGCTCACCTTCGTCACCGGGCTCTTCACCATGACCACGGCCGGCGACGCCGAGGCCCAGACGGGCATGGCGGCGCACGTGCTGCTCGTCACCAAGTCGATGGAGCGCGAGCACTTCTTCAACGCCGATGGCGAGATGCTGATCGTGGCGCAGCAGAACAAGATGCGCTTTTGCACCGAGTTCGGCGTGATCGAGATCGAGCCTGGTGAAATTTGCATCATCCCGCGCGGAGTGATCTTCCGGGTCGAGCTGATCAACGGTCCGGCGCGCGGCTACGTCTGCGAGAATTACGGCGGCGCGTTCAAGCTGCCGGACCGCGGTCCGATTGGCGCCAACTGTCTTGCCAATTCGCGCGACTTCGAGGCGCCGGTTGCAGCCTACGAGGACGTCGAGAAGCCGTGCACACTCTACGTCAAATGGGGCGGCGAATTGTTCCGCACCAAGGTGCCGCATTCACCGCTCGACGTGGCGGCGTGGCATGGCAACTATTATCCATACAAATACGACCTGCGGCGCTTCTCGCCGGTCGGCGCGTTGCTGTTCGATCACCCCGATCCGTCGATCTACACAGTGATGACATCGCCGTCGGAAACGGCGGGAACGGCCAATGTCGATTTCGTCATCTTCCCGGAGCGCTGGGCGGTGGCCGAGAACACATTCCGGCCGCCCTGGTATCACCGCAACATCATGTCCGAGTTCATGGGCCTGGTTTACGGCGTCTACGACGCCAAGCCCGAAGGATTTGTCCCAGGCGGCGTGAGCCTGCACAACCAGATGCTGCCGCATGGCCCGGACAGCGATGCCTTCGAGCACGCCAGCAATGCCGAGCTCAAACCGGTGAAGCTCACCAACACGCTCGCGTTCATGTTCGAGACGAGGTTTCGCCAGCGCATCACGCGCCACGCGGCCGAACTGCCGACGCGGCAGGACGACTACGTCGACTGCTGGAAGGGACTGAAAAAGCATTTCAACCGAAAGCAACGGAAACCGAAATGAAGCTCGCTTCTCTGAAAGGCGGCCGCGATGGCCGGCTGGTGGTGGTCTCGCGCGATCTGACGCGCGCGACCGATGCGTCGGCGGTGGCGCCGACGTTGCGACATGCACTCGATGATTGGGACGCGGCCGCGCCTCGGTTGCAGGAGATGGCCGACTCGCTCGAAGCCGGGCGTATTGCGCATCTGTCGTTCGATCCGAAGCAGTGCGCGGCGCCGATGCCGCGAAGCTTCGGCTGGGCCGACGGCTCCGCCTACGTCAATCACGTCGCCCTGGTGCGAAAGTCGCGCGGCGCCGAAGTGCCGCCGACGTTCTGGACCGATCCGCTGATGTATAGGGGTGCCCCCGATGAATTCATCGGTCCGTGCGATCCGATCAAGGCCAAGGACACTGCCTGGGGCATCGATCTCGAAGCCGAGGTTGCGGTGGTGGTCACCGATGTGCCGCAGGGTGCATCGCCGGAACAGACCGCGCCATTGATCAAGCTCCTGATGCTGCTTGACGACATCAGCTTCCGAAATCTCATCCCCGGCGAGCTCGCCAAGGGCTTCGGCTTCCTTCAGGGCAAAGGTCAAACGGCATTCTCGCCGGTCGCAGTGACGCCGGACGAGCTTGGCCCGGCGTTCGACGGCAAGAAGGTTCATCTGCCATTGCTCAGTTTCATCAATGGCAAGCCGTTTGGCCGTCCGAATACCGGCGTCGACATGACCTTCGATTTCCCGACGCTGATTTCCCATGCCGTGAAGACGCGGCCGTTGATGGGCGGCACCATCGTCGGCTCTGGCACGGTGTCGAACCGCGACGCCGATGGCGGTCCGGGCAAGCCGGTGCCCGACGGCGGCGTCGGCTATTCCTGTCTCGCCGAAATCCGCACCGTTGAGACCATCCTCCATGGCGCGCCGAAAACGCCGTATCTGAACTTCGGCGATCGCGTCCGCATCGAAATGCAGGATCCGCAGGGCCGGTCGATCTTCGGCGCCATCGACCATGAGGTTGTGCGCGCGTAGCCGCGTGATGGGCCATGCCCCACGCGCTCGCTGCGCTGCACGTTAAGACGCTAGCGCCAAGTTTTCCATGTGTTAGCGTTGGCGCGAGCCGCCACCATACGAGCGGCCTGCAGTCTCGGGGGAAATCCATGGCAATGTCCGATACACGTTCGTCGCGCTATTACATCCCGGCCTTCGCCGGTATTTATTCGAGCCTCGACGCGCTCATGCTGCCGCTGCTGCGCGCCGGGCTTGGCGTGATCCTGATTCCCCACGGCTGCCAAAAAATCTTCGGCATGTTTGGCGGTATGGGCCTTACGGCCAACGCTGCGTTCTTCGAGAAGGTCGGTTATGCGCCGGGCATGTTCTGGGGAACGCTGGTGGGCTGCACCGAGCTGGTGACCGGGTTCCTGCTCATCATTGGCCTGTTCACGCGCGTGGCGGCGCTCGCCGTGGCGATCTTCATGATCCTGGCGATCCACTTCACCTCGACCCACAATGGCTTCTTCTGGACCAAAGGCGGAATGGAGTATTCGCTTCTGATATTCCTGGTGTCTCTGGTGTTCCTCGTTCGAGGAAGCTGCGGCTATTCCGTCGACAGCTCGATGAGCCGGGAATTCTAGCTCAAGCCGGCATCCGCATCGTTGACAGCATCTGCGTGCAGGCCTCGGCGCAGGCCGTGCACGCTTCGGCGCAGACCGCGCAGTGGCGGTGCATCTCGGCGTGGTCGCCGCATTCATCGGCGCACGCGCGGCAGAATGCGATGCAATTGGCGAGCTGCGCTTCGAGGAGTTGGCGGTGGCCGGCCTTGTTGGAACGCGCCATGATGCTGCCGGTGGCATTGCAGACCGCGGCACAATCGAGATTGAGCCGGATGCAGGAGACGAGATGCGACACGTCGCGCTCGGACATGCAGGCATCTGCACACGCCGTACACGTCTCCACACAATTGAAGCAGGCGTCGAGACACCGACTCATCGCCTCGGAGTGGGCCGGCTTCTCCGGATGCGAACGGAACATGGCGCGGACGGCGACGGCGGTCATGGAGTGTCCTTTCGGTGCCCCGCAAGCCAGAACCCCCCCGGCCTTTTTTGGTTCCGGGTGAGACCGATGAACGGCGAAAAGTGAATGGGAACTCGGACGGGCCGCAGCGCTTGCGCGCGGCGTCGAGCGAGTCGCAGCGTAAATTTTAGGCGGATCGCTCGCGCGTCAGCGCGTGCACTCGATGGCGACAAACTGCTCGCAATTGCCGCCGCGGCATTCGCTGCTGTTCACCGGTATGGCGCCGGTGATGTCGTCGCGGTCGACCTTGCGGAACGATGTGGCGGAGGCGAACTCGCGTGCCTTGCAATAGGCCGTGGCGGCAGCCGAGCCACAGCGGTCGCCGGCCGCGAGGCAGCGGTCGATCCCGTAGCCGTCGGCATTGTTGGCGATGATGAAGATGCGCTTTTCGGCCTGTGCTGTGGCGGCGCCGAACAGGGCGAAGCAAACGGCGACAGCGGCGACGGAACGCATGAAGGGGCCCGCGGTTGGGAACCGGATCGGTCCACCGCGAGAATGTGAGGAAATGCGTTAAGACCGCGTTAAGGCTACGAACCGGGCTGATTCCGGGTGTTTCCGGCTTGACCTCGGGCGTTCACCTGGACCATTGTCCGGCCCCATGAACGGCCTTAACGCAATCTGCGGCATTTGCCGGGAGATTATTGGCTAGCGCAAAACGCTGGCTGCGGCCGTCTTTTCTCCTGATCGAGATGTTTGGACGCCCGGCCAGCAGGCCCGAGGTGTCATGGAACTCAAGCTTTACGATACGCTGAGGCGGGAAAAGCGGCCCTTCGTGCCGATCGATCCGGCGCGCGTGCGCATGTACGTCTGCGGGCCGACAGTCTACGACTTCGCCCACATCGGCAATGCGCGGCCGGTGATCGTGTTCGATGTGCTGTTCCGTTTGCTGCGTCATCTCTACGGCGCCCAGCACGTCACCTACGTCCGCAACATCACCGACGTCGACGACAAGATCAACGCGCGGGCGGCGGAGCGCGGCGTTTCGATCCGCGACCTGACGGACGAGACCTACAAGAATTTCAGCGAGGATGTGGTGGCGCTGGGTTGCCTGCCGCCGACGGTCGAGCCGCGCGCCACCGAGCACATCGAGGAGATGAAGACGCTGATCGAGCGTCTGGTCGCCAACGGCTGCGGCTATGTCGCCGAGGACCACGTCCTTTTCGAAGTAAAGAAGATGCCGGAATACGGCCGTCTCGCGAATCGCACGCTCGACGAAATGATGGCGGGGGCCAGGGTCGATGTTGCACCCTACAAGCGCGACCCGATGGACTTCGTGCTGTGGAAGCCAAGTAAGCCCGGCGAGCCAGCGTGGCCGTCACCTGCAGGGATCAAGACGCAAGGGCGGCCTGGCTGGCACATCGAATGCTCGGCGATGTCATGGAAGCATCTCGGCGAGAGCTTCGACATCCATGGCGGCGGCATCGATCTGGTGTTCCCGCATCATGAGAACGAGCTCGCGCAGACATGCTGCGCTTTTCATTCGAAGGTGATGGCGAACTACTGGATGCACAATGGCTTCTTGCAGGTCGAAGGCGAGAAGATGAGCAAGAGCCTGGGGAACTTCACCATCATCCGCGATGTGTTGGCCGATTGGCCAGGTGACGTGGTGCGACTTGCCATGCTCGGCAGTCAGTACCGCCAACCGATCAACTGGACGGTCAAGGGACTGGAGGAAGCTGAAAAGGCCCTGTCAAGCTTTTATGATGCGGCCTCCGCCGAGGCCGATCCGCGTCCTGCACCCGGCGTGCTTGATGCGCTGCTCGATGATCTCAATACGCCCAAGGCGATTGCCGAAATGCACAGTCTGAAGAGCGCTGCCGGCCGCCGGGCGCTTGCGGGCACGCTGGGCTTCTTTGGCTTCCGGCCCGATGAACTGAAAGCTTGGCGGGCAAAAAACGCGCCGGAGCTGTCGTTGCCAAAAGACGAAATCGAACGGCGCATCGTCGCCCGCAATGCCGCGCGCGGCGCAAAGAATTTCAAAGAATCCGACCGCATCCGCGACGAATTGGCCAAGATGGGCGTGGTGCTGAAGGACTCCAAGGACGGCACCACCTGGGAGATCGCGCGATGATGGCGGCGCCCAAACCCCAGTTCGCGCTGCGGCCGTATCTGCCACAGGATGCGCCGATGCTGGCGGAGATTTTCCGCGCCGCCATCGAGGAGTTGACCGAGGACGACTACAACCCGGCGCAGCAGGAGGCCTGGGCGTCGGCGGCCGACGACATGGAGGATTTCGCCGCAAAGCTCGGCAAGCATCTGACCTTGATCGCGACCGTGGGCGGCGAGCCGATCGGCTTCATCTCACTCGACAGCCCGACCGAGATCGGCATGTTCTACGTGTATCCATCCGCGGCCGGGCAGGGGGTGGGCCGCATGCTCTACGACGCCGTCGAGAAGCTTTCGGCGTCGCGCGGCACGCCGCACCTTTCGGTCGAAGCGAGCGATAGCGCACGGGACTTCTTCGCCCATCGCGGCTTCGTCCCCGAGCGCCGCAACTCGGTCTCGGTCGGCAACGAGTGGCTGTCCAACACCACCATGAAGAAGCGGCTTGCCGCCAATGACGAACCCACGGGGGCAAGGCAATGACCCTCCATTGTGCGTGTACGGCACGAGACCGGGCATGACGAACGCGAGCGCAGGTGCGTGATGGCCAAGGAACGTCTTTATTTGTTTGACACCACGTTGCGCGACGGTGCGCAGACCAACGGCGTCGATTTCACATTGGCCGACAAGCTCGCCATCATCCGTATGCTCGACGAGCTCGGCATCGACTACATCGAGGGCGGTTATCCTGGCGCCAATCCGACCGACACCCAGCTTTTCGCCGAGACGCGGCTGATCAACAGCACGTTCACGGCGTTCGGCATGACGCGGCGGCCCGGCCGCTCGACCTCGAACGATCCGGGGCTTGGCGCTTTGCTCGACGCCAAGGCCGAGGCGATCTGCTTTGTCGCGAAATCCTGGGACTACCAGGTCAGGGTTGCGCTCGAGACCACGCTCGAGGAGAACCTGGCGTCGATCCGCGACAGCGTGCGCGCGGCGAAGGCCAAAGGCCGCGAGGTGTTGCTCGACTGCGAACATTTCTTCGACGGCTACAAGGCCAATCCGTCCTATGCGCTGGCCTGCGCCAAAACCGTCCACGAGGAGGGCGCGAGCTGGGTCGTGCTGTGCGACACCAACGGCGGCACCCTGCCGCATGAGGTCGAGGCCATCGTCCGCGAGGTGGCCAGGCACATCCCAGGCGATCATCTGGGCATCCACGCCCACAACGACACCGAGCAGGCGGTGGCGAACTCGTTTGCCGCAGTGCGCGCCGGCGCCCGTCAGATCCAAGGCACACTCAACGGCCTTGGCGAGCGCTGCGGCAACGCCAATCTCGTCTCGATCATCCCGACTTTGAAGCTCAAACCGGAATATGCCGAGAAATTTGAGATCGGCGTCACCGACGAGAAGCTCAAAAGTCTTGTCCACGTGTCGCACGCGCTGGACGAGCGGCTCAATCGCTCGCCTTACCGCCACGCTCCTTACGTCGGCGAAAGCGCATTTGCGACCAAGGCCGGCATCCACGCCTCGGCGATCATGAAGGACCCGGCAACCTACGAGCATGTCGCGCCCGAGGCGGTCGGCAACCGGCGCAAGCTCCTGGTGTCGGACCAGGCGGGCCGCTCCAACGTGATGGCCGAGCTTGATCGCATCGGGCTCAAGGTCAACAAGAACGACCAGCGTGTCACGCAGCTTCTCGACGAGGTCAAGGAGCGCGAGGCGATCGGCTACGCCTATGAAGCCGCCGACGCTTCGTTCGAGCTATTGGCGCGGCGGATGCTCGGCACGGTGCCGAAGTTTTTCGATGTCAGCTATTTCGACGTCAAGGTCGAGCAGCGCGGCGGCAACGGCGGCAGCGAGGTGCTCACCACGGCGGTGGTCAAGGTCAAGATCGGCGACGAGATGATGATTAACGCCGCCGAGGGAAACGGCCCGGTCAACGCCCTCGACGTGGCGCTGCGCAAGGACCTCGGCAAGTACCAGAAATTCATCGAAGGGCTGAAGCTGATCGACTATCGCGTGCGTATCCTCAACTCCGGCACGGAGGCGGTGACGCGCGTCCTGATCGAAAGCGAGGACGAGGCCGGCGAGCACTGGACCACGATCGGGGTGTCGCCCAACATCATCGATGCTTCGTTCCAGGCATTGATGGATTCGATCGTCTACAAGCTGGTGAAGGCCGGCGCGCCGGCATGATCGACCACGTCTCCATTGCCGTGCGCGATCTGGCTCGCTGCGCACGGTTCTACGACGCCGTGCTGGCCACCCTCGGCTACGGCAGGCTCGTGACCCGCCCGGGGACTGTTGGCTTCGGCAAGAAGTATCCTGAGTTCTGGCTGAACGAGCGCAAAGCCATGCACCCGGTCGATCCGGATCCCGGCTCGCACATCTGTTTGCGCGCATCCAGCGCCGAGGCGGTGCGGGCTTTCCACGCCGCTGCGATAGAAGCGGGCGGAATGTCCGACGGTGCGCCGGGGCCGCGATCGGGAACCATCGCCGGTTACCACGCCGCATTCGTGCGCGATCCCGAGGGAAACAAGATCGAAGCGGCCACGTTCACGCGCCCGCCATCGGCCTGACTTGACGGCGTTCGGCCGAAACCGAAACAATCCGGTCGGGCTCGCAAGCAATGTTGTTCCAGACGCAATTTTACGTGCTGGTGTTCCTGCCAGCGGTGGCGATGCTGTACTACGCCGTTGCTGGCTCGGCCGTGGCGCGGCAATGGCTGCTGATTTGCGCTTCGCTGATCTTCTATGCCTGGTGGGATGTGCGGTTTGTCATCCTTCCGGTCGCACAGATTACCGCGACGTGGTTGCTCGCGCTGGCCCATGAGCGGATCGGCGGCAGAGCATGGCTCGTTGCCGGCGTGGTGCTCAATCTCGCTTCGCTTGCGACCTTCAAATATCTCGATTTCATCATCGCCTCGGCCGCGAACCTTGCCGGCCTGTCGCTGCCACACGCTGGCATCATCCTGCCGATCGGCATCAGCTTCTTCTCGTTCCAGCTCATTTCCTACCTGATCGATCGGATGCGCGGTGACGCGCCGATCTATCCGTACCGGCCGTTCGCGCTGTTCGTGCTGCTCTATCCGCACCTGATCGCCGGTCCCATCGTGCGCCACAACGAACTGGTGCCGCAATTTGCACAGGACCCGCGGCGTGACGGAATCTGGCGGCGCGTTGGCGCGGGACTTGTGATCTTCACGGTGGGCTTTGCCAAGAAGGTGCTGATCGCCGACCACCTCGCCACCATCGTCGATCCGTTGTTTACCGATGCGGGATCGCGCGCGCTCGGCTTCGGCGAAGCATGGAGCGCGGTGCTGGCCTTCACCTTTCAGCTTTTCCTGGATTTTTCCGCCTACACCGAGATGGCGATCGGTAGTGCGCTGGTGTTCGGGCTGCTGCTGCCGGAGAATTTCCGCAGGCCCTATCTCGCGACCGACCTTCGCGAGTTCTGGCGGCGCTGGCACATCTCGCTGTCGAACTTCATCCGCGACTATCTGTACATCCCGCTCGGCGGCAGCCGCCACGGTGCGGCGCGCTATGTGCTTGCGACCATGATCGCTATGGGCCTGTGCGGGCTGTGGCACGGCGCCGGCTGGACGTATGTGGCCTGGGGACTTTGGCACGGCGCCGGCCTCGTGGTCTGCCGTGGTTGGCAGCAGCTCAAACGGCCGATGCCCGCGCCCATCGGCTGGCTCGTCACCATGCTGTTCGTGATGGCGGGCTGGGCGCTGTTTCGCGCCAGCAGCTTCGGGACCGCAGCCTCGATCGTGCAATCGCTCGCCGGTTTCCACGGAATGACCGGTGTGCTTCAGGACATGAAATACTTGGTCGTGGCTGCGCTGGTTTCGGCCTTCGTGCCCTCGGCGCATGAGATTCACGATGGGCTGACGCGCCCGCGTCCGGCGCTGGCGGTGGGCGGTGCGGCGCTTGCGGTGTACTGCCTGCTCGCGGCCGGGCAGGGGGCGCCGGTCAACTTCATCTATTTCCAGTTCTAGCCAGCATGACCGCGCCAAACCCACATCCCGAAGGTTCCGCCTGGCGCCATTTCGTCGGCGTGTTTCTTTGCGTGTTCTTTATCGGCGCGGCGATTGTTTACATTGCCATCCTGCTGGTCGATCCCTATGGCGTCGTGGCATTTTCGTTGCCGCTCGACCGCCGCATCATCAGCATCGATCAGCGCCACATGTATCCGCAGATCGTGCGCAGCAAGCGTTACGATTCCTTCGTGATCGGTTCTTCGACGGGACGCCTGCTCGATCCAGCCCTGCTCGACAAGGAGTTCGGCGGCCGCTTCGCTAATCTGTCCATGAACGACATGCAGGCCGTCGAGCAAAAGACCATGATCGAACTGGTCCTACGCACAGCCGGTCGGCCAAGAATGCTGATCGTGGGGATTGACGGAGTCTGGTGCAGCGTCAACGCCGATAAGGTCCAGGGCATGCACGGATTCCCGCATTGGATGTACGACGACAACCCCTGGAACGATTACCTCTACCTCCTGAATACCGCCGCGGCCGAGGCGACGATCCGCCTTCTGGCGTTTCAGTTCGGTCTTTACAAGGAGCGCATTCGCGGCGACGGCTACCAGGTTTTCACCCCACCGGAAGAGCGGTACGACCTGGCGAAAGCCCGCAAATTGATCTGGAGCAGCCGCGAGCCCCAGGCCGTGCCCGATCTCGCGCCTCGGCCGCTGTCGGACCAGGAACGCCGAAGCTTGTCGTTTCCGGCACTGGCCTGGCTTGATAATTTGCTCGGCCAACTGCCGCCGTCGAGCGTCAAGGTTCTGGCCTACATGCCGATCCACGTCGCGGCGCAGCCTTGGCCCGGTACACGGGACGCCGCCATCGAGGCGGAGTGCAAGGCGCGGATCGCCGAAATTGGCCGCAACCGCGGTGCCAAGGTGATCGACTGGCGGATCGCCTCGCGCATCACGCGTGAGGACTCAAATTATTGGGACAATCTGCACTATCGCGTGCCGATCGCGACCCGCGTCGCGGAAGAGCTTGCCGAGGCGGTTTTGCTCGGCGAGCCGTCGGAGGACTACCGCATCGTCGTGCCTTGACGTGAATCCGCGCTCAGACCCGTCCGGCGACCGGGGGCTGCATTGCCTTCTCCAGCTCTGCCACACCGCGGGCCGCTGCGGTCAGCATCGGCACGATGTCCTCGACCCGGTTGGCTACCAGATAGCTGACCATCAAGCCGGGGCGAATGAATTGGAGATCCTGCATATGGTCGAGCAGGGCGCACAGCGGGTTCCAGAAGTCTTTGATGTTGGCGAGCAGGATCGGCTTCTTGTGCCGGCCGAGCTGCGCCCAGGTCATCTGCTCGACGACCTCCTCAAGGGTGCCGACCCCGCCGGGCAACGCGACGAATGCATCGGCCTCGTCGAACATGCGCTGCTTGCGCTCGTGCATGTCGTGCGTCCTGATGATCGTGCCGCGGCCTAACTCATGCTCGCGGTTGACCAGAAAGTTGGGAATGACGCCGATGGCATCGCCACCGCGGTCGAGCACCGCTGAGGCAAGTTCGCCCATCAATCCGACGGACCCGCCGCCATAGACCAGGCCGATGCTGTTGTCGGCCAGGATCGTTCCCAGGTGCCGGGCTGCTTCTGCGAAGGCCGGGTCGGAGCCGACTCCCGAGCCGCAGTACACGCAAATTCGCTTAATTGTGCTCATCGACGCTCGATATAGGCATGCGCTCGCCCGCTCTCTAGCGGGAAAACCCCCAACCGTCGATGTTTTCGCCGCAAGAATCCCCTATATGAAGCGACGGACATCATGGCTCATCCCCCTGCACGACCGGCGCATTCGATAAAGCGCGAAACCCCCATTGATGGTGGTGCGCTGCTGCGCACGCTGGTACGGCTTTGGCCCTACATCTGGCCGACCGACCGGCGCGACCTGCAGGCGCGCGTGGCGTTTGCGACGGTGCTGCTGTTCGGAGCCAAGCTCGCGACCATCTCGGTGCCGTTCACCTTCAAGTGGGCGGTCGATGCGCTGAGCGGCGTGGGTACAGCGCCGGTTGCCGCCAGCTCTTGGCTGACCTGGGCGATTGCAGCACCGGTGGCGATGACGCTCGCCTACGGCGGCATGCGCGTGCTGATGGCACTGCTGACGCAACTGCGCGACGGTGTATTCGCCAAGGTGGCGATGCACGCGGTGCGGCGCCTTGCGATCCGAACCTTCGAACACATGCATGAGCTGTCGCTCCGGTTCCACCTGGAACGCAAGACCGGCGGCCTGACGCGGGTGCTCGAGCGCGGCAGGAACGGCATCGAAACCATCGTCCGCATGGTGATCCTGCAATTGTTGCCGACCATCGTCGAGGTGGCACTCATCACCGGCGTGCTGCTCTATCAGTTCGACTGGCGGTATGTCGTGGCGACCCTGGTCACCGTCGCCGGCTACATGTGGTTCACCTACATCGCAACCGAATGGCGCATCGCCATCCGCCGCCGCATGAACGACAGCGACAGCGATGCCAACACCAAGGCGATCGACTCGTTGCTCAACTACGAGACCGTGAAGTATTTCGCCGCCGAAGCGCGTGAGGCCCGCCGCTACGACCGCTCGATGGAGCGCTACGAAACCGCCAGCGTGAAGTCTTATGTTTCGCTTGCCGCGTTGAACGCGGGCCAGACCGTGATCTTCACCATCGGGCTTGCCGCCACCATGGTGCTGTGCGCGTTCGGCATCCGTGCCGGCACCAACACGGTCGGCGACTTCGTGATGATCAATGCCATGATGATCCAGCTCTATCAGCCCTTGAACTTCATGGGCATGGTTTATCGCGAGATCAAGCAGGCGACCGTCGACATTGAGACCATGTTCAACATCCTCAACCGGCCGGCGGAGATCGTCGATCGGCCGGGGGCGAAGCCGCTGGCTGTTCGTGCCGGCAGTGTCCGTTTCGAAAACGTCGGATTTGCCTACGAAGCGGCGCGGCCGATCCTGAAAGGCGTGAGCTTCGAGGTCTCGGCCGGCAAGACGGTCGCCATCGTCGGCCTCTCGGGCGCAGGCAAGTCGACGCTTTCGCGATTGATCTTCCGGTTCTACGACGTGAGCTCCGGCCGCATCCTGATCGACGGACAGGACATCCGCGATGTGACGCAGAAGTCGCTTCGCGCGGCGATCGGCATGGTTCCCCAGGACACTGTGCTGTTCAACGACACCATTCGCTACAACATCCGCTACGGCCGCTGGGAGGCAAGCGACGACGAGGTCGAAAACGCCGCCAAGCTTGCCCAGATCGATGATTTCATCCGCATGTCGCCGCACGGTTACGAGACCGAGGTGGGCGAGCGCGGGTTGAAGCTGTCCGGCGGCGAAAAGCAGCGCGTCGCGATTGCGCGGACGATCCTGAAGAGCCCGCCGATCCTGCTGCTCGACGAGGCCA
>Ga0265325_10001115_pt1 | contig 19279 bp, 17 predicted proteins | sample 41420metaG_FD_202090 | JGI IMG/M metagenome (GOLD analysis project Ga0265325, IMG submission 202090) | Rhizosphere microbial communities from Carex aquatilis grown in University of Washington, Seatle, WA, United States - 4-14-20 metaG | ecosystem: Host-associated > Plants > Roots > Rhizosphere...
GCGGTCTTCCTCTCACCACACAAGCTGATCGGCGGCCCGGGTACGCCGGGGGTGCTCGCCGTACGCCGCGAGCTCGTCACCAACCGGGTGCCGACCGTGCCGGGTGGCGGCACGGTCGCCTACGTCAACCCGCTCGAGCACGTCTACCTGGCCGACCCGGTCGCCCGGGAAGAAGGCGGCACGCCCGACATCGTCGGCTCGATCCGGGCCGGGCTGGTCTTCGCCCTGAAACAAGCTGTGGGCGCACCGCTGATCAAGGCGGTCGAGGCGGCGTTGCTGGAGCACGCGGTCGAGGTGTGGTCGGCCGAGCCGGCGATCGAGATCCTCGGCAACCTCGACGCGGAGCGCTTGTCGATCGTGTCGTTCGTGGTGAAGCGGCCCGGCGGTTTCTACCTGCATCACAACTTCGTCGTGGCGTTGCTCAACGACCTGTTCGGAATCCAGGCCCGTGGCGGCTGCTCGTGCGCCGGCCCGTACGGGCACCGACTGCTGGGCATCGACATCGAGCATTCGCATGCGTTCCAACACGAGATCGCGGCCGGCTGCGAGGGCATCAAGCCGGGCTGGGTGCGGGTCAACTTCACCTACTTCCTCGACGAGACGGTCGCCGACTACATCATCGAGGCGGTCCGGTTCGTTGCCCGCGAGGGCGATCGCTTCCTCACCGACTACCGGTTCGACCCGCCGTCGGGGTTATGGCACCACCGCAACGCCGCCGCCGATCCGCCGCTGCGGCTGGCAGACGTGCGCTTCGACACCCCGGACCACGTGATGGCCTTTCCTGCCCATTCGGCGCGTGCCGATGTGTCCGTGCTGCACGACCATCTGCGCGAAGCCGAACGGCTCGCGGCCGAGCGCGACCGGCCGTCGTCAGCGCAGGCGACGGGGGAGTCGCTGACCGGACTGCGCCCCGATGTCGAGGCGTTGCGATGGTTCGACCTGCCACCCGGGTGCCTGGTCGGCGACGCTCCGGAAGGCTAGATCGCTCCGAAAGGCTAGATCTCGGACGGGTCGCCACACGCGGCGGTGAAGGCAGCGGTTGCCTCGGGCGACTCCCAGTGCACGGTGTGGCCGGCCTCGACGAAGGCTGCGATGCCTTCCCAGCCGTCGATGATCTCGCCGGCGCGAGCGCCGGAGGCCCACCAGGTGCCGTCGTCGTGTTGCGTGATCAAGACCTCACCCATGGCGGCAGGCTATCCGCGCCGACGGCCCGGCCCGACGTCTCCAGCCCCACCGATGGGCCATGCGTGGGGCTATCACCGCACCGATGGGCCATGCGTGGGGTTAGCCGAAGGTGAAGTCGTAGGCTTTGATCCCGGGCGACGCTTCGAGCTGCAGGACACCGTGCTGCACGTCCGCTCCCGAGATGATCGTGTACAGCGTCGGCACGCCGGCGACATGTTGGGTCGGCAGTGCCTTGCCGTTCAGGGTGGCCGTCACCGTGCCGCTCCCGGACAACACGAGGTAGACCTCGGAGGCATCGATGTCGATCCGCAGCTCGGCGGCGGAGCCGGCCACGATGTCTTCGCCCTGGACCGTCCATTGGCCGGACAGGCTGAGGTCGTTCGCCGGCAGCGAGGACGGGAACCGGTACGTCGCGGCCCGGTTCTTGACGATCGAGGTTCCGACGTACCGGGCCAGGCGCTGGTAGCCGAGGTAGCTCTCCGGGGTCGAGGCCTCGGTCGGCGTACGGTCCGGCACGTCAGTCGGTGGCGGCAGTGTCGCGCCGTTGGCCTTGAGGAGCGCGCGGATCGCGCCCTCGGTGGTGCCGTAGTCGCCCTCGCCGATCGAGCCATAGCGCACATGCCCGCTCGGATCGATCAGGTATTCGGCCGGCCACGAGTTGTTGCCCCACGCGTCCCAGGTGCCGTAGTCGTTGTCCATCGCGACCGGGTACTTCACGCCGAGCCGCTGGACGGCGGAGATCACGTTGCCCGCGACGTGCTCGAAGTCGAACTCCGGGGTGTGCACGCCGATCACGTCAAACCCGGCGCTGTGGTAGCGGGCGTACCAGGCTTCGACGTGCGGCAGGCTGCGCAGGCAGTTGATGCACGAGTAGGTCCAGAAGTCGATCAGGACGACGTGTCCGCGCAGCTGCGACAGCCGCACTGCAGCGCCGGCCGGGGTATTGATCCATCGGGTGACGCCGGCGAAGTCGGGTGCCGGTCCGTAGTCGGGCAGTGACGAGGCGGAGAGCGTCGGCACCTGGTCGGCCATCGGGACGATGCTCGGGCCGGACGGCGTGATGGTCGCGTTCAGCGACCCCTGGATCCGCTTGGCGTTGTCGGTCTCGTGCGGGTTGCTGATGTGGGCGATCCGGCCGCTGATCGACTTGTTGTCGGTGAGGTGGTGCTCGAGCGTCGCCGAGTACGACGGCACGGCGGTCTGCAGCGCGGTCGCGGCACCGAGCATGATCGCGACCGCGCTCCCGGCAAGCGCGACGCCGCCGGCCCGCCGCAGCCCCACCGCGTGCGCGCGGAGCCAGCCGGTCGCGCTCGACACCCGCTCGGTGACCAGGACGAGCCAGAAGATCGGCAGGGCGATCCCGAGTGAGTAGGCGATGGTCAGCGCGATGGCGTCGACCCCGAGGGCGGTGTGCGGGCTCCCGACCGCGGCGATGGTGGCGAGAATCGGGCCGCCACACGGCAGGTAGAGCAGCCCGAGCGTCGCCCCGAGGACGAAACCGCTCGCCGTACCGTCAGGGGAGCGGTTCACGCCGAGCCGGGCGAACGGCCGCTCGAGCAGCTGACCGATCTGGGGAACGAGGAAGCCCGCCGCCAGGACGAACAGCACGCCGATGGCGATGTCGTAGCGCAGGCCCAGCGGGAGCCCGAGCGCCTGGAGCAGCCGGATGCTGAACAGCGCCGAGACGCCGAAGGCCAGGGCGAGGCCGGTCGCGATGGCGGCGGCTCGGCGCCGCCCGCCGGCGGTCACGCCCGAGGCGATGACGGCCGGCAGCACCGGCAGGATGCAGGGCGAGACGATCGTCAGCAGCCCGGCGAGGAAACCGATGAACAGCAGCAGGCCAGTTGTCACATCCGCCTTCTGGTGTCGAGGGTGTCGCGCCCCGCCGCGACAGTCCAGATCCTTTGTACCAACGTGGGGAGGGCCGGAACTGGTTCACCGCTGATCCGTAAGCAAATCGTTCGAAGTCGCCCGGTTGAACTGCCTTGCACCGCGCCGGCCGATGTCGGTGGGCGGGGTTAGGTTCATGCGGTGACCGCCGACGACCTCGCCGCCCGATTCCTTGCCCTGCACGACGGCCCGACCCCCTTGCTCATCCCCAACCCGTGGGACGCCGGCTCGGCCCGGGTCCTTGCCTCGCTGGGATTCCAGGCGTTGGCGACCACCAGCAGCGGGTTCGCGGCCACGCTCGGCCGGCTCGACGGCTCGGTCAGCCGCGACGAGGCGCTCGCCCATGCGACCGCAATCGCGGCGGCGACCGATCTGCCGGTGTCGGCGGACCTGGAGAACTGCTTCGCGGACGATCCGGCCGGAGTCGCTGAGACGGTGACCCTGGCTGCGACGACCGGCCTGGCCGGCTGCTCGATCGAGGACTTCAGCGGTGACCAGGCCGACCCGATCTACGCCCTCGGGCCGGCCACCGAGCGGGTGGCGGCCGCGGCTGAGGCCGCGCACAACGGCCCGAGCCGGCTGGTGCTCACCGCGCGGTCGGAGAACTACCTGCGTGGCCGGGCCGACCTTGCCGACACGATCGCTCGGCTGCAGGCCTTCTCGGCGGCGGGTGCAGACGTCCTCTATGCGCCTGGGTTGACCAGGCCCGAGGACATCCGGGAGGTGGTCGACTCGGTCGACCGGCCGGTCAACGTGCTCGCCCTGCCCGGCGGTCCCGACGTCAGGGCGCTGGCGGCGCTCGGCGTACGCCGGATCTCGGTCGGCGGCGCGTTCGCCTACGCGGCGATTGCGGGCCTCGTCGACGCCGCGAACGAGTTCATCGGGCCCGGCACGCTGGGCTTCTGGGACCGCTCGGCGGTCGGCGGCGCGGCGGCCCGGGCGGCCTTCGCCAGCACCTGATCCTGAAGATCGACCAAGGGCGGAACCCGCTAGCGTCGGAGCGTGAGCGATGACGCACCGGACGATGTGGAGGAGCCGAAGGAGCGGCTTCAAATCTCGCTCTCGCAGATGGCGGCGAGTTCGCTCGCGGCGGTCTCCGCCGCGGTCCTCTGCTCGCTGTTCGGGGTGGCCGGCACAGTCATCGGTACGGCGGTCGCGAGCGTCCTGTTCACCATCGGCAGTGCGTTGTACGTGCACACCTTGCGCCGTACCAAGGCTCGGCTGCGGCGGATGCACCAGGCCGGCGCCGCCTCACCGCCGTTCCGCGAGGTGATCAAGACCGCGCGCCAGCAGGGCCGGCGGCTGGCCGGTCAGATTCCGTGGCGGGTGGCGGGAATCGGCTCCGCGGTCGTGTTCGTGGTGTCGATCGGGGTGATCACGGCGATCGAGGCGGGTGCGGGCGAGACGTTGTCCGAGCTGTTCGGTGTGTCCCACTCGGGTGCCCACTCGACCAGCCTCGGTTCTACGCTGAACCCCAAGCACCACCACCACAAGGCGAAACCGACGCCGACCGTGACGGAGACCGTCACGGCCACCCCGACCTCGTCGGCGCCGTTGCCGAGCACGTCAGCGACCCCGACGAAGACCCCAACGAAGAAGCCGACTCACTCGCCGACCCACTCGCCGTCGAAGACCCCCACCCCGACGCCGACTCCGACGAGTCCGACCGCGACCGGCTCGCCCTAGCCCGGCGGGCGGCCGACCTGCCGTGCCGTGCTCAGGCTCTGAGCAGCTTCGCGTCGTGCTCCAGCCAGTCCAGCACCAGGCGGGTCGTCCAGTCCGGCGCTTCGAGCATCGGGACGTGGCCGATGTCCTTGGCGACCTCGAACCGCCAGGCCGGGAAGGCCCGCGCGGTCGCGACGGCCAGGTTGATCGGCACCAACCGGTCCTGGTCGCCGTGCAGCATGAGGACCGGGGCGGTGACCCGCTCGAACGCTCGCCGCACGACCTGCGGTCGGGCCAGCAGCCGGATCAGCGACCGGCCGGCGTCGACCAGGTCGGAGGCTCTGAAGTCGCCGGGGCGCCGGCTCTCGATCGCGGCGATCCCGGCTGCGATGACCTCGGGCGGCACCCGGGACATGTCGACCGTGCACAGCATCAGGGTGTTGTGGACCTGCGTCGCCACGCTCTGCCGCCGGCGGCGGCGGTCGAGCAACATCCCGCCGATGCCGGGTGCCGCGATGATCGCGAACTGCAAGGCGACCCGCTTGTCGACCCTCGAGAACAACGGGTGCGGCAGCGCCGGATCCACCAGGACCGCACCCGCGATCAGCGCCGGCGCAGCCGCGGACTCGAGCAGGGTGATCAGGCCGCCCATCGAGTTGCCCATCAGCACGACCGGCTCGCCGATGACCTGACCGAGGAAACGGTCCAGCAGCCCGCGATTGGCCAGCACTGTGGTCGACCGCCCGGCGGCCGGGCTCAGGCCGTGCCCGGCCAGGTCGATCGCGACCATCCGGCAGCGTTCGGTCAGCGCGGGGGCGACGGCCAGCCAGTTCCAGGCCGAGCCGCCCAGCCCGTGGACCGCGACGATCAGCGGCCCGTCCGCCGGCCCGCCGAAGTCGAGGTAGTGGGTAGGTCCGTCGAGGTCGACGATCCGCGAGACGGCCGCGTGGGTGGTGGTCACCCCTCCACGATGCCTTATGCCCCGCGACGCCCCGGGACTCAGCCCACCGGATGAGCGGTCTGGGCCGGCGGTTCCCAACCGACCGCGGCCAGCCGCTCCCGGACCCGGTCGACATCGGTCTCCGACGGCGTCTCGCTGAGCAGGTGCCCGATTGCGGCGCGGATTGCGTGGGTGGTGGCCTCGTCCGGGCTCTCCTCGGCCAGCTCCTCGGCGACGCTCGTGACCTCCTCCTCGGTCAGCCGGCGGCGAAGCAGCGCAAACAACGGCAGATAGTCACGCTCGGGCACGCCCTGCGGGTAGCCCTTGCGGAGGTAGCCGACGATCGCCTGCAGAATCGGAGGGAGGGGCATCGGGTTCCTCGAAATCGGTCGCGCCGGCGGTGCCGGTCAGCTGCTGGAGACGATGCTGTAGATACCCCAACCGATGGCGGCCAGAACCACCGCGAAGCACACGACCGCGACCGTGAGCCCGGCCGGGTTTCCGCCGTATAGCCGGTCGTCGGTCACCGGCCGGTCGCCCACGGTCGCCAGCCGCGGGGCGGCGGATAGGGCGCGCAGCCCGACCGCGAACAGCACCGGCAGCCCGGCACCGGCCAGGATGCCGATGACGACGATCTTCCACAGCGCGTGCAGGTCGATCCACGAGTTCATCGAGGCGTCCTTTCGAGTCGGGTCATCACGCTGCGGCCACCGCCGCCCAGCCGGCTTCAGACGGTGCCACCGAGCCGGTCCACTCGGCGTTGACGTTCTTGTGGTCGACCTTGGTCTTGCGCGAGGCCGCGTAGAAGCCGGCCGCCACCGCAATCAGTACCGCAAAGATGATCACGACGCCCGCGGTGCCGCCGATGCCGTTGGCGGCGTAGTAGGCAAGCGCACCGACCGCGCCCGACGCGGGCAGTGTGATCACCCACGCGGTCGCCATCCGGCCGGCCACGCTCCAGCGGACCTCGGCACCCCGCCGTCCGACCCCGCTGCCGAGGATCGAGCCGGTCGCGACGTGCGTCGTCGACAGCGAGTAGCCGAAGTGGCTGGCGAGCAGGATCGTCGCGGCGGAGGAGGACTCGGCGGCCATCCCTTGCGGCGACTCGATGTCGACCAGCCCCTTCCCGAGGGTGCGGATGACCCGCCAGCCGCCGATGTAGGTGCCGAGGCTGATCGCCAGCGCGCAGGAGACGATGACCCAGTACGGCGCCTTCGCGCCGCTCGACAGCGTGCCGTGCGCGATCAGCGCGAGCGTGATCACGCCCATTGTTTTCTGGGCGTCGTTGGTGCCGTGGGCGAGCGACACCATCGAGGCCGAGCCGATCTGCCCGATCCGGAATCCGTGGCTGCGGGCTCTTGTGCCGATCGTTCGGGTGGTCCGGTAGACGAGATAGGTCCCGAGCGCGGCGATCCCGCCGGCGATGATCGGCGACAGCAGCGCCGGGATGATCACCTTCTGGGCCAGGCCGTGCCAGAGGACCGCGTGCCCACCCGACGCAGCCAGCGTGGCGCCGATCACGCCGCCGATCAGCGCGTGTGACGAGCTCGACGGGATGCCGAGATACCAGGTGGCGAGGTTCCAGAGGATCCCGCCGACCAGGCCGGCGAAGACGACCGTCAAGGTCACGATCGAGCTGTCGACCAGGCCGCTGGCGATCGTTGCCGCCACCGTGAACGACAGGAACGCACCCACCAGGTTGAGTACGCCGGACAGCGCCACCGCGATCCGCGGCGGCAGTGCACCGGTCGCGATAGAGGTCGCCATCGCGTTGCCGGTGTCGTGAAAGCCGTTTGTGAAGTCGAACGACAAGGCGGTCATCACGACCAGGACGAGAATGAAGTCGTTGTTCACAATCGCACGCTACCCAGGCCTACCAGGGTCATTCCTTGCAGCCTTCAACGGTCATCTGGGGTTCACTTTGGCGTCGCCGAACGGCTGCGCGCAGTACCGTCGGGGGTCGAGATTCTGGCGCGTGACGTCGGCGGGAGGACGGGCTGATGACGCACGACGGGGTTCCGGAGCTGGTGTATTCGGACGGCACGGTTGCCGACGACGACCTCTTCGATGCGCTCGACGATCTCGAGATCGACGTCCTCATCGACGACGACGGCGAGCCGACGCTGCTCGACGCCCAGGGCCGGCCGATCGAGACCTGGCGCGAGGGTTACCCCTACGACCGACGGATGACTAGGTTCGACTACGAGCGGACGAAGCGGCTGCTGCAGATCGAGCTGCTCAAGCTGCAGTCCTGGGTGAAGGCGGACGGCCGGCGGCTGGTGCTGCTCTTCGAAGGTCGTGACGCGGCCGGCAAGGGCGGGACGATCCGCCGCTACACCGAGCATCTGAACCCGCGGGGCGCCCGGGTGGTCGCGCTCGAGAAGCCGACCGACCTCCAGCGCGGCCAGTGGTATTTCCAGCGCTACGTCGAGCAGCTGCCCGCGGCCGGGGAGATCGTCTTCTTCGACCGGTCTTGGTACAACCGGGCCGGCGTCGAGCGCGTGATGGGGTTTTGCAGCGACGAGGAGTACCACCGGTTCATGGTCCAGGCGCCGCCGTTCGAGCGGATGCTGGTCGAGGACGGCATCGACTTGATCAAGTTCTGGTTCTCGGTGACCCGCAGCGAGCAGCGGACCCGCTTCACGCTGCGCCGGGTCGATCCGGTCAAGCAGTGGAAGCTCAGCCCGATGGACCTCGCATCTCTTGATAAATGGGATAAATACACCGCGGCGAAGGAGCAGATGTTCCGCTCGACGCACACGTCCTTCGCCCCGTGGACGGTGGTGAAGAGCAACGACAAGCGGCGCGGGCGGATCGAGTCGATGCGCTATGTGCTGTCGCGGTTCGACTATCCGGGCAAGAACCGGGCCGTGGTGGGAGCGCCGGATCCGGCCCTCGTCGGGCCGCCCGACGCCGTGCTCGAGGACCGCTAGGACCACTACTCACAGCGCAACTTCTGGCGTTCATCTAGTGGTCATCTGGCGTTCGGCTTCCGTGCGCTGGTTGTCGTCGTACGTCGGTTGTCGTGGTGTGACGGCAACGGCGTCGGTCCTGAGTTGCCACGACGGGGAGGATTTGCGTGAAGTCGCCGCGGTTTCTGTTCGTCGTGGGCGTCGGTCGCGGCCAGGAGGCGCACCCGGTCTGGCCCGATGTGCACCAGAGCTTCGAGGGTGAGGTCGACGCCGACGAGTCGTGGGTGGCCTGGCGCCTCACCGGCGCCAACCATCGGGAGCTCGGCCGGAGCTCGCGGGTCTTCCCGGACCTGACGACCGCCCGAGCAGACGCGATCGCCCTGCACGAGCGGATCGACCACGCCCAAGCGCACATTCTCACCGTGCCGCACACCGGCACCTGGGGCTGGCGGCTGCGGCTCGACGACGTACCGGTCGCGACCTCGAGTCGGGGGTACGCCCGGCACCGCGAGTGCACCTACAACGTGGCCGCCTTCATGGCCGCAGCGGCCGTCGCGGAGCTGTCCGAGGGAGAGTTCCCGCGGGCCTGGAAGTTTCACATCGAGCCGGTAGTTGGGCCAGCGCTATGACGACTGAGGGAGTATCGATGACCACGGTTGCGCCACCGGTGATTGACATCGCGGCGGCCGAGCTGCCGCCGCGCAATCCGACCGGCGCCCATCTGGACGCGCAACGGGTATCGGCGTGGTTCGGCACCAACAAGGTGCTCGACCGGGTCAGCCTGTCCATGCCGCCGGGCGTGGTGACCGCCTTGATCGGCCCCTCCGGCTGTGGCAAGTCGACCTTCCTGCGCATCCTCAACCGGATGCACGAGTCGGTGCCGTCGGCGAAGCTGGCCGGCGAGGTGCGGCTGAACGGCGAGGACATCTACGCGCCCGGTGCGCACATCACGAGGACCCGCAAGCGGATCGGGATGGTCTTCCAGAAGCCGAATCCATTCCCGGCGATGTCGATTGCCGAGAACGTCGTGGCCGGACTGAAGCTGACCGGCACGCGGATCGGGCATGCCGAGCGCGATGCGTTGATCGAGGACTGCCTTCAGCGCGGTGGGCTGTGGGCCGAGGTCAAAGATCGACTCAGCGCGCCGGGCGGCTCGCTGTCTGGCGGGCAGCAGCAGCGGTTGTGCATCGCCCGCTCGCTTGCGGTCAACCCGGACGTGCTGCTCATGGATGAGCCCTGCTCCGCGCTCGACCCCACCTCGACCCGGCGGATCGAGGAGACCATCGCCATCCTCCGCGACCAGGTGACGATCGTCATCGTCACCCACAACATGCAGCAGGCGGCCCGGGTCTCGCAGCAGTGCGCGTTCTTCCTTGCCGAGCTGGGCACGCCCGGCCAGATTGTCGAGGTGGGCTCGACCAAGGACATGTTCGAGCGGCCGATCGACCAGCGCACCTCTGACTACGTCAACGGTCGTTTCGGGTGACCGCAACGCTCGAACAGCCTCCGGCGCCGCCGTTCGAACCGGACGACGTCCCGCGAGAGCTCGGTACCAAGCGCGACGTCCCGGACCTGGCATTTCGCGGGATCGCGAGGACGGTCGGCGCGGTCGTCCTCGTCGTGACCGGGGCGATCGGGATCTTCCTCGGCTATCAAATGATCCCGACGCTGCGCGAGTACGGCGTGCACTTCTTCACCCAGAACCAGTGGGTTCCAGAGCAGAACCTGCTGGGCATCAAAGAGGTGCTGCTCGGCACGGTTGAGGTCGCGCTGATCGCGCTGATGTTCTCGTTTCCCCTTGCGTTGCTCACCGCGCTCTACATCAGCGAGTACGCACCTTCCTGGTTGCGCGGCTGGCTGGTTGCCGCAGTCGACCTCATGGCAGCGATCCCGAGCATCATCTACGGGCTCTGGGGTCTGCTGCTGATCGCGCCGCACGCGTTGTTCGTCGCCCGATTCCTCAACGAGTACCTCGGCTGGATTCCGATCTTCGCCGTCCATGGCGGAAACCCGCGAGCGGCCACCTTCGCCGAGACGCGCTACGGATCCTCTGCCTTCATCGCCGGCATGGTCGTGTCGATGATGGTCATCCCGATGGGCTGCGCGGTCATGCGCGGGGTCTTCGCGCAAGCGCCGATGGGCGAGCGCGAGGCCGCCCTGGCGCTCGGCTCGACCCGATGGGGCGTGATCCGCTCGGTCGTCATCCCGTTCGGCCGCGGCGGCATCATCGGCGGCACGATGCTCGCGCTCGGTCGCGCGCTGGGCGAGACGGTCGCGGTCTACCTGATCGTGTCCCCGGACTTCGACGTGAAGTTCCGCCCGCTCGAGATCGGCACGATCACGACCGCATCGCTGATCGCCAACTTCTTCGGAGACGCCACGAAGGTGCAGCTCTCCGCGCTGCTGGCGGCCGGCTTCGTGCTCTTCGTCATGACGCTGGTGGTTAACACCTTCGCCGCGATCATCGTCAACCGCAGCCGTAGTGGCGCGATGACGGAGATCTGAGATCGCGATGACCACCACCGCCGCCCACACCACCGCCGTACCAACCGGCCAGTCACCCGGCGACGCCGCTGCGCGGGCGCCGGAGCCACCGGATGTCCCGAGGGCCGTCACCGTTCTGACCGTCGACGACCGGCTGTCGCTCTACGGCTCGATGCTCGGTTCGCTCGGTCTGGTCTGGTTGCTCTACACCCAGATCCTGCCGTTCAGCGGCAAGATCGGCTTCTTCATCTGCTGGTACGTCGTCTACCTCGTGATGTTCGCCTCAGTGACCGCGATGGCGCATCCGCTGCCGATCGTGATCGACCGGCTCTGGTCCGCGATCATCACCGGTGGCGCAGCGTTGGTCGGGATCGCGCTGGTTTCCACCGTCCTTTACACGTTCTTCCGTGGCTGGGCGGCCGTCCACCACGTGAGCTTCCTGACCCACTCGCAAGCCGGCGTGAGCCCGACCGCGCCGCTCAACCAGGGCGGCATCTCCCATGCGATCGTCGGGTCGCTGATTGAGCTCGGAATCGCCACCCTCGTCTCGTTGCCGCTGGGCATCGGCACCGCGGTCTTCATGGTCGAGGTCGGCGGGAAGTTCGCCCGGATCGTGCGGACCGTCGTCGAGGCGATGACTGCCCTGCCGGACATCCTTGCCGGACTGTTCATCTATACGACCCTGATTGTTGGGCTGGGCTTTCAACGCAGCGGATTCTGTGCGGCTATGGCATTGAGCGTGATGATGCTGCCGATCATCGCGCGCTCCGCTGACGTGGCGCTTCGAGTGGTTCCGGGGGGCCTACGCGAGGCCGGCTACGCCCTCGGCGCGTCGCAGTGGCAGACCGTATGGCGAGTGGTGCTGCCGACCTCGAAGTCCGGCCTCGGCACCGCAGTGATCCTCGGGATGGCCCGGGCGATTGGTGAGACCGCTCCGGTCTTGATCACCTCCGGTGCGTCGACCTTCTTCAACAAGGACCCGTTCAACAACCCGATGAACTCGCTGCCGCTCTACATCCTGACCGCGGTTCGAAGTGGTGAGCCGCGGTTCATCGCGCGTGGTTTCGGCGCCGGCATCGTGCTGTTGCTGCTGGTCCTTGCACTGTTCGGCGCGGCCCGCTTCCTTTCCCGATCCAAGGCGATCAGCCGATGACCCGGCGCCGAGCCGGCTGCCCCCGCGCCTCCCACCTCCGGCAAGGACATCTCATGCGCCGTCTGCTCGCTGTTTCGACCGCCGCGCTGGCGTTCTTCGTCGCTCCGCTGGCCGGCTCGGCTCCGGCGAATGCCAGCGTGACCCATGCCTTGATCTCGGGCTCCGGCTCGAGCTGGGCGGCGAACGCGGTGAACCAGTGGATTTCCGACGTCACGACGAACGGGCTCCAGGTGGTCTTCACCGCCTCCGGTTCGGCCCAGGGCCGCACCGACTTCCGCAACGCCACCACCGACTTCGCGGTCAGCGACATCGGGTTCCAGGGTGTCGACCAGGCGACCGGTGACTCCGACACCAACTGCACCGACCCGAACAACCCGAAGACCTGTCGGCCCTACGCCTACCTGCCGATCGTGGCCGGCGGCACGTCGTTCCCGTATCAGATCCGAGTTGGCGGGCAGCTCGTCACGAACCTCCGGCTCTCCGGTCAGACGTTGGCCAAGATCTTCACGAACAAGATCACCAACTGGGACGACCCGGAGATTACGTCCGACAACAACGGCCGCAAGCTGCCATCGATCCCGATCATCCCGGTCGTGCACTCCGAGGGGTCCGGCTCGACCGCGCAGTTCACCCGCTATCTCGCGACCGAATATCCCAGCATCTGGAAGCCGTTCTCCGGCGGGCTCGGGCAGACCGAGTACTTCCCGCGCAAGGACCCGCAGGTTGCCCAGAACGGCTCCGACGGCGTGATTAACTTCGTCACCTCCGCTGCGGCGAACGGAGCGATTGGGTACGACGAATACAGCTACGCGCTTGGCAAGGCCTATCCGGTCGTCCAGCTGGAGAACAAGGCCGGCTACTTCACCGCACCCACCCAGTACAACGTCGCGGTCGCGCTGACCAAGGCGCAGATCAACTATGACAAGAACTCGAAGGACTACCTCCTTCAGAACTTGAACAACGTCTACACGATGCCCGACAAGCGGGCGTACGCGATGTCGTCATACTCGTACATGATCATCCCGACCTCGCCGACCGACCCACGAATGACTACGGCCAAACGACAGACGCTGGCCGATTTCCTGTATTGGGACATCTGCGGCGGTCAGGCCGAGATGGGCCCGATCGGGTATTCGCCGTTGCCGATCAACCTGGTCGAGGCCAGCTTCGCACAGACCAACAAGCTGCACACCGCCGACAAGAACGTGCAGCTGAGCCACGAGAACGTCACAACCTGTCACAACCCGACGTTCGTGGCCGGACACCCGACCGAGAACTACCTGGCTCAGATCGCGCCCGAGCCGCCGGTCTGCGACGAGGTCGGTCACGGACCGTGCACCGGGGGGACGGGCACCGGGCCGAGGGGGAACCCGCACAACGGACATGCGCCGAGCAGCAGCCCGTCGGCGAGCACTAGCCCTCAGCCATCGGGGGGCAGTACGGCGCCTACAGTGCCTGGCCAGACGACACCGTCGGCCGGAAGCTCGATCCCCGGCGTCCAACCGAGCACGGGTACGACCAGCGGGGTCGACGACATCATCGGCGAGCCCAACACCTTGCCCGCTTCGAACAACGGCGGCATCGGCGGTCTGCTGGCCATCCTCGCCGCCATCGAGCTGCTGCTTGTGCTTGCGGTTCCGCCGATCATCGCCCGGCGGATCCAACGTCGCAGGTCCGGGCCGTGATCGCACCACGTTTGCAGAGCAAGGGGCCGCGCAGCCACCGGCGACGGGTCGCCGGCATGGGCGCGTTGACGATTCTGCTCGGCCTCCTGGCCGCGGTCCTCGCGCCGACCGCCTCCGGATCCCCAGCAAGCGGACGGCACGACTCGGGGCAGTTCTCGAAGACCGAGCGGATCTCCCGCGTGCATCTTGTCGACGGGAAGAATGAGGTGGTCGACAAGCGGACCTTCTCACTTCATGTCGCTCAGACTCGAGATCTTCGCGATCGACAGGAAATTAGTGTCTCGTGGACGGGCGCCCATCCGACTGGCGGCATAATCGCGGACCCGAACTCGGCAATCGCGGCCCAGCAGGAGTACCCAGTGGTCCTGATGATGTGCCGAGGTCTGGCGTCGCCATCGGCTCCAAAATCCGAGCGGATTAGCCCTCAGACGTGTTGGACGCAGACCCCACAGGAGCGCTTTCAATTCAGCACTAGCAACTTCCCGCCATTCCGGCTTGACCGGTATGCGTCGGTCGCCGACCGCGCGCTGTCGGTCGGCGCGCCGTCGCCGTATCCACGGGCGTGCGCGGTCTCCCCAGGTGCTCAATTCTGGGTTCCGTTTGTCGCTGCCAACGGCAAGGTGTACGACGGCGGCCCTAACCTCGGCTGCGCTGGGATTCCGCCGGAAGCCGCTAACGCGTCGGCTAGCTTGCAGCCCGGCAACACGACGTACGCCGTGAGCAATCTTCAGGGGAAGGGGTCTGACAAGTTCGTCATCACGACGGATGAGAGCAATGCCTCCCTCGGCTGCTCCGACAAGGTGCACTGTGCTCTCGTCGCGATTCCCATCATGGGGATTAGCTGCGATCCTGCGGGTGACAGCCTGCCTCCCATTGACCGACCTACGCCTGCATCGACTGAAGCTGAGGCTCTCGCGCTCTGCTCGAAGACGGGACAGTACCCGCCGGGTGCTATTTCCTCAGGCCTACCCGAAACGGAAGACCTGGCGGTAAGCGGGGAGTTGTGGTGGAGCGCGTCAAACTGGCGTAATCGGATTGTGGTTCCGCTTTCTTTCGCGCCGCCGTCGAACGTCTGCCAGTTGGTGAGCAAGGCAACGCCGACCGACGTCTACGGCTCGTACTTGATGGTGCAGGCGACCCAACAATGGTCGCCGTACTTCTGCCTTAACCCGAAGCTCTTCACGGTTCAGCAGGTGCAGACGAGTGAACCTGAGGCAAAGAATCTCCTGCAGGCAGGATCGATCCAAGCGGCCTTTCAGGGCAACTCGCCGCCGACCCACTTCACGAAGCCCGTCGTCCAAGCACCTACTGCTGTTACGGGTTTTGCGATTGTCTACGCGATTGACACCGCACATGGGCAGCAGTATCTCCATCTTCGGCTCGACGCCCGCTTACTCGCGAAGCTTCTGACCGAGTCGTATCCGTCGAATTCAACGGTTCAACAAGACGACAAGGCGCTCTGGAACCCTAAGACGCACAAGCCGAACCCGTTGGACCTGGCCGCTGATCCGGAGTTCCAGGCGCTGAATCCCGGGCTTGCCGACAAGGTTTCGACGCCGGAAGCAGCATCAACGTTGCTTTCGATCTCGAGCGACTCAGACATAGTGAGCGCTCTTACCTCCTACATCAACGCTGATCCCGAGGCACGGGCCTGGCTTAACGGAAAGCCCGATCCGTGGGGGATGGTGGTCAATCCGAAGTACAAGGGCATCAAGTTGCCGGTAACGACGTTCCCATTGCTCGACACGTACGTTCCCAAGACCCTCTACCAGGCGGACTTGAACCCGTGCCTACATGCGGACCCTGTTCCGTGGCTACCCCTCGTGGCGTCACCCGTGGAGAATCCAGCCACCATCACCCTGGACCTGCAGTTCGATATCGCGAACTCCCAGATCGAGTGTGTCAACGGCGGCCTCCCGGGTCAGAAGCTTGCGTCTGTCGGACGCGAGACTCCGGGGCAGCGGTTCATTCTCGGGTTGACCAGCCTCGCAGACGCCAAGCGGTATGAGTTGGACACCGCCGCTCTTGAGACGCAGGGCGGGTCCACAACCGGCTCACGATTCACTTCGGCAGCGGGGAGGTCGTTCGCCACGCCGACGGACGCAGACTTGCGTCGGGCTGCTGATCTGCTTACGCCGGACAAGGCGGCAGGCTCTTGGCCCGTGCCCTACGCGAAGTTGCGCACGGCTCGGGCTGGCAAGGCGGCGTACCCAGGGACCATGCTCGTCTCGACGGACGTCCCCACCAGCGGCCTGCCAAAGCTCGAGGCCCACCAGCTATCGACCTTTCTGAATTTCGTCGCGTCGCGTGGGCAGGCGCGCGGATTGACTGCTGGCGATCTACCTCCGGGTTATCTGCCCATGACCGTAGCTAACGGGTTGGGCAAGCTCGTCGACTACACCAAGGCGGCCGCGGCCGCGGTCGCCGCGCAGAAGGGCGTCGTGCCGCTCGTGAGCGGTCAGCAGCCACCGATCAGCCCGACGCCGACTGACACCAGCAGCAGCGGACCGACGCCGACCGACAGCTCGTCGATCCCGCCGGTCAAGAGCCCTAGCCCGGGTTCGAGCTCGCCGACGACCGCCACCTCGCCGACCGCGTCACCGACGACGAGCCAGGTGGCGCTGTCGCTCGGTACGACGGCGGCGAAGCGCTCGGCGCTGTCCGCGGTCGCTTTCCCGATCGTGCTGCTGCTCGCACTGATCGCCGGGACGCTCACGCTTGCGCTGTGGCGGCTCGGCCGCCCCGTCGGTCCATCATGAGCAATCCGTTCGCACCGCCGCTCTCGGCGAGCGAGGAGGTTCGGAGCGGGTGGTCGCCCGAACAGCCGCCCGAGAAGACAAGCCGCTGGCGACGTCGGATCCGGCGGCCTCAGCGGCCTACCGGCCCGCAGCTTCCGCTCTCACCCGCCCGGTCGATGATCATGACCACCGCGGGCACGGTCGCGATCCTCGGTGTCTGGCTGGTGCTCTACGCGCTGTTCTTCTCAGGCCTGGCCGAAAGCCACGACCAGCACGTGATGTACAGCCAGTTCCGGGAGAAGCTCGCCCTGGCCACGGTGCCGATCGGCGGCGTGATCAAGCCGGGGACGCCGATCGCGCTGATCAGCGCGCCGTCGATCAAGTTGCACTCCATCGTGGTCGAAGGCACGACCTCGAAGAACCTGGAGAACGGGCCCGGCCACTACCCGAGCAGCCCGTTGCCGGGCCAGGCCGGGATCTCGCAGATCTTCGGCAAGAGCGCGACGTTCGGCTCGCCGTTCGGTTCGCTCACCTCGTTGCGAGCGGGCGCACCGATCACCGTGACGACCGGTCAAGGCATCTTCACCTACCGGGTCGACGACGTCCGGCGGGCCGGCGACCCGATTCCGGGAGTGCTCGCGTCCAACCCGTCGAGCCTGATCCTGGAGACCGCGACCGGCAGCGGCTGGCGAAGCGGCTGGGCCCCGAGCCAGGTGATCTACGTCGACGCCTCGCTGTCCGGCGGCAAGATCCAGCCGACCCCGGCCGGCCGCCCGGCAGTGTCGCCGGCGGTGGACAACGAACTTGCCAGCGACACCGGCGATCTCGTGCCGTTGGTGCTGTGGTTGCAGGTCCTCATCCTGCTGTCCGTCGGGCTCGTCTACGCACACACCCGGTGGTCGTTGTGGCAGATGTGGCTGGTGGGTCTGCCGGCAGTGATTGCAGTGCTCTGGGGCACAACGAGCTGCGCGTTGTACCTGTTGCCCAACCTCGCCTGAGCGGCTCGCGCACCGCCCGCTGATGAGCCGGGTGCCTAGTGTCCGACTTCGATCGGCTCCTTGCATTTCCTTCATTGGCCGTTCACCTGAAAACACCTGGTGCAGCACCCACGCCTGCGAGTGTCCTGGCGCACGGTTTCCTCACTACGTCCCTCAAAGGGGGAGAAGCATGCAGCACGCCAAGCTGAAACTGGGCATCGCTACCGCTGGAGCGCTCGCGGTATCGATGACCCTGGTCGCGCAGCCCGCGTTTGCGGACTACGCGCCGGTGGCTCGAGACGTCGTCGGCGTCGGGTCAGACACTGTCCAATTCGCGAGCGACTTTATTGCTGATGGCGACTTCCTCGGCGATGGTGGCTACAACACACTCGGCAACAAGTACAAGATCATCAACTTCGACGCCACCCCCGATGCAAACGCCCGCCTCGCGTATGGTCCCGATGGCGTCGGTACGGGTACGTGTGCGCCTGGCGATGGTGGCACAGCAGGCACGGGCAACTCGACCACTCCACACAGCGACCAGCCCTGCACGCTCAACCCGACGATCGTGCTCCAAGCCGGTCTCAGCCCGGTGCAGCGCCCCAATGGCTCCGGCGGCGGTGCAAAGGCGATCGCGACCGACACCCACCACTACATCGACTACGCCCGGGCCTCCTCAGCACAGGGCTCGACCTTGGGCTCCACGTTCGACAGCATTACGATCGGTACCGACCCGCTCGCGATGTTGTCGGCGACCACGACGAATGCGGTGCCGCTCTCGGCTGCCCAACTGAAGTTGATCTACGCGTGCACCGATACGACATGGACGTCTGTTGGTGGTACCTCGGGCGCAACGATCATCCCGATCGTTCCGCAGGTCGGCTCAGGCACGCGATCCTCATTCCTCACCGCGATTGGGAACCCCACCCTCGGTGGTTGCGTCAAGACCGCCGAAGAGAACGACCCGACCGCGATCGCTGCTCAGAGCAGCCCCGCGAACGCGATCGAGCCGATGTCCGGTGGTCGTCTGAACATGTTCCTTGGCAAGCTGGGTGACGGCACGTCGAACGGCGTCGGCGGGTACTTCAAGGACCCGAGTTGCTCGCTCAACAGCATCGCCGCTGGCACGACGGGCTGCACCGCAGGAACGGACACCATCAACCCGGACGTGAAGCTTTGGACGTCGGGCTCGCCCAGCGACACCAACGCTCTGTTCGATATCAGCCGCCCTCTGTACATCTACTTCCGGGATGCTGACATCAACAGTACCCAGGCCTTCCAGCCGGGTGGCACGCTCAACTGGGTCCGGACGCTGCTCTACAACCCGTGCCCGGACAACCCGCCTGTTGCTGGTGACGGCTGCACGACCGTTGGTAGTCAGACCTTTGGCCCTGGCGGCGCACCGTACTACGACTCGACGGCGGGTCAGGCGCTGATCTCAGCTGCTGGTATCTCCCCGACGTACGCAGTCACCATTAGTGGTCCGTGACGGTTCCCTCGTCATACAAGACCAGCCCTAGCTCAGCCACATACGTCCACTGACTGAAAGGCAACTCTTGCTATGAAGCTGACCCTCCGCCCGGTGATCGCCAGCGCTGCCGCGCTGGTGATCACCGGCGGGGTTGTCGCAGCAACGGTCGGCACGGCCGC
>Ga0265325_10001117_pt1 | contig 19238 bp, 17 predicted proteins | sample 41420metaG_FD_202090 | JGI IMG/M metagenome (GOLD analysis project Ga0265325, IMG submission 202090) | Rhizosphere microbial communities from Carex aquatilis grown in University of Washington, Seatle, WA, United States - 4-14-20 metaG | ecosystem: Host-associated > Plants > Roots > Rhizosphere...
GGCGGAGGCGGAACCGGGGGCACACCCGCTACGAACTTAGGCGGATTCGGTGGGACCTTCCGGGGTGGAATGGGCGGCGGCGGAACCGGCGGCATATTAACCGCTACTTGAAACTTTGCCAACGGATTGGCAGTCGTCGAAGCGGTCGTCGCAAAGCCCGTCGTCACAAAGAAGATAAGAAGGGTGATGATTCCGATGAACAGTTTGCGAGTCACTTTGAGTCTCCTTAAACCTAGGAAATCTAGCTTTTGGCGCCGGCCCAGGCGTCCCAGGCCGCTGGGCATCGCCGGCGAACGCGCATTGCTTGCCGCGTCATGCCCTGTGTAGTCCGCCCCCTGCGACCATTCAATGCTCTGGGTGTGACTTGTTTGTCGTCTCTTTATGACTGGCTATGCTGCTCCGGAAATGGAACTTAGTTCCAGAAGTGACCTGAATCGCGCCAAGTCTTCCCGAAGTGACCCATGCAGACACCCGACTGGGCACCCAAAGTGGAGCCGTGGGGCGTCGCCCCCAGCCCGGCGAAGGTCCTCGTCAGTTGATCAAACTTGGAGAAATTGCGAAGTTAGGCGCGCTGCATCTTGGGCTGCCCATTCTGGCACTGCGATGGTTACTTTAGTTTTGCCGGGAGGACGTTTCCTGCTAGCTTCAGCCGCTGAGGTCAACGACCGGTATAGCTACGCTGACTCTTGGAGAACGCTAATCAATCCGCTCAGGATGGGTGCGGCGGGTCATGGATGAGACTCCCGTTCCCAGGAGATCTGCGGAGGAGATAAGTACCGAATCTCGGTCGCGACCTGAAGCAGCATTTCGATGGCGGTCCGAGGCGGCGAATCGCCGCGTTGGTCGGCCACTCCTTGTTCTTCGCTTTGCGCCGCGTCATAGTGGGCCTTCAGACCGGGGTCGCGCGCGAGCATCATGTCCACCGCAGACTCAAGTTTTGCCGTCAGCGCCAGGTGGTCCCGCATTATGCTGTATACAAAGAGGAACTGTCTGCGTAACTCAGGGTCAGTCATAAACGGTTTCCTTCCTTGCGCGGGTTTTGGCCCACAAGAGCTTTCAGGACACGCTCATTGTCGCACGGGTCCGCGATGACCGCCTGCCCACGCCCGTGGGAGACGCCGGGCGGGCCCCTCAGAACGTAACTATCCGTAGGGAGCTGCGCCTTACTGTCTGGATTCTGGCAGTGGGTTATTCTATGGGGCGCCGGCGGGGAGTTGGCAAGAGAGAAGGGCTGCCCCGACCCCCGAAGGACGGACAGCCCCGTTGCCTGAAATTGCGACTGGGTAAGTGGCGCGCAATGGCAGACTCACCTATGTACGCCCAAAGGGTGCCATAGTCAATAGCATAAAGGTGCCAGAGGAGCGAAGCAACAGGCAGGCGAGGGTAGATCGCGATACCAGGTAGCTGCCGTGATCTCTGTTCAGTTTACCTGGCGATCTCGGTGCTGGCTGCGTGTTCCCGGCTGACGAGGTAACCAATCCCGAAGAATGCTGCGCTGAACAGCAGGTCGGAGGTAACCGACCTGGGGAAGAAGGGCAGACCGGCGACGTAGCACGCCATTAGGCCATTGACGGTCTGGGGATACATGTCGCGCCAGACCATCCACACGCAGAAATTGCTGACTAGGAAGAACGAGACCGAAGCGATCAGCGAGGCCGCGCCGACGCGGACCGCCGAGAAGCCTTTGATCAGAACGCCGCCCAGAAGCAGCATAGCCGCGTACCACGCCCAGGTGACGAGATGGTCGGCGGTGAGCGGATAGCCATAGGTCACGCGCGTCAGGTACACGTCGGAGGCGGCCAGCAGGACCACGGGAATCCACATCTGCCTGCGCGGCATGCGGGCGCCGAAGTACAACAGCGCGGCGGCAACCGGGGTGAAGCTGAAAGGCAGCGCGAGAAAGCGCAGATGTACGGCCACGGCAATCAGTACGAACAGGTACGCCAGCATGGTCACCTCACAAGAGTGCTTCTTGATTCTGTACTTGGCGCTGGCGAACGTCAAGAGGGGTGCGGCTTCCGTGACCAATCTTTTACAAGTCCAGCCAGCACTTATTATTTTCCAGACGGGCTTTCCAGGCTCTCCATAGTCGGCGATTTGCTGGAGTTCATGCCCTCGTCCAGCACCCGCAGTTCAGGACCAAGCACGACATAGCCGCCCAACGGCGTCCGCCCGCGCCAGTCAGGATAGGTGTAGCGCAGGTCCTGGAATTCGGCGAAGTATCCGCCGCTGAATGGCTGCACCCGAACGTAGGGAAACACCGCCCAGTCGAGATACACCTGGCCGAGGTACGACGACTTGGCCGCGCGGCTGGCATTGGTCTCCTCCGGCTTATAGAACATGCGGCCCTGCGATTCAGATTTCACTTCCGGCGCCAGCGAATCCACAGGAACGGTTTCGAAGAAGTCGGTGGTTTCCACCACTCCATGCCAGCGGAAAGGGTTGATCATGTAAGGATAAGCCGCCACCCGTTGCGGTGCCGCGCCGTGATAGAGGAAGGAGTCCATCGCATCGAGCGCGCGCCGATGCTCGACGTCACGGACGCCCAGGATCAGCACATAACACCCAAGAGCGACGATGGCCCCAGTGCGGCCGCGCGGCCCCTGGCTGCGCGCCCCGATCTCCTGGTTGATGAGGCCGAATAGCGCGGGCAAGGCGAGCCCGGCAATCAGCGCCAGCCAGATCACGGGATCGACGATGAAGACCAGGTCCCAGGTGTACCAGCGGTAGTTGAAGGGCTCGAACAGGCGGATGCCGTACGCGGTGCTGTAGTCGAGCAGCAGATGGCTGAGCGCCGCCAGCACCGCCACGAAATAGAGATAGCCCCATCGCACAGGTAACTTTGGCGGTGGCCGCCGTCGCAACAGCATTCGATGCACGAAGTAGACCAGCGCTAGCGCTCCAGCGGCAACGAACGGCACGCCGACGAAGCTGTGCGTGATCCCGCGATGATGCTGCAAGCCTTCGATCGGGCCCTTGAAGCCCCAGACTACGTCGATGTCGGCAGCTTCGGCGGCAATCACCATGGTGAAGGTCGCGAGCGCGCTCTTGCGATTGAAGCCCGCGCGTCCCAGGCAGCCGCCAGTCAGAAAATGAGTGAGAGGATCCACGTGGTCGCTCGCTTTGGTTTCGGTGGGAGCAAGAGAACTATTGTACGCAGGCGTCAGCGGGTGAGTGGAGATGAATTGGCGGCAGCAACTGGAAATGTAGCAGTTGGGTGCAGCAGCGCTTCATTCAGCGCTGCGTTTCGAGAGAGCGATTCCGGAGTTGCCGTATCCGGGGCTGGGTGGAGCAGGCCTTTCACAGGCTGCGGAAAAACTCGGTTTGCTCGCGTTTTGTGTCAGGGCACGACTTCAGTCGTGCCGATAAGTGGTTTATTCTTATCATCCTGAGCCGGCTTTTAGCCGGCGGTAGAGCTTCATTGCCGATTTTTTCCGCAGCCTGTTTCAGGCGTGCATACCAAGGCTGCAAAAAGGGCGAGGTTTTAGCCACTGAGGTAATTTCGATTCACTGCGACGCCACCTCAGCGGCTGAAGCCGGCTTCAAACCGCAGGTTTCGTGCAGGCCTGAAGGCCTGCTCCACCCTTCAGCCGGGAAGCTCGACAACTCTAGCCGCTGCTCACATCGTCATGCCCGGTTTTACCGGCGAGGAGGTCGAGGGCGTGCGGCAGAATCTCCAGCACCGCCAGCAGCGACTCTGCCGCGCCCGCTGGGCTGCCGGGCAGATTGAGGATGAGCGAGCGTCCACGCACGCCGCACAGGCCCCGGCTGATGATGGCAAATGGCGTCTGTTCCAGTCCCGCGGCGCGCATCTTTTCCGGAATACCGTCGATCAGTTTGGAGCAGACGGCGCGGGTGGCTTCCGGGGTTACATCGCGTGGCGCGATGCCCGTCCCCCCGGTGGTGACGATCAACTGCGCGCGTTCGCTCAGGCGAACGAGCGCGGACTCAATCGCCGGCTGATCGTCGGGAACAATCTCTTGGTGCGCGACTTCGAATCCGTTTTGCCGGAGCAGTTCGGCCGTGGCCGGTCCGGAGCGGTCGGGCCGTTCGCCCCGCGCCGAGGAATCGCTAACAGTCAGAACAGCGGCGGTTCTCATATTCAGCCGTGCTACCGCAAAAACCATATCACGCAGGGACCGGCAGTTCGCGGCGATGATCGGCTATTTGGACTTCTTCCGCCGGTAGTCGCCACTCTTGCCGCCCGACTTGCGCACCAGGACGACCTCGCGGATCTCGATGCCCTTGTCCAGCGCCTTGCACATGTCATACACCGTGAGCGCAGCAACCGTGGCCGCGACCAGGGCTTCCATCTCGACTCCCGTCACCGCCGTAGTGCGGGCCAGCGAGCGAATGGCGATCCCGCCCTTTTGCACCTCGGCTTCGACTTCAACCTTGGTGAGCGGAATGGGATGACACATTGGAATCAGCTCCGAAGTGCGCTTGGCTGCCATCACGCCGGCGACGCGCGCGACTTCCAGCGGATCGCCTTTGGGGTTCTGAGGCAGAGCGCGCAGGACCTTGCGGCCCATGGCGACAAAAGCGCGCGCCTCGGCTTCGCGAACGGTCGGCTGCTTGGCTGAGACGTCCACCATCGTCGCCCGGCCGGCGGCGTCGTAGTGCGAGAGCTGCTTCGGCTTGTCTTTGCGTTTCGGCATCGCGAAATCTCAGAAGAGCAGGACCGTCATGGCCTCGCCAGCGGCGAAACGCTCGCGATCCGGGGGTACCACAAGGTAGCAGTTCGACTGCGAAACCGCCATCAGGTCCCCCGACCCCTGCCAGCGGACCAGTTCGACCTCCGGCTGCTCCAATGTACCGCCGAGTCTGGCCGGCAAGAAGCGCGTGAGTCCGGTCTTGGTTGCGAGCTGCGATTTCAGTTTGGCCTGCGCAAAGGGCAGCGGCTGCGGCTTCGCCCCGGAGAGCGCATCGAGCACCGGACGAACAAACAGCTGGAAAGTGACCATGGTCGAGACCGGGTTGCCCGGAAGCCCGAAGAATGGCGTGGTCTTTTCTTTCAGCGCCACCTCTCCAAACACCACCGGCTTGCCCGGCTGGATCCGGGCGCCGGTGAAGAAGAACCGCGCTTCCAGCGAAGCGAGTACCAGCTCGACCAGGTCGTGCTTGCCCAGGGAGACGCCGCCGGTGATGAGCAGGAGGTCCGCCGCCAGTCCTTTGCGGATCAGGATCGCGAGTTCATCGGCGCGGTCCAATGCGATAGGCAGAATCGTGGGATCGCCGCCCGCGGAATAAACCTGAGCCGCCAGCGAGTAGCTGTTCGAGTTGCGAATCTCGTTGGGACCGGGCGGCAGATTGATGTCCACCAGTTCGTCGCCGGTGGCCAGGATGGCAACTCGCGGACGCCGGTAGACCGCGATCTCGGGGCGTCCAACCGCAGCGGCCACGGCGACGGTCGCGTGTGTGATGCGCGAGCCGCGCGCCACTATAGTCGAACCTTCACGGGCCTCGGAACCGGCAGGCACCACGTTTTCGCCCGCCTGTAGCGGACGCTGCACAGTCACGCTGTCGCCTTTGCGCGCAGTGTATTCCACCATCACCACGGCATCGGCGCCGGACGGAACCGGAGCGCCCGTCATGATCTCCGCCGTCTCACCGGAGTTCAAAGTGATGGCGCTGTCTTCGAGTGTTGCCCCCGCCTTGATCTCGCCGATGCAACGCAGGCCCGCGGGCACCGTTCCAACATCGGCAGCCCGGACCGCATAGCCATCGCGCGTGGAACGCGGAAAGGGTGGAAAATCGCGATCGGCGCGCAGTTCCTCGGCCAGTACCAGACCGACGGCGTCGGTCAGCGACAGCAGCTCGGGTTCGGACGCCGCCAGCGTCGAAGCGTACTGCTCGACGGCTTGCCGCGCTTCGCCGAACGATAGCACCTTGGATTCGGCTGAGGAGGTCATGGCGTGGCTGCTGAACGGATTCTACTGGAGCGGCGGGCATCCTTGAAAACTGGGTATCGTGCAGGGCCCTGTCCAGAGCAAAAGGGCGGCCGCAGCCGCCCTTGCGAAAAAACCGTCCCGGCGTTACGGCTTCTTTTTCGTGCTGGCTGGCTTGCTCTTGCCATAGGTGGTCTCGACGCTGGCGCCGATGGTAGCCAGCATCTGTTTGGCAGGATCGGCATACTGTCCCGTGGGTTGCAGCTCGAGGTATTTGTTGAAGGCCTCGGCAGTTCCTTCCGGCGCGACCACCTTGTCGCCCTTGGTCGTGGCTTTGGCCAGCAGGTTGACGCCCTTCCAGTAGTAGGCATCGGCACGCTTAGGATCGATTTGGATTGCCTTATCGAACGCGGAAATGGCTTCGTCCACCTTGCCGGTGTTGGTAAAGACAGCGCCTTCGTTGAAGTAGTAGGCGCCGGCGTTGGTCGGGTCGGCCGCGGCCGCCGCAGCATACGTCTGCACTGCTTTGTCCGTCTGACCGGACTTGGCGTAGGCGTCAGCCATGTTATTAAGGTAGACTCCGGTATTCGGCTTGAGTGTCAGCGCCTTTTGATAGGACTCGGCCGCGTCAGCATATTTTTTGGCCCCACGCTGCGCATCGCCAAGATTTGCCCACACCAGGTCCTGGTTGGGGTCGACTTGGGTCGCTTGCTGCAGGATGCTGACGGCCTGGTCGTAATTGCCGGCCGCTTCCAGCTGCTTGGCCTCGGCCAGGGTGGCGTTCAGGCCCTTGACCTTATCGTGTTCCTTTTGGGCGTCCGCGATTTGCTTCAGCTGCTCTGCCGTGAGTCCGGCGCCCTTTTCCTTGGCAAGGTCGAAGGTAATAACGCGCTCCTGGTCGGATTGGACGGGCACCTTCTCGAACTTGATCAATACCTTGTTGTCCTTCATCAGGGTAGCGGTGTAGCTGCCCTGGGCGACACCCAGCGAGAAGAACTCGCCCTTGGCGTTGGTCTTGAGATCGATTTTCCGCCCGTTCTCGGAGTTGACGAGTTCGACGACGGCGCCGTCGATCGGCTTCCCGTCTGCGTCCTTGGCGGTACCCTTTACGGAGCCCACCTGCGCCCAGAGCGGCGCGGCGCACATCCCCAGCAGGAGTGCGAGCAGGCCGATAAGAATACTTTGCTTCTTCATTTTTCCTCCTGCGCCTGGGCCGAATCATGAATGCACTGCTAAAGCGACGGCTTCCGGCGCGATAATGGCAAATAAAATTTATGGACCGTCTTGGACCGCAGCCGGCGACAGATAAGGAATCGGGTCCCGCGCGCCCGCTGCCTGAAACGCCCGCAGCCGTAACGCGCAACTGTCGCAGACGCCACACGCCTGGTCCTCCCGGCAGTAGCATGACCACGTTAAATCGAAGGGCGCGCCCAATTCAAGGCCAAGCGTCACAATCTCCATTTTTCGCAGCCCGATCAGCGGCGTCTCAATCCGGATTTTGCCTTCCTTCGTCCCCAAACGCACCGCCTCGTTGAACGCCCGGTAGAACTCGGGCCGGCAGTCCGGATAGCCGGAACTGTCCTGCTCTACGGCGCCGATATAGATGCGGGTCGCCCCCACCACCTCCGACCAACTTACCGCCGCCGACAGAAAATGCGCGTTGCGGAACGGAACATAGGTCACCGGGATTTGCGCCCCGATCTCCGGCCCAGCGTCAGGCACGGAGATGCCGTCGTCGGTCAGGGCTGAGCCGCCGATGGCGCGGAAGAAAGGCGTGCGGACGATCAGACGATTGCGAATGCCCAGCCGCTCACAGATCGCCAGGAAGGCCGTCTGCTCGCGGGCTTCGGTGCGTTGCCCATAGCTGATGTGCAAGGCTGCGGTCGCCTGCGGGCCAAAGTCGCGGACAGCCAGGGCGGCGCAGACCGAGGAGTCCATGCCACCACTCAACGTCACCACGACTTGCGCCTGACTGCTCATATCTTCGCTTTATACGCCCTTCAACGACGGCTCCCAGATGAACTTGTGGATTTGCAATCCCAGCCTCGCCTTCAGCCCGTCGGCCAGCATCCATTCGGCAAGGTCCTGCGGATCGACCAGGCAATGCGATACGTCCCGGCTACCGGTTGCGTTCTTGCGAAACGCCGGCGAGAGAATCACCGAAGCGACGCGGGATGTCAGACCATGTTGCTGGATGAAAGCGCGTGCGAATTCGTAGTCGCGACGACTGGCGATGACGAATTTCGCTTCGTCGCGCGGGCTAAGCGCCTGTAGGTTTTCCATCCGGAAAGTATCGCCCTCGCCCGAGTCGGGACACTTCACGTCCACAATCTTGACTACCTGCGACGGAACGCTCTCCAGCGGCCGCTCGCCGCTGGTCTCCAGCAGAACGGTGTAGCCGGAAATGAGCAGGCGATCCATCAGCGCAATGACTTCGCGCTCCTGCAAAAGCGGCTCCCCGCCGGTGATTTCGACCAGTCCGCCGTCAGGCGAGAGCCGGTGCACCACGTGCTCGATATCCTCCAGCGTCATGCGCTGGCCGCCCTTGAAGGTGTATTCGCTGTCGCACCAGGTGCAGCGCAGGTTGCATCCCGCCAGCCGCACAAAGACACACGGCAGCCCAGCGTAGGACGACTCACCTTGCAGCGATTTGTAAATCTCGATGATCTGCATGGGAGAAACTTCTTGCGGTACTCACACCACCGGCGCAGAGCACCCTAGGCCTGACGAAGGCCGGATTGAAGGGGCACGGCTTCAGCCGCGCCGACACGCTCCATCCAAGAACAAGGGCTTTAGCCCCGGGATCACTCGCTATAGCGCGCTGTGGTCGTATCCGTCTCCCAGATGGTGACGTCCTTCACCCGCACCCGCCCATTGGTGCTGTCCTTCAGCCGCGAGTTGGTCTCGTCATAAAAATACTTGGCCAGGTTCTCCGCCGACGGGTTGACGGTGGTGAACGGCTCCAATTCGTTCATCATCTGGTGGTCGAGATAGCCCATGACCGGCCGCAGAACGTCCTTCAGCTCCTTGAAATCCAGCAGCAGGCCGGCCTTGTCCAGTTCTTCGCCGCTGAGGGTCACGCGGACCCGGTAATTGTGCCCATGCGGCTTCTCGCACTTGCCGCGATAGTTGCGCAGGTAATGGCCCGCGGAAAATGTGTCTTCAACGGTGACTTCGTACATGTTCTCCGGCTGCAACGGCGCAAATAGGCGGGTTACAGCGAAGCTACTATTTTAGCGTGTTTGGAAGTAACATAGGCGCAGAGAAAGAGATATGACACTCGCCGGCGAAGTCATTGTGAAGGACCCTGACATCCTCGGGGGCACTCCTGTCTTTCGCGGAACGCGTGTTCCTTTCCAAGCGCTGCTCGACTACTTGGAAGGCGGACAAACTCTGGCAGAGTTTCTGGACGACTTTCCTACGGTCACCCGCGAAGCTGCCATTTCCGCACTCGAGCTGGCCAAGTCCCTCCTCGTTGGCCAACTTGGATGAAAGTTTTGCTCGACGAGTGCATCCCGAGAAAATTGAAAGCTGCATTTGTGGGACATCAGTGCTCAACCGTGCCTGAGGCCGGGCTGGCGGGCAAGAAAAACGGCGACCTCTTGTCCCTCGCCGAGATTCAGGGCTTCGAGATCTTTTTGACGATGGACAAAGGCATTCAATACGAACAGAACCTGACGGACCGCCGCATTGCAATCATCATTGTTCGCGCGAAGTCAAACCGCCTGGGCGACCTCATACCTCATGCAGATGCCTGTCTTGCACACATGCGCTCTATTCGATCGGGACAAATTGTTCTGGTTGGCGTCTAGACGGCAAAGAACCTCTCCACCGCCTTGATGTCCGTCGTCCGCCCGTATTTCGGCAGGCTGTCCAGAAACACCCGCCCGTACTGCTTCTTCAGGATGCGTTTGTCGAGCAGGCACAGCAGCCCCCGATCGTGCAACGAGCGGATTAGCCTCCCGAAGCCCTGTTTCAGCGAGATCACCGCGCTAGGCACCTGGTATTCGTAGAAGGCATTGCCGCCGTCTTCGTCGATGGCCCGTACGCGCGCCGCCACCACCGGATCGTTGGGCACGGCAAACGGCAGCTTGTCGATGATGACGCAGCTTAACTGCTCGCCCTGCACATCCACGCCCTGCCAGAAGGACGAGGTTGCGAACAGCACGGCGCCGGGCGTCAGCCGGAACTCTTCCAATAGCGCGTTCTTGGGCGCGCTGCCCTGCAGCAGCATGGGAAATTCCAGCTCCCCCAGCAGGCGCTCGTAGAGTTGGTTCATCAGTGCGTAGCTGGTGAAAAGACAGAAAGCCCGGCCGCGCGTGATCTCCAGCAGTTGCCGGACGCGCTGCGAGGCGCGCTCCACGAATTGCGGCTCGCGCGGATCGGGCAGATCGGGCGGCACGTACAGCAGCGCCTGGCTCTCGTAGTCGAAGTGCGAGGGCACCACCAGCTCGCGTGCGTGCTGGATCCCGACCCGGTTGCGGACATACTCGAATCCTCCGGACACTGCCAGCGTTGCCGAAGTCAATACCGCCGACTCCAGATGCTCAAACAATGTCGAACGCAGAATGTTTGCCACCGCAATCGGCGTGGCCTGGAGGAAGACGTTGTGCTGCATGGCGCGTCCGGCGCGGCGATCGCCCCGACGGTCAATCCAGAAGACGGTGTTGCGGTCCTGCGCCTCCAGGATGAATCCCAGATTTACCCGCAACTCCTCCACCCGGCGGGCCAGCGCGTGAACCTCGTCGGGCTTGTTGGGGATGGCCTGCAACCCGGAGTAAAGACGCAGCAATGCGTTCTGTAGCCCGAGATACTCGTCGCCATTCTCTTCCAGGAACTCAGCGCGATTGTCGAAGGCGAAGCGTCCATCGCCCGGCGGGATCAGCGAGAAGAAAAATTGCGAGCGCTCGTGTACATGCCCGATCGCCGACATCACATCGGTGAGCGGCACATCCACCCGTCGCAGGGTGTGCTCCACATCGCGCAACAGGTCTTCCACACGCAGGTTCGAGACCGTCACCCCGAAGTAGTCGGCGGCGATGTCTTCCAGTTCGTGCGCCTCGTCGAAAATCACCACGCCTGCATCTGGCAAGACTCCTGCATCGGGCGCACGATCCGCCGCCGCTTTGATGGCCAGGTCGGCGCAGAACAGGTGATGGTTCACGATAATGATGTCGCTCTCGGCAGCCCGCCGCCGCATCTCGGTGATGAAGCAGCGGTCGAACTGCTGGCACTTGGCGCCAATGCAGCGGTCAGTCCGCGCATCAAGCTTCGGCCACAAATGGCTGTTCTCGGAGAGCTCGGCCAGTTCTGCGCGGTCGCCGGTTTCGGTGTTCTTTTCCCAGTCACTGATGATGCGGAAGTGATTGATCTCTTCCAGCCCATTCAGCACCGGCTGGTCAGCGAGGTCGTACAGCTTCTTGCGGCAAAGATAATTGCCACGCCCCTTCATGTAGCAGACGCGCAACTCGCCCAGGTGCTCCTGTAGGAAGGGCACGTCTTTGAAGAAGAGCTGCTCCTGCAAGGTCTTGGTGCCGGTCGAGATGATGACCCGCTTGCCGGAGCGAATCACGGGCAGCAGATAGGCGAGCGTCTTGCCGGTTCCGGTTCCGGCTTCGACGATCAGATGACGGCGCTCCTGGAGGGCCTGCTCGACGGCTTCGGCCATCTGCAATTGCCCTCGACGGAACTCATACGCGGGATGCGTGCGGGCCAGCACTCCGCCTGGTCCGAAAAACTGGAACAGGGACGGCAGGCGCGCGGCCATGGCGGCGGATTGTGACGTGGAAGACACAGCGTGAGGAACGTGTCCCTATAATAGCTGTTTGGGCCCGCGTCGATGAAAGAGTCTGAGTGAGCCGTCGCATCCAATTCGAAGCCAGCCGCGCCGCCCGTCAGGGAGAGCCCCCGGCGGCAGGCACGCTGGCCATTGTGGGCCGCCCCAATGTCGGCAAGTCCACGCTGTTTAACCGGCTGGTCGGCTCGCGGCGCGCTATCGTCGGCGACGAGCCGGGCATCACCCGCGACCGCATCTACGGTGATGTCGAGTGGGCTGGCCGCACCCTGCGTGTGGTGGACACCGGCGGCATCGTTCCCGACGACCTGCAATTGATCCCGGCTGAGATCTTCCGCCAGGCACGGGTCGCGCTGGATGAGGCGGACGCGATCGTCATGGTGGTGGACGGTCGGACGGAGTTGGCTTCGCCCGACATCGATCTCGCGCGGCTGCTGCTGCGCACCGGCAAACCTCTGCTTCTGGCCGTCAATAAGGCGGACACGCCGCAGCTCGAACCGTATGCGCAAGAGTTCCGCCGGCTGGGCATCAAGGAACTATTCCCCATTTCGGCAGAAAACGGCAACGGAATCGCCGAATTGCTGGACCACGCGTTCAGCGTGATGCCGGCGCGCGAGACGGCAGAGCCAAGCTCCGAAGAACAGCAGGTCCCTCGACTTCGTTCGGTCGCCGAGGGCGACCTCACTCCGCTCGGGATGACCGATGAGGTTGAAATCCCGAAAGAGACCAAGGTCGCCATCATCGGACGGCCGAACGTCGGCAAGTCAACGCTGCTGAATGTGCTGACAGGGACTTCGCGCGCTATCGTCTCACCCGTTGCCGGCACTACCCGTGATGCCGTGGACGAAGTGGTCGACCGCGATGGCCAGAGTTATCGCTTCATCGACACTGCCGGTATTCGCCGCAAGGGCAAAACTGAGCTGATGGCGGAAAAGCTGTCCGTGGTGATGGCGCGCAAGCATCTGGAGGCCGCCGACGTCGCGCTGATCTTGGTTGACGCAACCGAAGGCGTCACGGCGGGCGATGCGACCATTGCGGGCTATGCCCACGAGAGCGGGCGCTCGGTAATCGTCGTCATCAACAAGTGGGACCTTGTCACGACCAACCGCAGCGACGGCAAGCCTCCGGCAGATCGCAGCATCTATGAGGAGCAGGTTCGGCGGCACCTGAAGTTTTTGTCTTACGCGCCGGTGCTGTTCGTCTCGGCCACCCTGGGCAAGAACATCGACAAGCTCTTCTCTACGCTGGACCTGGTGGCGCGCGAGCGGCGCAAGCGCATCGGCACCGGGGAGATGAACCGCTTCCTCAGCCGCGTGGATTTCGATCGCGCCTCGGTGCCGGTGGCCAAGCGGGTCAAGATTCTCTACATGACCCAGGCGTCGGTATCGCCGCCGACATTCATTCTGTTCACCGACCGCGCGGTGAAGCTGCATTTTTCCTATCAGCGATTTCTGGAAAACCAGATTCGCGACGCGTTTGGATTTGTAGGCACGCCAATCTGGATCAAGAACCGCGCGCGTAACGAGCCACGGGACAAGAAATAGAGAACTTACCCGTAAGCCTCACGGCGACGACGCACGGCATGGATGTGCAGTGTGCCATCGGCTTCATCCGTGAACCGGACACGGTAATCGCCCACCCGTATAGCCGGTTCCCTTCGACAAGCTCAGGGCAGGCTTTCGACTCCGGTTCGCAAAAGCGGCGAACCGTCACTCAGAATGACATACGTAAAAAATGCAAGACTCGGCTGACGGCCGATAGCTGCTTGGCTGACCGCCCCTCACCGCCGCAGGCGCAGCCTGTCCTCTATGCCCAGGGTGCAGTCGGGGTTCACGTTCTGGATGTAGACATCGTTCTCGCCGTTGCGATCGTCCTCCCATGCCAGCGCGGCGAGTCCCGACGAAGCGATGCCGGCGCTGAGACGGAACTTGTCAGCCGGTGAGGTCGAGACCCCGAACTGCGGGCACACGAAGCTGCCTGCGCCGTCGAGTTTCACCGCCTGGATAGTGGCGGAGCCGTAGCCCGGCGCATCGACCCAGAAGACCAGCGCGCCGGTGCCGATCTGCACCGTGGTGGCGAAGTCCTGAGTATCGCTGCCGAGGGGCACGATCACCAGTCCGGCGTCGCTCCACTGGCGAGCACCGCCGGCGTTGAACTTCTGCGCCGAAATCCCGTTGGTGAACTGGTTGGAATCCTCGGCCGTCCAAGCCAGGAAAGTCTCCTGGGTGGAGGCGCGGTAGGAGACCGAAGGCTCGACGTTGACCGGCTGACCGGTGGTGGAACCCTCGGAGCCATTGTGCCCAAAGGCCTCGCTGCCGTCGGACAGAATGTGCTGGGCGAAGACCTGCAGGGCCGGGCTACTGCTGTACCAGGCGAACACCGCGCCGCCGTTGCCGTCGGAGAGGAAGTAGGGGAACTCGCCGAACTGGAGTGAGCCGCCGTCGAAGACCTTCACGTGTCCTGCGCCCCACAGCAGCTTGCCGGCGGCCGAAATCTTGTTGGCGTAAAGATAATTGTTGCTGCCAAAACCCTTGTTGCGCACCCAGGAAACGATGACCGAGCCGTGGTCGGAGGCGTGCATGTCGGCCAGAAAGTAATTGTAGCCGGACGCGCCGAGCGTAACGCCGTTGTTGAGCGCGTTGCTGCCCACCCACAGCGGATGGCCGTTAGGGTCGAGCTTCTGGAGCATGACGGAGCTGTCGGAGATCCAGGCGACGACGATGTTGCCGTCGCTGGTGGCGGCGATCTTAGGCTGGCCGTGGAAGTTGGGACCGAAGGTGAGGGCCACGCCGGACGCGCCCCAGAGAGGCTGGCCGGTGGGGCTCATCTTGGCGGCGGTGACCTGCGGGTTGTCGGGATTGGTGCGGTCGTCGAGGAAGGCGAGCAGCGCATTGCCGTTGGCGTCAGCGTCGAGTCCGTAGTCCTCGGTGGAACTGAGGGTGAGCTTGGCCACCTGGACGCCGTCGTGGGGAAACTGCTCGACGCCGCTCGGGCTGAGGAGCTGGTAGTACACGTCGTAGCCATTGGGCGGCGGATCGTTGGGATTGTTGTTGAACCAGCTTACATACCAGCTGTTGTCAGGGAGCGGCAGCACCTTGGGCTGGACCTGGTCGGCGCCGGCAATGTTGGAGAGCGCGAGGTTCTGGAACGGATCGGAAGACCACTGGGCCCAGGCGGCAGTAGCGACGGTGACTATCAGGACGGACAACAGGACGGAGCGAACCGCAGAATGCATGAATTCTCCTCTCAAACCCCGAGGAGAGAATAGTATCGCGGTCCGGGCGGGAAGGAAAAGTCGGGGGCCGGGAGAAGCGCGAGACGTCCCTCAGCGGCTAAAGCCGGATTCTTGAAGATCGGCTAAATTGCACTGCTGAAGCAGTGCTCCACCCAAGACTGCCGAGGACAATCAACTGAGCGTTGAAAGCCGTGCCCCTTCAACGCCGAGAAAGGAAAGTCTCGCACGCATGTTGCGTTTCACCGGTGCGAAGGGCCTGCCAACAATGCCGAAGCCGTCAGTGTCGCGATGAGAAAGCGCAGGACCTAGGCCTGCGCCAGACAAGCAGGTCCCTCGACTGCGCCGCCCAAGCCTGGCGGCTCCGTTCGGGATGACAGCGTCAGCGAGCTGACGGCTGATAGCTGACGGCTGATAGCTGACGGCTGACAGCTTCCCTACTTCAGCAACTGGCGCAGCACGTACTGCAAGATGCCGCCGTGGCGGTAGTAATGCACCTCCTGCGGGGTGTCGATGCGGACGGTGGCGTCAAATTCGGTGAGGGTGCCGGCGGCGTTGGTGGCCAACACCTTGACCGTCCGGCCGGGCGCGAAGTTGTGCAGCACGTCGGTCAGGCCAACGATGTCAAACGACTCTTCGCCGGTGAGGCCGTTGGTTTCGGCGGTCTCCTCCTCGAGGAACTGCAGCGGCAGAATGCCCATGCCGACCAGGTTGGAGCGGTGAATGCGCTCGAAGCTCTCGGCCAGCACGGCGCGCACCCCCAGGAGCAGCGGGCCCTTGGCCGCCCAGTCGCGCGACGAGCCCGAGCCGTACTCCTTGCCCGCGATCACCATCAGGGGAACGCCCTCGGCGCGGTAGAGCTCCGCGGCGTCGAAGATGAACATCTCCTCGCCGCCGGGCAGGTGGCGGGTGTGCGGCCCTTCGCGCTCGGGTACGAGCTTGTTGCGCAGGCGAACGTTGGCGAAGGTGCCGCGCATCATGACTTCATGGTTGCCGCGGCGCGATCCGTAGGAGTTGAAGTCCACCGGCGTCACGCCCTGGGCGATGAGGTATTGTCCCGCCGGGCTGTTGTGCTTGATGGAGCCGGCGGGCGAGATGTGGTCGGTGGTAACGCTGTTTCCAAGATAGCAAAGCACGCGCGCCCCGGCGATGTCCTTCACCGCCGCCGGATGCTTGGTCATGTGGTCGAAGTAGGGCGGGTTCTTGACATAGGTCGAGTCCACGTCCCAGGCGAAGGTTTCGCCCTCGGGTACGTGGAGCCCGCGCCAGCGCTCATCGCCGGTGAAGACGTCCTTGTAGCTGTTCTGGAAGAGGTCGCCGGTGATGTACTGGCGGACGACATCGTCCACTTCCTTCGCGGTCGGCCAGATGTCCCTGAGGAACACCGGCGTGCGCTTGCCGTTGCCGGTGAAGCCGAGCGGCTCGTTGTACATGTCGATGTCGGCACGGCCGGCGAGCGCAAAGGCCACCACCAGCGGGGGCGACATCAGGTAGTTGGCGCGTATCTCGGAGTTAATGCGGCCTTCAAAGTTGCGGTTGCCGCTCAGCACCGAGGCGACCACCAGGTCCTTGTCGGCGATGACGCTGGAGACTTCCTGCGGCAGCGGGCCGGAGTTGCCGATGCAGGTGGTACATCCGTACCCGACGAGATGGAACTTCAGCTTCTCCAGGTAGGGCATGAGGCCGGAGCGGGTGAGGTATTCGGTGACCACCATGGAACCGGGCGCGAGCGAGGTCTTCACCCACGACGGAACGCGCAGCCCCTTCTCGACGGCTTTCTTGGCCACCAATCCGGCAGCGACCAGCACGTACGGGTTCGAAGTGTTGGTGCAGCTGGTGATGGCGGCGATCACCACGCTGCCGTGGGTCAACATGTCGGTCAATACAACGTGCTCTTCGACAGTGTCGGTCTGGGAATCCATTCCGGCGGGAAGTCCGCCTTCACCTTCCCAGCGCGCAGCCTGCTTGGGAGGCACGGTCTGGCCGGGCTTGAGCAAGCCGGGCAGCGCCTGCTCGAACGACTGCGCTGCGGCCGAGAGCGGTACGCGGTCCTGAGGACGCTTCGGCCCGGCAATGCTGGGCTCGACGGCGGCGAGGTCGAAGTCGAGCACATCGGTGTATTCGGCTTCCGGGGTGTCGGCGGTGTGGAACAGTCCCTGCTCCTTGCAGTAAGCCTCGACCAGGCTGATTTGCTCTGCGCTGCGGCCGCTGAGACGCAGGTAGATGAGGGTCTCCTTGTCCACGGGGAAGATGCCGCAGGTGGCGCCGTACTCGGGCGCCATGTTGGCGATGGTGGCGCGATCGGCCAGCGGAAGATTCTGCAGTCCGGGGCCGAAGAACTCGACGAACTTGCCGACCACGCCCTTCTTGCGCAACATCTCGGTCACGGTCAGCACGAGGTCGGTGGCGGTGGAACCTTCGCGCAGCCGGTTGGTGAGGCGCACACCCACGACCTGCGGGATCAGCATGGACACAGGCTGCCCAAGCATGGCAGCCTCGGCTTCGATGCCGCCGACGCCCCAGCCCAGCACGCCGAGCCCGTTGATCATGGTGGTGTGCGAGTCGGTGCCGACCAGCGTATCGGGATAAGCGAGCGGCTTGCCGGTTTCGCCGTGGGCGCCGATGAAGACCACCCGCGCGAGGTATTCAAGGTTGATCTGGTGCACGATGCCGGTGTCGGGCGGCACGATGGCGAAATTCTTGAACGCGGTCTGTCCCCAGCGCAGGAAGGCATAGCGTTCCTTGTTGCGCGAGAACTCGAGCTCGGCATTGAGCTGGAAGGCTTGCGGGGTGCCGAATTCGTCGACCTGCACCGAGTGGTCGATGACCAGCTCGGCGGGTTGCAGCGGATTGATCAGCTTGGGATCGCCACCCAGCGCCTTCATGGCGTCGCGCATAGCAGCGAGATCGACCACCGCGGGCACGCCGGTGAAGTCCTGCAACAGTACGCGGCTGGGCATGAAGGCGATTTCCTGTACGGGCACGCTCTTGCCGGTCCACGAGGTCAGCGCGCGAACATCGTCGGCTTTCACCGATTTGCCGTCTTCGCGGCGGAGCAAGTTCTCCAGCAGAATGCGCAGTGAGTACGGCAGGTGCCCAACGGAGCACCCATGCTTTTCCAGGGCGTCGAGACGGTAAATTTCAAACTCGCGCTTGCCCACGCGGAGGACGGAACGACTGCCAAAACTGTTCATGAATGAGTCCCTTCTATCAATATTGAGGAGCTGTATAAGGGCGCGGATTCCGGTAAACGCGGAACCATCTATCTTAAAACAGTTTCGAGTTTCAAGTTTCGAGTTTCAAGTTTTCATGGAGTGAGGCGTTGGTTCAAGAAGGATGGGGCTCGGAGCGGACACAGTGTGGCTTGTCCCCGGCAAATACAAATCAGGCCGACCCATTACTGGCGATGTCACAAGTCCGGTCAGTGCACCCTGACTTTGTGTGGCAGCAAGTAGGTGAATCCGGCAACCACTTCCCATCGGGTGGAGGTGCTGGTGAGTCCACGATTGAACCCGCAGTCGAACACGAGATTATCCCGCGCGTTGTAATTCAGCGCCCACAGGTTGCCGACCGTGTTGCTGCGGAGAAAGGGCTGGGTGAAATGCCAGATCTCTCCGGCGATCCCGAAGTTCTTTCCCAGCGCATGCGAGACGGAAAGCGTCTGCCCAAACTGGGCACGGCGGACCGCACCCTCGACGGCCTCGTTGAAGAAATAATTGGTGTCGTAGTGAAAACCCTTGACGTCGGCGCTGGCCATGAGCAGCACCGAGTTTTGGGAGCTGCCGGTATCGAGGCTGGGCGCGTCCCCGCCGTTGACGGTGCCGAAATAACTGACAGCAATGGTCGGGTTTGCGCCTTCGCCGTGATGGATGACTCCCTGAACACCCAAGGCCGCGCCCCCCGAGCCATTGGAAGTTGGGCCTTGAAGGCTGGTATGCACATAGGGCTCCGACGAGGCCAGAAATTCGATCCAGCGGGAGACGGAGAACTTGATGACCTCATTGATGTTCGTCTGGGAAGACAACCCGGGAGAGTGCCATGCCGCCAGCACTCCAGTTTCAAATTGAAAGTAGCCGACGGGAGTGAGGGTGGCGGGGGTGGCGACAGTCGGTCTGCCGGGATTGGCCACGGGTTCGTCGCTGGAGGCGCTCCCTGCGGCGTTCGTTGGCGGGTCGGGCTGCTGCGCCGCAGCAACCATGGCGACGGCCAGAAAAACCAGCAGTAAGGGAGAACGCCAAATCATCGGATTTGCGCCCCAGGTTTCATTTCGCCCGAAGGAGAAGGACCGGCACGCTGACACTGTGCTGCACCCGGGTGGCAGTGG
>Ga0265325_10001119_pt1 | contig 19210 bp, 18 predicted proteins | sample 41420metaG_FD_202090 | JGI IMG/M metagenome (GOLD analysis project Ga0265325, IMG submission 202090) | Rhizosphere microbial communities from Carex aquatilis grown in University of Washington, Seatle, WA, United States - 4-14-20 metaG | ecosystem: Host-associated > Plants > Roots > Rhizosphere...
CAGGGCAGCGCCGTCCAGGGAAGCGAGCCGTTACCCGATGGCGAGCTCGACGCGCACGGGCCTCTGGGCCCTCAGCCATTCGGCGAGAACGGAGCCGTGGACGTAGGCGACGCGGTCGACCTCGACTGTGCGCTGGGCGAAGTCGCCCCAGACTACGACGACGCCCTGCACCCATTGTGCCGCGCCGGTGTCTGCCTCGATCTTCCTCGAGACGCTGACGGCGCGACCGCGTAGGCCGCCGGCCAGGCCGTCCCATCGGTAGACGTTCTCGGGGTCGTCGGGCGACTCGTTCGAAAGCACTCCGTCCTCGACCCAGATGCGCCCGTGCAGGGTCTTCGTCTCGAGCAGATAGACACCGTTCGGCCCAACGACGAGATGATCGTCGTTGCCGCGGTCGCGCTCGAGGTCGTGCTCGACGGTCCAGCCCCGCCCTTCGAGGTCGCGCAAGACGTCCTCTGTCTGGCGCTCTCCTCGTGCCCCGATGCCCCATTTCAGAACGTCCCAAGGTGCGGTCTCCCACGCGTAGAGCCCGACACCTACCGTGAGGCCACACATGAGGCCCGCAACGAACCACCAGGCCGAGCCACCGAAGAAAGCGCTGATCGCGACGTAGACGACACAGAGCGGGACGAGTGCAACGGCGAGCGTGGGCAACGCCCGCCGACGCCAGCTGCGTCTCCCACGGCGGAATCGATCCTCCGCGTATGCCCCTGCGCGGTAGTTTCTGCGCATGTACCCGATATCGGCGTCAGCGCCCGACAGCTGAAGAATGTCAACGCGCCGTTTAGGATCACTCCGTGCGGGACGACGGATTGCGCAGCTCGTGCTTCGCCTCACTGGACGTTCTCTGCGCGAAGCACGGCGAAGACGTCCCCTACGTCGGCGGCCTCGACCTGGGCTTCCCGTTCCGTGGGAGGCGAGTGCCGTTTCTGTCGCGCTACAACGGCATTCACCGCGCGGCTGCGCAAGAGGGACCTGCTGCGCTCTCGATCAACACCTCGACGAGATCGCCCTACGACGACGAGGAAGTGCCGGACGGCTTCCTCTACGCCTACCGATCGGGGGCGATCGACCAGCCGGACAATCGCGCACTCCGGTCGGCGTTCGCGCTCGCGGTTCCGATCGTGTACTTCGTCGCGACGAGGCCCGGGTGGTACAGGCCGCTCTACCCGTGCTACGTCGTCGCCGACGACCCGGCGGCTCGGCGCGTTCTCGTCGCGCCCGGCCGGATGGTCGGCCCTGTCGACGAGCGCGATCCGGTTCTCGTCGAGGATCCGATCGAGCAGCGCTACGGGGTTCGCGAGGCCCGTGTCCGCTTGCATCAGGCCCGCTTCCGCGGACGCGTGCTCGTCGCATATGAGAGTCGTTGCACGATCTGCCGGCTGAAGGAGACGCGCCTGCTGGACGCCGCTCACATCGTCGGCGACCTCGAGGAGCACGGCGAGCCACACGTACGGAACGGACTCAGCCTCTGCTCGATCCACCACCGAGCGTTCGACCAGGATCTCGTCGGCGTCACCCCCGACTACACCGTTCAGGTCTCGCGCCGCCTGCTCGACGACGAGGACGGGCCGATGCTCGAGCTCCTGAAGGCGTTCCACCAGAAGACGATCGAGCTCCCGGTGCGGCGAACGTGGCAGCCCGACCGGGAGCGGCTGGCCGCGAGGTTCGAGCGGTTCAGCGCTGCCAGTGAAGGTTGATTTCCTCAGTGTATTGAGTAAAAATACTCAGTACGTTGAGTAATTCGTGTAGCACTCCCTCCTACCACCGCCCCGCCTTCGAACCGTTCACCGCGCGCCTGCTCGAGCCGCGGCGGTTCATCCAGGTGCTCGCGGGGCCGCGCCAGGTCGGCAAGACGACGCTCGCTCGGCAAGCAGCCGAAGCTCTCGCGCTCCCGGTCCACTATGCCTCCGCCGACGAGGCGGTCGGCTTCGGCCGCGGCTGGCTCTCCGCGCAATGGCAGATCGGCCGCGCGCGCACGCGTGAGGGCACGCACGCCGGCGCGTTGCTGATCCTCGACGAGGCGCAGAAGGTTCCCGGCTGGGCCGACGTGGTCAAGCTGCATTGGGACGAGGACAGCGCCGCCGGGACGCGGCTCAAGGTCGTCCTCCTCGGCAGCGCACCCCTGCTCGTACAGCGCGGACTCTCCGATAGTCTCGCCGGCCGTTTCGAGCTGACGCGCGTGCCGCACTGGAGCTTCGGCGAGATGCGCGCTGCGTTCGGCTGGGATCTGGAGCACTTCCTCTACTTCGGCGGCTATCCGGGCGCCGCCGCACTCGCAGACGACGAGGACCGCTGGCGCGCCTACATCCTCGACTCGCTCGTCGAGACGACGATCTCGCGCGACGTCCAGCTCCTCACGCCCGTACGCAAGCCGGCGCTCATGCGACAGCTCTTCCGACTCGGCTGCGAGTACTCCGGACAGATCCTCTCGTACACGAAGATGCTCGGCCAGCTCCAGGACGCCGGAAACACGACGACGCTCGCGCACTACCTCGAGCTCCTTTCGGGCGCCGGAATGATCTCCGGGCTGCAGAAGTACTCGGGCTCGGCCGTGCGACGGCGAGGCTCGAGCCCGAAGCTGCTGGTCCACAACACGGCGCTCATGTCGGCCGTCCTGCGCGTCCCGTTCCGTGAGGCGAGGACGGACGATGACCTCTGGGGGCGGCTGACGGAGACCGCGGTTGGCGCGCATCTGCTCGCCGGCGACAACGAGCTCCTCTACTGGCGCGAGCGAAACCGCGAAGTCGACTTCGTCGTCCGCCGGGGGCGCGACCTGGCGGCGATCGAGGTCACGAGCGGGCGGCGCAAGCCGGCAGTCCCCGGGCTCGGGGAGTTCACGCAGCGTTACGCCGGCGCGCGCCCGCTGCTCGTCGGCGGCCAGGGAATCGCGCTCGAGGAGTTCCTCGCCGAGCCGGCCGACCGCTGGCTTCGCTAACCGGGCAGGAGCCCCGGCCCTTGCGACCGACCTTCACGTGCGATACGCCATCAGAATCGCGTCCACGTCCTCCCCGGCCCGGTGGTAATGCCCTTTCCGGAACCCCTCGCGCTCGAAGCCGAACTGCTCGTACAGGTGGATCGCGGGCTCGTTCCACGGGAAGACGTGCAGCTCCAGCTTCCGCACGCCGGCGACGCGGGCCCAGACAACCGCAGCTTCCAGCAGCGCCCACCCCACGCCCTGGCGGCGGGCGTCCTTGGCCACCATCAGGCCCAGGTCGGCGACATGGGCGCTCGCGGGATGGGTGTCGCGCGCGACTGACAGGCGGCCCACTAGCGCACCGTCCGTGCGCTCCGCGACGAAGACTGCGGCATGCGGGTAGCGGCGGAGCGCCTTCAGATAGCGGCGCTCGTCGGCAACGCTCCGCCACTCGCCGTCGGCGGAGATCAGCCACGCTTCCGGTTCGCCGCTCACGTCTTCCGCGAGGCGGGTTAGGGCGGCGGCGTCTTCGGGTTCGGCTGGACGGACTACGAAGTTGGGGGTCATGCAACTGCTCTCGGGCGAGCGGCGCCGAACGACCGCAACCTGACTGAAGTCAGGTTGCTAATGCTCGTTCGCGCACGAATGCTTGGCTGGACATTCCGGAACGGCCGCGACCTGACTGAAGTCAGGGCGCACATCCCGTTGATGCGACCTGCGCGCAAGCGCAGGGCGCCGACTCTCCGGTTCAAGCGACCTGCACGCACACTTACGTCGCCGACTCTCTTGTTCATGCGACAACCACGCCTGCGCCGCCTCGGCGCGGGTCGCCGGCGGCGGCTAGGCGGCCGCCGGGGAGCACCTCTACTGCGCTCACGCCGCCGAAATAGAGGTTCTGGCGTTTGAAGCGGACGACCTCGCGCCCTTGCGATTCGAGGTGATCCGCGACGGCTGCGTCTTCGCAGTACACGATTCCTTCCTCGGCATGGAGGCGCGGGGCGTTCACGGCTTCTTCGACGCCCATTCCTCTTGCTACGACGTTCACGACGGTCTGGAGGATGGCTCCGCGCAGGCGGGCTGAGCCGGCGGAGCCGACTACTAGACGCGGGCGGCCGTCTTGCAGCACGAGTGACGGGGCCATCATCGACGTCAACCGCTCACCCGGGCGCGCGTGCTCGCGCAGGTCGGCTTCGCCCAGCATGTTGTTCAGGTGGATGCCCGTGCCGGGGACGACCACGCCGCTGCCCGAGCCCAGTGATGCTGACAGCGACGCTGCGTCGCCGCGCGCGTCCACGACTGAGATATGCGTCGTGCCCGATAGCAGTCGCGCCGCCATGCCGCCGCGATGCAGTGCGCGCACGAAGGCGCCGCCGCGCACGGCGTCCTGCGCTTCCATCGCTGCGACCAGCGCCTCCGGCGTCGGCTCCGCCGCCCCCAGAGCCTTCAACCCGTAGCCGACCAGCAATCCCCCGCTCGACGGCGGCGGGTTCGAGCGGAACTCGTGGCCGCGATACTCCGCCGTCACCGGGCGCCTCCGGATCACGCGATACCCGGCGAGATCCTCCAGCGACAACGCGCCGCCGCCCGCACGCACGTGCTCCACCAACCGCTGCGCCAGCTCGCCGCGGTACAGCGCCGCTGCGCCCTCCGCACCGATCCGCTCGAGCGTCTCCGCCAGCTCCGGCAGCGCGAAGCGCTCGCCCGCGCGATACGCGGCGCCCGCCGCCCCGTACATCGCGTCGCCCTCCGGCGAGTGCCGCAACAGCCCGTTCAGGATCCGGTGCAGATACCCCTGCGCCGGCGTCAGCTCCACGCCCTCCCGCGCCAGCTGCGCGGCCGGCGCAACGAGCTCCGCCCACGGCACGCGGCCGAAGCGCCGGTGCGCGGCCTCCAGACCGAGTGCCGTCCCCGGCACCGCCACCGCCGCCGCGCCCGTGTGGAACACCTGCTGCGTGTCGCCGTCGAAGTCCACCTCGAGGCGCAGCAGCTCGCCCGCGGCGGCGGTCGCGGCCCGCGGCACCGTGACGAAGAAGTCGAACACGCGCGTCCGGCCGTCCGCGGCGCCGTGGACGAGCATGAAGCCGCCGCCGCCCGGGCCCGTCAGCGGGCTCTCGCACACCCAGGAGACGAACGCGGCGCCGACACAGGCGTCGACCGCGCTCCCGCCCGCCTCGAGCACCCGGGCGCCCGCCTCGGCGGTCAGGGGATGGCCGGCAGCGACCGCGCCTCGCATGGGCCGGAGCCTACGCAGGAAACGCTGCTACCGTCAGTAGACGACGCTGCCGATAACACCAGGAACGATGCACGAGATGATGGCTCGCATCGGCAGGCGGCGCCTCGCGGCGGCAGTCGCGCTGACGATCACGCTCGTCGTGCTCCTCTCGACGCCGCAGCTCCTCGGCTCGCACGTCGCCTCCGCCTTCGGCGCGCTCGACGAGGGCGACCCGCTCTGGCTCTGGCTCGCCGGCACCGGCTTCCTGCTCGCCGTGCTCGGCGCCGCCGGCTCCTGGCTCTCCGCCATCCGGCTCTGCGGCGGCCGGCTCTCCATCGGCGACGCCTGCGCCCGCTACGGCGCCGGCTCGCTCGTCAACACCTTCGTCCCCTTCCGCGCCGGCGACGCCGTCCGCATCGGACTCTTCTCGCGCATGCTGCCCCGGAGCAAGGAGCGGGTCTGGACGACCGGCGGCGCCTTCGCCGCGCTCGGCCTCGCCCGCCTCGTCGTGCTCGCCGGCTTCGTCGTCGCCGGCACGCTCGCGGGAGCGCTCCCCGTCTGGTCGCCGCTCGCCGCGCTCGCGGTCGTCGCCGCCGGGATCGCGCTCACGCTGCGCACGAAGAACGGCCGCGACGACGGCCGCCTCTCGCACCTGCTCGACGCCTTCCGCGCGCTCCGCCGCGAGCCGCTCGCCGCGCTCCGGCTCGTCGGCTGGATCGCCCTCTCCACCGCCGGCCGCCTCACCGCCGCGACCGCCGTCGGCGCCGCGATGGAGATCCACCGGCCGTTTGTCGCCGCCCTCGTCATCGTCCCCGCGCTCGACGTCGCCGGCACGCTCCCGATCCTGCCCGCCAACGTCGGCGTCACGAGCGGCGCCGTCGCGGTCGCATTCCAGGCGCACGGCATCTCCTTCGCCCACGGCCTCGCCGCCGGGATCGCCTTCCACGCCGTCGAGACGACCGTCGGCATCCTCTTCGGGCTCGTCAGCGTCGTCTGGCTCGCGCCCTACCCGTCGCCCCACGCGCGCCGGATCGCCCTCGTCGCCGTCGCGGCCAGCGGCTGCCTCGCCATCGCCGGCACCTTCAGCGCCACCGTGCTCGTCCCGCTGGTCTGACCCGCCGGCTCTAGCCCTCCGCTTCGAGCTCGAGCCACGACTCAGCCGCACAAACCGTCAGCCGAAAGAAGCGCAAGAACCCCTCCTGCCCGAGCAAGTTGAACGCGAATGGCCAGGGATCGCAGAAGGTGACCGGTGCGTCGTAGCGGACCCCGGCCACGGTCAAGTCGACGCGGGTGTGCCGGGCCGTCGTTGTCACGCCGCCGACGACGAGCGACGACTCGGGCGCCCCGCTGAGATCGATTCCGGTCGCCTCAGCAAGCCACATCCCAAAGCGGTTGGCAGTCGCGCCGGTGTCGACCAAGCAGAGCTGCGGTGCGTCCTCGAGATCCTCGACCTGGACGGGGACAACCGGCCGAAGCAGTGCCGACGTCTCCCCCGGAAGCTCGAGGAACTCGAACCTCACTGGGGCGCGAGGCCCTCGGCCTCGTGGAGAGAGGCCGGCACGCGAAACATCCCGTACGAGGCCCGACGATTGTGCCGCGCGAGCCAGCCGAGCACCTCCTGAGGAGTGTCGGCGGCGACGATCACGTCGGTCGGCGAGGCAAGAGCGACCCACTTGTCGACGAACGGCGCGAGCGCGGCTGCTTGCCTGCCGCCGTGCGGCCCGCCGGCGCTTGCTTCGGACGGGTCCTGCTCATGCGTCACGCGCGCGGCCTGGAAGCCGAGCCGCTTCAGGACGCGCCGGGCCTGATGCGTCGTGAAGTCTGCTCGGTCCAGCCCCGTCGCACAGGAGATCACCTGCTTGGGCGGATACCGCCGACCCGATACGACCACGTAGTGCTCACGGACGGGATCGGGGAGCAAGCGGTCGACGGCGTGCTCGACCCGGTCTTGGTCGAGTTCGAAATCGTGCCCTGAGATCGTGAACTGCACCATATCCAGATTGTATTCTCTGTTTCGTCTCTACACAAGTGTCTCTATGGGCCAGGTCCTGAATCCGCGGCAAACAACCGTCGGGAGACCCCGGCCCGGTGAGTATGTTCTCAGGGTGCATCGGGGCCACCCGCTCCTGCGCGAAGCGTTGCTCTCCGCCGTAATCGCAGCGCTGCTCGCCGCCACGCTCGCCTGGCTCGGTCCGCCCGGCAGCGACCTCGCCGCGCACGCGTACCAGCGCACGGTCTTCCTCGAGCACGGCTTCTCGCTCTGGAACAACTTCTGGTACGCGGGCCGCTACAGCTTCGTCAGCTACAGCGTCCTCTACTACCCGCTCGCCGCGCTGCTCGGGATCCGGCTGCTCGCCGTGGCGACGATCTCGCTCGCCGCGCTCGCGTTCACGGCGGTGCTCTGGCGCGAGTGGGGGCCGATGAGCCGCTGGTCGAGCCGCAGCTTCGCCGTCGTCTGGGCCGGGATCGTCCTCTCCGCCGCCTTCCCGTTCGCGCTCGGCTTCGCGCTCGCGCTGCTCGCGCTCTGGGCGCTCCAGGCGGACCGGCGCTGGCGCTTCGCCCTGCTGGCCATGCTCTCGCTCGCCGCCAGCCCCGTCGCGTTCCTGCTGCTCGTCGTCGTCCTCGCGGGCGTCGCGCTCGCGCGTCACGCGTCGCTTCCGGCCAACTGGGTGCCGTTCGCGGCGATCGGCGTCGCCGGCACGGCCGAGCTCGTGCTCTGGCGGCTCTTCCCCGGCGGCGGCGCGTACCCGTTCTCGCTCGCCGAGGTCGCAGCGGGCGTCCTCTTCTGCGTACTCGGGCTCGCGTTCACGTGGCGGGTGGAGAGCGCGCGCGTGCTGCGCTTCGTCTTCGCGGTCTACCTCGTCGCGTCGGTCACCTCGTACCTCGTCCCCTCGGCGATCGGCGAGAACGTCGAGCGGCTCCGTTACGCGGCGATTCCGCTCGCCGTGCTCGTGCTCTCGTTGCGGCGCTGGAAGCCGCTCGTGCCGGGCCTCGCCGTGGTGGCGCTCGCCGTCTCGTGGAACCTCAGCCCGCTCGCCGCGAGCTACGCGAGCGGCAAGGCCGACGTGACCGCGAAGAAGTCGGCGTGGCCGGCCGCGATCGCGTTCCTGCACGCGCACCTCGGCCCCTCCTACCGCGTCGAGGCGGTCGACACCAGCGGCCACTGGCCGGCCGTCTACCTCGCCGACGCCCGCATCCCGCTCGCGCGCGGCTGGTTCCGCCAGGACGACTTCCCCCAGAACAAGGTGCTGTACAGCAAGCTCGGCCCGAAGACCTACCTGGCCTGGCTGCGCGGGCTCGGCGTGCGCTACGTCGTGCTCTCGAGCGCGCCGCCCGACTACAGCGCGCGCGCCGAGGCCGCGCTGGTCACGAGCGGACGGGCCGGGCTGAACCCTGTGTTCTTCACGAGCAAGCTGACTGTCTACGCGGTGCCGAAGCCGCGCTCGATCGTCACCGGCCCGGCCAAGCCGAAGGTGGTCATGCTCACGCAGGAACGCATCGGCGTCGCCGTGCACCGCGGCGGCGACTACCGCATCGCCGTGCGCTACTCGCCCTACTGGCGCGCCTCGATGGGCTGCCTGCGCGAAGGGAAGGACCAGATGCTGCGCCTGCAGACCCGCGCCGCACGGCACGTCACGATCGTCTTCAAGGTGAACGCGGACAGCGCGCTCGACGAGCTCACCGGCGCGAAGCGTAACTGCTCGCTCGGCAGCAGTACCCGCTAGACGCGGCGCACCAGCTCGTCCAGCGGCTTGCGCTTCGCGCGCGCAGACCACTCCGCGGCGCTGCGCGAGCCCGGGCTGTGCGGCCGGGCCGGGTAGCCGAAGGAGAGGATCACGCCGACCTCCCCGCCGGTGAGCTGCGCGGCCCGGTCCGCGTCCTTGATCCCGTTCGGGCAGGAGACGACGCCGTCGTTCCAGGCGGCGAGCATCATGTTCTGGGCGCAGCGGCCGACGTCGAAGCCGCGCACGCCGACGATCGCGACCACGAGCGCCGCGGTGCGGACGTTCTCCGGCGCGTAGACCGCCTCGGCGAGCGACTGCTGGTCCGAGACGACGACGAACTGCCACTCCTGGCGGTTCATCGCGCTGCCGGCGAGACGGCCGGCGTCGAGGATGCGCGTGACGACGTCGTCCGGGAGCGGCGTCTCGGCGTACGCGCGCTCGTCGCGCTTGCTCGCTATTGCGAGGAAGGCGTCCATTGCGCGGATCGTAGCGGTGCCGAAGACCGCAACCTGGTTTAAACCAGGTTGCGCGCTAGCGGCGCAGGAACGACGGAGGCTCGAGCAGGTCGCTGTCGCTGCGCATCGTCGGCGCGGCGGCGAACGTCGGGCGGCGCGTGCGCCCGCGGCCGATGCCGGTGGCGACGACGGTCACCCACACCTGACCGGTGAGGCGGTCGTCGATCGTCGCGCCGAAGATGATGTTCGTCTCGTCGGTCGCGGCGCCGCGGATCACCTCGGCGGCCTCGTTCACCTCGATCAGCGTCATGTCGTCGCCGCCCGCGACCGAGAGCAGGATGCCCGTCGCGCCGGTGATCTCCTCGTCGATCAGCGGCGAGCGCAGCGCGCGCTCGGCGGCCTCCTTCGCCCGGTTGTCGGCGGCCGACGAGAAGCCGATCCCCATCAGCGCCGTGCCCGAGTCGCTCATGATCGTGCGCACGTCGGCGAAGTCGAGGTTGATCAGGCCCGGCATCGTGATCAGGTCGCAGATCCCCTGCACGCCCTGCCGCAGCACGTCGTCGGCGACCTTGAACGCGTCGAGCATCGAGGTCGACTTGTCGAGCACCTCGAGCAGGCGGTCGTTCGGGATCACGATCGTCGTGTCGCACGCCTGGCGCAGCAGCGCCACGCCCTGCTCGGCCTGCGTGCGCCGCTTCGTCCCCTCGAACTTGAACGGCGTCGTCACGATCCCGACCGTGAGCGCGCCCAGGTCGCGCGCGATCTTCGCCACCACCGGCGCAGCGCCCGTGCCGGTGCCGCCGCCCTCGCCCGCGGCGACGAACACCATGTCCGAGCCGCGCAGCGCGTGCTTGAGCTGGTCGTAGCCCTCCTCGGCGGCGAGCCGGCCGACCTCGGGCTCCGCGCCGGAGCCGAGGCCCTGCGTCAGCTCCCGGCCGATGTGGATCTTCTGCGCGGCGTCGCTCATGTGCAGCGCCTGGATGTCGGTGTTCACGCCGATGAACTCGACCTCGTTGATGCCGGCGTCGATCATCCGGTTGACCGCGTTCAGGCCGGCGCCGCCGACCCCGACCACCTTGATCACGGCGAGATACGCGCCCTCGTCGGCGTGCGGCGCGCGGTTCAGGCGCGCGGCCTGCTCCGGCAACGGGTCGACGTAGCGGGCGACGGGCGGCTGCATGCTCGGCTCGGGCCGGCTCACCGGCGGCGGCGGAGGTGTCGCCGAGAGCGGCGGCGGCGAGGCGGCGGGCGGGCGCGGCTGCGGCGGCGGCGGGCCGGCGGACTGCTGCGGGCGCGGCGGCGGCAACGCAGGCACCGGCGCCTCGCTCGCGATCGCCTCCTCCCAGCTCGGCACATGCTCGACCGTCCGCTCCTCAGGCTCGCCCTGGGGCGCGGACTCGGCTGCAGACGGCTGCTGCCCCGCCTCCTCGGCGGCGCGCTGCTCGGCCTGCCGCTGCGCGGCCTCCGTCGCGCGGAAGAGCTCCGCGAGCGGGCCCTCACGCATGCTGGCGCGCCGACGCGCCATTGAGCACCTCCTTGGCGAGATCGCGGTACATGCTCGCGGCCTCCCCGCTCGGGTCGTACTTCAACACCGACTGGCCCTTCACGGGCGCCTCGGCGTAGCGGATCGTCTTGCGGATCTTCGTGTTCAGCACGAGGTCGCCGAAGTTCTCGCGCAGGATCTCGACCGCCTCGCGCGAGTGCAGCAGGCGCTTGTCGAACATCGTCGGCAGGATCCCCTGGATCTCGACCGCCGGGTTCAGGTTCTCCCGGATCATCGCCAGCGTGTTCTCGAGCTGGACGAGGCCGCGCAGCGACAGGTACTCGCACTGGACGGGGACGATCACGCCGTTCGCGGCGACGAGCGCGTTGATCGTCAGCAGCCCGAGCGACGGCGGCGTGTCGATGAGGATGTAGTCGTACGTCTCGCGCACCGGCGCCAGCGCCTTCTCGAGCGCGCGCTCGCGGCCGATCATCGAGGCCAGCGCCAGCTCGGCGCCCGCCAGGTCGATCGAGGAGACGGCGACGTCGAGCTCGCTCGTGCGCACGATCTCCGTGATCGGAAGCTTGTGGACGAGCACGTCGAACATCGAGCGCTCGATCTCGTCCGGGTTCCAGCCCTGCGACATCGTCAGGTTGCCCTGCGGGTCGAGGTCGACGGCCAGGACCTTGAGGCCCTTCTCGACGAGAGCGACGCCGAGATTCAGCGTGCTCGTCGTCTTGGCGACGCCGCCCTTCTGGTTGGCGAAGGCGATAACGCTGGCCAGTGTGGGACCTCTCTCAGACCTCGCCCGGGAGTTCGGGCGTGGAAGCAGCCGCGTGAGCGCCATAGTCGCTCACCTTTCGTAGCAACGTAGCAGAGTCCTTCTCCAGTAGTTTCCCGGCTATGCACCGCAAATGGCGCGCCCTCCTCATCGTTTGCGTCGCCATTTTCATGCTCCTCCTGGACATCACGATCGTCAACGTCGCCCTGCCGAAGATCCAGCAGGAGCTCCACGCCTCCTTCACCGACCTCCAGTGGGTGATCGACGCGTACGCCCTCACGCTCGCCACGCTCGTCCTCAACGCGGGCTCGCTCGCCGACCTGCTCGGGCGCAAGCGGGTGTTCGCGACCGGGATCGCCCTCTTCACCCTCGGCTCGGCCCTCTGCGGCTCGGCCACCACCCCGCTCTTCCTCATCCTCGCCCGGGGCAGCCAGGGGATCGGCGGCGCGATGATGTTCGCCACCTCGCTCGCGATCATCTCGACCGAGTTCCACGGGCGGGAGCGCGGCACCGCCTTCGGCATCTGGGGCGCCACCGTCGGCGCCGCGGTCGCGATCGGGCCGCTCGTCGGCGGCGTGCTCACCACCTGGGCCGGCTGGCGCTGGATCTTCTTCGTCAACCTGCCGCTCGGAGCCGCCTGCCTCGCCGGCGCCGTCGTCGAGCTGCACGAGTCGCGCGACACGGAGCACGGCGGCTTCGACCTGCCCGGGCTGCTCACGTTCTCCGGCTCGGCGTTCGCCGGCGTGCTCGCGCTCCTGCGCGGCAACGACTGGGGCTGGAGCGGCGGGCGCGTGGTCGGGCTGCTCGCGGCGGCGGTCGTGCTCCTGCTCGCGTTCGCCTGGATCCAGCTGCGCGCGGAGCGGCCGACGTTCGAGCTGCGCCTCTTCCGCGTCCCGTCGTTCGCGGGCGCGCAGATCGTCGCCTTCACGATCTCGGCGACGATGTTCTCGCAGTTCCTCTACCTCACGCTCTACATCCAGAACGTGCTCGGCTACTCGCCGATCGGCGCCGGCCTGCGCTTCCTGCCGCTCTCGCTCCTCTCGTTCGTCGTCGCGCCGATCGCCGGCCGGCTCTCCGTGCGCGTGCCCGTGCGCTTCCTGCTCGGCGGCGGGCTCGCCCTGAACGGGGTGGCGCTGCTGCTCATGCACGGGATCACGCCCGGCTCCGGCTGGACGACGCTGCTCGCAGGCTTCCTCGTCGCCGGGGTCGGGATCGGGCTCGTCAACCCGCCGCTCGCGTCGACCGCGGTCGGAGTCGTGCCGCGCGAGCAGGCCGGGATGGCGTCGGGGATCAACAACACGTTCCGCCAGGTCGGGATCGCGACCGGGATCGCGGCGCTCGGCGCGCTCTTCCAGGACAAGATCCACAGCGAGCTCGCGGGTACAGGCGCGGCGTCGTTGGCGAAGGCGGCGGCGGCCGGGCAGATCCACTACGGGCGCGGGCGGCCCGACGTGACGCAGCTGCTACGCGGGGCGTTCATCTCCGGGTTGAACGAGATCCTGCTGATCGCGGCGATCGTCGCGTTCGTCGGCGCCGTGCTCGCCGTCGTGCTCGTACGGCAGAAGGACTTCTACGCGGCTGCGGGCGTCGCGCAGGGCTGAGCGACGGCGGGCCGCGGCCCGCGCAGGTGCAGCGCGAAGCGCCACGCGACGATCAGGAGCAGCACGGCGGCTCCGGTGACGACCACGATCGCCTGAGCGGCGACCGAGAAGGCGAGCGCGTCGCCGGCGGGCACGCCGCTGGCGATCAGGATCGCGGCGCCGGCGCCGGCCTGGGTCGCGGCGCCCGCAGGCGCGATCGGCAGCGCTGCCGAGGCGGCCGAGGCGCAGACGAAGGCGAGCGCGAGCGGGAACGAGCCCTTGAGCGAGAGCGCGTTCAGGAGCAGGAAGACGGCGGTGCCGCGCAGCATCCACGAGACGGAGATGAACAGCCAGGCGGCGATCGTCTCCTTCGGCAGATGGGACTGGCCGGCGAGCCAGCGCGCCGGGCGGTAGTGCGCGATGCGGCGCCAGCGCGCGAGCCGGGGCAGCATGGCGACGATGACCGCGGCGAGGACGCCCGCGGCGGCGAGGACGGCGAAGCCGGCCCGGATCGCCCACGTGTGCGCGTCCACGGCGGCGACGGAGGCGAGCGGCGTCAGGGCGGCGTTGTCGAGCATCCCGAGCACGATCAGGCTGAGCCCGAGCGTGCCGAGCCCCGTGCGCGTGCCCGGGTAGCGCTTCACGACCGCCATGCGGACGGCGTCGTCGATGCGGCCGGGGAGCGCGACGCCGCCGACGCAGGCTGCGCCGCCGGCAAAGGCGAGTGCCTGGGCGGCCGGCCGGTCGTTCTTCGCGAACAGCCGCTGCCACCCCCAGGCTTTGAACGGGTAGGCAATCAGGTAGAGGAGAGCCGACGCAGCGACGAGCCACGGATCGGCGTGGCGCAACGGCCAGCCCATCCCGGCGAAATGCCGCACGCTGACGACCGCGACCACGAGCAGGACGATTCCCAGACCGCCGTTCAGCAGCACCTGGATCTTCTTGTTCGAAAGTAGTTGCCGCACCAGAACCCTGCCGTTCGTATCGGCGGCGGGCGGACCGGACCTGAGGTGGAATGGGCTACCCCGTTTAGGGGGAAGGCTCGCCGTCGGAGTACTCGAGCGCCTCGAGGCGGGCGATCAGGCCGAGCCCGCGGAAGAAGACCTTGTTCGAGCGCGGGTAGTAGCAGATGTCGTTCGGCTCCCTCGTGCCGTAGCCGAGGTATGTCAGCCCGGCCGCGCCGGCGCGGAGGCAGTGGGAGACGCGGGTGCCCGCCGGGCGGGCGACGACGCTGCCGCGCCGCAGCGGGTGCGTCTCCTGCGGCTCGGTCTGGAACGGCACCCCGGGCTGCGGGCGGCTCCAGAGCTCGAGCGTCCCCTCGCCGTCGAGGACGACGAACAGCTCCTCCTCGGCCGAGTGGCAGTGCGGCGGCGGGCCCTCCTCGTGCGGCAGCAGCTCGTCCCAGTTGAGACCGGCCCGCGTCGCGCCCGCGACCCTGGCGGGCCACTTCGTGCGGCCCCCGTTCTCGCTCGGAGCGTCGTCGAGGTTGAGGATCGAGGCGGGCCGCGGGGAGGGCGCGGGCCAGTCGAGGTTCGGCTCGCGGTCGAACGGGTGCGCGCCCTGGCCGGCTTCCGCCCACGAGGGCCAGAGCCAGTACGCGCCGAGCTTCGGCAGGTAGGCGCCGCCGAGCGGTGTGCGCGTTCCGAAGGCGAGCACCTCGAGGCCGCTGTCGCCGCCGCGCAGCGTGTGCGCCTTGCCGAGCGGGGGGTGCACGAGAAAGTCGCCGGCCCGCACGTCGTACGTCTCCCCGTCCTGCCAGGAGAGGCCCGAGCCGGCGAGGACGAAGAAGATCTCCTCGTCGGCGCCGTGCACGTGCGCGGGCGTCGACACCTCGCCCGGGCCGAGCTGGATGCGGTTCAGGCCGACCGTCTTCGAGCCGGCAGGCGTGCCGAGCTGCGTCCAGGCGCCGCCGAGGCCCGGCTGCGGCGAGTGGTACGGCTCCTGGTCGTCCCAGTTCGCGAGCGTCACGCCGCGAGTGTCGCACGTGCGGCGAGCGCGACGGCGCAGTCCGCCACCGCCGCCTCGGCCGCCGGGTCGCGCTCGCAGCACGCCCATACCTCCGCCTCGCGGACGAGCGCGTGCAGCTCGGCGAGCAGCGCCTGCGGTGTCGCGCCCGTGCGCTCGAGCGTCTCGATCCGCTCCAGCCGTGCGATCACCGCGCGTGCCTCGTCCATGGCCTGACCGTATCCGCGCGCGTGTGACGGAAGCGTCGCGGCTCTCTCCCTCAGCTTGCGCGGAGCTCCGCCACGCGGGTCGTGCCGGCGCGCATGCCCAGCAGCGCACCGTCGAGCTCGCGTAGGAGCGCGGCGCGGTCGCCGTGGAGCAGCACGGCAACGAGCAGGCGGCGGATCAGGTCGGGAGTCGGCTCGTGGAAGCGTTCGACGAGGTCGGCTCGCTCGTCGGCGGTCTCCCCGAGCAGCGCGGCGGCACGCATGCCGGCCGCCCAGGTGCCCTGCCCGTCGCCGAGCGCGGCGTCGAGCGCCTGGCGGAGCTGCTCGGCGCGGAAGGGGTCGCTCTGGAAGAGCGAAAGCTCCCAGCGGTCGAGCGCGTCGCCGAGCTGCGTGTCGTCGTCGGCGTGCGCGAGCCGGGGGCGCAGGCGGGCGGCGACGGTGGCGCGGAAGGGGTCGAGGCGGGTCGGCTCGCCCGGGGGCGCGGTCGCGGCGATCGGCAGCACGGGCCGGATCCCGTACGGGCGCCAGTCGAGCCGTTCGAAGAGGACGGGACCGGCGGCGACGGGCGCGGCGGTGGCGAGCCGGAGGGCGGTGACGGCGTCGGCGAGCTCGCCGGGTGCGTCGGGTGCCTCGTGCTCCCCCTTCTTCAGCGGCCGCTCGAGCTCGAGGACGCAGAGCCGGTCGACCTCGCGGCCGAAGTCGCGGGGGAGCAGTCCCGTTGCTTCGGGCCACATCGCAGCGAGCTCGCCCGTGGCGGCGGCGCGGACGCGGATCCCGTCCCCGAGCTCGATGCCGGCGCCGCAGGAGATGCCGACGAGCGGGGCGACGGCCCCGTAGGCGTGTCCTTCGCCGAAGAGCGACTCCTCGAGCTCCGCGTAGGCGCGGTCGTAGGCCTGGTCGTCCCAGTCGAAGCCGCCGCAGCTCTCGGCGGTGCGGACGAGCAGCGGTACGAGCACGCTGCGGTAGAGGGCGCGCCCCTCGTCAGCGCTACGCGCTCTAGGATCACATGGACTTTCCGCTGCCGCATAGATCCTCGCGGCGGGCTCACGCTGCAGGTCGGCGACGGCGGCGCGGACGTCTTCGCGGGCGTAGAGCCGGTCGACGCGGGCCTCGACGAAGCCGCGGACGAGCGGCCGGTACTCGTACAGCGTCGGCCGCCCGTACGAGCCGTGCTCCTCGAAGGAAAACGGCAGGTCGGAACCGGACTCGAGATCCTGGGTGAAGACGGCGAACGCCCCGAGGCAGAACCGGCGCAGCGTGTCGTAGAGGTGCGGCGAGCGCATCTAGCCTGCTTACGACGGCGGACGCGCGGCTCCTGCGGTGAACGACCGCAACCTGGTTTAAACCAGGTTGCGGTCTTCGGCTACGCGTGCGGCACCGGCTCGCGGCCGCCGCGCTGGCAGCCGGGGCACCAGTAGGCGATGCGGGCGTTCTCGCCCTGCGCATGCGAGCGGATCGGGGTGCCGCAGCGGCGGCAGGCTCGGCCGGCTCGGCGGTAGACGTGACGGAGCGGCCGTGTTCCCTCCACGGCCGCCCGCATCAGCCGGTGCGCGGCGGCCAGGACGGCGAGCACCTCGTCGTCGCTCACGCCCGCGAGCGTCCGCCACGGCGAGACGCGCGCGTCCCACAGCGACTCGGCCCGCCAGAGGTTCCCGATCCCGGCGACGAGCCGCTGGTCGAGCAGCGCGTCGCCGAGCTCGCGCTCCTGCGGCTCCGCCCGCAGCCGCTCCAGCACCCAGTCCAGGTCCGGCGGCTCGGCGAGGATGTCCGGGCCCAGCCGGCTCGTGCCCGCGCCGCGCGCGAGCTCCAGCACCGGCCCGTTCCAGAGCACCGCCTCGTGCCGGTCGCCGCGCAGCACGAGCCACGGCCGCCCGGTCCGCGTCGCCCCCAGCGGCTCGACCCGCCAGCGGCCGCTCATCCGCAGATGGCTGCGCAGGACGATCCCGCCCTCGAACCGGAGCAGCAGGCTCTTGCCCAGCGCCTCCACCCCTTCGAGCACGAGGCCGTCCAGCCGCTCGACGAGCCGCTTGCCCGCCGCCCGCGGATGCGGCGTCTCGACCCCCACCCGCTGGCCGACCAGCACCTGCAGGCTGAGCGCCGCCCGTCGAAGAGAATCGCCCTCGGGCACGGCTTCAGCCTACGATTCCGCCATGACCCGCCGCTTCATCGGCGTTCGCTGGTGGCTCGGGGCGGCGTTCGCGGTCGTCGCCGCCACCTCGACCGCGATCGTCGTGTCGCAGTTCTCGACCCGCTCGGAGAACGCCTTCCGCACCCACGCCGCCGCGCTGACGGCCAGCAGCGCCGCCGAAGCCGCCGGAATCGTCGCCACCGCCGCGCAGCACGGCAACGCGGCGACCGGGCTCGGACGGGTCGCGCGGCAGCTCGATCTCGAGCTCCACCTCTACGACCGGCGCGGCGTGCGCGTCGCCGCCGCCTCGCCGCAGGGCCACCCGGTGACCGCGCCGAAACAGGAGGGCGCAGCGCTGCAGGCCGCGCTCGCCGGCAGGCGCCTCAGCGCCGGCACGTCGGACGGGAGCGTCTTCGTCGTCGGCCTGCCGCTGCGCCGCGCCGGGCTCGGCGCGCTCGTCGCGCTCAGCCCGCGCCCCGACGTCGCGACCGCGATCGGGCTGGTGAACGACCAGGCGCTGCGCGCCGGCGTGATCGCCGGCCTGATCGGCGTCCTCGTCGGCCTCGTGCTCGCGCAGTTGATCGCACTCCGGCTGCGCCGCCTGTCGATCGCGGCGGAGGCGCTCGCGCTCGGCGACTTCGAGACGCCGCTCCACTACCGCTTCCGCGACGAGTTCGGGGCGCTCACGCACAACTTCGAGCGGATGCGCCGCCAGCTGCGCCGCTCGTTCCGCCGCATCGAGGGCGAGCGCGACCGGCTGCGCATGCTGCTCGAGCGGCTGCACGAAGGCGTGCTCACCGTCGACGAGCAGCTCGTCGTCCACTTCGCGAACGCCGAGGCGCGCCGCCTGCTCGGCGGCCGCCTGGCCGAGGGCGACCCGCTGCCGGAGCCGTGGGAGAGCTTCTCGCTGCGCGAGTTCGTCGAGCGGCTGTTCGAGGCGGACGGCTCGCTCGCCCAGTCGCACGTCCGCCCGGACGACGACCGCGCGCTCACGCTCGTCGGCATCCCCGCGCAGCCGGAGGGCGACACCGTGCTGATCGTGCTCGACGACCTCACCGAGCAGGAGCGCCGCGAGCTCGCCGAGCGCGAGTTCGTCTCGAACGCCGCGCACGAGCTGCGCACGCCGCTGACGACGATCATCGGCGCAGTCGAGGTGCTGCAGGCCGGCGCGAAGGAAGACCCCGCCGAGCGCGACCGCTTCCTCGCCCACATCGAGCGCGAGGCGGAGCGGCTGGCGCGTCTCGCCCGCGCGCTCCTGACGCTCGCGCGCGCACACGCGGGACAGGAGATGCCGCGCTTCGAGCAGGTCGCGCTCGAGCCGCTGCTGCACGAGGTCGCGGACGGGCTGCGGCCGCACGACGGCGTCCTCGTCGAGATCGAGTGCCTGCCGGACCTCGCCGCGTCGATCAACCGCGACCTGCTCGAGCAGGCGTTGCACAACCTCGGCGAGAACGCGGCCACGCACACGACGAGCGGGCGCATCGTGTTGCGCGCCTACTCGGCAGGGACCACGCTCCGCGTGGAGGTCGAGGACACCGGCGTCGGCATGAGCGCGGAGACGCAACGCCACGTCTTCGACCGCTTCTACCGCGGCAAGGACCGCGACGCCCAGGGCTTCGGCCTCGGGCTCGCGATCGTCCGGCAGGCCGTCCGCAGCCTCGGCGCCCGGATCGAGCTCGACTCGTCCCCGGGCGCGGGCACGCGCGTCCGCATCGTGCTCGAGCGCGCACGCGTTCGCGAGGAAGCCCGGGTGGTCGC
>Ga0265325_10001121_pt1 | contig 19201 bp, 16 predicted proteins | sample 41420metaG_FD_202090 | JGI IMG/M metagenome (GOLD analysis project Ga0265325, IMG submission 202090) | Rhizosphere microbial communities from Carex aquatilis grown in University of Washington, Seatle, WA, United States - 4-14-20 metaG | ecosystem: Host-associated > Plants > Roots > Rhizosphere...
CTGGGACAACCCAGCCACGACAGCATTGGCGGGGTCTGCGTCCGTCGCGGGAAACGTCGTGCGGCTTTGCCTTGCCCGCGCTTCTGCCTCCTACGCCGCAGCCGCCTTGCCCTTGGCGCGCTGGATGGCCTCCCAGACGCGCAGCGGCGTCGCCGGCATGTCGATCTGATCGACGCCGAGCGGACGCAGCGCATCAATCACCGCGTTGATCACGGCGGGCGGCGCGCCGATCGTGCCACTTTCGCCGATGCCTTTGACGCCGAGCGGGTTGGTCTTGCACGGCACCTCTTCGAGCGCGCATTCGACGTTCGGCATCTGGCTTGCGTGCGGCATGGCGTAGTCGAGGAAGCTGCCGCTCAAGAGTTGCCCGCTCTGCCGGTCATAGACCTGGTGCTCCATCAGCGCCTGGCCGATGCCCTGCACCACGCCGCCCATCTGCTGGCCGCGCACGATCATCGGATTGATGATGCGGCCGAGATCGTCGACCACGTAGTAGCGGTCGACGCCGATGGCGCCGGTGTCGGGATCGACCTCGAGCTCGACCACATGCGCGCCGTTCGGATGGCTCGGCGGCGTCGGATCGAAGCTGCCGGTGGAATCGAGGCCGATGCCGAACTTCGCCGCGATCGGTCCCATCGGCGCATAGGTTGCCTTGGCGACGTCGACGAGTTTGATCTGCTTGTCGGTGCCGGTGACGCGGAAGGTGCCTTCCTTGAATTCGATATCGCCCTCGTCGGCCTCGATCATGGTCGCGGCGATCTTCTTGGCCTTCTCGATCATCGCCTCGGCGGCGAGCTTGAGCGCATTGCCGCCGACCACCATGCTGCGCGCGCCGTAGGTGCCGCGGCCGATCGCGACCTGCGCGGTGTCGCCTTGCACATAACGGATGCTTTCGTAGGGCACGCCGAGAATTTCATGCGCGATCTGCGGGAACACGGTGGCGTGGCCCTGGCCGTGCGAATGCGTACCGCCATAGATCGTCAGCGCGCCGGACGGATCGAACTTCATGTCCATGCGGTCGTTAAAGATGCCGCCGAACTCGATGTAGAAGCAGACCGAACGGCCGCGCAGCTTGCCGTTCTTCTTCGATTCGCGCACCCGCGCCGCGTAGCCCTTCCAGTCGCTGTTCTCCATGCAGGTGTCCATCATGCGGACGAACTCGCCGGAGTCGTAGACCCAATGCGTCGGCGTGGTGTAGGGCAGCTTCGCGGTCGGGATCAGGTTCTTGCGGCGGATTTCGGCGCGATCGATGCCGGTGACGTTGGCGGCATGCTCGATCAGCCGCTCCATGAAATAGGCGGCCTCGGGACGCCCGGCGCCGCGGTACGGCCCACTCTGCGAGGTGTTGGTGAACACGCCCTGCGACATGATGTGCATGGTCTGGATGTCGTAGGCGGCGGGCACGAAGCGGATCGAGAAGGCGCCGGCGGCAAGCGCCGCGCCGACGAAATAGGCGCCCATCTGGAATAGCGACTTGCTCCGTAGCGCGAGAATCTTGCCGCCCTCGTCCAGCGCGAGCTCGCCGTAATAGACCATCTCACGGGCGTGATGGTCGTTCATCATGCTCTCGCTGCGGGTCGCGGTCCATTTCACCGGGCGCTTGAGGCGCTTCGAGGCCCACAACACCAACAGGTCGTCGGGAAACGCGCCGCCCTTCAATCCGAAGCCGCCGCCGACGTCGGGCGAGACCACGCGGATCCGGTTCTCCGCCACGTGGAAGACGTGGGAGAGCTCCATGCGCAGCCCGTGCGGATTCTGCGAAGCCGCGTACAGCGTGTAGAAATCCTCGACGGCGTTGTACTCGCCGATCGCGACGCGAGGCTCCATCGACACCGGCGACAGGCGGTTGTTCTCGACCCGGAGCTTGACGACGTGCTTGGCCTTGGCGAAGGCGGCGTCGGTCGCGGCCTGCTCGCCGAACATCAGGCGGAAGGCGTTGTTGCCGCCCGGGTTGTCCTCCCAGACCTTGGGCGCGTCGGGCTTGGCGGCGTCCTCGATGTTGATGACCGCCGGCAGCGGCTCGTAGTCGATCTCGACCAGCTCGGCGGCATCGCGGGCCTGCTCCAGGGTCTCGGCGACGACAAAGGCGATGCGGTCGCCGACGTGGCGGACGCGGTCCGACACCAGCAGCGGCTGGAAGGTGCGGTGGCCCTTCGGCGCGCCGAAGTCCTCCGGCATCAGCGCCGCGGTGATGGCGCCGAGCTTGTCGGCCGCAACGTCGGCGCCGGTCAGGACGGCGAGCACGCCGGGCGCGGCCTTGGCCTTGGCGATGTCGAGCTTTCTGATCCTGGCGTGGGCATGGGGCGACAGCACGTTGACGCCGTGGGCCATGTTCGGCAGCACCATGTCGTCGACGTAGCGCCCCTGCCCCTTCAGGAAGCGATTGTCCTCGACCCGGCGCACCGGTTGTCCGATCCCGAACTTGGCCATTTTTGTTTCTCCCGTACTGTCTTTGGGTCGATGTTACCGCACAGAACATGCACCGTCATCCTGAGGTGCCCGGCAAAGCCGGGCCTCGAAGGATGAACGGCCCGGGCTTGCCTTCGGATTCCTGGGCCGCCGCCCTTCGAGGCTCGCTTCGCTCGCACCTCAGGGTGACGGAGAGAGGATTGAGCGCGCCGTAGTCACCTGTTCAGCCATCGTCTCGCAAAACCGAACAGGCCCTGGGGCAGGAAGATGATGATGGCGATGAAGATGACGCCGAGCGGGATGAGATAAGGGAAGGTGTCGCCGAACAGGCGGCCGAGGAGTTCGCGCAGCAGCAGGAAGGTGGCAGCGCCGAAGATCGGACCGACCAAGGTGCCGATGCCGCCCATGACGTTGTAGATCACGGCCTCGCCGGAGACCAGGAAGAACACGAAGTCGGGCGCTGCGAAGCGGTTCTGGACGGCGTAGAGCACGCCGGCCAGGCCCGCGAACAGCCCGGACAACATCACCGCAACGATCTTGTAGCGTTCGATCGGATAGCCGATGGCGCGGGTCCTGCCCTCGTTCTCGCGGATCGATTGCAGCACCATGCCGAACGGCGAGCGCATGATGCGGCGCAGGAGAAGGTAGGAGCCGGCGACCATGGCGAGGACGAACCAGTGCAGCGTGGTGTTGTTGAACGGCACCGTCCATACGCCCGGAATGCCGAGCGCCGGCCGGCTGAACGACAGGCCGTTCTCGCCGCCGGTGATCTCGGTCGAGGTGAAGATGAAGACGTAGAAAATCTGGGAAAAGATCAGCGTGGTGATGGCGAAGTAGATGTCGCGAAGCCGCGTCGAGAAATAGGCGACGAAGGCTGCGACCGCGGCGGCGGCGATCAGGCCGAAGGCGAGCGCGAGCCAGAGGTTTGCCGGCTTATGCCAGAGCAACGCAGCCGCCGCGCCATACATGCCGAGGCCGAAGAATGCCGAATGGCCGAACGACACCATGCCGGTGTAGCCGATCAGGATGTCCGAGGACATCGCCAGCAGGCCCCAAATCAAAATCTCGGTGACGAAGCGCTGCCAGAACGTCGGCAGCACCAAAGGCGCCACGATCAGCAGTGCAATGACCACGCCGAAGATGGTCCAGAACGCGACGGTATGGCGGTGCAGGAGCTTGGTCATTTGGGAGTCGGCACGAACAGGCCGGTCGGACGGAACAGCAGCGTCAGGATCAGCACCACGAAGGACACGATTACGGCCTGCGACGGCGCGACCCAGATCGAGGCGTAGGCTTCGAGCAGGCTGACGAAGATCGCAGCCGCAATGGAGCCACCGAGATTGCCCATGCCGCCGACCACGACGACAATGAATGCCTTCAGCACCCAGTTCAGCCCCATGGTGTGGTTGACCGCAACCAGCGGGGCAAACAGCACGCCGCTGGCGGCCGCCATCGCGGCGCCGATGCCAAAGGCCGCGGTGTGGACCCACGGCACCGGGATGCCCATGGCCTGCGCCATGACGCGGTCCTGCGTGGTGGCTCTGATCCAGATGCCGTACTTGCCGTATTTGAGGAACAACCAGAAGCCGCCGATGATGGCTGCCGACAGGCCCGCGATCAGCAACCGATACCAGGGGTATTCCAGGTAGAACAGGGTGAACTGGCCGGTGATCGGCTCGCTGATCTTGCGCGCCACCGGACCGAACTGCCAAAGCGCGTAGTTCTGCAGGATGAGCGAGAGGCCGAACGTGGCAAGGATCGTTGTCAGCGGGTCGCGGCCGATCAGCGGCCGCAAAGTCGCAACTTGAAGCGCAGCGCCGAGGAGGCCGACAAACAACGTCGCCAGGATCAGGGCCAACCAGAAACTGCCGGTCACCGAAATCACGACGACGCCGGTGTAAGCGCCGAGCATGAACAATTCGCCGTGGGCGAAGTTCACCACGTCCATGATGCCGAAGATCAGCGTCAAGCCGGAGGCGATCAGCGCGAGGATCATGCCGGTGACGATGCCGTTCAATGTCTGGATGATGAACAGCTCCCACGGAAGGTCCTGAAAGATCGCGCCGATCGAAGCCATCCTAGACCCCCAGGTACTGCTTGATGACGGCATCGCCGACCTTGAGCTCGGATGACCGGGCGTGGTGACGGATCGCGCCCTTTTCCATCAGATAGACGCGCTGGCTGGCTTCGAGCGTCAGCGGCACGTTCTGCTCGACCAGCAGGATGGCGACGCCCTCACGGTGCAAAGCGTCGATGATCTGGTGGATCTGCGACACCATCCGCGGCATCAGGCCCTCGGTCGGCTCATCGAGCAGGATGATCTTGGGCTCGAGCATCATCGCGCGTGCGATCGCCAACATCTGCTGTTCGCCGCCTGACAGCGTGCCGCCGGCTTGATCCTTGCGTTGGCCGAGCACCGGGAAATACGCGAACACCTTGTCGAGCAGCTCCTGCTTCCGGGCGTCGCTGACGCCAGGCCGGTCCAGGCCGACCCGCAGGTTCTCCATCACCGTGAGCAGGCGAAAGATGCGGCGATCCTCCGGCACGTAGCCGATGCCAAGCTTGGCGAGCTTATGCGCCGGCATGCCGGTGATCGGCCGATCGTCGAGCGTCACCATGCCCTGCCGCGCATTGACGAGGCCCATGATGGTCTTGAGCGTGGTGCTCTTGCCGACGCCGTTGCGGCCCAACAGGCCCACCACCTCGCCCCGACCCACCGTGAGCGACACGCCGTGCAAGATGTGGCTCTTGCCATAATAGGTGTGCAGGTCCTCGACCGTGATCAGCGGATCGGTGGGTTTGTCCAGCTCGCTCATGTTTTGAGATAGACCTCCAGCACGCGCGGGTCGTTCTGGATTTCCGCCGGCGCACCTTCGGCGAGCACTTCGCCGTAGTGCAGAACGGTGATCTTGTCGGCAAGACCCATGACGAGTTGCATGTCATGCTCGACGATCAGAATGGTGTGGTCCTTGGCGATGCGCCGGACAAGCTGCATCGTGTCGTGGGTTTCCGCTGCGCTCATACCCGCGGTCGGCTCATCGAGGCACAAAAGCTGCGGCTCGGTTGCCAACGCAATTCCGATCTCGAGATTGCGCTGCTCGCCGTGCGACAGATTGGAGGCGAGCTCGTCGGCCTTGCTGGCAAGCCCGACCGCGGCCAAAACCGCCTCCGCCTTCTCCATGATGTCGCGGAAATGATTGTGATGGCGCAGCATGTTCCAGCCGTGTCGGCGCGACTGCGCGGCGATGCGCACGTTTTCGAGCGTCGTCGCGTTCGGCATGATCGTGGTGATCTGGTAGGAGCGCGCGACACCGGCCTGCGAAATCAGATTGGGCGGCAGGCCGGTAATGTCCTTGCCATCGAACAGGACGCGGCCAGACGTCGGGCGGAGCACGCCGGTGAGGCAATTGAAGAAGGTGCTCTTTCCGGCGCCGTTCGGCCCGATGATGGCGCGGATCTCGCCGCGACGGACGGCAATGTCGACATTGTTGAGTGCTGCAAGCCCGCCAAAGCGGATGGTCAGCCCTTCCGTGCGCAGCACAGGGGCGGTCTCGCCTCCCCGACTGGTGGCCGGGGAGGATGTCACCATGGATGTCGCAGCTTGCACTTAGGCGAACTTGCAAGCCGGCGGGAAGATCGTCTTTTCCTTCTCGATCGTCGCCAGGATCTTGTACTTGCCGCCCCTCACCTCGGTGATGAACTGACGCAGGAACGCCTGGTGATCTTCCTTGCGGAGCGTCTTGTCACCCTGCGGGAAGTCGTCGCCCTCCTTCATCTCCAGTCCTTCCAGCGCCTCGATCAGCTTCATCGTATCCTCGCGGCCACGGAACTTGGACTTCTCCATGCCGATCTTCAGCGCGTTCATCGCCTCGTAGTTCGACTGCGTGTAGCGATCGGGATCGGGGTTGCTGGAGTCGATCTTCGACAGGCGCTTCTTGGCTTCGTCGAAGAACTTATGGTGCGCCGGCGTATCAAGCGCGCCGGCGAAGATCGGCACGTAGCGCTCGATGCCGACGAAGCCGTCGATCTTGCTGCCGAGGCCCGGCAGGTTGGTGGACTCGGCGATGGCGCCGTCGCCGGCGAACTTGTACTTCTTGGTCAGGCCGAGATCGTAGGCCTGGTTGCCGAGCGTCACGCCGTCCGGCCCGAAGAAGATGCCGAACATGCCATCGAAATTGCCGGTGAGCTTGGACAGGAACGGTGTCATGTCGGGGGTGCCGATCGGAATGCCGGTGGTGCCGACGACCTCGCCGCCCGCCTTCTTGATCTCCTGGGCGTAGGCGTCGCGCGTCGACTGGCCCCAGGAGTAGTCGGCGTAGAGGATGTGCCACTTCTTGCCCATGTTCTTGATCATGTAGGGCGCGAAGGCGACCGCCTGGGACGGCGCGTAGTCGTGGACGCGGAAGCTCCAGCGGTTGCACTTGGTCGTGGTCAGCGTGGTATCGAGGCACACGCTGATCATGTTGACAACCTGCGCCTCCTCGAACACCGGCATGCAAGCGAGGCAGATGTTGGAAAGGAAGCCGCCGACGTGGGCGTCGACCTTGTCCTCGTCGACGAGCTTGGACACCTTGCGGCGGCCGACGTCGGGTTTGGATTCGTCGTCCTGGATGAGAAGCTCGACCGGCCGGCCGTTGATGCCGCCGTTCTGGTTGATGCGGTCAACCGCCATCTGCAGGCCGACCACTGCGGTCTTGCCGCCGACGGCTGCCGGGCCCGACAGCGGCTGCTCGGAGCCAACCTTGTACGGCTTTTCGGCACCGAATGCCGCCCGCCATGGCGCCGGCACCAGCATCGAAGCGCCGAGTGCGCCGGCCTTCACGCCGTAGCCAATGACACGGCGGCGCGTCGTGGCGCCGCGATACCAAAACTTGTCCTGCTTGTCCCAATTGTCAGCCATGACTGCGTCCCTCTCCGGTCCGCCCGACATTATTGTGGTCATCGCCTCGAGCGGAACGGCGAAGGCCAGATGCAACCGCCGCACCCGCGCAGCGGTTCGAACGTGATGTCGTTGATGGCTTCGACCCGCGACGAAAGAACTCCGTTGATGCCCCAGAAACCGCGGAAACCTCCGCCATCACGCGTCTTTCTGACGATAGACTGCCACCAATTCCTGGCGGTGCCAACGGCCCACCGGCGCGACGCGACCTGTTGCCCAGGCGTTGGGCACGCGCGTTCCAGCAATGCTAGGATCGACGCCGAGATGCGTCGGCGTGTCGCGCCCGGCGCCGACCTTTGAGGACAGCCATGCCCGCCGCAGCCCAGAAGCGCCAACCCTCGGACGTGCCCCAGACCGGCGAGGATGCCCGCAGAGCCATTCGCAATAGCCAATGGACCGGCCCGACGTCGGGAATGGCGCCAGGTTACGTGCAGGGCAATCTCGCCATCCTGCCCGAGAAGCTCGCCGCCGACTTCATGCGGTTCTGCCAGCTCAACCCGAAGCCCTGTCCGGTGCTGGCGGCCGGTGCGCCTGGCGATCCCCGCCTGCCCTCGCTCGGCCAGGACCTCGACATCCGCACCGACCTCTGCCGTTACAAGGTGTACCGCAACGGCGAGCTGGTCGACGAACCGGATGACATCACCAAGCACTGGCGCGACGATCTGGTGATCTTTGCGCTCGGCTGCTCATTCTCGTTCGAAGATGCGCTGATGCAGGACGGCATCGAGCTGCGTCACATCACCAATGGTTCGACGGTGCCGATGTATCGCACCTCGATCGAGACTGCGCCGGCCGGACCGTTCCGCGGTCCGCTGGTGGTGTCGATGCGGCCGTTGAAGCCTGCCGACGCGATCCGCGCGGTACAGATCACCACGCGGTTCCCCGCCGTACATGGCGCGCCGGTGCATCTCGGCATGCCGGAGCTGATCGGCATCAAGGACGTCATGAAGCCCGACTGGGGCGACCCGCCGGAAATGAACGCCGATGAGATGCCGGTGTTCTGGGCCTGCGGGGTGACGCCGCAGTCGGTGGTGATGACGGTGAAACCGGAGTTCTGCATCACGCATTATCCGGGATGCATGCTGGTCACCGACCGCAAGAATTCAGAGTTTGCGATTATGTAAGTGGCTATAAAAACGACGTGGGGATCGGCGTCCACTTCTCGCGGCCGCGGTAGTACAGCGGCTTCTTTTTGTACCTCGCAAGATAGTCGCGATATTTTTTCCGCTCGCGCGCGACGCGTTTCAGCGATCGCCTGATTTTTCGATGCGGCAGTTTGAGCAGCATGTTCTCGACCGCCCAGACATTGCGCTTGGAAAAGCGCCAGTCGTAGGCGCCCATGATCTTGAGGTCGACCACAGAATAGCCCTTCACCCGGCCGGTAGTGTCGATATACGGATCGAAGTAGCTTTCGGCGAGCGCGCGCGGCGAGCGAAACACCGGCCTGCGCCCATGCAGGCCCGGATCGCGGGAACGTGCCACCGAGCCCCAACGACCACGATGCCGATAGACGAAAATCACGTGGTCGAGCAGATCGACCGATTCCAGTCCCATCAGCAGAGGCGGATAGCCGTGCTGCTCCAGCACGCAGGCGGCAAACAGCGCCGCCTCCAGGCAATGTGCGGTGTCTCGTCGCACCACCTGGCGGAAGCTTCGCAGTGTGTCGCCATGCGGCTCGGAATTGTAGGGAAGACGGTTAAGAAAGCGCTGCACCGCAAGCGGCGTCGCCAAGCGCCTGATTAATCCGCGCTCGCGTCCGGTGAAACTGTGGCTGGAAGGCTTCACGTCCCCAAGAATCTGTGAATCCGAACGTCTGTTCATGCAGCAGAGCGCGCGCGGGTGCAATATGCGGTAGGATCGGAACTGGAAATATGGGCTGGGGATTTCGAGGCTTCGCAAATTTTCTCGCTGCGGCGTTGGCGCTGTGCTCAGGCATGGCCATCGCGAATGCGGCCGAATGTCCGGGCAATCCGCACGCCATCGGCACCAGCCGGACCATCGTCGTCGATCCGCGCGACCACGGCAGGATCGGCACCATGGATTACGCCGAAACGCTGCCGCTGGCCGATCGCGAGGTCGTGCTGACCTTCGACGACGGGCCGCTGCCGCCCTACACCAACCAGATCCTGAAAATTCTCGCCTCGGAATGCGTGCTGGCCAACTACTTCATGGTCGGCGAGATGGCCAAGGCCTATCCCGATGCCGTGAAGCGCGTTCGAGAGGCGGGCCACACCATCGGCACGCACAGCTGGAGCCATCCCCTGAGATTCCGGGCGCTGAGCTTCGAGCAGGCCAAGATGCAGGTTGACCGGGGCATCGAGGCGACCGCGGCGGCGTTGGGTGATGACGGCGCCTCCCAGGTCGCGCCGTTCTTCCGCTTCCCGGGCTTCGGCCACACCGATGCGATCGAAGACTATCTCCGCGGCCAGGGCATCATGGTCTGGGGTGCCGACGCGCCGGCCGACGACTGGCGCAAAATCACCGCCAACGAGATCGCCCGCCGCGCGATCCGCCGCCTGGAATCCAAAGGCAAGGGCATCCTGCTGCTGCATGACATCCACGCGCGCACGGTCGAGGCGCTGCCGATCATCCTGGCCGAGTTGAAAGAGCGCGGCTTCCATATCGTCCATGTGGTGGCGGCGACCCCCGAACGTCCTGCGACCGAGACGGTTGCGAGCGCGTGGCGGCTGCATTCAAGGGCGGGGCCGGCCGCACCGGTCATCATGATCGCCTCGGTGCAAAACCCGGACGCCGAGAGCCTGGCGAAGCTGAACGCCGATCAGTTGTGCACGCTGCCGGCTGCGGACGACGAGCCGCGTGCTTTCCGCCGGCATATCCGGCCGCTTCGTGAAGCGCGGCTGCATCGAGAGACCAAGATCACGCTCCACGAAGCGCGGCACAGCGCCAAGGCCGATACGCCGATTAAGGTTGCCGGGCGCAAGCACCGCAGTCATCCGGCCCGCGATGCCCATATCGCTCGTGGCGAGGCCAACGTGCCTTCCGGGGTCAGCCACAACGTGGAATAACCCTGGTGCGCCAGGGATCGGGCTAGCTCTGCACGCGCGATCGGATCTCCGAACATCGTCTGCTGGTCCTGATCAGGCCAGATACTGCTGGGTGATGGCTTCACCGAGCTTGTCATTGTCGGCGATGAAGGTTTCGATGAACTCGTGCAGCCCGGTCTGGAAGATCGCCTCCATGCGAAGATTTTGCAGGCGCGTGCGGACGACGCGGGCCTGGCGCTGCGCCGGGCCCTGGCGGCCGTACTGACCGGCGATGCGGTCAAGATTTCGCACCAGGTTCTCGTAGCAGCTCGCGAGCGACCGCGGCATCTGCTCGTTGAGGATCAGAAGATCGGCAACCAGCCACGGCTTGAGGCTTTCGCGATAGACCCAGTGGTACGATGTCAGCGCCGACACCGAGCGCAGGATGCCGGCCCACTGGTAGTAATCGAGCGGGCCGCCGACATGCTCGTCGGCCGGCAGCAGCAGATGGTATTTGACGTCGAGGATGCGCGCGGTGTTGTCGGCGCGCTCGGCATAGACGCCGATCCGCGAAAACCAGTACGCGTCGTTGCGCAGCATGGTGCGGTAGGCCGAACCGTCGAAGCGCAGCGAGGATTCCTGCACCCAGCGCAGAAACCGCGCGAACTCCTCGCGCGAGTTCGGCGTATTGCCGAAGCGCTTGAGTTCGAGCCAGGCGCTGTTGATCGAGTCCCACATTTCCGAGGTGAGTGCGGTGCGGACGGCGCGGGCGTTGGTGCGAGCAATCTCGAAGCAGTTGCGGATCGATGATGGATTGGCGGCGGAGAAAGCGAGAAAATCGGTGACGTTTTCCTCGTTCGCCTCCGAATAGGTGGCAAAAAACTCCGGCGCGCAGCCCGCGCTCTCGACGGTCGATTCCCATTCGTTGGTGTCGCCGACATAGGCCAGCGGCAACGCGGTGATGCGGTGGGTCGCTTCAAGAATGCGCGCGAGATATTCGGCGCGTTCCACATAGCGCGCGAGCCAGTACATATTCTCGGCGGTGCGCGAGAGCATTCAGCGGTCCTGCGCCCAGATCATCGGTCCAGCACCCAGGTGTCCTTGGTGCCGCCGCCCTGACTTGAATTCACCACCAGCGAGCCGGGCTTCAGCGCGACCCGCGTCAACCCACCCGGCACGATGCGGATCTTGTCGCGGCCGGTGAGCACGAACGGCCGCAGATCGACGTGGCACGGCGCGACGCCGGCCTCGACGCAGGTCGGACAGGTCGACAACGCAAGTGTCGGCTGGGCGATGAAGCCTGTCGGCTTGACCTTGAGCTTGGCGCGGAAGGCCTCGACCGCGGCATTGTCCGCAGTCGGCCCGATCAGCATGCCGTAGCCGCCCGAGCCGTGGACCTCCTTGACCACCAGTTCTTCGAGATGGTCGAGCACATAGGCGAGATGCTCGGGCTCGCGGCAGCGCCAGGTCGGCACGTTCTTCAGGATCGGTTCTTCGCCCAGATAGAATTTCAGGATCTCGGGCATGTAACTGTAGATCGCCTTGTCGTCGGCGATGCCGGTGCCGACCGCGTTGGCGAGGGTGACGTTGCCGGCCACATAAGCCGACATCAGGCCGGCAACGCCGAGCATGGAGTCGGGCCGGAACGCCAGTGGATCGAGAAAATCGTCGTCGACGCGGCGATAGATGACATCGACGCGCTGCGGCCCCTGGGTCGTGCGCATGTAGGCGAAGCCGTCCTTGACGAACAGGTCGCGGCCTTCAACCAGCTCGATGCCGAGCTTGTCGGCCAGAAACGAGTGCTCGTAATAGGCGGAGTTGTAGATGCCGGGCGTCAGCAGCACCACGGTCGGATCGCTCGCGGTACGATCGGGCGCGACCGATTTCAATGTGGCGAGCAACTCGTCGGGATAATTCTCGACCGGCGCGATGCGGTGGCGGAAGAACAATTCCGGAAACAGCCGCATCATGATTTCGCGGTTCTCCAGCATGTAGGAGACCCCGGACGGCGTGCGGGCGTTGTCCTCCAGCACGTAGAAGGTGTCGGCGTCGACACGAACGATGTCGATGCCCGCGATATGCACGTAGATGTCGTGCGGCACCTTCTGGCCGTTCATTTCCGGCCGGAACACGGGATTCTGGAACACCAGATCCGCGGGCACTATGCCGGCCTTGAGAACCTCGCGTCGGCCATAGATGTCGTGCAGATACATGTTGAGCGCGCGGACCCGCTGCTCGAGCCCGCGGCTCACGGTCTGCCATTCGGCAGCGGATAGCACGCGCGGAATGACATCGAACGGGATCAGCCGCTCCTGGGCATCGGCTTCGCCATAAACCGCGAAGGTGATGCCGATACGCCGGAACAGGAGCTCCGCCTCGCGGCGCCGATGGTCCAATTCATCCGGGCGGACCGAGCCGAGCCAAGCAGCAAGCTCCGAATAGGCCGGCCGGACCAGCCCATCGCTCCCCTTCATCTCGTCGAACGCCTGGCGCACGTTTCACCGGCCGGGATGCACGTATGCTATGCGGTGCAAGGCTTGCGCCAAACCGGAAATATGCCCGGGAATCGGGGTTAAACCTGGAACTGCTCCGGTCATAGAGGCGAGTTGCCCGCAAAATGGGCAGCGACAGCGTTCAGCCCTTCAACACCGAGCGCCAATCGCCGCCGCTGTTGTTGAGCAGTTCGGCAACGTCAATTGTCTCCTCGCCGGGAACGCGGATGCGCTTGAACGCCATTTCGGGCGCATTGAGCGGCTTGGTGGCGTCGAGGCCCATCTTGGCGCCTACACCATCGCGGTTCGACGGATCGAGCTTGGAGCCCTGGCTCTCCGGCACGATGACGAGATCGCGGTCGGCCTGAAAGCGCGTCGCCAGCGCCCACTCCACGTCGGTCGGATTGTGGATGTCGACGTCGTCGTCGACCACGATGACATGCTTGAGATCGAAGTAACCTGCGAAGGCGCCGAGGATCACGTTCTTGCCCTGCCCCTCCTGGGTCTTCCTGATCTTGACGAACAGATGGAAACGCATGGTGCCGCCAGGCGACAGATGCACGTCGAGCACATTCGGAAAGTTGCGGCGCAGGTGCGTGAGCAGCGTCGCCTCCTTCGGCACGGCGCCGAGGATCAGATGTTCCAGCCCGCCGCCGGTCATGGTGTGGAAGATGGCGTCCTTGCGATGGGTGACAGCCACGACCTCCATCACCTCGCGATCGGAGCGGCTGCCGTAGGTCTGAGGGAATTCGCCGAACGGGCCTTCCGGTTCGCGCACGTGCGGCAGGAAGCGGCCTTCGATCACGATCTCGGCTTCGGCCGGCACGCGGATGTCGCTGGTGAGGCACTTCACCACCGGCAGCGAGCGCCCCTGCAAGGAGCCTGCGATCTCGAGTTCATCGTGGTCGATCGGCACAATCGCCTGCGAGGCGAGCAAGGTCAGCGGATCGACGCCGACCACGATGGCAGCATCGAGCGGCTGCCCCGCCTCCTCGGCCATGCGGTGGAAGGTGAAGGTGTGGCGCGGCAAGACCAGCACGCCGAGACGATTGGGGCCGGTCACCTGGCAGCGATGGATCGAGACGTTCTGCTTGCCGGTCTTGGGATTGCGCACGACCATGATGCCAGCCGCGATGTAAGGTCCGCCGTCGTGCTCGTTGTGGGTCGGCACCGGCAGAAGCTTGAGAAGGTCGACCTGCCGGTGCACCACCTCGTGTACGGCCGCCGACTTGACCTCCTGCCACGGCGTCGGATGCGATGCGGCATGTTGGAAGTGCGCCAGCATGTCGGCCGGCTCGACGCCCATCGCGTCGGCCATCCAGCGGCGGTCGGAGACCAGCCCCGAGATCACCGGCATCGGATGGCCGCCCGGGCTTGGGAATACTGTGGCGCGCAGGCCGTCGAGCCGCTTGGCGTGGGCGGCGAGATCAAACCTCAGGCCGATGCCGGGCTTCATCACCGCAAGCCGATCGTGCGCGGCGAGATGGTCGAGCCACTCTCGCAGGGAACGGACCGGCTGCGGCGCATTGGTCCCGTGCGTCGGTCTCTCGTGCTTGGTCATGGCCGAAGATGTATCATTCCCCGGCGACCAGGAACACCAACGATGCTCGATCTCGGCAGAAGCTTTCTCGGCAGCGTCGCCCGCGACCTGAACGCGCTGGCCATCGTCGATGGCAACGTTCGATTGAGCTATGCGCAATGGTACCGGCGGATTTCGGCCGTGGTCGCGGCATTCGACAAGCTTGGCCTCATGCCCGGCGACCATCTGGTCACGGTCTTGCAGAACAACTGGCCGGCGGCGACGATTCATTGGGCCTGCCAGTTCACCGGGATCATCATCACGCCGCTGAACTGGCGCTCGACCGCCGACGAGCTGGACTATTGCCTCGACAATGCCGACGCCAAGGCGCTGGTCTATGAAGCGGTATCGGCCGAGGCGGTGGCCGCCTCCAAGGAGGCCGGACGGCGGCCAAGGATCGCGGTCGGACTATCGGCGGAGCTCACGTTCGAGGAGTTGGCGGGCTCGACCAGCGGTGATGCCTCGCCGTGCGTGGATGCCGAAGCCTGGTCGGTGATGCTCTATACGTCCGGCACCACCGCCAAGCCCAAGGGCGTGCCGCGCCGCCAGCGCGCCGAACGGGCGGCTGCGCTCGCTCACGTGGCGCAGAACCTTTACCGCAACGGCGAGAAGACGCTCGGCGTGATGCCGCTCTACCACACCATGGGGGTGCGCTCGCTGCTCGCCATGTCGCTGGTCGGCGGCACCTTCGTCTGCCTGCCGCGGTTCGATGTGGCGCGGGCGCTGGAGCTGATCGAGAAGGAAAAGATTTCCAATCTCTATCTCGTGCCGACGCTCTACCACGACCTGGTGCGTCATGAGCGCTTCAAGCGGACCGACGTGTCGTCGGTGCGCAAGATCGGCTTTGCCGGCGCCTCGATGACCGACGGCCTGCTCAAGGAGCTGCAGGCCGCATTCCGGCCGGAGCTGTTCGTCAATCACTACGGCTCATCTGAAATCTACACCTTCACCATCGATCAGAACGCGCCGGCGAAGCCCGGCTCGGCAGGGCGTGCCGGCATCAACCAGAATGTGCGCGTGGTGCGGCTCGGCGCGGCATCTCCCGATGAGATCGCGAAGCCCAACGAGGAAGGCGAGATCATCGCGCTGCTGGCCGGCGACGAGTCGTTCGAAGGCTATTGGCGCAGGCCCGAGGCCGACTTAAAGGCGATCCGGCAGGGCTGGTACTTCACGGGAGACACCGGCTATGTCGATGCTGAAGGCGATTTGTTCGTCACCGGCCGGGTCGACGACATGATCATCACCGGCGGCGAGAACGTCTCGCCGGTCGAAATCGAGAGCTGCCTGTCGCTGCACCAGGCGGTGTCCGAGGTCGCGGTGGTGGGATTGCTGGACGAGCGCTGGGGCAAGGTGGTGACTGCGTTCGTCAAGCGCCGGACGCCCATCGAACACGACGCGCTGGACGCCCATTGCCGGAGCTCGGGGTTGGCCGCGTTCAAGCGGCCGAGACAATACGTGTTTGTCGAGGCGATCCCGAAATCGCCGGTCGGCAAATTGCTGCGAAGACTGCTGGTGGCGGGCGAATACCAGGCAGAAAAATCCGCGCCGCGCCCGACAGATTCAGCGGCATGACGCTTGCCTATCCACGTCACGCCCGGCTTTATGCGCGGCCATGACGCGCACCCGCAGAGGCCAAACACGATGGCATCAGTAATGAAATTCACCGATCCTCGCCTCGCCGCCCTCGACGGTTTCCGTGTCGAGATCGACGAGGCGCATGAGCGCGCCGACGTGATCCTCGACCGGCCGCCGCTGAACGTGGTGTCCATGCCGCAGCGCGATCAGCTTCGGATGGTGTTTGAGAGTCTCGACGAGGACGCGCGCGTGCGCGTCATCGTACTGCGCGCAGTCGGCGAGCACTTCTCCTCCGGCGGCAACATCAAGGGCTTCATGGAGGCGACGCCGGAAACGGTGTCGAAGCTTGCCTGGAACATCGCGGCGCCGGCACGATGCTCAAAGCCGGTGATCGCCGCGAACCGCGGCTATTGCTTCGGCGTCGGCTTCGAGATTTCGCTGGCCTGCGATTTCCGCATCGTTTCGGAAACGGGATTCTACGCTCTACCGGAGCAGCGGCTTGGACAGATCCCGGGCTCCGGAGGCTCGGCCCGGTTGCAGAAGATCGTCGGCATCACCCGCACCAAGGACATCGTGATGCGTTCGCGCCGGATTCCGGCCAAGCAAGCCTACGATTGGGGCATCGCGACCGAATTGGTGGCAGACGACAAGCTCGAAGCCGCGACCGACGCGCTGGTCGGTGAACTCCGCGCATTCTCGCCCCTCGCCCAGCGCACGGCTAAAAAGCTGCTCAACGACACCGAAGATGCGACGTTAAGCACCGCGATCGAGCTGGAGGGCCACTGCTATAGCCGCCTGCGTCAATCTGACGACTTCCGCGAGGGCGTGGAGGCGTTCCATGCCAAGCGGCCGGCAAAATTCAAAGGCCTCTGAGCTATTCAAAAGGATGACGCGATGAACATGACGAGTACGAGACGATTTGTGCTGGGCGCAAGTATTGCGCTTGCCAGCCTTTGCGCCGGTCAGGCCAGCGCACAGACTTATCCGAGCCGCGCGATCACCGCGGTCATTCCGTTTGCCGGCGGCAGCGCCAGCGACGTCGTCAGCCGCATCATGTTCAACAAGATGTCGAAAAGCATGGGGCAGCCAATCGTGATCGAGAACCGGCCCGGCGCCGGCGGCAACACCGGCACGATGCAGGGCGCCAAGGCTCCGCCCGACGGCTATACCATCATCGGCAGCGGCTCGGGCCCGGTCGGCGCCAATCTCGCGCTCTACAAGTCGCTCGGCTACGACCCGCTGACCGACCTTGAGATGATCACTCCGTTTGCCGGCTTCACCATCATTGTGGTGGCCAGCAAGACCCTGGCGCTGAACAACCTCAAGGACCTGATCGGCTATGCCAAGGCGCATCCGGGAATGACATTTGGTTCGGTCGGGATCGGCAGCTCGCAGCATCTGGCCGGCGAATACTTCGCCCAGGTGACCGGCACCAAGATGACGCACGTGCCCTACCGCAACATCGCCCAATACGGACCCGACCTGATGGCCGGCACGGTGCAGCTCGGCTTCCAGTGGTACCCGAATGTCGCGGGGCCGATCCAGGCCAAGGGCGCAATCCCGCTCGCGGTCGCCGGCGACAAGCGCATTCCGACACTGCCCGATGTGCCGACCACCACCGAGGCGGGACTGCCGCAATACAAGATCAACGGCTGGTTCGCGCTGCTGGCGCCCAAGGGCACGCCGAAAGCGATCCTGGAACGGCTGCACAAAGAGACCGATGCCGCGCTGAACGATCCGCAGGTCAAACAGGCCTTCGAGAAGGCCGGCGCCGAGACAATGCTGGTGCCGCTGGATCAGGCCAAGAAATGGCAGCGCGACGAGGTCGCCAAGTATACCGACATCATCGCCAAGGCCGGCATTCCGAAGATCGAGTAACATCGCGCGGCATGCCTGCCGCCGATAGCATCGTTACTCGACCCGTGAGTCGAAATAATCGCGTTCTGATCGCGGGAGCAGGCCCGGTCGGCCTGGTTGCGGCGGCGCATCTGGCGCGCAGCGGCATCCCCGTCACGGTGTTCGAGCAGGGCGCGGACCTTTCCGAGGAATCGCGCGCGTCGACCTTCCATCCGCCCACGCTCGACATGCTGGATGCGATCGGGGCCGCCGCCCCGCTGATCGCGCAAGGGCTGAAGGCGCCGTCGTTTCAATACCGAACGAAAAAGCATGGGCTGCTGGCGCAATTCGATTTTGCCGCCATTGCCGATGCGACGGCTCATCCCTACCGGCTGCAATGCGAGCAATCGAAACTGACGCGCATACTCTACGAACAGATGCGCCAGCATCCGAACTTCGAATTGCAATTCGACAGCGCGGTGACAGGCGTCAGCCAGGACGGCGACGGCGTCAGCGTCACGATCGAACGTGGCGGCCGGCGCGAAACCGCGAGAGGCCGCTATCTGATTGGCGCCGACGGTGCGAGCAGCACGGTGCGGCGTTCGCTCGGGATCGAGTTCGAGGGCTTCACCTGGCTCGACCGGCTTCTGGTGGTATCGACGCCGTTCGATTTTCACGCGGTCGTGCCCGGTCTCACCGCGGTCAACTACGTGGCCGATCCGGTGCGCTGGCATTTCCTGCTGCAAATCCCCGGGCTGTGGCGGATCATGTTCCTGGTCAACGAGGATGCCAGCGACGAGCGCGTGCAGACGGAGGAATTTGCGCAGTCGCTGATGGCCGGCGTGATTCCGGGCGTTTCTCATTACGAGATCAATCACACCACGCTCTACAAGGTGCACCAGCGGGTGGCGAAAACCTTCCGGCTCGGCCGGTGCTTCCTGGTCGGCGATGCCGCCCACATCAACAACCCGCTCGGCGGCATGGGCATGAACGGCGGCATCCACGACGCCGTCAACCTCGCTTCGCGGCTCGCCAGAGTGTGGCAAGGCGAGGATCCGGAGAGCGAGCTCGGACGCTTCGACAAGCAGCGCCGGCTGGTCACACTCGAGGCGATCCAGAAGACCACGATCCAGAACAAGAAAAACCTGGAATCGGCCGGCGACGAATTCCACGACAGCCTTGCCGCGATCAAGGCCGACTCGGCGAAGACGCGCGAGTACCTCTTGCGCGTGTCGATGATCGCGAGCCTTAACCGCGCCGAGGAATTGGGTTAACTTTCGAGGAAAGCAGGGAGAGCGACATGGCGATGGTCGAAAAGATAGTGCCGTACGAGGTCAACGGCCGGCAGTTCGAGGGCAAGATCGTCTATGACGACAGCGTGAAGGGC
>Ga0265325_10001123_pt1 | contig 19194 bp, 11 predicted proteins | sample 41420metaG_FD_202090 | JGI IMG/M metagenome (GOLD analysis project Ga0265325, IMG submission 202090) | Rhizosphere microbial communities from Carex aquatilis grown in University of Washington, Seatle, WA, United States - 4-14-20 metaG | ecosystem: Host-associated > Plants > Roots > Rhizosphere...
GTGGCAAGCGCATCGGGCGTAAAGCCGAGCTCAACAAACGGTTTAATGTGCCGCGCCAGCAAGTCGTCGTAGAGCTGGTCGATCTTCGTCCAGTCATACACGGTCTTGCCGTTCTCCACCTTCACCGTTCCCAGCACATCGTGAAAGATGGCGTGAAAACGGATGTAGCGAAAGCCAAGCTCGTCCACCGCCAGCTTGAGCTGCGCCTGGCTGTCATCGCGAATCAGCGTTCCCGGGTAATCGGACCCCACCGACAGATCGAAGAATTGATCAACCGGCCCGCTGGTGCTGGTGATGTCCGCGACAATGCGGCGAGGTGGCGGCTGTTGCGCTCGCGCGCAAAGTGAGCCGGCGAGGGCTGCAGTAAGAGTGCCGAGGAGGACAAACTGAAAACGTCGCATCTGTGAGCTGAACATTGAGGTCGCACTTTCATTTAAACGTTTGCCTGCGAATTTGCAGCCAGCTTCGTCCTATTGCAGCTCGATTCGAATCGCTGCGCCTTTGTAATCCACGCTTCGGGCCTCGGTTGCCGTGAACGAAGAACCGGCGGGATGCGCTCTCGAAACAAGGACGACCCTGAAGGTCCGCTGCGGCAGCATTCCAGGGAACGCGCCGCTGCGTTCGCCGATCGTCAGCGTGTGCGAGGATTCCTTCCAATCGATCGGAATCTCGGAAAAAGCTCCCTTTTCGTAATCGAATGTGGTCCCTTGATCTTCATACAGCGTAAACCGGCCGTCGGCTCCCGCATAGACGTAGAGCGTGATGGGATCGGCAGGCTTCTCGCCGATGTATTGCATCTCCGGCTGGTAGGGGATAATCGATCCCGCGCGCACGAAGACCGGTATTTGATCGTAAGGCGCAGCCGCAACGATCGTGCCCGAACCGGCGGGCCGTCCGCTCCAGTAGTCATACCATTGCGCGCCGCTCGGAAGATAGACGGAACGGCTGCGCTGTTGGTATTGCGTAATGGGCGCAACCAGGAGCGCCGGGCCGAACATATATTCGTCGTTCAGCTCGCGCCCTGTGCGATCTTCAGGAAAGTCCATCACCAGCGCGCGCAGCATGGTGTAGTCCCGCTCCGTGGTCCAGCCGGCCATCGAGTAGATGTAAGGAAATAATGCGTAGCGCAGACGGTCGAATTTCAACTCAGCGTCGAAGGCCGGCGAACCCTCGCCGAGGCTCCACATTTCGCGGTGACGTAACTCGCCGTGCACCCGCAGCAGCGGCGTAAACGTCGAAAACTCAAACCAACGGGCATTCAGCTCGCGCCACTCCTCGCGGTTGGCATCAGTCATCGGCTCCTGCTCAAACTTCCGCTGCATCGTGTAGCCGCCCGTGTCCATGGTCCAGTAGGGTAGACCAGAAATGCTCGCGCCCAATCCCGCCGCAATCTGCTTGGTCATCGCGGTCCAGGTTGATGTGATATCGCCCGACCAATTCACAGTCGAGTAGCGCTGAAGTCCAGCGAAGCCCGACCGCGTAAGGATAAAGACACGCTGGTTAGGTGCCGCTTCGCGCTGTCCGGTGTAGACTCCCTCGCTATTTTCAAGCGCGTAACCGTTCAGCATGCGCGAGCCCGTGCCCATGTACGTTGGATTCATGTGCGTGCGCTGGCCGTCGAGAGTCGGGGGCGAGGGCATCAGGTCCGGTTCGGTGGCATCCATCCACCATGCATCGATCCCCTTCGAGAAAAGATGCGAATCGATCTGGGACCAGAAGAGCTTGCGCGCGCCGGGATTGAATGCGTCATAAAACGTGTAGGGCTGGTCGATCCAGTCGAGAATATGCTCCTTGAGATTCGGCGTGTACAAGAAACCATCGGCCAGCATCTCTTTGGCGTTTGCCGTATTGGGATTGAATTTTCCCCAGACAGAGATCATCACGTGCGCGTGTTGGGCGTGAATCGCTTTGATCCAGGCATCGGGGTCTGGAAAGCGCGTCGGATCAAATTCATGCGAGCCCCATGCGTCCGGGCGCCAATACTGCCAGTCCTGCACGATGTTGTCGAAGGGAATGTTGCGTTTGCGAAACTCTTGAACCACATCGAGCGACTGCTGCGCGGTCTCATAGCGCTGCCGCGATTGCCAAAGCCCGAAAACCCAGTTGGGCAGCATGGTCGCTTTGCCCGTCAACATTCGATAGCCGGCAATGACCTTGTCAATGGAAGGACCGTAAACAAAGTCGTAGTCGATGCCATCGCCGACCTCCGACCAGAGCGATGTGTTGTCGTCGGGCGGCGGCGTCTTCCATTCGAATTCGAGCGTGCTCTGTTGCTCCGGATCGTTTTCAATCCGGATCGGGTAATGGTGGCCCGCCTCGAGATGCACGCGAATCTGGTCGTTCGAGGTGAGCCAGTTCTGCCTCCAGTGATCCATCACCAATTTGCCATCGAGCCAGACCTTGATGCCGCCATTCGAGTAAGCCTTGAACTGATACTCGCCGGTCGTGGGAGCCTGAATCGATCCGTTCCATGCCTGTTTCCTCAAGCGCGGGCAAGGAGCGCCGCCATTACCGCAGCCGTCGGCCTGCGAAAGCAGGTGCAGCGAGATATCCGCGGTCTGGCTGGGCGGCGCGTCGCCATCGACAGCAGTCAGAGTGAGCCCGCCCGGCTTGCCTGCTGTGTCGTAAAGATTGGCGGCCGGAATCTCGCTAAAAGGCCGCAGGTCGCCGAAGCGCGTAAACGACGTGTTGTCCCAGAAAACCCCATAGCCCTTTGAAGACACAAGGAACGGCACCACCACATTCGTATTGTGTTGCCACAAGTCCAGGTCATAGCCTTTGATGTCGACGGTGCCCAACTGCATCTGACCCAACCCGTAGAGCGATTCACCGTCCTGCGCCGTCCACTTCTGCTGAATATGAAATGTCTTCTCTCCCTGCACATCGGCCGGATCGAGGCTTCGACCGTCTTTCGTCTCGCTCAGCAGCGGACGCCCATCCCGATCAGCAAATGAAACCGCGCCGCTCTCGCGATCGACACTGACGCGCAATTGATCGGTCACCAGGGTATAGCTGGCCTTCGACTCAGTGATTTGAAACGGCGTATTCTGTGGCGTCAATGGAACACGGGCGATCGAGGCGCGGCTGAAGAAGTCCGGCGACGCGGAAAAAGCCACGCGCACCGCGACGTCGCCCAAAACCTCGATACGCAATTCGCCAGTAGGCAAGCGCAGGCTCATCCCGTCCGGCTCACGCTCCATGGTGATTCCGGATGTGTTGATTGCCTGCCCTGAAACGCTCAAACAAAGGATGCAGAGAGCCAGGTAGATGTTTCGCATGTTAAAAGAATACGTCCAACGGGCGCCTTGTCGATGGCCGCCAACGGCAGCGCGCTTCAGGCGTTCACTACAGCCCGCGCGGCGCGCCCTGACGGCACGTAGCCCATGTCCATGGAGATTCCGCGAACGCACTGGAGTAAATGGTTGGCGATGGCCGGCAGCTTTTGCGCGGTCACTCGAAACGAGGGCCCGGAAACGCTCACTGCCGCCACAGGCAGCCGCTGCGCATCCAGAATCGGAACGGCGATGCAACGCAGACCTTCTTCAAGCTCTTCGTCATCGACCGCGTAGCCCCGGCGGCGGGTCTTTTCAAGCTCCGTGCGAAGAGCCTCGGGCGTTGAGATCGTCCGGTGCGTGGGCCGCTCGTAACGGATTCGCCGGATAACTTCCGCCGCGCGCTCCGGCGGCAGAAACGCCAGAATCGCCTTGCCAACTGAAGTGCAATGCACGGGGTTGCTGGCGCCAATGCGCGTAATCATGCGCACCGCGCGCGTGGGCTCAATCTTGTCGATGTAGATCACGCGTGCCGCCTCAAGCAGCGCCAGATGCGCCGTCTCTTCGGTCTCGGTCACTAGCCGCCGCAGGTGCGGCTGGGCCCGGTCGCGTAAATCGTACTGCTCAATGGCTCGGTTGCCGAAGTCGAACAGCCGCAGCCCCAGCCGGAACTTGCCGTTCACGGTTCGCTCCACCATGCGATGCCGCTCCAGAACCATCAGAAACCGGTGCGCGGTGCTCTTGTGCAACTGCAGCGAGGCCGCCACTTGCGCCAGGCCGAGCGGCGTTTCGCTTTCACCAAGCAAATCGAGCACCGCAAACGCGCGGTCTAGAGCTTGAACTTTGTATGTGCCTTGGGGAGCCGCGTCTCGCATATTGATCCTCTGTTCCAAGCCTTGAGTCCATCTCTAGATTCTCATATGATGGGACGCGGGTCAACTGGTGAAACGCCGGCTTAGTCGACGACGTTCGCAATAAGAACAGGGGAATTTGTGCTGGCATAAGCGCCGCCAGGCGCCGGCGGAATTAGACCTTGTCTTCTGTCTCTTCCAATTCGCCGCCCTCGCCTGGCGCGAGAAACAAGTTCGCTTCCAGTCCGTGCTGGCGGGTGTAGAGATCGTGGTACCGGCCGCGCAACGCGAACAGCGCGCCATGGTTGCCGCGCTCCACGATGCGCCCTCCCTCGACCACGAGAATCTGGTCGGCGCGGCGGATGGTCGACAGGCGGTGCGCAATCACGAAGGTCGTGCGCCCCTTCATCAGCTCCGCAAGGCCGCCCTGGATCATCGCCTCGGATTCGGAATCGAGCGAACTGGTCGCCTCGTCAAGAATCAGGATCCGCGGCTCGGCCAGCAAGGCTCGAGCAATCGACAGCCGCTGACGCTGCCCGCCACTCAGCTTGACGCCACGTTCGCCAACGATCGTGTCGTAACCTTCAGGAAAGCGCTCGGTGAACTCATCCACGCAAGCCGTGTGGCACGCGAAATGAAACTGCTCCTCGGTCGCGTCGGGCCGCGAAAACATGATGTTCTCGCGGATGGTTCCGTCGAAGAGAAACGACTCCTGAAGCACCACGCCCAGTTGCGAGCGGTAGGTATTCAAGTCCACAGTCGCGAGGTCGATGTCGTCAACCAGCACCTGCCCAGTGACTGGCGTGTGGAAGGCACAGAGCAGGCTGATGATCGTCGACTTGCCCGAACCCGATGATCCCACCAGCGCGGTCACCGATCCCGGATCGGCCCGAAACGTTACGTCGTGCAGTACCGGTTTCTCCGGCGTGTACGCAAAATCCACATGTTCAAAGCGCACGTAACCCTGGATCTCGCCCAGCTTGACCACGCGGCCAGCATCCGCGAACTCGTCATTTTCCGAAAGAATCTCCATGGTGCGATCGATGCCAGCCACAGCCTCGGTGAGCTGCGTTCCGATATTCACCACCTGGATCACCGGCGCAATCATGAAGGCCAGGAACATCGTGTATTGGATATAGGTTCCGTCGTCCATGCGGCCTTGCAATGCCAGGTGACCTCCCATGAACATCACCATTGCGCCTACAATCCCGAGCACCGTCGTCGCCGTCATCGACATGACGCTGGTCATGGTCAGCGTCTTCATCACGTTGTCAAGCAGGCGCAGCACGCCCACTTTGAATACAGCCGCTTCGCGCTCCTCGGCGTGGTATCCCTTCACCACGCGCACGCCGCCCAATGACTCGGTCAGCCGCCCCGTTACTTCGCCGGTAATCTTACCCCGTTCGCGGAAGATTGGACGGATCGTTTTGAAGGCGTACTGCAGAACGAAGACGAAAACGCCGACCACCGCGAAGACGATCAGCGTCATCTCCGCGCTGCGGTGCAGCAGGAAGATGAACGCCATTACCGCGGTCAGCAGGCCGCCAACAAACTCCACAAGGCCGGTTCCGATCAGGTTGCGCACGCCTTCCACGTCGCTCATGATCCGCGAGACCAGCAGGCCGCTGCGGTTGGCGTCGTAAAAGCTGACTGACAGGCGGCCTACGTGGCGCTGCACCTCCTGGCGCAGATCGGCGATCATGCGTTGCGCCGCCTTTGATAACAATTGTGTATTTGAAAACGACGTAATCGACTGGATGATCGTGGCAACAAGTACCGCAATCACCAGCGGCATCAGCTTGGCGCTATCATGCTTTCTGAGCACCAGGTTGACAAACGGTCGGGCCACAAATGGCAGCGTCAAGCCGGCGACACGATTGATGGCCACCAGCAGCAGGCCGAGTAGCAACAGCCATTTCCTCGGCCGCACCAGCCTCCAGATCTCCGGCATCGCCTTGCGGAAATCGACCTTTTTCTTCTCTTGGCCTCCGCCAGCGCGCGCGCTTCCGCCGCGCGGTGAGCGCTCGGCACGCATGCCCATTCCCATTCCGCCGCGCATTGTTCCCATGAGTTATACCTGACGTGACCTGCGTGCTTTGATGAACGAACGGACGCAAAGATTCACGTATATCAATAGCAGGACGGCCATCGTGAGTTGCGATCCCAGCGCAATCGGGTTTGGGCCGATGCCCTGCGAGCGCGCACTCGTGTATTCATGGAGCGCCGAACCGCCCGCACCAAGGAATCCCAGCAGCCCTACGGTCACATTGATGTGCATGAAAAGCTTACGCCGCCCTTCACTCGGACTGATGGCGAGGAAGCCGCCTGCAACCAGCGCCAAGCCAAACCAGGCAGGAATCAATGCCGTGTGGTGGATGCTCCCTGAGCCCCAAAAACCCACTAATCCTAATATGATCAGCAAAACTCCGAAGACAATCGTTACCCTCGCCATGCCGGTTCTCCATCCTTCCGCATCGCCAAGGATAACAGTTGAGAGCGGCCGGTGATCACAGACCACCGGCCACTGTCTTTACCGCTGAATCCGCGCCGAACCGCCCTTTGCAAACGCGCGCACCTGATCTAGAGTCGCCATGGTCGTGTCGCCGATGAAGGTCGTAAGCAGCGCGCCGTGCGCCCAGCCGAGCTTCAGTGCATCCTCGGGTTTCTCGCCGCCCAGCAAGCCGTAAATGAATCCCGCCGCAAATCCGTCGCCGCCACCCACGCGATCCACCACGTCGAGCTCCGCCGTCGGCGCAACATACGTCTTGCCATCGATCCACGCCACCGCGCTCCAGCTATGCCGGTTGGTGGAGTGCACCTCGCGCAGCGTAGTCGCCACAATCTTCACGTGAGGATGCTTTTTGACGACGTTGTCGATCATTCCAAAGAAAGCCGCCGGATCGAGCTTCGATTTCGCGTGGACATCGGGTCCCGGAATGCCAAGTCCCTTCTGTAAATCCTCCTCGTTCCCGATCAGCACATCGACGTTCTTTACGATGGTCGCGATCGTCTCCACAGCTTTGTCAGCGCCGCCTGAGATCTTCCACAACTTCTCGCGAAAGTTCAGGTCAAACGATGTCACCGCTCCGGCTTCCTTGGCTGCTTTCATCATCTCTGCAACCAGGGGCGCGGTGGTCGAGGACAGCGCGGCGAAAATACCGCCCGAGTGCGCCCAGCGCACGCCCTGCGCGCAAATTGTTTTCCAGTCGAAGTCGCCCGGCTTCAGCATCGCGCCCGCTTCATTGGCGCGGTTGTAGAAGACCACCGGCGGCCGCACGCCCGCGCCACGGTCGCTGTACACAGTCGCCATATTTGGGCCCGTCGCGCCGTTGTGCTCAAAGTGCTTGTAGATCGGCCTCACGCCCATCGCGCGGACGCGCTCGGCGATCAGGTCGCCGATGGGATAATCCACCATCGCCGAAGCTACCGCCGTCTTCATTCCAAAGCAGTCGGAAAGGTTCGCCGCCACATTGAATTCGCCGCCGCTCACGTGAATCTTGCACTCCGTCGCCTTGCGAAAGGGAATGATTCCCGGGTCGAGGCGGTGCACCAGCGCCCCAAGCGCGAGAAAATCCAAAGCACCATCCTTGCGAATATTCAGCCCGTCACTCATCGTTCTCTCCTTGCCTTCTTACAGATTTCCCGTCGTTCAGAACTAGATTCATCGCCCAACTTTGCAATGCGACTCGAAACTTCGCGTTCCCGTACACAAGCTAAAAGCCAACAGCCAGGAGCTAAGGGCTTCCTTTCAGCCCTCCAGCTTCTTCACATCCGCCTCGACTTGTTCCGGCGTCCACTCATTCCCCGGATAAAACTGCACCACCTTGCCATTCGGCCCAATCAAAGTGGTCGAAAGCGTGTGCGTGATCGTATCTTCAGGCCCGGGAGTGATGCCTACATCGAAGTACTTCGCCATCTCCAGCAACTCCTGCTTCGTCGGCACGGCAAAGTCCCAATGCGCAAAGGCCCCCTTCACGTCGCTGCCAATGTATTCGGCTCCATATGCGCGGAGTCGGGCAGGCGTGTCGTGTTCCGGATCAAAGCTGATGCACAGGAGGTGTGTCTTCGCGTAAAGGGCAGGGTCCGCAGCCAACTGCTGATTGATCACCGCAAAGTTGTGCGTGATCAGAGGGCAGAAGTTGGGCAGCGGGCAGCGCGTGTAAATGAACGTCAGCAGCAGCGTCTTTCCGCGAAATTGGCCCAGATGAACCGCGCGCCCATCCTGATTGCGCAGCTTGAAATCCGGCACCGTGTCGCCGGGCGCGGGCACGTGATAGATTACCGCGGGTTTGTAATCCGGCTTGCCCTGCGCGATCACAACAATGTGATCCAGCACCACCGTCTCTTCGGAACTCTTTGACACCAGCACGTCTGCGGTAATCGTGTCCCCGGGGTGCAAATCGCTGGCGATGGTCGGGTCCTTCAGCTGGTAGGGCATCGTCATTGCATCCATGAAGCCCGGAATGGCTTCGTGATCCACGACTATAATCCCGTGAGCAACATCGGTTGAGACGATTTTTCCGCGCAGGTGATACACCGCGTCCTGTGGGCTCGTTGAGCTCTGCGGCCCATGTTGTGAGCTGGAATGGCATCCCGCAAGAACAGCAGTTGCCAAAACGCAGCTCGCGAAAAAGATACGCATGATAACCATTAGTTTACAACCGGTGGACTGACCACATAAAAGAGGCAGTCTCTCCGCCTTTCGCCTCGGTTATAGCTGGATCGTTCCTTGCTCACTTCTCTCTTTGTTTTTGATCGCCGAGCCATGAGCCCTTCAGCGGTATCCTTAGGCCTAAGGCTGCGAACTGCAAACTGTGAACCGCGAACTTTCATCCGAAATCGATGCATGGCTGCGCGACGGCAGGATCGTGGTCACGGCCAGCGAGCGCGCTGCTCGATCGATCACTCAGGCTTTTCATCGCGCGCGCCGCGCCGCGGGTCTCACCGCGTGGTCGGCTCCAAACATTCTGGACTGGCAGTCATTCATCCGCAACGCATGGGATGAGCGCAACCTCGACAGCCGAGTCGTCCTGAACTCGTTACAGGAGCAATCGCTCTGGGCCGGAATTGTGAATGCAGCCGCGCCTGAGGCTGCGCGAATCGCCGGTTCGCGCGATCGTCTGGCGGCTTTGGCCATGGAAGCGCACGGCCTTATCTGCGCGTACGCCCCAAACCTGCTGAGCAAAAAAGCTCGCAGCGCCTGGGATCAGGATGCCGGTGCCTTCAGCGATTGGCTTGCGGAATTCGATGCGCTTTGCGCTGCCGGCGGACTCATTAGCCCCGCGCGCCTTCCTCTCGCGTTGATTGAGACGTTGAAACAGGACCCCGCGAAGCGCTCTCCACTGCTGCTCGCAGGTTTCGATCGCATTTTGCCCCTACAACAGGAACTCTTCGTTGCATGGGGCGACTGCACACAAGTTGCTCACGGCCCAACCGCAGCGCGCATTGAATTCCATCATGCCGCGGACCCTTTCTCCGAGCTCGCCGCCTGCGCGATCTGGTCGAAACAGCAGCTCGCGGTCAACCCACAGGCGCGTTTGCTCGTCGTCACGCAGGATGTGCCCAAACGTCGCGGCGAAATCGCGCGCGCGTTCCTCCGATTTGCTTTGGAAGGCACATCCGCGCCTGAACAGTCCAGCGTCTTTGAATTCTCGCTCGGCGTTTCACTCGGCCAGATCGCGCTCGCGCGTGGCGCGGGGCTGCTGTTGCACTGGCTTGCAGAGCCGATCGAAGAACACGAGCTCGACTGGCTTCTTTCGACCGGACAACTGGCCACATCGCCCGCCGAGTCACTGGCCCTCACTGCCTTCATGCGAGCGCTACGCCGGAAAGGCCTTGAGCGCACGCGCTGGACGCTCGCTGAGTTCCTTCGCCAGAAGCCCGCAGCGGAATTGCCCGCAGTATGGGTTGCACGGCTCGCGCACGCCCAGCGCCTCATGCAGGAATTCGCGCACCGCCCGCAATCTCCACTTGCTTCGGCGGAGCTGGTTCCGCGACTCCTGGAGCTCGCCGGCTGGCCTGGGGGTCGATCGCTCACCAGCGCAGAATTCCAGGCTCACCGCCGCTGGCAGCAAACTGTTGACGACTGTGCATCGCTCGGTCTCGATGGCCGGTCGATGGAGTGGAAGGAGTTTCTTTCGCTCCTCGATCGCGCCGTCAGCGAAACTCTCTTCGCGCCTGAATCCGCGGACCCACCGATTCTGATTGCCGGTCCCGCTGAGTCCGCAGGACTCAACGCCGATGCGATCTGGTTCCTCGGCGCCACCGAGCAAGCGTGGCCTGCCAGTGGCGCTACGCATCCTTTCATTCCGATTTCAGTGCAACGCGCGGCCGGAATGCCCCATGCATCGCCGCGTTTCGATTGGGAACTGGCAAGCGCCGTAACACGCCGTCTGCTCCGCTCCGCTGGCGAAGTCCACTTCAGCTTCGCGCGCCAAAGCGAGGGCGTTGAAGCTCGGCCATCGCGCCTCGTTGAGCAACTCGCCTGTGCGCCACTTGCTTTGCCTGCCGAACTCGCCGCTCCGGCCGCTTCGCCTCCGCTCACCGCACCTTTCCCAGATTCAAGCCGCGTTCCCTTCCCTCCCGGCGATGCTCGCGGCGGCGCGTCTACTCTAACTGCGCAATCGCAATGCGCATTCAAGGCATTCGCCACGGCGCGCCTCGATGCCGAAGGCTGGGATCCTGCTGAAGCGGGCCTCACAGCCAAGGAGCGAGGCCAGCTCCTTCACGAAGTCCTCCATTCCGTCTGGGCCGGCCCGCCACGCGGCATTCGTTCACACGCGGAGCTCGTTGCGCTCCCCGACCTCCGCGCCTTCATCGCGCCCCACGTTCGCGGAGCCGTCCAGACCGCCATGCCCCTTCGCGCGCGCGATTCCATGCCGCCGCGCTATCTCGCGCTCGAAGAGGTTCGCCTCCTCAGTCTCGTCACCGAATGGCTGGACTTTGAGCGAACGCGTGTTCCCTTCAATGTTCTCGAAACCGAACAAAAGACCAGCGTCTCGGTCGCCGGCCTGCAACTTCGCGTGCGCCTCGATCGCATCGATCGCCTTATCGACAATTCCATCCTCGTCATCGATTACAAATCCGGCAGCCCCACGCCGAGTTCCTGGGATCTCCCACGCCCCGACGATGTGCAGTTGCCGCTCTACGCGACCTTTGCTTTCCCTGGCGATGCTACCGAAATCGGCGGCCTCGTCTTCGCCAAGGTCCGCGCCGGCGAAGCTGACTTCACCGGAAAAGTTCGCGATGCCAAAGCCACTTTGCGCAACAAGGTCAGCGGGAACTCAAATCTAGTCAGGAAACCCCTCACTTCGGAGCAGCTTTCCGCGTGGAAACAATCCATCGAGGAACTTGCCCTGGATTTTCTGGCTGGCCGCGCCGTCGTCAACCCACGCGCCTACCCTGACACCTGCGAGTGTTGCGGCCTGCAATCTCTTTGCCGCGTCCAGGAAAATCCTCCGCTGCCGGAAAACAACAGCGAGGAGGCGCCCGATGCCTGATTCGCCTCAGAGGAATCCGCCTCCCGATCAGACGCAGCGTGAACTAGCGCTCGATCCCCGGCGCTCGATCCTGGTGCGTGCGCCGGCCGGCTCAGGAAAAACCACACTCCTCTCGCAACGATTTCTCACTCTGCTCGCCGAGGTCGATGAGCCCGGCCAAGTGGTCGCCATCACCTTCACCAACGCTGCCGCCGCCGAAATGCGCAACCGCATCCTCGACGATCTCCGGCAACGCGAGCCCGGACCCATTGCAGCCCGCGCCCTCGCGCACTCGCAGGCCCTGGGCTGGGATCTTCTCAATCTCCCGGCTCAGTTGCGCATCTCCACCATCGATTCGTTTTGTCGCGACCTCGCAATGCAGCAACCTGTTCTCTCGGCGCTAGGCGGCAGCCTTGAGATTCGCGAGCAGCCCAACGAGCTTTATCGCCGCGCCGCCCGCCGCACACTCGAACAAATCGGACAGGCCAACGCCACGCTCAGCGAAGCCATCGAGACCCTCCTCGATTGGCGCGACAACAACTGGCGCGAGATTGAAGACCTCACGGTGGAAATGCTTTGCAATCGCGACCGCTGGATGCAAGAGTTCGTGCTGGAGGGTGAGCAGGACTTCGACCGCTTGCGGTCGCGCCTCGAGTCTCCGTTCCTGCGCGGCGATGGCGAGACCGCTTCAATCCGGTACACCGACGCGGAATGGAAGATCGTTCGCGCCTGTTTCACTCTTCTGCGCCGCGCCGCCGCCGAGCTTCGCGTCGTCTTTGCCGAGGCTGCGGCTGCCGACTTTACCGAGGTTGCGCAAATCGCGCTCAATGTCCTCAAGGGCGAAGACGAATTTCCAATCGACGCCGCGCAAGCCGTCGCCGACGGAATTCGCCACCTGCTGGTCGACGAATTCCAGGACACCAGCCGCCGCCAGCACGAGTTGCTCCGCCGCCTGATCGGCGCATGGTCCGATCGCGAGGGTCGCACCTGCTTCGTTGTCGGCGACCCCATGCAATCCATCTACGGCTTCCGCGAAGCCGATGCGGAGTTGTTTTCGCGCGTCGAAGAGCTCGGCCTCGAAATTCCAAGTGATCTTCCTTTCTCTTTCGATGCCGCCCATCTCACCGCAAACTTCCGCAGCGAGCGCTCGCTCGTCGCGAGCATCAACGAAACTTTTGCTCAGGTCTTCGCGGCCTCAAGTGGCAGCGGTATCTCCTTCGCTGCATCGCAACCTGCTCGCGCAACTGCTGAGCTATCCGGCCCTCAACTGGTGGTCGCGCCTACTCCGCGCATGCAGCTTCACTGCTCGTTCATCCCCGAGTCACCGCGCAACGCAGATCCCGAACGAAAGAAGGAAGTAGCCGAACTACGCGAAGCCGCCCAGCAACAGCAAATCGATGAGATCGTTGAGATCGTCCGCGTTCACCTGCCGCGGATTCAGGCTGCCTACGCGGCAAAGCAAAAGTATCGTGTCGCCGTGCTTGCCCGGGCGCGCAAATCGCTTGTGCCCATCGCCGTCGCGTTGCGCCAAGCCACCATCCCCTTCCGCGCTGTCGATCTCGAAGCGCTCAAGGATCGTCCGGAGATTATTGACGCGCTCACCCTCGCTCGCGCCCTCTTCAATCCGCACGATCGCGTCGCATGGCTTGGCCTGCTTCGCGCCCCATGGTGCGGTCTCTCCCTCGCCGATCTGCACACGCTCACCAGCGCCGACTCGTCGGAGCTCCTCGCCCGTCCTCTGCCCGAACTTGCCCGCGAGCGCGCGCATCTCATCAGCTCCGAAGGTCGCCTCGCGGTCGATCGCGTTCTTCAAGCGGTGGCGGCCGCCGAGCGCCTGCGTACCTCGCAGCCCACGACCACGCTGGGCACCTGGATTGAACAAACCTGGCTGCAGCTCGGCGGCGAGAAATGCGTCGACACCGAAGCACGCGCGAATCTCGATCTTCTCTGGATGAGCCTCGACTCTCTCCCTCAGGGCGAGCCCGATATCCTCGGCTCCGCGCTCGCTTCGGCCCTCGACGATCTCAAAGCACAGCCGGACCCCGCCGCAAACAGTGAGTGCGGCATCCAACTGATGACGATTCACGGCGCCAAAGGACTCGAGTTCGAAGCCGTCATCGTCCCCGACCTTCAGGCTTCTCCAGGCCGCCGTGCCCCCGGCATGCTTTCCTGGCTTGAACGTGGCCTGCCACCCGATTTCATTTCTACCGATTCTGAAACCTCCGAGTCCGTCACCGAGTTCCTCGTCGCGCCGTTTGCGCAGAAAGGCGCCGAAAGCGGCAAAGCGAAAAAGTGGGTCGATCGCCAGCGCCACGAACGCGAAGTGCACGAAGCCTGCCGTCTGCTCTATGTCGCCGCCACGCGCGCCCGTGAGGAGCTGCACTTTTTCGCGCGTCCCTCGCACAAATCCGTCAACGGCGCGCCTTCTGAACTCATTGAGCCTCGCGAAAGCCTGCTCCGCACCGCGTGGCCTGCGTGGAACGCCGAGATTCATCGCCGCTTCGACGAATGGCGCGCCGCTTCTCTTGCGCTGCCCGTCACGCTTGATTCCATCGCCGCGTCCGGCTCCGGCAATCTGCTCGAATTCCAGCCACTCGTGGATGTGCCCACTCTGCTTCGCCGTCTCCCGCCCGAAATCTCCGCTTCATCAACTCCGCTCGCGCCCGTCCCTCATGAGCCGCTTGTCGGCGCCGGCCGCCTTTACGAACGCCATGAAGGAGGCTTGCTCTCACGCGCGCTCGGCAGAGCCGTTCATGCGCTCCTGCAGCAGTTGGCGCAACGGCTCGCCGCGGAAACACGCGAGGCTGCCCTCGCAGCGCTTGCACGGCAACAACCGCGCATTGCAGCGACTATTCGGGCCGCAGGCATTGAACCTGGCACCGCCAATCGCATGGCTGCACAAGCAGTTGAAATTGTGCTGCAGGCTTCCGGCGATCCTCTCGCGCAGTGGATTCTTGCCCCGCATGCGGATGCAGCCAATGAAATCCGCTGGACCGGCATCGTGGCGGGTAACCTCCGCACAGTGCAGGTGGATCGCGTCTTCCGCGCTGGCCCGCAGCCGCAGATCGCCGCTGCACCACCTGAAGAAGATACGTGGTGGATCATCGATTACAAGACAGCTCACGAGGACGGTCTCGACCCTGCGGCTTCTCTGCCCGAATTGCGCCGCCGATTTGCGCCTCAGATCGAGGCCTACGCAGCCGTCCTTCGCAATCTGCATGGCGCCGGTATCCCTGTCTGCGCGGGACTCTATTATCCGCGCATGGCTCTCTTCGATTGGTGGCAGCTACACGCTGAGCCTCAAGCCAGCATCTAAATCCCTGTCCCCTGTGCCCGGGTTCATTTCGACGGTTCTTCACAGGCGATTCTCGCAAAACGAAATATTTTTCGATATTCTGTAAGCGAACGCTTGTCAGTTTGTCGAACTTGCAAAGAGGAGTTTCCCCATGGCTAAGTCCGTCAAGAAATCAGGCGCCGCGCCGAAAGCTGCAGCGAAAACGCGCAAAACCCCGGAAAACAACCGCTCAGAGAAAAAGACAGTTGCCTCCACAAATGGAACCGGAAACGGGAGCTCCATCTCCCACGATCAGGTCGCACAGCTTGCGCATCGCTTCTGGAACGAGCGCGGCCGTGTGCATGGTCACCACGAAGAGGACTGGTTCCGCGCCGAGCAGGCCTTGCGCTCCAGAGCTTCCTGACCCGTTCGCTTTCTTTGATCAATGACAAAGAGACGCACACTTACGCATGCGTCTCTTTATGCTGGAGCCCAATTTTCTTTCCCGCGCTATTGTAAATTCGCCATCAGGCTTTCCAGCGCGGATTTCGGCGGTCGTGTCAGTGACTCGGGCAATGTGCCCAGCGGCTCGTCGACCATGTTCAACTGATCGATGAACGTTGGCTTCTGCGTATCGATATAGAAGACGCCAGTGAGAACCTCATTCTTCTCCTGCGCTTCCATCAGCGTGCGCACCGCGTTTGCCTTGTCCGTGGGGTCGTAGTCCTCGAGCAGTTTGCGCAGGCGCAGTTGTGAGCCGTCGTGCATCTGCACGTCGTAGACTTCGCCTGAATCGTAATCGACTTCGATTTCGTCGAAACTGGCTACGAATCCGATTTCGTTGATCGGTTCGTCGTTTTCCTGAAGGAATTTGTAGCTCTTCGTCGATCCCTCGTGATCGTTAAACGTCACGCACGGGCTAATCACGTCGAGCATCACCGTTCCCTTGTGCGCGATCGCGGTTTTCAGCATCGCCAGCAACTGCTTCTTGTCACCAGAAAACGAGCGTCCCACAAACGTCGCGCCCAACTGGATTGCCAAAGCGCATGTATCGATCGGCGGCAGATCGTTGATCACGCCGGTTTTCAGTTTCGAACCGATGTCGGCCGTGGCCGAAAACTGGCCTTTAGTCAAGCCGTATACGCCGTTGTCCTCAATGATGTAGATCATCGGCAAATTGCGCCGCATCAGGTGGACAAACTGGCCGATGCCGATCGACGCTGTATCGCCGTCGCCGGAAACGCCCAGAGCCAACATCGTCTGATTGGCCAGCATCGCGCCCGTAGTCACGCTCGGCATGCGGCCGTGAACGCTGTTGAAGCTGAACGACCGGCTCATGAAGTAGGCCGGGCTCTTTGACGAGCATCCGATGCCGCTCATCTTCATCACCCGTTCCGGCTCCACACCCATCTCGAACATCGCGTCAATAATGCGCTCCGAAATCGCGTTGTGGCCGCAGCCTGCGCACAAGGTCGATTTGCCGCCGCGGTACTCCACCACCGGCAATCCGATGTGATTCAGTTTCGGGCCCGCCGCCCCACTCGCTGTTGTGGTCGCCATTTTAGAGGCCCTCCTTGGTTGCAAACTCATCCGTGATCGTGCGCGCGTCGGCCGGCAGTCCGTTGTACTCCAGAATGCTGCGCAGCTTCACCACCTGCTCGCCGGGAAGATCCAGCTTCAGCAGGCTCGCCAGTTGCCCGTCGCGATCCTGCTCCACCACGTACACGCGTTCGTGGCTGGCAACAAAGTCGTGAATTTCGTGGGCAAACGGATAAGCGCGAATGCGCATATAGTCCACGCTTACGCCATGTTCCTTCTGGATTTGGTCCATGCTCTCGCGCAGCGCAAAGTCCGTCGAACCATACGCCAGGAACCCGATCTTCGATGTTCCGTTCTTTACGACGACCGGCCCCGGAACGAGCTTGCGGGCATTTTCAAACTTGCGCGCCAGTCGATCCATCACTACCTGGTACTCGTCCGGCTTCTCGGTGTATCCGGCCGCATCGTTGTGTCCCGAGCCGCGCGTAAAGTACGCCGCCTTCGGATGCGCTGTCCCCGGCAGCGTGCGCCAGCCGATCGCGTCTCCATCCACGTCCCGATAGCGCGCGAAGCTGCCCATCTTTTTCAATTCCTCGGCCTTCAGCACCTTGCCGCGATCCAGCGGCTTGTCGGGATACGCAAACGGCTCCGACATCCAGTTGTTCATGCCCAGGTCAAGATCCGACAGCACAAACACCGGCGTCTGCAGCCGCTCCGCCAGATCGAATGCCTCAATGCTCAGTTCAAAGCACTCCTTCACCGAGCCCGGCAGCAGAACCACGTGCTTGGTGTCGCCATGCGAAAGGAATGCCGTCGAAAGCAAGTCAGCCTGTTGCGTGCGCGTGGGCATGCCCGTCGAGGGCCCGCTTCGCTGCACGTCAAAAATCACTCCCGGAATCTCGGCATAGTAGCCTAGCCCCGCAAATTCGCCCATCAGCGAGATGCCCGGCCCCGACGTCGATGTCATCGCCCGCGCGCCGGCCCATCCCGCGCCCAGAACCATGCCGATCGCCGCCAGCTCGTCCTCAGCCTGCACCACGGCGAACGTGGCCTTGCCCTCCGCCGTCACGCGAAACTTCTTCAGCAAATCCGTCGTCGCCTCAACCAGCGAGGTCGAAGGCGTTATGGGATACCAAGCCACCACCGTGACACCCGCAAAAACCGCGCCCATGCCGCACGCCGCGTTGCCATCGATGATGATCTTGCCCTTGGTCTCGTTCATCCGCTCCAGGAAGTATGGATCCTGCTTGGTGAACGTCGCTTTCGCGTAGTCAAATCCCGCCTGCACTGCTCCGAAGTTCAATTCGAAAACCTTCGGCTTCTTGGCAAACTGTTTGCGCAGCCCGCTCTCCACCACCGCCAGATCAATCCCCAGCAGTTGCGCCACCGCGCCCACGTACACCATGTTCTTCACCAGCTTGCGCAACTTGGCTTCGGGGCAAATCGAGACTGTGATCTTGTCGAACGGCACCGGGTAGCAGACCACGTCGTCGCGATACTGCTTCAGGTTCAGGCTCTCTTCGTAAATCGCCGCGCCGGTGTGCTGCACCGACATCATGTCGTCGCGCGCCGTCTCCGGATTCAGCGCCACCAGCACGTCGATCTCGCGCTTGCGCGCCACGTAGCCGTCCTTGCTGGCACGGATCGTGAACCAGGTCGGCAATCCGGCGATGTTCGATGGGAATAGGTTCTTCCCGCTAACGGGAATGCCCATTCCAAAAATGCTCTTCAGCAGCACGCTGTTGGCGGACTGCGATCCTGATCCGTTGACTGTGGCTACGATGAGGCTGAAGTCGTTGACGATGCGCGGACGCGCGATGCTTTCGCCCTGTTCTTGACCCAGGGCAAGGTTTCCTGTCGCCATTTGGCGGGATTCCCTTCCAATAAATTCTTCCGTTTTACGGGTGCCGGCTTGCTCTACAAGGGTGCCGGTTCTTTGCGCCCCAAGATGTGATTATAGTCACTTTCTTGCTAACAGCGTCCCACACAGCGCCACAAAGGTAACCCCCTTTGCACATCGTCCGAAACGGACGCCTATCCGGGCCGAACCACCCAACAACCGCTTTGTTTTCATGGTCCCAGCACGAACGCATCGGCCCACCATCGTTGGCGAGCCCTGCAGCAATACCTGTCTGCCGAAGTGTCAGATGTGCAATCTCCCGCCTACGAAGCTAAAAGCTAGTGGCTAATAGCTAGGAGCTGTTTTTCCGCATCCCTCTTCCACCGCGCAATCAGCGCCAGCGCAATCACCACCAGCGCCAGCGTCAGCCCGATCCACAATCCGTAAATCCCCCAACGCAATCCGAAGCAAAGAAAAAATCCCAGCGGCAATCCCAGCACCCAATAGCCGACCAAATTCGCCCACATCGGCGCTCTCGTCTCGCCCAACCCGCGCAGCGCGCCCGTGCTTACGGTCTGGATTCCGTCGAACACCTCAAACGCCGCCACAATCGCCAGCAGTCCCGGCCCAACCGCCAAGACGCGCGCATCATTTGTATACAGTTCAATCAGCGGCCGCGGCCACACCAGCAGCGCCATCGCCGCCAGCAGCATGAAGCTCGTGCCCAATCCCAGCGCCAGCCAACCGGCCCTCCGCGCGCGCGCCCGGTCGCCTGCGCCCACCGCGTGCCCCACGCTCACCGCCGCCGCTGCTGAAATCCCCAGCGGCACCATGTACGTCACGCTCGCGTAGTTCAATACAATCTGGTGCGTGGCCAGCGCCACCGGGGTCAGGTACCCCGCGGAAAACGTCGCCATGTTCCACGCGCCCACCTCGAGCA
>Ga0265325_10001128_pt1 | contig 19141 bp, 15 predicted proteins | sample 41420metaG_FD_202090 | JGI IMG/M metagenome (GOLD analysis project Ga0265325, IMG submission 202090) | Rhizosphere microbial communities from Carex aquatilis grown in University of Washington, Seatle, WA, United States - 4-14-20 metaG | ecosystem: Host-associated > Plants > Roots > Rhizosphere...
CACTCTCGCTCCTACCCTCGACATGTGCCACGACGAACGCTACGCCGCCGACCTGAGGCCGGCCTGGCCGCGGCGGTGGGCCGGGGATGACCGCGCTCGCCCCGTTGACGGTGGGACGCTTCGTCTCGACCTGGCAGTTCGACGGGTGGGCGACCGCCGTCGTACTGGTGTTGCTCGCCGGATACCTCGCCGGCATGCGGGCGGCCGGGCGGCGTGGCATCACATGGCCACGCGCGCGAGCGGCCTGGTTCATCGGCCTCGGTCTCGGCACCATCGTCGTCGCCACGATGTCGTCGATGTCGATCTACTCCCGGGTGTTGCTGTGGCCGATGGCGCTGCAAGTGACGCTGCTGCTGACGATCGTGCCGGTCGGTCTCGGGCTCGGGGATCCGCTCGGGCTCGTCACCGCCTCGTTGTCCACGTCCGGTCGGGTGCACTGGCGCCGGGCTCTCGACCACCCGATCTTTCGACTCCTCACGTTCCCGGCGGTCGCGCCGCTGCTCGCCGTCGCCACACAGTTCGTCGTGTTCTTCACCGGCTACATCGGCGCGGCTCAGCATCACGTCTGGGTCCTGCAGGTCCTGCAGGCGCAGTTGGTGATCACCGGCTGCCTGTTCGTGCTGCCATTGCTGGGGGTCGAGGCACTGCCGGCCTGGTGTACTCAACCGGTCCGGATGACCTTCGCGGCCGTCGATGGCCTGCTCGACGCGATCCCGGGGATCGCGGTGATGACCAGCGGCTCGCTGGTCGCCGACGGCTACTACCGCTCGGTTAGCCGTTCCTGGGGTCCGACCCGAAGCTGGGACCAGATCATCGCCGGCGGCCTCATGCTGACGATCGCCGAGGTGGTGGCGATCCCGTTCGTCGCGATCTTGTTCCGGGCCTGGATCCGCGAGGATGCGGCCCGGGCCGAGGACGTCGACCTGGCCCTGGATCTCGCCGACCTGCAACAAGACCCGGCTGCGCCGCAAGGAGCTCCGCCGAGCAACCGGCCGTGGTGGGAGGTCGATCCGGGACCGCTCGCCGACCGGGCCGCCCGCTACGGCTGGGCCGAGCGGCCGCCCGACAACTAGGTCGTGCGACCCGCCCATTGGGAGATCCCTGGCCCCGAACCGCGCGGTCTGACCTCGAGGTTGCGTCCGCAATCTGCGCGGAACCGGGACCTTCAGATCAATTCTTGACACGGCAGGCGAGGTTCTTGACCATCCGGTCAGACGGGTGAATAGTGCGGGGACTTCGCGGGCCGGCTCGGGGTGGTCTGTGAAGCGCTGTAGCCGGTATGGGCGGACGCAAGTACAGAGAAGCGGCGGATCGGCGCTGGCTTCGCCGTGACGTCGCGCCGACTCGTCGGCGGACCGTCTGTTGAGGATTGCCGGATGCGCGTGACTCGCCAACCGTCTCTGCCGCACTTCGCCTCCTCGCGCCCGCTGGTACGAAGGTTCACGTCGGTGTTGGCCTGTGTCGCGTTGTTGGTCGGATCGTTGGTGTCGCTCTCCAGCCTGACGAATGCGACCGCGACACCGGCGATTCAGCGTGTGAACGGTGGCCTGAATGGCTGTGTCGTGCGCCGGGGCGAGCCGACCGGTCGAGCTGCGCGTGGCCCGTCGGTGGCTCGGCTCCTGGATCGGCGGGTGAGGTCGGTGTCTCTGACCTCGACTGCCCGCTCCGTCGAGCCGGGCGGGTCGGTCCGCTTGACCGCTGCGGTTCGTCCGGCCCTTCGCGGTCGCGGCGACGAGTTGTATCTGGTGGACGCAACAACGAATGACCTGGTCTCCCTGCAGTGCACCACTAGGTCGACATGCCAGACCGAGGCGACTTGGCACCCAAACTCGCAGCGGTATGTCGCGATCGTCGCCAAGAGCGGGCTGACCGTCCCGGCTCCGTTCCGCGATGCCAAGGAGGCAAGTCCTTCGGTCACCCTGATCAGTCAGGCCGTCGATGTTCCTGGCTGGGGATCAAAGCCACGACGCGCGGCCCGAACGATTCAGCCGCTGACGTCGTGGGGCGGCTCGATCACACTTGCTACATCGACAAACACTTTGTCGTCACCGCAGACAGCGACGCTTACGGCGACTGCCAGCAAGGCGTTCAGCCCTTCGTATGTCATCGACCTGGTCGATGAGTCGACGACCCCTCATACGTTCATTTCGGACAGCAGTTCGGGCCTGAAGTTGATCGCGACCGTTCCATGGTCGGCTACGGCCCAAACCTACGTCGCCTACGTAGCCAGTTTTGCAGGCGTTCCTACGGGTGCTCAGATCCAGGCAACCAGCAACACCGAGACGATCTCTCCAACTGCCTGGTCGGTATCGATGACGGCGACTACGAACACGCTTTCCACGGGTCAGTCGGCCACGCTGACCGTCACGCCTAACCAGGGCGTGACGCCGTATGTGTTCGACATTGTTGATGAAACGACGAACACGCTCGCGGCCGACGCTACGTCGGGCACGTCGCTCCAATGGACGGCGCCATGGACGCCGACCGCGCAAACGTATGTCGCCTACGTGGCCAAAGTTGTGGGGATCCCGACCGGCTCGCAAATCATCGCGACAAGCGGCACCGAAACCATCAGCCCTCAGCCGTGGTCTGTTTCGCTGAGCGCGTCGGGCAGCGGCAAGTCAACGCTCACGTTCACGATGAATCAGTCGCTCACGTCGTCCGGCTACGCCGCTGTCCTCTACGACATACAGTCCGAGTCCGAGGCCAACAGCTCGTTTTGCAATCAAGGTAAGACCTGCCAATTTGTGACGAGCGGGAACCCGCAGATCTACGAGGCATTCGTTCTCAATCAAAACACCGGGGCGTATCCGCCGGCTGGAATCATTGCGCAATCCGGCGCGGTGTGGTCGCCGGATGCCGGCCCGGATGGCAATGAGAACCCGTCGGAGAACAACTGTGGTTGCAGCAGCGGTGACCCAGTTTTCACCGACACGGGCGAGTTGATGGAGTCGGCGACTGATCTCAGTGTTCCTGGACGCGGGGTGCCATTGTCCTTCACCCGAAGCTTCGACAGTTTCAACACCGAGTTCTTGGGCTGGTTTGGATGGGGGTGGACGGACAACTACGCGATGTATCTCTTCGCGGACCCAACCTCGCCGACTCAGGGTGTGTTGTCGTCCGCAAGCCCGATCGACCTACGGCAGGAGGACGGCACGCTTGTGTCCTTCACTCGGAACGCGGACGGCTCGTATTCGGCGCCCTCACGCGTGCTCGCCACCCTCGCATACAACGCAAACGGCACCTTCACGTTTGTTCGCAAGGGTCAGGTCTCGTATGTCTTTAGCTCAGTTGGGCAGCTCGTCTCGGAGTCCGATCCCAATGGCTACGTCACGACGCTCGGATACACAAACGGTCTCCTAACGTCTATCAATGATCCGGCCGGGCGCTCGATTACGTTGAGCTACAACTCCGCGGGCTTCGTCAGTCAGATCAAAGATAGTTCCGGCCGGGTTGTGACCTACGGATACAACCCGAACGGCAATGGGCAATTGGTCTCGGTGAGCGACCCGGCGGGCAACAAGACGCAGTTCAGCTATGACGCCAACTTCCGTCTGACGACAATCACTGATCCGAACGGAAACGTAACGACCAACCACTACAACTCCGCCGACCAAGTGGACTACCAGATCGACGGCGCTGGGCGCAAGACGACGTATGACTACAACGCGACCGGCTCCGTAATCGTCCAACATCAGCTCGGCGACGAAATGTTGGAGCAGTACGCAGGCAGCGAACTGTTCAGCCAAACGCTAGGGCTCGGCACCAGTTCAGCAGCAACCACAACGTTTACCTACGACCCGGCAACCCTTGGTGTCGCGACTGCGACGGACCCCAATACGCACACGTGGCACTTCACCTACGGGAGTGCTGGAAACGAGACCTCGCGCATCGACCCAATCGGTGATACCGAGACCGCGACATACAACGGTTTCGACGAACCGCTGACTGTCACCGCACCTGCGCCTGACTCCACCGGCGGGACCGTCACGACGACCAACACGTACGACAGCCATGGAAACATCTTGACCTCGTCGACGCCGGTCACGAGCACACAGACTGCCACGACGCACTACACCTACGGAGACGCCTTTGCCGGTGACGTTACGGCCGTTCAAGACCCGAACGGCGCTACCACCAACTATGCGTATGACAGTTACGGCCAGCTCGCGTCTGAGATCGACCCGATGGGCAACAAGACCTCATACACCTATACCTGCACTCCGGCAGCAGCAGGCTGTCGTTCGAACATCGGCTGGACCTACTCAATGGTCACACCGCGTGGGAACGCAAGCACGCCCTCGCTGTTCACCTGGAAGTACGCCTACAAGAACGACGACGGTGACCTGCTCTCGGCAATGGATCCGCTTGGGCACACCACCAAGTACACATATGACTCGGACAACAACGTCGCCACCGTCACCGACCCAAACTTGAATCTGACGCAGTACGCGTATAACGGCGACAACCAGCCGACCATTACAACTCGCGCAGACGGCTCGCGAGCGAAGATCACATACGACGACGACGGCAACGTTCAGGACCAGACCACTGGATACGGCACAAGCTTTGCCGCGACTACGACCTACACCTACGACCCGCTGAATCGTGTCGAGACGATGACGACGCCGCCAACCGCTTCCTACCCGGCTGGCATCGTGACGACCTACGGCTACGACTCGAAGGGTGACCTCACGTCCGTGGCGCAGCCGGGTACCGCCGGCGCCACCCTCACCACCTCGTACGACTATGACGATGCGAACCGGCTGACCAATATCCAGTACAGCGACGGCTTGACGCACAACGTAGCCATTAGCTACTACCCCAATGGTGAGCGCGAGTCGATGATCGACGGCACGGGGACATCCAACTACACCTACAACTTGTCGGGGTGGCTCGTCAACGCCGCTGACGGTGGTGGAAACGTCGTTGGTGATAGCTATGACCTCGACGGGAACGTGACCTCGATCACCTACCCGAACGGTCAGACCATTACGCGCGGGTTCAACCCCGATGACGAGCTGAGCAGCGTCACTGACTGGAACTCAAACACAACGAAGTTCATCTACGACCCCGACGGCAATCTGTTCACCACCGCGTTCCCCAATGGTGTCAGCTTGGCTGAGAGCTCCGACAACGCGGACAACCCATCGACCATCACATACTCGAAGGCCGGCAACACGCTTGACGCGTTCACGGCCACTCGGGACCCTGACGGCAACATCACCGGCAACACCGTCACTGGAAGTACGGTCGGCACGTCGAGCACATTCATGTTCAACTTGCTGAACCAAGTCAAGCAGGTCACCGATACTGCGCTGAGTGGCAACTACGTGTACGACCAGGCTGGTGACCTAACCGGTGAACCATCCGGGACGACACAGACCTACGACCCTACAGGTGAGCTGACGAGTAGTGCGACCGGGACGCAGACCACGACGTACTCGAACAATCCCACCGGCGACCGCGCCAGTGCCATCGCGCCGGGCGGTGTAACACAGGGTTACAGCTACGACCAGGCCAACCGGCTAGTCGGCTATACGAACCCGTTCGGAACTACGACCACATATGCATACAACGGAGATGGGCTTCGCACGAGCAAGACCACAGGTGCAAACGCAAGCACCTTCAGCTGGGATCAGGCGAGCGGAGCCCCCCCGCTGCTCCTATCGGACGGCTCGACTGACTACATCTACGGACCGGGCGGAGTGCCGCTCGAGGAGATTGGCTCGGATGGGTTCACCTCATACCTGCTGACCGACCAGCAGGGCTCCGTGCGCGCTTTGACCGGACCTACAGGCGCTCTCGCGGGCGTCTACGACTATGACCCCTACGGGAACGTCATCAACCAGGTCGGCAGGTCGAGTTCGCTGCGCTACGCGGGGCAGTACCAGGATGATGAAAGCGGCCTGTACTACATGCGGGCCCGCTACGAAGATCCCGTGACCGGCACCTTCCTCAGCCGGGACCCGCTTGTCGCCGGGACCGGCCAGCCGTATAGCTACGCCGGCGACAACCCCATATCCAACGCCGACCCATCCGGGCTGGACTGGTTCTCAGACTTTAACCCGATCCACTTCTTCGAAGAAGAGATCCACGCGTACGAAAGCGGATGCAGCTACTGGGACTCGATCAAGTACGGCTTCGAAGGAACCTTCGCCGCGGTCACGGACATCTTCGCGTTCGAAGACGGTGAAGGGGAAGCAGCTCTCGCAGCCGAAGCCGCCGAAGATACTGGCGCTGCAGTCGAGTTCACAGCGGACGCCGCAGAAGACGCAACCTCGGGCGGAGTCGGCATTGCCCGCATCACGCCGGGGTCGCTTCCGGCTGATGAGGAGTCGGCCCTCGACAAGACTGTTGGCTACATCGACTCCGGAACCACACCGTCTGGCGGACTGGCGAAGAACTGGGGCGCTCCCTTCAGGAATTGGAACGGAGACCTACCTGGTGGTGTCGGTGAGAACTCGCCGTACGAGGAGTATCGCGTCTCGCCGCCCGCAGGGACGTCCGGCGCCGGGCCACTTCGAGTTGTGTACAACCCCGACACGGGCGACATGTACTACACCTGGACGCACTACGGCGACAGCGGTTATCCGCCGTTCGTTCAAATTCGGTAAAGCAATGGCGATACGACGTGGAGTGTTCTGGATGACGACCGACGACGTCGAAGCCGCTCGCGCCGAGGCTCAGGCGAAAGGGGCCGCGAGCTTCGAGCTGCGGACAAGAGCGGCGACGCGCGAGGCGTTTTTCGACGCCGCTCGAGAAGGCTTGCCGCTGGACCCGCCGGTGCTCGGGTCGAAAAGCTGGGATGCGCTCGCCGACTCGATATGGGCCGGTCTGGACGGGGTGGGCACCCGTGACGTCGCGATCGCTTGGCTTGGCGCGTCCAACTTCAAGGAGCTTGCGCCGGCGGAGTTTCACATCGCCTACGAGATCCTCAAGTCTCTAACTGAGAGATTGTCCAGCTGGGAGGCCACCGACGGTGAGCCCAAGCAGATCACCGTCCTTCTTGAGTAGCGACCGGCGCCGGGTCGGCAGGGGCGGCTCGGCACCACTTCTGCTCATTGCCGGGCTCTGCGCGCTCCTCTCCGTGTTGCTTCCTGCTGCATCGGCCCGTGGCGTGACAGCGGCGGCGGCTGCCGCGTCTACCGCTACGACGGGAGCCGCTGAGGGCACGACTGCGGTTTGTACGCTGCCGTTCGAAACGAAACTGGCCGGAGCCGCGTGCCCGTTCGGTGCTTCACTCGGAACGGCGGCTGCGGGTCGCGGGACGGTTACCGGCTTCGCCGCAGAAGGTGCTTCGGGCGACCTCCCGACGTTCGAGGTTGATGCCGACAGGATGCCGAACATTGCGCGCAACGTGCAATCGGCGCTGGACGAAGGCCAGCCCGGCGTCCTGAACCGGACGACGGATCAGTCCCTCATCAGCGCCAACCGGGCCGCGGCATGCCAAGGGTTCTGCGGTCCTGGCAGCCCTGACGAGTATCCGTTCGCATCAACGATGCAGGGCGGAGCGGGCGCACGTGTCGCCGGTGTCCCGCTTCAAGAACAGTTCGTCCAGGGTGGTCTGCTGCGGGCCTTCTACACGAAGTACGGGATCGGTGAAGGCGACCCATTCCAGGTGGTCGTCACCGGCCTTGAAGACGGGGAGGCCGGACCATGAGCGAACTGCTCGCCAGCCTGTCTGTGAGACCGCTTTATGGCCAGGTGGTCGTGGAGAGCGAGGGCGCGACCGACCTCCCTGTGCCTGAAACGGGCGCCGAACATGTGGTGAGTTCCAGCGAGTCTGTCTTGATTGCCACACGTGGTGACCACGAGGGAGAGGTAACGATCGAGGTGCGCCGGGGCGATGACGATGGCCTCGGAACCCCCCTGTTCGACAGTGAGTTGTCCTTTGCGACGCCGCGCCTGGTTTTCGGTAGCTCGCTCGGGAACCAGATGGAGTCAGTGGACCTGGGCGGCAGCGGCTGGCTTCCGATCAGGATCTTCGTCGACCCACCGTGGGCTCCGAGCCGCGTAGTCGTGTTGGTGCCGTGACCCGCGAACTACGTCTATGACGACCGCGGGCCGCGTCCCAGGGCGCCGACTGATGCGCGGGGCGTTGCGCCGAGCCGTCGGCTTACTCGGGCTCATCGCGACGGTTCTTGTCGTGCTGATTGGCACGACAGTTCAGTTCTGGGCGGCTAAACCCACTGCGTTGGCCGGACCCATATACACCTACGACGTCGCCCATCAACTGTCCGTGGGGATGCAAGCGTCCACGCTCGTGACGCCGCTCGCAAAGCCAACTGGACAGCGCCATTCTGCCGCGGCGCCGGCTCCTCCGGAATCCGAGTCGGTTGCGCGCTTCGCCGCAGAAGCGGAAGCACCGGGCACCGCGCTAGCGCGATCCGACTACCCGCCGAATAGAGGGTTCCTCGGCGAGCCGGTCGACACGACACTGGAGCCCGGCACTCGCGTCGACCGGTACGGCGGTCCAGGAGGGACATTCGCCTCGCCAGAGGGCACGCCGTTCGAAGCACGCTCGCTGCGTTCGACAGCGATAAACAGCCCGTACAACGTGTACGAGGTTGTCAATCCCGTAACGGTTCAGGGAGGTATTACTGCGCCTGCTTTCGGCTACGGCGGCGGTGGGATCCAGTATGAGTTCGGCAGCTCGTTCCAGGATCTGATCGAACAGGGAATCATCAAGCGGGTGGGGCCGTGAACCGCAACTCGCTACGTGACCTGCTGCAGACCGAGCACGTCCGCGACGACGCTTACAGCCTCGACGGCACCCTGCAAGACGAGAGCATGTGCCTCGAAGCGGTCACCGGTGGATGGGCTGTCTTCTACTCGGAGCGGGGCCTACGCAGCGGTGAGCGTGTCTTCGAGACGGAAGATGAGGCATGCCAGTTCCTGGCCGGCCGATTGCTGGCGGATCCAAGCAACCGGCTCGGCTGATGTTGTCTGTCGACAGAGCGGCATCTCGGACGGCGACGGGCGCCACGCTACGCGCGTCTCGATGCCTGTTAGGCGTCTTGTTGCTGGCGATCGCGGCGGTCCTGATCTCGGTCGCACCCGCCGCGGTTGCGGCTACAACGCCAGCACACGGCGTGCGGGCGCAAGCTGCCTGCAGCTACGACCGGTTCCCCGCGCTCCGTATCGGGCACCACCAAACCGCGCTGGCAGTCGGCCGTTCAGGCCACTACGGCCAATCGTCGCCTATGCCAGCTCGAACGGCTGACGCAGTATCGCGCTTCGCCGCAGAAGACGCCGGAATCCCGTCGCGGCTGGCTCGAGTCACGGACGCCGATGTGGCAGGTTCACCCACGCTTGGGGCTCCGGGGTCGACGAGCGTCTTCGTTACGCCGGCCGAAGACCTTGAGGGCATCGAGACGTCTGAAGGGATCGCTCAGCGGCTGACCCTCGTCGACGATGCTGGAAAGCTTCAGGAGGGCCCGTTCGCGGTCACGACCTTCGACACGCCCGAGGAGGGACTAGCCAGCCCCGTCTTCAGGACGAATCCCGGGTTCGTGCAAGGTGGATTCACCGCGGGCGGTGCGCGAGAATTCGTCCTTCCGAACCTTGCATACGAGGATCTTGGCAACGTCGAGCAACGGATAGTTCCGTGAGGTGCGCATGCGACACGCTCTTCGAGCTGGAGGGCAACGAGGCCAAGCAGTATGCACGCGACCACCTGGTCGAGATCGAGGCGGATGCCGTCAATTGGACAGCGCGATATCGCTGTCCCGACACGGGACGGCTATGGCTGCGCGACTACCCCCAGTCCGAACTCCACGGTGGCGGACCAACCCGGCTCCGCCAGGTCGATGCCGACGGTCATCCGGTCACTCGACCATCGAAGGATCCCTACCGCTGACGCACACTCGGGCTGCCTGGCCAATCCTGCTTCGCCTGTTAGTGGCGGTGCTCACGCTGTCAGCCATTGCTCCGGCATCCCCAGCTGTGGCTATGACGAGTCGTTTCGTGATTGCCGCAGAAGCCGGCGGGGATGCCGCTACGACCGCCGGCGCAGACCAGACTCCGGTCGTTCTCGGACGCAATATGGCTGGACGCGTAATCCCCTACGCGAAGTCGATCGGCGCTGATTGGTACCAAGGGGCGCCGGCGGACGTTTCTCCTACGCAGTGGCTTCAGCACAACGCTGACTGGTTACAGGAGCAAATGGACATTGGCCGCCAGGTCATTGATATTGGCGAGGATCCCGCGAGCTTCCGGCCGAGCCCGAACTACGACATGGAGCAGCAGATGCTCCAGGGTTACTCGAACTACTCCAGGGTCTTCCTCGACGAACCTGAGCGCTATCTCATGGCGACGGCGCACTGATGGCTATCACTATTCGTCGAGCCGATGGCGGCGGTTACACCGCCTCGGTCACGCCACCGCATGGGCGAGAGGTCTGGCACACATCTGAGGCCTTGAATGCCCGAGACTTGGTTGCACGTCTGCGAGAGTTGGATTGCCACACGACAGATATCGCTGACGCCTTCTACGCGGCGAACCCTGACTGGCTTAAGGAAGTCGACTGATTCGTGGAGCGCCGAATCGTTCTGATTCTGATTGGCATCCTGGCGCTTGTTGGAGGGTTCCCGTCCCACGCGTCTGCCACTACGACCCGGCATTTCGTGATTGCCGCAGAAGACAGCACGCCGATGTTCCGTGGCATGCAGCCCGACGGTGATGGCCCGATGGTTGGATCGACCGCGAAAACCTTGGGGGCTCGGCCAGGGGTGGACATCCCGGTTGGCGACGACGGGATGGTGAGCCCCGGAACTGGCGGCATGCCTGTTAACGACTCGGCAACGGGAATGCCGGAGTACCGACGTCCGCCCGCGCTCGGCGGGTCGGGCAAAGACCTCAACATGTATTGCATGGACTCCTGCGATCTGCCGCCTGGCCTGAACTACCGGCCAGATCCCGGGCTCCCTGGACACGGATTCGTCGAGCCGGGGTATCTAACTAGAACCCGTTAGCCGCGATGTTGGGCACGCTTGCAACTGCGAAGGCATAAGACCCGACCAGGCTTGTCGGACTTCAGGGGGTTACCTCGCGATCGGTGGCCGCGAGCAATAGTTGAACCGCAGCCTGCAGTGGATCGCTTGGTGGGCGTACGTCAGAGACCGGTCTAGCGCGGCCAGGCGACGACGGGGCCGTCTACTGCGACGGTGGCGACCGAGCCGCGGCCCCATCCAAGACCCCCTCGCACCCGTACGACGAGCATCGGTGCGTCGTTGTGCAGCGGCTTGAGGCGCACGATCGCATCGTGGCCGTAGAACTCGTGGTCGACGATCTCGCACGCGTCTGGTTGCCCGGCTTCAGCCGGGGACAGTTGCAATTGTTCGGGCCGCACCATCACGGTGGCCGCGCCGACGCTGCTGGCCGCACCAGGCGAGTCGTGCAACGACAGCCGGCCGAGTGCGGTGGCCACTGCATCGCCGTCGAAGGTGCCGTCGATGAGGTTGACCTCGCCGACGAAGTGCGCGAGGTCCGCGTCGACCGGACGGGTGTAGAGCGCCTGCGGGCTGTCGAGCTGTGCGATCACGCCGTCGCGCAGGACCGCAACCCGGTCGGACATCGACAGCGCCTCGTCCTGGTCGTGCGTCACGAGAAGCGCAGTGGTGCCCGCCACCCGAAGGATTCGCAGGACGTCGGCGCGCACACTCGCCCGCATCGACGCGTCGAGGGAGGCGAACGGCTCGTCGAGCAGCACCAGTCGCGGGCTCACCGCGAGTGCGCGGGCCAGCGCGACCCGCTGCTGCTGGCCGCCGGAGAGCTGATGCGGATAGCTACGGGCCCGATCGGCGAGGCCGATCATCTCGAGCAGTTCGGCCACCTTCTGCTTGGCCTCCGCGCTGCGGGACAGGCCGAAGCGGATGTTGCCGGCGACGGTGAGATGCGGGAACAGGTTGCCTTCTTGTGGCACATAACCGATCCGGCGTCGCTCGGGCGGGACGAAGTGGGTGGCGTCATCGACGATCTCGCCATCGAGCTCGACCGATCCGCTCTGTGCCCGCTCGAAGCCGCAGATGACACGAAGCAGGGTGGTCTTCCCGCTGCCGGACGGGCCGAGGATCGCGGTGATCGTGCCGGCCTCGACCCGCAGGTCGACCCCGGTCAGCACTGACTTCGCGCCGAACCCCTTGACGAGGTCGGCCACGACCAGGCTGGTCAATGCATCACGTCCGCTGTGAGGGAAGGCGGTCGAACCACCTTCCGAGAACAAGGCTCGGCACCGCCGCGATGCCCATCATCAGCAACGCGAAGGGTGCCGCTTGACTGTAGGACAGGTTCTGTTGGTAGGCCCAGAACTGGGTCGCAAGGGTCTGGACCCCGGTCGGGATCAGGATCAGCGTGGCGGTAAGCTCGGTCACCACCGACAGGAACACCAGGCAGAACCCGGCCGCGAGCCCTGGTGCGAGCAGCGGCATGGTGACCCGGACCAACACCGATGCGCGACGCCGGCCGAGTGACCGCGCGACGTCGTCGAGCTGGGCCGGTGCGCGCACCGCCGACGCTCTGACCGCGACCAGGGCAAGCGGAAAGAACAGGATCGAGTAGGTGACGACGAGCAGCTCGGGCGTCTGGTACAGGTAGCCGCTCGCGTAGTGCTCGACGAAGTAGGACACCGCGAGTGCGACCACGATGCCGGGCAGGGCAAGCACCAGCAAGGTGCTGCGCTCGAGCAGGGTCGTGATCCGGCTCGGGTGCCGAACCGACAACAGGGCGACCGGCAACGCCGCGAGGGTCGCAAGCGCACCGGCGGCGGCGGCGTACATCGCGGTGTGACCGGCCGCGCTGACCAGCGAGACGCCGGTGATCGCGGGAGCCCGGCCGACGACCATCCAGTAGACGCTCGCCCCGACCGGTACGCCGACCGCCAGCCCGATCAGGGCGAGGAATCCCAGCACGACCGGAAGCTTTGCCCGACCGAGGTCGTGCCGCCGGTTGATCCGCTGTGCCTGCTGTCCGGTGTGTGCCACCTGGCCGCGCGATCGGACCCGCAGTTCGCTGCCGACCGCCAGGATGCTCAACACCACCAGCACCAGGGACAGCGCGCAGGCGCCGGGCAGGTCGAAGACGTGGAACTCGGTGAATATCTCGGTGGTGAAGGTGCGGTAGCCGAGGATCTCGAACGCGCCGTACTCGGCCAGCATCACCAGCGAGACGAGCAGGCACCCGCCGAGGATCGCCCCGCGCGCCTGGCCGATCGTGACCCGCCAGAAGCTACGGACCCGGCCGACGCCGAGGCTGCGCGACATCTCCTCCTGCGCGGGGTCGGCGTTGCGAAGGCTGGCGGCCACCGGCAGGTGGACGAGCGGATAAACCGCGAGCGTCATGACCAGAACGGCGCCACGGAATCCGGTGACACTCGCGGACAGTGAGTTCCACCCGAAGCTGACCACGAAGTCGGGAATTGCGAGCGGTACGACGACGAGTACCGCCCACAGCTGGCGACCGGGCAGGTTGGTGCGCTCGATGCACCATGCGGTCGCGGTGCCGATGACCGCGCAGAGCGCGGTGACGACGACGGTGAGCCGGACTGTGTTCCACAGCAGCTGCGCGGTGAGATGCCGCAGCAGGAGTTGGCGGACCTCGGTGGCGCCGGAATGATCGGTCAGGACGATCAGGAACACCAGCGGCAGCGCCAGGACCGCCGCGACCAGGGTGCTGATCGCGAACAGGGTGCGAGGTGCGTGCGCGCTGCGATAGCGCAGTCGCGCAACCGTCGGACGGACCGGTGCGCTGATCGCCACTAGTCCGTCACCGCCGGCTCGCTGCTCCGTGTCACAGCAGTTGGGCCTGCTTGAGCAGTGCGACCGCGGCCCGGCCGTCACCGAGCTGCTCCAGGTCGATCGGATTGGGCTGCAGCTGGCTGAACGGCGTCTCGGGCTGAGCGGTCGTCACACCGGAGCCGAGCGGATACTCGAAGCTGCTGCTGCTGCGCGCGATGATGTCCTGGCCGGCCTTGCTGGTGAGGTACGCCACGAAGCGCTGCGCGGCCGATTGATGCTGACTTGACGCAAGCACCGCCGCACCGGATACGTCGAGCACATAGCCGGGGTCGTGCGGCGCGAAATAGGCGATCCGCGAGTGGTCGTTCGACGCACCGACCTCGGCGTTGAGGCGGTACCAGTAGTACTGGTTGATCAATCCGAACGCGACCTGGCCGCGGCTGACCTGGCTGGCGATCGTCTCGTTGTCGGGATAGGTGTGGCTGCTCCCGGCGTTGGCCTTGAGGCCCTCGAGCCAGGTCTTCGTGGCGGCAGTGCCGTACCGGTTGATCATCGACGTGACGATCGGCTGGAAGTCTGTCTCGCCGGGCGCGATCGCCAGCTTGCCCGCGTACTGCGGGTCGGCCATCGCCATCGCCGTCTTCGGCAACTGGCTGGCTGAGATCAGTGCCGGGTTGTAGTCCAGGACACTGACCCGCGCGGAGATCCCGACCCAGTCGCCCTTGGCCGAGTTGAAGCGGCTCGGGACGTCGGCCAAGGTCGAGGCATCGATCGGGGCGAGCAGGTTGCGTTCCTGGAGGAACTGCAGCGCGGGCGTGTTCTCGGTGTAGATGACGTCTGCCTTCGACCGCGAGCCTTCGGTTTGGATCTCGTTGTCGAAGACGTCCTCGTCGTCGCTGCGCACGGCGACGTTGATGCCGGTCTGCTTCTCGAAGCCGGCGACCAATGCATCGGTGGTCTGCTGATGTTGGCCGTTGTAGAGCGTGATCGTCACGTGCCCGCCCGAGCCGGAGCCTGAGCTCGATGACCCGCACCCGGCGATCGCGGTCGCAACCAAGGCGCCGAGGATGAGCCAGCGGGAGGTGGGCACGAGCGGCATGCGGGCGTCCTTGGCTAGGTGAGGTATGCCTAACCTAACTTGAGGCGTCGGCGACGGCAAGGGCGGGCGTCGACTTGCGAGCGATCACGGTCGAGCGAGCGCAACCCCGCGCGGGGGCGAGGCTTGCGCGATGATTCGACTGGTCGATCGTGACGACCGGTTCTCTGCGGCGACGGGAGCGTGTGATGGCTGGAGCCTCGGGCCGCCGAGTGCTGGTGGGGGTGCTGGCCACGGTCGCGATGGCCGCGACCGGGTGCGCAGCGGCCACGGTGCAGGCCGCCACGCCGATCGTGGTGGGGGTGAGCGCGCCGGCCGCGCACCCCGCGGGCGGCGGCTCCGTCACCGGCGGCGCCTGCACCCCCACGCACTTTCGGTTGGAGCCGACGACGCGCGCGGCCGCGCAGGCCCGCCGGCTGGTCGGGCGGATGACGCTGGCGCAAGAGGTCGATCTCATGCACGGCGTGGGCCTCGGGGGCTCGCCGGCCGGGACTACCGGTGGCACCGCGCCGATACCGGCCTTGAAGGTGCCCGGCCTCTATCAGGAGGACGGACCTGGCGGAATCGGTGACGGCGACACCGGCGTCACCCAGCTGCCTGCTCCGATCGCTCTCGCGGCCACGTTCGACCGGGCCGCCGCGCGCTGCTACGGCCAGGTGATCGGGACCGAGGCGCGGGGCAAGGGCATCAACCTGATGTACACCCCGACCGTCAACCTGGTCCGGGTGCCGCAGTGGGGCCGGGCGTTCGAGAGCTTCGGCGAGGATCCCTACCTGTCCGGAACCGTTGCGCGCGCTGAGATCGACGGGATCCAGGGCAGCGGCGTGATGGCGCAGGTCAAGCACTTCGCGGTCTACAACCAGGAGTCCAACCGCAACACCCCGGCCGACGACGCGATCGTCGCTCGGCGCACGCTGCAAGAGGTCTACCTGAAAGTCTGGCGGCTGCTCGCAAGGTCGGATCCGGCCTCGATGATGTGCTCGTACTCCACCATCAACGGCAAGGCCGCGTGCCAGGACGGGCCGTTGCTCAGCGGCTTTCTGCGTCATCAGCTCCACTACGGCGGCTTCATCGGTTCGGACTACAACGCCACGCACTCGACCCGCACGGCGGTCGATGCCGGGCTCGACCAGGAGCAACCAGGATCGGACTTCTTCGGCGACTCGCTGATCGAGGCGGTGCACGAGGGGGAGGTGTCGCGGAGCGTCGTCAACGCCGCAGCCACCCGCATCCTCACCCAGATGTATCGCTTCCGGATGTTCACCGACGACCCGTCGCCGCGTCCCCGTCGCGAGGTCGACTCGCCCGCCGACGCGCAGGTCGCCCGCCGGATCGCCGAGGAGAGCACGGTGCTGCTCAAGAACGCGCATCGCGTGCTGCCGCTGGCCGACAAGGTCGACCTGGCGGTCATCGGTCCGGCTGCCGGTGGTGCAACGGTCTCGGGTGGCGACGGCACCGCGAGCGTCGAGTCACCCGGTACGGTCACGCCGCTGAACGGCATTCGCGGCCGCGCGGCCAGCGGTTCCTCGATCACTTACACCGCCGGGTTGCCGCACCTGAGCGCGCTGACGTCGATTCCGTCGGCGGACCTGAGCCCTGCTTATCCGTCCGGGGGCACGGGCGGAAACTTCGCCGCGACGCTGACCGCGCCGCAGACCGGCACCTACGTCCTGAGCTTCACGCCGGGGACGATCTACCAGCAGGTGGTCCTGTCGGTTGACGGTGTCCCGCTGATCAGCGACCCCAACACCGGCCCGGTGTCGACGTACACGGGCGCGGTGCACTTCACCGCGGGCAGCAAGCACCGGATCAGCATCGCCGGCCCTTCGGGCACCTTGACCTGGATGACGCCGAGCGTGGTGCATCCGCCGATCGCCGCAGCCGCCGCGGCAGCAGCCAAGGCCAAGACCGCGGTGGTCGTCGTCGGCGACGGTCAGGAGTCCGAGGCGGCGGATCGGGCCACGCTGGCGTTGCCCTCCGCACAGAACGCGTTGATCGATGCGGTCGCCGCGGCCAACCCGCACACCGTCGTCGTGGTCGAGGCCGGTGCCGCGGTTGCGATGCCATGGCTGTCGAAAGTCGAGGCGGTGGTCGACCAGTGGTACGCCGGCCAGACCGACGGTAGGTCGCTGGCCGCGGTGCTGTTCGGCGCGGTGAACCCGTCCGGCCACCTCCCGATCACCTTCCCCGTCTCGCTGGCGAAGACGCCGGTGGCCGCCCGAAGTCGGTTCCCCGGCGTGCACGGTCGGGTGCACTACAGCGAGGGCCGCAACATCGGATACCGGTGGTGGATCGACACCCACCACCGTCCGCTGTTCCCGTTTGGGTTCGGGCTGTCCTACACCCGGTTCCGCTACGGCACCCCCCGGGTGTCGGTGGGTGGCTCGACGTCGGCGCCGGTGGTGACGGTCACCGAGCGGATCACGAACGTCGGTCAGGTCGCCGGTGCCGATGTCGCGCAGGTCTACCTGAGCTTCCCGAAGTCGGCCGGCGAACCCGAGCGACAACTCGTTGCGTACCAACGGTTCTCGCTTGCGCCTGGGCAGAGTGCATTCGCGGTCTTCCCGTTGCGCGGTCTCGCGTTGGCCTACTTCGCCAAGCACGGCTGGCGGATCCCGGCCGGACGCTTCGGCGTCCGGGTCGGAGACTCGTCGGCGGCCGCGCAACTCAGCAAGGCCGAGCACTTCCGGCTGGCGACTGGGGTCAGCCTGCCCGACTCGGTGGAGTGAGCGGGCCGCTCAGCCGTACATCAGCGAGCCGGGCGTGGTCAGCAGCTCGCCCGACTCCAGCCAGGTCTTCAGGCCGGACAGGATCATCGGCCAGCCGCCGTACAGCTGGTCGTTGGCGCCTTCGCGCATCTGGTCGTGCGTCACGAGCAGCCGGCACGAGTCGCCGATCGGCTCGATGTCCCAGGTCACCCGGGACGCACCCTCGGCCTTCACGTCCTCGCCCCACAGCGCGGTCATCGTGTGCACGAGCCGGCGGGGTGGGTCGGCCTCGAGCACCTCGCCCTCGCCCAGCAGGCTGGGCGCCTTTGGCGAGCTCATCTCGATCCGGGCCCCGGGAGTCCAGTCGGAGTACGCGGCCATACCGAACTGGTACTTGCTCCGGATCTCGGGGTCGGTGATCGCCTCCCAGAGCCGCTCCGGAGTGGTGCGGATGTAGATCTCGTAGACCTTCTCCATGGTCTTCTCCAGTTCGTGTTTGAGGTCGCTGAGCGTTGCCACCCAGGGTTCGGAGTACTTGCTCACCCACCGGTCGTGGACGAGCCGAATCGGGACCGGGTTGAGGAAGTGGAGCTTCTCCCGGCCGCGCCGTTTCGTGACGACGAGGCCGGCCGCCTCGAGCTGCTTGAGGTGCTTCATGACCCCGAACCGGGTCATCGGGAAGCGCTCCTCGAGCTGACGCAGGGTCTGGCCGTCGGCGGCGAACAGCGCATCGAGCAACTGCCGCCGGGTCGGGTCGGCAAGCGCCTTGAAGACGTCGTCCACGCCCGGAACGTTAGGTGACCTTTTGGTCACCTGTCAATCAACACGGATGGCCCATGGGTGGGGCGATGGCCCCACGGATGGCCCATGGGTGGGGCTCGTGCTGAGTGCCGCCCGCGGTCAGGGCGACGTGGACGGGGTCGGGATCGTCGTGATCTTCGCCCTCGGCGGGAGGGCGAACAGCGACGACGACGGCGAGCCGGTGTACGCCTTGATCTCGAACTTGGTCTTGTCCGAGGCGACCTTCACGTAGCCGAGGATGCCTTGCGACGTCGTACAGATCGTGCTCTTGCCGGACACGCCGCTGGCGACGAAGTCGACGCAGTTCATCGCGAAGCCGTTGACCGTCTTCGTCGACGACGTGACCTTGTCTCCGGCGAATCCGGCGGCGAGGGAGAAGTCGCGCAGGAAGGTGACCCAGTGCGACGGCGTGTAGAAGTCGAAGATCTTGTTCTCGGTCTGCGACTTCACCGGGCCGATCATCTGGCAGGACGGTCGTGCGCCCGAGCCGCTGGTCGGCACCTTGCAGTCGTACTCGCCCGAGGAGTTCACGATGATCGTCGTGGCGGTCTTGCCGTGCACCGGGGTGTCGGTGAAAGCGAGACCGTTGGGCGGTTGTACGGCGTAGACGATCGTCGCCGGCGACGAGCCGGTCGTGACATACGTGGCCTGGAACGGGATCGCCTCGCTGGACTTCAGCTGGTTGGTGAACGACGCGATCGTCGCCTTGTTGTTGTCGACGTCGTGCCGGATCGTGTTGGCGGCCTTCACCGCCGCGCAACCGGTCGACGCAACAACGGTGAGGGCGATCAGGGCCGCGG
>Ga0265325_10001129_pt1 | contig 19135 bp, 17 predicted proteins | sample 41420metaG_FD_202090 | JGI IMG/M metagenome (GOLD analysis project Ga0265325, IMG submission 202090) | Rhizosphere microbial communities from Carex aquatilis grown in University of Washington, Seatle, WA, United States - 4-14-20 metaG | ecosystem: Host-associated > Plants > Roots > Rhizosphere...
CAGGAAAATGGCGGGATCTTTCTGACCGCTTTGATCCTCTCAAACGCCGAGTCGGACAATCCGGTTGCAGACGTGGTCAGCTTCGTTCTGACTCACGACAAACTCGTCACCATTCGCTTCATCGATCCTCAGCCGTTCAAGACGTTCGCTGCCCGCTGCGACCGCGGGACGCCGATCTTGCCAAAAGCGGACGTGGTCTTGATGTCCCTGATTGACGTGATCGTTGACCGCATGGCCGATGTGCTCGAGCGTGCCGGTGCCGAGATCGAGTTGATTTCGAAGGACATATTCCAGCCGCCCAAGGGCACAACGATGCAATCGCAGGATTTTCAGAACGTCCTGCGCCGCCTTGGCCGCAAACACGATCTGACCGGAAAGATGCGCGAAAGCCTGCTCAGCTTCAGCCGTGTCTTGTCCTTCCTCCAGCCCGCGATGGAAGGCAGGTCGAGCAAGGAAGTTCGGACGCACATCAAGACACTGACCCGCGACGTGCAATCGCTTCAGGACCACACGTCATTTCTCGGCGGAAAGCTCAGCTACCTGCTGGACGCCACGCTTGGTCTGATCAATATCGACCAGAATAATATCATCAAGATCATGTCGGTGGCGTCGATCGTGTTTCTCCCGCCAACGTTGTTTGCGTCGATCTGGGGCATGAATTTTCATTTTATGCCTGAGCTCGGCGCCGAGATCGGCTATCCCATTGCACTCGTCATCATCGTCATATCCGGTATTCTGCCCTACGCCTTCTTCAAACGGCGCGGTTGGCTGTAGGCTGCCTCCATGCACCACACAAGCCGGGGCATCGCGCTGAAGATCGGCGCCACGCTCGCCTTTTCCCTGCAATATGTCGGCATAAAGCTCGCCGGGACGGTGCCGGTCGGCGAGGTGGTCTTTTTCCGCGCCTTCTTCGCGCTCATCCCGCTCTTCATTCTGTCGATCTACACCGTCGGACCGGGACCGATGATGCGTACCGATCGGCCATTGCTGCATCTTGTTCGATCCGCCGTCGGCGCAACCGGGATGTTCCTGAACTTTGCGGCGCTTAAGCTTCTGCCGCTTGCAGACATCACCGCTTTCGGCTTCGTGCAGCCCATCTTCGCCGTTGTTCTCGCCGCGCTGGTCCTAAAGGAGGTCGTGGGCCCCTATCGTGGCGCAGCCGTGGTCATCGGATTTGCCGGCGTGTTGTTGATGATTCAACCGCATGGCGGGCTCTTCGCGATCGCGCTGCATGGCCTCTCTGCCGGTGCCGGGCTTGCGCTGACGGGCGCCCTTGGATCGGCCTTCGTCGTCATCTACATCCGCCAGATGAGCGCGACGGAGAAGAGCGAGACGATCGTCTTCTACTTCATGTCCTTCTGCGCTGTCGTCGGCGCATTGACCATGGTCTGGTGGCGCGTGCCGTTGAGCTGGACAAATGCGACCTGGCTAATCCTCGCAGGCGTGTTCGGCGGTTTCGGCCAGATCGCAATGACCTTCAGCTACCGATATGCGGAGCCATCGCTGTTGGCACCCTTCGACTACACTTCGATGATCTGGGCCGTGTCGTTCGGATATTTGATTTTCGGCGAAGTCCCTGCGCTGCTAGTCCTGATCGGGGCGGCGGTCGTGACGGCAGCCGGAGTTTTCATCGCATTCCGCGAACACCGCATCGGCCGCGAACTGTCGTCACGTGTCGAGTCCGTGTGACCGAGCTGCGAGGGAGTCCAGCTCGCTAACGAAGTCGTCTCCGAAATAGTAACCCAATTCGGCGCGCGCCCCTTCATACAGCGTCGCGCCCTCACCACTGCAAATGAGGCTGCCATCGACCGCTTCCGAGCTCGGCACCAACACGCCCTGTTCGAACGTCACCGGAAACAACGTGCTCACCAGCGGCTTGAGCGCGTGGTAGTCGATGCCTTTTTCAATTGCGTATGCGTGGATCGTGCAGCCGCGGCCGTCGCGGCTTATGAAGACGCACTTGCCGTTGCGGATTTTGGTTCGGACATGGTGTCCTGATGGAAATTCCGCATCTGAAATCGATTCAGTTGTGAACCAATCCGAGGTCGGAGCGGCGATGCGCGCCTGAAATTCAGGGCCGAGTTCGAGCAACCGTCGCGCATTGCCACGATCAATGTCGACTCCATGGTCGCAGCATTGATCGCCGCAGAAGCCGCAGGCCATGCAACGCATAAAATAGCGCAGCGAGAAGATCGCGGTGTCCACCGCATGGATGACTGGCGCGCCGTCGCGTGAGGCAAAGCTTCGCGAGAGCATCACAACGGTCATTGACGGTAGGAAGCAGCGGCAAGAATGCGTTCGATCAACGCGTCGTAGCTCATTCCGGCCTTTGCCGCCGCGGCTGCAAAGCCTGCGTCGGGCGCAATGCCAGGATTGGTGTTGATTTCCAGAACCAGCGGTTCGCCGTCTTTTGTGACCCGAAAATCGACGCGCGCATAGCCGGAGAGATCGAAAATCTCCCAGCACCGTTCACAGGCCCTTCGAAGCTTCGCGGCCAAAACCGGCTCCTTGGTTTCAACGCCAAAATGCCGGACCGTTTGCACGGACTCCAAAGACGAATCGTCCCACTTGGCCGTGTAGCCGACAATGCGCGGGCGGCCCTCGGGCCAGTGTTCGAACACCATCTCCGCCATTGGCAGTACTTCAGGCCCGCCCGGCCCCTGCAGAACCGAAATGTTGAATTCGCGTCCGTCAATGAACTCCTCGGCGAACCAACGCCCGCCGTGCTTGAGGTAGCAATCGGCTGCTCGGACTTTCACCTTTTCCTTTCCCGTCACGACGCAGCCATCATCGAGGCCATACGAGGCGTCCTCGAGCGCGGACTTCACGATGTAGGTCGCGTCCTTAAGGTCTCTCCAGGCTTGCGGCTCCGTCCAATCGGGCGTCGCAACGCCGGCTTCACGCAGCTTTCGCTTCGTCAGCGGCTTGTCGTTCGTCGTCGCCATCGCGACGGCATCAGCGCCCGTAAATGCCGCGCCACAATCGTCGAGCATCCGAGGCGCTATTGGCGCGTGCTGGCCAAGCCCGTCGATACCTTCCACCAGATTGAACACGACATCGGCACTCGCGCGAGCGAGAAGTTTTTCGAAGCGATCCTGATCGGCGGTAAACGCGGCGAGTGAAACGTCGTGGCCATGCTTCTTGAGAGCGGCAGCCACAGCATCGGCTGCAATCAGCGTGTCGAGCTCGTCGGGCGGTGCGTTCGGCGCAACATCGGAATGAAGGACCAAAACCCTCATCTCACGCTGACCGTCGAGCGGCAAGTTCAGGATGCCGCCTGAAAAACGAGTCCATGATCTTTCCGATCAGTTGCTGATACGTCACGCCTTCGCGGGTCGCGATGAAGCACATGTCCGAATATTCCGGGCGCAATCCTGCGAGCGGATTGACCTCGATGAAATGCGGCTTGCCGTTCCCATCGCAGCGAATGTCGACGCGCCCACCATCGCGGCAGCGCAAAGCCCTCCATGCAGCCAGCGCGACTTCTCCGGCCGCCTTGGCTTCGGTGCTCGGCGCGCCGACGATGTCGACCTTGTCCTCCCAATATTCCTTGTTCTCAAAGCCATAGCCGTCACCGACATAATTGGCTTTCTTCACGATCTCGCTGACGCCCAGCACTGACGCGTCGGAGCCCGTCCCGGTGATCGCGACCGTGAACTCGCGGCCTGGAAGAAATGTCTCGACCAGGACTGGCTGGCCAAATCGTTGCAGAAGATTGGTTGCGGTGCGCTTCAGCGCGGCCAAGTCGAAAACCTTGGAGTTCGCATCGATGCCCTTGCCGGAGCCCTCGCCGACAGGCTTGAGAAAGAGTGGGAACGCCAGCTTGATCTTGGCGACGTCCGCAATCGTCTCGATTACGGTGAAGTCGACCGTCGGGACGCCGCAGTCGCGCACGACATGCTTGCACATTGCCTTGTCGAGGGTCAGCGCCATGGTGAGCGGATCAGAGAACACATACGGAATGTCATAAGCTTCCAGCAGCGCCGGCACCTGCGCTTCGCGCGATATGCCTTTCAAGCCCTCACAGAAATTGAAGACCGCATCCCAGCGCTCGCCCGCGGCCAACCGCTCAGCCAGTTTCTTCACGCCGCCGATACGATCAGCGACAAATCCCAAACCGTTGAGAGCGTCGCAAAGCGCAGCGATCGTGACCTCGCTGTCGAATTCGGCGGTCTCCTCCTCCCCATAGCCCATGGCAAGGTAGTCCGACCGGAGGTCGAATGTGACCCCGATGCGCATTGCGATGCGTCCTTTGCTTACTCGGCGGCCAGCCGGGCTTTCTTCTCGCGGCCCAACGTGCCGCCGGGATCGGGGTAGCGATAAACGTCACCCTCGAAATTGCGCAGCAGCAGGTCGTCGCCATCGCGGCCCACCACGAAATCCGGTGCAATCTGAATCTTGCCTCCGCCGCCGGGCGCGTCGACCGCAAAAATCGGCGTCGCATATCCGGTGGTGTGACCCCGCAGCCCCTGGATGATCTCCAGCCCCTTCTCGACCGTCGTGCGGAAGTGGGCCGAACCGCGGATCGGATCGCACTGATAGAGATAGTACGGCCGCACACGGCGCTTTAGCAGACCCTGCATCAGCGGCTTCATGACCGCGATGTCGTCATTGATGCCCTTCATCAGGACCGTCTGGCTGCCCAAGGGAATCCCGGCGTCCGCAAGCCGATCCGTTGCTTCCGTCACCTCTTCCGTCAATTCGTTCGGATGGGTGAAATGGATGCTCATCCAGAGCGGGTGGTGTTTCTTGAGTGTGCTGATCAAGTTCTTCGTAATGCGCTGCGGCAGGACGACCGGAACCTTGGTGCCGATGCGCAGAAACTCGATGTGTTTGATGGCCCGCAGGCGCGCCAGCAGCCAGTCCAGCTTTTCGTCGCCCAGAGTTAGCGGGTCACCGCCGGAAAGAAGCACGTCGCGCACCTCCGTGTGCTTTTCGAGGTAAACCAGAGCCTGTTCCCATTGCCGGGTCGAGAACTGGTATTCGCCGCCCGGATTGCCGACGACCCGCGCCCGGGTGCAATAGCGGCAATAGGTCGAGCATGTGCCTGTCGTGAGAAACAAAACACGATCTGGGTAGCGGTGCACGATGCCTGGTGCGGCTGTGTCGTGGTCCTCGCCGAGCGGATCGTCTTCCTCGCCCGGCCCGCGGAGATATTCTTCTCCCGTCATGATGTGCGTGCGGCGCAGCGGCTCGCGTGCGTCTTTCCGGTCCATCAGGCTGGCGTAATAGGGCGTTATACCCACGGGCAGCGAGCCCGTGTGTTTCCTCACCGCCTGATATTCGTCGTCCGAAAGATGGAAAATGCGGGCCAGATCGTCGAGCGTGCGGACACGGGCGCGCATTTGCCAGCGCCAGTCGTTCCACTCAGCCACAGACGTGCCTGGATAGAATTTCTTGTAGAAGGCTTTGGTGTCGGGGTTTACGGGGAAGCGGAGGGCTGCCTTCTTCGCGGGTGCCGCGGCGGCTGCTGCTTCGGTCGCTTCCTGAAGTCGGGGGCGGGCGTCCTGCTTTGAGCGGATCGACCGAAGCGGAGGCTTGGCTTCGCGCCCCCGCGCTATCTGGAGACTCATCGTCCTATAAGACGCTCCGAAGTTGCCGCCCACGCGAAAGCCCCAACGACTCCCCATCAACGGGTGCAACAACGCAACGATCTTTAGTGCCTTCTCTTTGGTCGTCAAGTGAAACTGAACGCAAGACAGTCGAGACCGGTCCCGGTCCAACGTCATGAAGTACCAACGAAGGGGTCAACGAATGACGCTAAAACAGTGCGCCTCCAATTTTTCCATTGCGTCGACGCGCGCACGTTTCAGCGTTGTCCAGCAAGCATTAAATCAATTGCAACGGATCGCAGTTTTGGCCGTTGGCGGCTCTCCGGCGACCTTGCCTTCCTCCCTGTTGCCGCGGGAGCACGCCCGCCGCCGAACTGCCCCCGCTTCCGAGGCGGGCTCAGAGCTCGATCTATTCAGCAGGGGGCTCGGTGATGTCATGGGTCGCGGTCACGCGATAGATCGTGATGTGGACTTTGCGGCCGCGGGAGTAGTTGTAGCCCGACAGCTCATCGACCTTGACCGCATCGGCTTCCAGTTCGGCCAGATGAGCCAGAAACGCCGACTGTTCCTGATCTTCGACGAGTGCCAGCCCCCCAAGGCTCGCACCCACCTCGGCCGCGCCAGGCCCATTGGTCAGCCGGGTGTCCTTGCCGAGGAAGAAGACAAGGCTCGGCTCGGTGAAGCCAGCCAATGCGACGGGCGGATCGCCCGGTCGTGCATCTTTGGCAATCAAAGCCGCCGCACGGGGACTTACCCACAGCTCGCTCAGCCTTGGACCAGCGCCTGCGGACAGAACCGGGTAGATCGCGATGACCGACATGACGGCCAGCCCCGCCGCGATGAGCGGGCTGCGGAAAAATTGGGCGGCCAACGCGCCCATTCCAATCAGCGCGGCGAGCGACGCCGCCGCGAGCAGCCACCAAGTCGTTCCGCCACCGTACATACGCGGTAAGAGGATCGTGGCAGTCACCAGCGCGGCCAGCCCGAGCGCGAACTGCGCCAGCGCGAGATAGAAAAGGCCCGTCTGCCATTGTGGCGGCTTGTCCTCGCGCGGCGTCAGAGTCCAGACCGCAGCAAGGATGGCCAGCGCGGGATAGACCGGCAGGACATAGTGAGGAAGCTTGGTCGGCACGACCTCGAACATCACCCAGCATGCGCCGGACCAGGCGAGCAGGAATCGCGTAGCCGGATCGGTGTGCCTCCGGATCGCCGCACCAACCGCCGGGGCAAGGAACATCACCGCCGGCCAGAAACTGATGGTGACCAGCGCGAGGTAGTATCCGGGCCATGCGCCATGCGTTTCCTGTCCGCCAGCAAGTTTGGCCGCGAAGTCGTCGCCCAAGGATTGCTGGTAGAACTGCCCGTGACTGGCAAGCGTGATCGCGATCGCCCAGGGAGCGACGATCGCAAGGGTCAGTGGTATGCCCCATTGCGGCTTCAGCGCCTTCAGCCATCGCCACTGCCGATCCCAGCCGATCAGAGCAACGATTGTGACGGTGCACACGGCAGGGACGACGGGGCCCTTGACCAGAATGCCCGCGGCGAAGGCTGCCCAGCCGATAAGGACAAGCCGATCGGAGGGAGCCGGCCTCTGCGGATCGCGTGCCGCGAGGTACACCCTCAGCAGGACGCCCATTGCTCCGACAGCGCAGGCGAGTTGCACGGCATCGGTCGTCGCAATGGTGGCCTCGGCGGATGCGAGTAGCGTTGCGCCAAGCAGTGCAGCCGCCAGCCACGCCACTTCAGCCGCTGCGAACGCTCTGGCGCACCAGAAGGTCAGCAGAACGGCCAGTAGCCCGCCAAGCAACGACGGAAGCCGGTAGGTCCAGATATGGCTGCGATCGCCAAGGCCCGCCACCGCCGTCGTGGCAGCCTGGAGCCAATAGATGCCCACCGGCTTCTTGTACCTGGGTACATGTCCGAAGCGGATGTCGACAAAATTGCCGGTTTCGAGCATCTGCCGAGACGATTGTGCGAACCTGCTCTCGTCGCGGTCCAGCGGAGGCAGGCTGAGGACGCCGGGCGTCCAGAGCAACACAAACAACAGGCCGAGCGTGGCGGCCGGCCTGCGCGCCAGCCAGGACAGGATCCTCCCCGGCCACACCAAGGGAGCGCGCGGTGGCGCCGCCGGAACGGGCGGTGCGTCCTCCTCGTCCCTGCTCATTGGAGATGTCTCCTGATTCGCACAGCTTCGGACGGAACTAGCGGCAATCGAACCATCCTGGAAGAAGCCTGTTTCTTGACCGCACAGGCCTGTATAAGGCGCGCGGTCAACGGCCGCACACGCAAAACCTTTCGCCGGGGCGGAACGACCGGACGACGCCACTCTAGTTCACGACGGGATTGAACGGAACCTCAGCATGTCGGTCGGGATATCCGTAGTCGTCCCCGTCAAGGACGAAGTCGAAAATGTCGGACCCCTCGTTCGCGAGATCGCATCCGCGATCACGGGCGAGCCGGCGGCAGAGATCATATTCATCGACGACGGGTCGTCCGATGGAACCGCAGACGCTCTGAAAGCTCTGAAGTTGCAAATCCCCAGGTTGCGGGTGATCCAGCACAGCCGCAATCTTGGTCAAAGTCGCGGCATCCGCACGGGCGTCCGCGCCGCAAGGTTCGATGTCATCGTCACGCTCGACGGCGATGGCCAGAACGATCCGGCCGACATTCCGAAATTGCTCTCGATCCTGCGCACCGATCCCGACGCACAGAACATTGGTGTCGTCTCGGGCGTCCGCGCCAAGCGGATGGATACGTTCAGCCGCAGGATGGCATCGCGCATCGGCAACAGCATCCGCGCGCGCCTGCTCAATGACGGCGCGACCGACACGGGCTGCGGGCTGAAGGCGTTCCGCCGCGATGCGTTTCTGGCCCTCCCCTATTTCGATCACCTGCATCGCTTCATCATCACGCTGATGATCCGCGAGGGCTACGGCGTGCGGTTTGTTCCGGTCAATCATCGCGAACGCACGCACGGCGCATCGAAATATACGAATCTCAACCGCACGCTGGTGAGCGTGAACGACCTGCTCGGCGTGCGCTGGCTGCAGCGCCGCTACCGCGGCAAAACCGAGGCGAGCGAACTTTGATGGGTTTTGTGCAACACCTCTATCTCCTCGCGCTGCGCAACGAGTCCGACACGCTCTGGATCGGCATCGGCTTTCTCGGTCAGGCCGTATTCGGCGTGCGCTTCCTGATCCAGTGGCTGCGAAGCGAACAGGCCGGACACAGCGTCGTGCCGATCGCGTTCTGGTACTGCAGCCTCGTGGGTGGACTCGTCAGTTTCACCTATGCGGTCCACCTGCAGGCCTGGCCTCTCCTCATCGGTCAAGGCATGCCGATACCGATTTACGTTCGAAATCTCTACATGATCTACCGCGACCGCGGCCGAAATCCGACGGCGACTCTCGACAGTCCGTCCGAATAGGACTGGGCAGGCTTCGCCTCATTGCGCGTCATGTGTGATACAAGCTGCTCGCGTCGCACCCAGAGGAGGATTTTCGATGCTTCGTATTTTTCCGCTGCTTCTGATTCCCGTCATTATCTACAACCTGATTGCGCTGGGCGGCGGAATGATCCTGCACCACGACATCCAGGACATGCTGAGCTCCAACCACGCACTCACGATCACGATGTTCTCGGGCGATCAGTGGAAATTCAGCTTCGGCGACTTCCTCGTGCTCCTCAGCCTCGCGCTGCTCTTCTTCGAAGTGATCAAGGCCACGCGCTCGACTTCGCGCGAGATCATCAATCACGGACTTTCGTTGCTGATCTTTGTGGTCGCACTCATCGAATTCATCGTGGCCAAGGGCTTTGCCACCACGCCGTTCTTTTTCATCCTCGTCATGACGCTGTTCGACGTCGTTGCCGGCTACACCATTTCGATCGTGTCCGCCGAGCACGATATCGGGCTAGGCAGGGCCGGCAAGGACTGAGCCATCTCGGGCAATTCCAAGTGGCGGGCGGTCCGAAAAGGCCGCCCGTTTGCTTTTGCAGCCCAGCCGCGATATTCCGCGCCCCTCCCCTTCGAGGCAAAAGCATCGGAGGCTCCCGGACAGGTGGCCGAGTGGTTTAAGGCGCACGCCTGGAAAGTGTGTAACGGTTAATAGCCGTTCGAGGGTTCGAATCCCTCCCTGTCCGCCATCCACCGTTTCACCGCATTTTTCTGTGCCGCTCCGGTGTGAACCGGGACGCTGCTTGAGACGCAATTGTCGGGATATAGCGCAATTGGTGATTTGACCGACTCGGTTCAAGGGCCGGCTCACTTCTTACAAAATAAGAATGAGAAGAATTTTCTTATGCATGACTTATCCAACGGGGGAGCGTTGCTGTGCCGCGGTTTACCTGACGATTTGCCCCGACAGGCGCGGATAAACTTCCGATATGGCAAAACTCAGACTCTGATGCTCCCTGATTGTCCTAGCGTCACCGCCCAGTTGATCTGACGCCACCCGCGCCGCACAGTTCCTTCAGCAATTAAGCGTCTTCGAGGAGTGTCGAGATGAAGGTCTGGGAGATACAGAACGCCTACGGAATCGAAAATCTGCACATGGCAGATGTGGCCGAGCCGAAACCCGGGCCGGGACAGATTGTCGTGAACATGAAGTCGGCATCGCTGAACTATCGCGACCTCTTGACGGTCATCGGCTACGGCGGCGGGTTTCCGCTTCCGCTCATCCCGTTCTCGGACGGAGCGGGCGAAGTCGCCGCGATCGGCCCGGGCGTCACGCGGGTTGCCGTCGGCGACAAGGTCTGTCCGCTGTTCTTCCAGTCCTGGCTGTCCGGTCCGATCAAGGCGGAGAGCCGCAACAAGCCGCTCGGCGGTCCGCTTTCCGGCGTGTTACAGCAGCACATGCTTCTGGACGCAGACGGCGTATCGAAATTTCCGGCACACCTCTCGTTCGAGGAGGCGGCAACTCTTCCCTGCGCCGGCCTGACCGCGTGGCGCGCGATCACGATCGAAGCGCCCGTCGGGCCCGGCGACACCGTACTCGTGCAAGGCACGGGCGGCGTCTCGATCTTCGCATTGCAGTTCGCCAAGGCGCGCGGTGCGACGGTCATCGCCACATCGAGCAGCGACGAGAAGCTTGAGCGTGCGAAAAAACTCGGCGCGGACCACGTCATCAACTACAAAAAGACGGAAGATTGGGGCCGTGTCGCGCGCGAGATGACGGGCGGGCGCGGGGTCGACGTGGTCGTCGAAGTCGGCGGCGAGAATACGCTCAACCAGTCGTTCGATGCTGCGCGCGTCGGCGGCAGCATCGTCGTCATCGGCGTGCTTGGCGGTTTTTCGAGTCCCGTGATGATTCCGGTCGTCTTCGGAAAAAATCTTCATATCCACGGCATTTCCGTCGGCAGCCGCGAACAGTTCGACGACATGGCCGCGCATATCGACAAGTGGAAACTCCAGCCTGTTGTCGACAAGGTCTTTCCATTTTCTGCGGTGCCGGATGCCCTCCGGCTGATGCAGGCCGGCGGCCACTTCGGGAAGATTGCCATTCACTACTGAGCGGGTTTGCCGTCGCGCTCGACAATGATGCTGTCGGCGGTGAGCAGGCTTGCCGGATCCGCCGTGGCGAAAACGGAAACGATCGCTCCCGGCAGGAGCAAGGTCGTGTCGCCGTCACTCATGGCTATGATCGGAACGCCGCGGGCGATGATGAGGTCGGCCGTGCCCGTGCACCCGTCCGGCGTGGCATGACCGGTGCACGCGTTCGCGCCTTGCGTGGCCGCTCCGTGAAAGCTGACGGTAAGCGCACCGCCCGAAGGCGTGGATGCCACCGCGGCAATCGTGCCATTGGTCACCATGCGGGAGGCATTCGATTCCAGCGGGTATTGTCCTTCACCGTTGCCCTGCATGCCGCCCGGGAAGACGCGGATCGCCTGTGCCCGCAGTTTGTTGTCGGCGCCCATCAGCGCCAGCGTTCCCACGGAATCGCCCGATTTGAGATCCGCCAGCGCGATCGTCCGGCTGTGCACGATATGCGTGACTGGCTGAACGCCGACGGTCACAGTCTGTCCGCTGTCCGCCTTCACCGTGAGATACTGGCCGTCGAAGCTTTTTATCAACCCGTGGACGCGTTGGGGCGCAGGATCGGCCATCGCATTCGGAGATTGAAGCGCGCCGGCCGCGAGGCAGAACGCAAGCAGCACGGCGCGCTTCATGTAATCCTCAATGACGCGGTTTCATGAACTTCAAGATGAACTGGTCTGTGTGATGACGGATCGACGGATCAAAGACAAGCTTGTCGTGCGGATCCTTCGGATTGCGCAGAACGTTGTCCTCGCCGACGAGCTTGAATCCGGCGGCCAGAACTTCCTGCTTCACGGACGCTTCATCGATGCGATGCAGCGTTTCGGTGTCGCGCAAGCCCGAACCGGCAGCCGCAGCGTGATCGAGAATGATGTACAGGCCGCCCGGCTTCAGCGCATTGAAAATCTGCTTGTTTATGATCGCAAGATCGGCAGGCTTGGCGAAGCTGTCGTGCAGGTCGTGATAGTTTTGCGACGTCCAGACGATATCCAGCAATTCCGGAGCGGTGACAGAATTGATCGGCGCATCGATGGCCGAGACGTTGTGGTACTCGGTTGCGACGGCCTTAATCGGCGCCGGCTTGCCCTTGTAGAATGAATCGAACTCTGCCGGTGAATAGGCATACACAAAGCCCTTGTCGCCGACGGCCTTCGCAAACAGCCGCGTGAAGTAACCCTTGCCCGGAATGAGGTCCATCACCTTCATGCCCGGCCTGATGCCCATGAACTTCAGCATGTCGGCGGGCAGGCGCTCCTCATCGAGCTTCTTGTCCTCGTCGGGCCTTGCCGGGTCATTGACCGCGGCGGAAATGTAAGCCGGGGTAGCATGCATCGCGATTGCGGGCGCCGCGCCGAAAGCCACGGCGAGTACTGTAGCCAGTATCAAAGTGCGTTTCATTCCGATTTTCCCTCTCCTGGATCGGCGCAAGACTAATCCGGCTGGTCGAGCGATGCATCATGGCGAATGCGTAATACTCGCCTGGACGCCATCACGCTCCGGTGAGTTCTACAGCAGACTTTCAGGCCTTCAGGGCGCCGCGGACCAATGCGCGATAGAGACGTTCAGACAACGTCCACGGCTCACCGAGCCCCAAGCGCGCAAGCGCCTCGCTTTCGCCGCTCCCTGCTCCAGAAATCGCCATCCGGACCATTTGCAGCGGCGTTGCGTTCTGAAGCCGCTCAAGCGCGGGGATCAGCTTCTGCTCCAAGGGCGTAAAGTCCGTCCCAAACGGAAAATCGGGAAGCAGACCGCGCTCCCGTAGCGGCATCAAAGCGAGCTCGATCCGGCCGGGATGGTTCTGGCGATGAATGGCCGGAACTTCGTATGTCTTGGCTATCTTTCCGGCATCCTTCGCCCGCCGCAGCAATTCGTCCTGAAACCGGGAGTCGGTGATCGCGAGCATCGCGGCCACGACATGCTCATCGCTCTTTCCCCGCAGGTCTGCGATGCCGTATTCGCTGACGACGATGTCGCGCAGGTGACGCGGAATTGTCGTGTGCCCGTAGGACCAGCGCACATTCGACTGCGTCTTGCTGCCCGCGCCACGCGTCGCGTTTATGGCAAGGATCGACCGAGCGCCGGACAGCGCGAACGCCTGTTCGACGAAATTGTATTGGCCACCGACACCGCTCACGACACGCCCGTCTTCAAGTCCATCGGACACGACGGCGCCCAGCGCCGTCGCCATCATCGCATTGTTGACGAAGCGCGCATTCACACGCGCCGACTTTTTCGCCTCCTCGTCACCGTAGAGCTGGTTGGTGAAGGAGATGTGCGTCATCTGGATCTTGGCCAGCGTCGCCGGGTCCATCTCCCGCAGGCGGCGATAGAAGGATTGCGGACCAAGGAAAAATCCGCCGTGCAGCAGCACGCCGCCCACCTCGCGCTTCAGAACACCCGCCGCCATCAGCTCCAGGAAACCGTCGACCACCATTTCGCTCACGCCGTAGAGACCGCTGGCAAATGGCGCATGCTCCTCGATCGCAAGTGCCGGAGCGCCGGATGTCAGCCGCGACACGGCCTCGCGAAAAGCGCTGTTCTCGCGATGCCGCAGGATCATCGCGTGCACGGCGGCGTCGCCCTCCTCGCCGATGCCGATCTGCAGCGTGCCGCCATCAGCAATCAGCCGCGCCACGTGCGTACCGATGGCATATTCGGTGAGATTGATCGGCTGCTTCGGCGGTGCAAATAGCGGAAAGTCCGTCTGCGGACTATCGAGCATGTGGGAAAAATCGCCTTCGGGCTTGTCTCCCTCACCCGGCATGAAGGGCAACTGCGAATTGACCTGTCCGACCAGTAAGAACTTCGCCTTGCCCGCCTCGCGAGCGTCCAGAAGATCGAGCGTCAGATCGGTATTTCCGCTGAGGCTGAAGCGCCGTGCGCCGTCTACACTGCGCGCCGCGACCAGTTGCGCGATCACATTCACGCCACGCGCCAGAAGATACTCGCAGGCATGGGTGTAGTTCGCTGAAATATAGCTGCGCTGCGCGGTCGCGTTTGTCAGCCAGCGCCCCGCCAGGAAGAAAAATTCATCGACCTGCACATTCGCTGGCAAGGTTCCATGGCGGGTTGCGACGGCATAATCGAGCGCAGGATAACCGCCAAACAACCGCTCGATCACCGGTTCGAGAAAGCGGCGCTCCAACTCGGTCCTGTACGACGGCTTTTCCAGTGTAAGTGCTGTGAAGATCCGCAGGTTGATCGAGGGGTCTTTAACGGCGCGCTGAACCAACGCGTTGGCGACATGGTTCGCCTTGCCGAGGCCCAGCGGCAAACCCAGCACGATGTTGCGCCCAACTTCGGCAATGATTGCACCGGCGAGAATGTCTGGATCGGTAAATGTCCGCGGGGCAGCCATGGCATTCTTGTAAGACGCGCCGGAGTCGATGAATAGTGGGGACATGAACGCGAAACCCGAAGAATCCCGCGAGATCATCGCCGCCCTTGGGGCCATGGGCCTCATTTGCGAAGGCGAGCAATTTGCGATCGGAACTCTGAGCGGGGGTGTTTCCTGCGACGTGTACAAAGTCGAAGTGAAGCGCCGCCCCCCGATGGTCGTGAAACGAGCGCTGCCGAAGCTGCGCGTGGCCGCCGACTGGCGCGCGCCGCCCGAGCGCAGCGCGGCGGAAGTCGCATGGATCAGACTTGTTGCAATGCTGAATCCAAAATGGGTGCCGCAGATCCTGGGCGAAGATCGCGCCAATCACCTGTTCGCGATGACGTACCTGCCGCCGGAGAAATATCCTCTATGGAAAGGCGAACTCGCGGCCGGCCACGTTGACCACCGATTTGCAGCGTCGACCGGCTCCGCTCTGGCCGCTATCCATGCGGCGACGGCCGGCAAGCCCGAGATCGCGGCGGCGTTCGCCAATGATGAGCATTTCCGTGCGCTCCGCCTCGAACCGTATCTGCTGTTCACTGCCGACCGGCATCCCGACCTTTCGCGGGTGATCCGGGATGTCGTCGACGGCATCGCCACGGCGCGCATCGCGCTCATGCAGGGTGATATCAGCCCGAAGAATATTCTTTGCGGGCCTGAGGGACCCGTCTTCCTGGACGCCGAGACGGCCTGCTACGGAGATCCGGCGTTCGACCTGGCTTTCTGCCTCAATCACTTCCTGCTGAAAAGCGTGTGGCATCCGGAGTGGAAGGATCTCTACGCGCAATCCTTCTCAGCGATGTGCGAGGCCTATCTCGCTGGCGTGACGTGGGAGCCGCGGGACGCAATCGACAGGCGCACGGCGCGCCTGCTCCCGATGCTGCTCCTCGCGCGCGTCGACGGAAAATCTCCGGTCGAGTACCTCACCGATGAGAAAGACAAAGCATTCGTGCGCGCGCGCGCCCGCGAAATGATCGCGCAGCCTCCCGCTAGTCTTGCCGATTTGGCGCGCCGCTACTTCGCGGATTCGAGATAGCGCTTTTTGTCGTCCGCGTGCATGGGCTTCACGGCGACGTCGGATGGCGCACCCAGCGTGCGCGTCCACGCCGCGAGTTCCAGCGCGATGCCGTCGGGATCGTAGAAGTAGATCGAGCGCACGAACGTTGTCGGCGTGAGTTCAAGGCTGGCCTGCATGGGTGAATCGTCGTGATTGATCACGCGGGAAGCCTTGATGCCCTTGGCGGTCAGCTTGTCATAATATTCGTCGATCTTGTCAGCAGGCACGTTGATCGCGACATGGTTCATCGAGCCATGCGCCGACGGACCGGGAATCATGTTGGGTGTCGCGCTTGAAACGCCGGGTTGGGCATCTGGTGCATTGGGGAACCAGAAAAAGGCAAGGCTGTCGCCGTTGCCGAGGTCGAAGAAGAAATGCTGGCCCATGCCGTTCGGCAACTCGATCGTCTTGATCAGCGGCATGCCGAGCACGTTGGTGTAGAAATCGACGGTGCGCGCCATGTCCTTGCACACCAGCGCCAGATGATTGACGCCCTGAAAATCGAATTCCTTGTTCTTCGACATCGATCTCTCCCGTTAGGACGCCGTAAAGTACCATGTGTCCACGGCCTCACAAATAGGTCCGGACCACCAACTGGAATTGCGATTCGGTCTGGTGCGCGGCGTCGCCGTCGATCAGGCGCTGGGCGCGTGTATCGTCAACCAGCAAATACTCGGCGCTCAGCCTTAACCAACGGCGCGGCAGCCAGCTTACCGTAGCGTCAAATGCATGACCGTCTTCGCTTAAGGGCGATGGCGCGAGGGCAGCGGTGCGGGTGCGGGTTTGGAAGATATCGGCGCGCGCGGCCAGCCACCAATCGTCGAGATCCCAGCCGACCAGCGCATAGGCCGACTTGAAATCGGTCTGGGTGAACGTGGTTGGCGTAGGCCTGATGAGTGTCCCGCCGCTGACCGCCTGCGACAGGATCGTAACCTGTCCGATCTGCTGGCGAAAACCGAGATCCCAGAACGTCGTGTGCCATGCAAACTGATTGCCGCTGCGTTTGGTGGGATCGGCATCATTGTCGTACCGCGTGATCTCAAAGCCCGTCGTGTCGCTCGGTTCCCATGAGAGATCGAGATACCAACCGGGAGTGGAATCGATTTCCTGGAACAAATGACGCTCGAGCGGTGTCGGCTGGTGCTGCAGCGTTGCAATGGAATCCGGCAGCCGCGTCTTTTCGAACAGACCCGTGACGCGATCATCGAAATTCCAGCCGCGGAATGAAATGAGAATGCCCGCCGGATCGTTATCGCCGAACAGAGCCCCGACGACGGTCACCGCGCCGCCATTGTGCCGCCACTCCAGCGTGCCTTCGGCGCCGATTGTCCGCAGTTCGCTCCCGATCCACGAATTGATTGCAGACGGCGTGACCGTCCAGAAAGTGGACCAGCCTGTCTGTTCGTTCTCAAGCGAGATCGTCGGAAAGAATGCGCCGGCGCGCACCGACCATGACCACGCGTCGCCGGATTTCGGCGCGTATCGCGCAAACGCCTCCAGCAGATCGACGGCTGGACCGTATTGCGGATTGACGCGCGCGTCGGCCTGAACCAGCCAGACATCATCGAAAGTTGCGGACCCTTCTGCGACCAGCTCCCCGAGCTTTACGCCGGGATTTGAGTCGTCTGCACCAAATCGCAGCTTTCCGAGTCCGCCGTCCAGGTAGGAATCCGTAGATGGCGGTACGACAAGCCGAACATCGGCAAAACCGTTGAATCGAAATTCTGCTGCGCTGCAAACAGACGCCGTGGCGGAAAACACCAGCAGACTTATTACCTGACGAAAAATCATGTGCCGCCAAAATAGAAGGTTTCCGTGGCTTCAACGCCGCCGCGGACGGCCCAAGTGTTAACACGGACCGGCGCGCGCATAATCTGCCATTAACGGGCTGGGCTTAGAATTTTCAACGACACGCGCAGAACGGCCATGCAAATGTCAAACGGCATCCTCGATACCATTGCGGAAGTGAACCCGGAGCGCTTTGCGCATCCGACCTGCGCGTTCTTGCGCGACTACTGGGAGACCAAGCGCGGTGCGCGCGCCATGCCGTCGCGTGCCGACATTTCTCCGTCGCAGCTCAAGGATCATCTCGGCTGGGTCATGATGCTGGAAGTTCTGCCCAGCCAGCGCGACTTCCGCTATCGCCTCATCGGAACACTCGTAACGCAGTATTTCTCCAGCGACGCGACCGGAAAAACGGTCATGGAAGCGTTCGCAGAAAATGGCGAACGGGTCGCCAAGTCCGTGAACAGCATTTTCCGAACCGTCGCCCGCGACAAGGTCATCATGCGCTCGGCCGGCAACGCGAATTGGCTGGCGGAAGGCATGGAAGAATTCGAAGCGATCTACCTTCCTCTCTCCGAAGACGGCGTAAGTGTGTCGCACATCCTCCATGCCTTCGTCTGCGACCGCGATAAGATGCTGATGGCGCGCCAGATCGCCAAAGCCCATGGCGGCAAGCTGATTGCGCCACCCAAACCCAGGCACGCCTGACCCTCTCGCTTGAGAAGCACGTCGCGGTCCGATAGCTATTTGGACCGGGGAGGATTTCGTCGTGGCGGACACAGAACCGCGCAGTGCGCGAATGGGACTGGTGCTGACGGCATCGGCCGCCGGAACTGTGTTCGAGTGGTACGACTTTTTCATCTTCGGCTCGCTCCTTTCGATCATCACCAAACACTTCTTCGCCGGCGCCGGCGAGACACAGGGCTACATATTCGCGCTCCTCACATTCGCAGTCGGCTTTGCGGTCAGACCGTTCGGCGGTCTCGTATTCGGGTATTTCGGCGACCGCACGGGTCGCAAGCGCGCCTTCCTCTTCACGATCACCATCATGGGGACCGCGACCTTTGCCATCGGCCTGTTGCCCGACACGCATTCGCTGGGAAACCTGGCGCCGTATCTCCTGATTGGCCTGCGTGTGCTGCAGGGTTTCGCCGTCGGCGGCGAATATGGGGGCGCAGCGGTGTATGTCGCCGAACATGCCGATGCCAGCAAGCGCGGCGCCGCGACGGGCTGGATTCAGGTCGCAGCGACCGTCGGCCTGTTCCTGGCGCTCACCGTCATTCTCTCGGTGCGTACCTATTTGGGCGAAGATGCGTTCGGGGTCTGGGGATGGCGCATCCCATTCCTCGTTTCCCTCGTCCTTCTGGGCATCTCGATCTGGATTCGCCTCAAGCTCGACGAGTCGCCTGCGTTCCGACAATTGCTCGCCGACGGCCAGACATCCCGCGCGCCGCTGTCCGAAGCGTTCCTGCGCTGGCGCAATCTCAGAATTGTGCTCGTCGTGCTGGTCGGCCTTCTGATGGGCCAGGGCGTGGTCTGGTACACGGCACAGTTCTACACGCAGTTCTTTCTTGAAAGGGTCGTGAAGGTCGAGCCCCGCATGGTGAACCTGCTCATCCTCAGCGTGACCGTGCTGAGCGCCCTCCTGCATATATTCTTTGCGCGCCTGTCGGATCGTATCGGCAGAAAACCGGTGATGCTGTTCGGTCTCGGCCTGGCGGCGCTGACGTTCATCCCCGGATTTCAATGGTTGACCGAGGCCGTGAATCCCGCGCTTGCCGACGCGACGGCGCGCGCCCCCATCACGGTGTTCGCCGCGCCGTCGGAAT
>Ga0265325_10001130_pt1 | contig 19126 bp, 19 predicted proteins | sample 41420metaG_FD_202090 | JGI IMG/M metagenome (GOLD analysis project Ga0265325, IMG submission 202090) | Rhizosphere microbial communities from Carex aquatilis grown in University of Washington, Seatle, WA, United States - 4-14-20 metaG | ecosystem: Host-associated > Plants > Roots > Rhizosphere...
GCAGAGATCCGGCCTCAAGTCCTCCCGGAGGATCGAAAGGAAGGTCGTGAGGTAGACCTCCGGCAGCGTCTTAATCACATCGCTGACGTAGCGCTCGACGACATCCTTCGGCGTCGTCGTCATGGTGCGGCTTTTGGTGTATTCGCGGGCGAAGGCTTTAGGCCCGATCTCCGCAATGCGCCGACGGACCGCGGCAACCCGCTCGGGGCTTCCTGATCCGTCACCGGTCCCGGTATCGGCCACAACGATCGACATGACCTGCTGCGGGCGGGCGAGCGCTATGCGCACCGTTGCGCGCGCCCCCATGGAGATGCCGAGCACATGAAAGCGCGACAGCTTGAGATGATCGGCAAGCGCCAGCGCGTCCTTGGCAAACCGCTCCATGCTGAACGGCACATTCGCGGTGGTCAGGCCATGGCCCCGGGCATCGAAGGCAGCAACCGTGAACTCACCCTTCAGATGCCCGACCAGGCGGTACCACATCGCTGACGACCCGCCGAGGCTGTGCAGCAGGATCACCGCGGGACCGTGCCCCTCAACCTGATAGTAGATGCTGTCGCCGTCGCAATCGAACACTGCCATGGGCGCACTCAGATCGCGGTGCGGACCAGCGCCATCAGCGTGCCGGCGTATTCGGACATCATATCGGGCTCCAGCGTCGCGGCCTTGTTTTGGAACCGTTTCACGGTTTCCAGCGTGAGACGTGGCCGGGTTGCAAGCGTGGCCAGGAACCGATCGACCTCGCGGTCGAACGCCTGCTCCGGAAAAATCCGACTCACCAAGCCCATACCCTGAGCCATGCTGGCATCGACCTCCTCGGCGGAATAGATCAGATAGCCGAGCGATTTCCGCTGGACGGAACGCATCACCGCCGTCATCGCAAGCGTCGGCGGCGTCTTGTGCTCGATTTCGGGGAATGAGAACCGTGCAGTGTCGGCGGCAAGAGTCACATCACAACAGCCGGCCAATGCGGCTCCAAAGCCGAGTGCCTTGCCCTTGACGCAGGCAACGACTGGAACCGCCGCCGCCTGGACTGCACCGTAGAGATCGAGGATCACCGACAGCACCTCAGTTCGCACTGCGTGCGCCGTCATATCCTTGAGTGACTCGCCCGCCCGATCGCGACCTTCGCAAAAGCTCGCACCCGCCGGGCGGAGCGCGATCCCTTTTACGGAAGGATCACTGCCGAAAGTGCCGAGGAGCCGGGTCAAATCGCGCATCATGTCGCGCGTAATGGTGTTACCGACGCCCGGTCGATTAAAATCGATGGTCGCAATGCCACCATCGATCCGGGAGGAAATCTGCGAAGCGGCCATGATCTCAAATCCGGTGCGGGCGCTAACGCGCTGGGCTCTCGGCGGTTGCCAACGTCGATCCCAGGGTTCGCGACAGCCGCTTGGAATAGGACACCAGATCGCCAGCCAGTTCCGCCGCACCGGAGGAGCCGTAGCGTCTTTTCGGTGCCACGATGCACAGGCAGCCCGCGACCTCGTCGTCAGCATCGAAGAATGGCGCAGCAATGCCAATCGCTTCGCTTGAAAACAGCTGACCACTCACCGTCGCGTATCCAGACTGGCGAACCTCCTCGAGCTGCGATCGGATGCGGCTTGGGCCCGGCGGCAGCTCGTGCGTAACAGGCGATGGCGGTGAAATGCGGAGCGCTTCGCTAACCGTGTCATCATCAAGCCAAGCCATGACGACATGGCCGATGGCACCCCAAGCCAAGGGCAGCCGGCGATACATCTGCACTCCGTTGTGGATTGCAGTCGGCGGTTCGATCCGCGCGGCTACCATAACCTGCCGGTAGCGGGGTTGATACAGCACGATCTGACTACTCTCACGCGAATTTCGCGCAACCTCGGCCAGGATCGGCTTGGCGCGCTCCAGGATATTGAGTTTGCGATTGACAAGCGAGCCGATCCGAAAATATTCGGTGCCGACGCGATAACGGCGGTTCGGCGCGCGCTGCACGATCTGCAACCTGCACAACCGATCGAGCAGGCGGTGCACAGAACTCGGCGGCAGGCGCAGTTCTTCCGCAATTTCCTTAATCGAGATGATCCGCGCACCTTCGGCGAAGATGCGCAGCACGGCAACGGTCCGTGTGATCAGATCGCTCTGGTCGACCGATCGTCTCATCGGGTGCGCCCCAAGGCCGCTTCGCCGAGCTTGTCGACCAGACGATGCGGTAGCATCGGGGCTTCGTCAACGGTGACGCCAAAGGGCTCCAGCGCATGCTCCACGGCTCCGAGAATGGCGGCGATCGAGGCGATGGTGCCGCCCTCGCCAGCGCCCTTAACGCCTAACGGATTCAGCGGCGACGGCGTCTCGTTGTGCTTGATGTCGAAGTTCGGAACATCAGGTGCGGCCGGCATGGCATACTCGCCGAAATTGATCGTCACTGGTTGCGCGTTGTCATCGTAGATCAGACGCTCAAACAGCGCGTTCCCGATGCCGTGGGCAATCCCGCCGATAACCTGACCCTCCACAACGAGCGGATTGATCGCGCGCCCGCAATCGTGAACGACAGTGAATCGTAGAATCGTAGTCTGACCAGTTTCGATGTCAACCTCGACCTCGGCGATGTGCGTCGCATTGGCATAGGCCGAACGCGGAGGAAGGAAATAGGAGGTGTGCTCGAGGCCGGGTTCTTCGTTCATCGCGAATCCGGGCACGCCGATCGAGCGGATCGCAAGCTCGCGGAACGACTGCTGTCGGTTCGAGCCACGGACGCGCGCGAAGCCATCAGACAGCTCAATGTCATCCGGCGAAGCCTCCATCATCTCAGCGGCAAGCTTTCTGACCTTCTTGGCAACCTCGATCGCGGCAAGATGAACGGAATTACCGGCGTTGACGGCGGTTCGCGCCGCTGACGAGCCTATTCCGAGCGCAATTGTGGCGGTGTCGGCGGTAACGATCTCAACGTCATTGATGTGCACGCCGAAGTGATCGGCTGCAATCTGCGCGAGCGTGGTCTTGTGCGACTGGCCTTGCGGTGTAGCACCCGTGAATACCGTAATGCCGCCGTCAGTTGAGATGCGGACCGTCGCTCCCTCGTAAGGACCGAGACCTGTCGCCTCCACGGAATTGCTGATGCCGATTCCGATGTAGCGGCCTTCCTTGCGCGCGGCTTCCTGCCGTTCCTTGAAGTTCTTATAACCGGCGGCTTCGAGCGCATCGGACTGTGTCTTCGGATAGTCACCGCTGTCATAGATGACTTCGCGGCCGTCACGGAACACGATGCCGACCTTGTAGGGCATCTGGCTTGGTTGGATGAAGTTACGGCGGCGCACCTCCGCACGATCTATCTTCAACTCATGCGCCACCAGGTCCATCATTCGTTCCATGGTGACGACAGCTTGCGGACGGCCGGCTCCCCGAACCGGAGTGCAGGGAATCTTGTTGGTCATCACGGCGTAATACTTCAGACGATAGGCCGGCAGCACGTAAGGACCCGGCACAGTCGTCGCCGCAATCCATGGGAGAATAATGCCCCAGGGAATGTAGGCGCCGCAGTCATGCACCATTTCGCCACGCAGACCGAGCAGGCGCGCATCATTGTCGACGGCGATTTCCATGTCCCAGTATTGATCACGCTCCTGATTGGTTGCGACGAAGTTCTCGCGGCGGTCCTCGATCCACTTTACGGGACAGGCGAGCTGCATCGCGGCCACAGCGACCGCAACATACTCCGGATAAAACGATTGCTTCGGCCCAAATCCACCGCCCACATCCGGGGCGATGGCGCGGACCCGATGGTCGGGCAAATGCAACAATTCCATCAGGGCGCGCTTTACCCGATGCGGGCCCTGCGACGCGATGTAGATCGTCAGCAGTCCCTGCACCGGTTCATAATTCACCACCAAGCCACGACATTCGATGAAGAACGCACCGCCACGGTGTTGATGGATGCGTCGCTTAAACGCGTGCGCGGCATTGGCGAAAGCCGCATCGGTGTCGCCGACATTGACCAGCACCTCCGCGGCCACATTCGATGAAGCGCCCGCATGTACGAGTGGGGCGCCAGGCTTGAAGGCCTCTTCGCAATCAGAAGCCGCGGGTAGTGTTTCGTATTCAACGTTGACCAGCACTGCGGCATCCTCTGCCCGATGCCTTGTGTCAGCGACGACGATGGCGATCGGCTCACCCACCAAGCAGACCTCGTCTTTCGCCAGCGTGTATTGCAGGAATGGCTGGATGATCGCTGGATTCGGCACCCACAGCGGCATCGGTGTCGCCCGAAGCTGTTCCGGCAGATCATTGAAGGTCAGGATTGCCCGTACGCCCGGCGCTTGCTTCGCCGCGCTCGTGTCAATCGACACGATACGGGCATGCGAATGAGGGCTGCGAACGAACGCGGCATGCAGCGTGCCAGGCAACCGGATATCATCGACAAATCGCGCCGCTCCGGTAAGAAACGCAGGGTCTTCTTTGCGCTTGACGGCAGCGCCGAACCACTTCGCGCCCATTACGCTTTCTCCCCTGCGGCCAGCATTTTCCGCGCGGCGTCGAGCGTCGCAGCAACGATCCCCTGATAGCCGGTACAGCGACAGAGGTTTCCCGAGATCGCATCGCGCACCTCAGCCTCTGTCGGATCCGAATTCTCCCGAAGGAAGGCAACCAGCGTCGTTAGCATTCCGGGGGTACAGAAGCCGCATTGCAGCGCGTGATGCTCCCAGAATGCCTCCTGCAGGGGATGCATGCCCTGGGGGGTGGCGAGGCCTTCGACAGTAACAATGGTTTGATTCGTGGCTTGTACCGCGAGTATCAAACACGAGCGCACGCTTTGCCCATCGATCAGGATAGTGCACGCGCCGCACACGCCATGTTCGCAGCCAACGTGCGTGCCGGTAAGGCCGATCTCGTGGCGTAGGAAATCGGCAAGGCTCAGCCGGACGTCGACCTCGCGTTCGTAGTCCTTGCCGTTGACGCTGGTGGCAACCTTTCGGCGCTGCTCAGCCACGCTGCTTCTCCGCTGCCCGTTTCAACGCACGCTCCAGCGCGCGATAGGTGAGGATGCGTGCGAGATGCTGCCGATAGGACGCGTCGACATGCGCGTCCGACATCGCTTCGGCCTTGCTGGCCTCGATCGCCGCCATCCGGATAAGTTCGTGCGACGGACGCTGGCCGGCGAGCGCCTGCTCCGCGGCAGCCAAACGGAACGGGACGGGCGCCACCCCGGACACGGCGATTGCGGCGCGCTGGATCGCACCATCGGGCCCCAGTTCCGCCATGGCGCCAACCGCGGTAATCGCAAAATCGCCACGGCGTTTAGAGACCTCCTCGAAGGCGTAGCCATGGCCGTCGCCCCAGACCTTGAAGGCAATGTCGGCCAGGATTTCTCCGTCCTGGATATCTGTGGTCATGAACCCCTTGCCGAAATCCTGCATGGCAATCTTGCGCTGACCTGACTTCGATCGCACGTCCAACTCGGCGTCGTGAAGCATCGACACATTGGCGAGTTCTGCGGTCGGATCGAAATGGCTGAGGGAACCGCCGATCGTCCCGCGATTGCGGGTCTGGCGGTGCCCGACGTACTTCAACGCCTCTACCACGATTGGCGCTACGCGACCGACGTCCTCGGAGAATTCGATCTGCGATTGCCGCGTGATCGCGCCAAAATGCAGAAACCCGCTTTGGGCTCGGATATAATTGAGTTCCTTGACGCCGTTGAGATCGACAACGTGATCGGGCATCACATAGCGAAAGTGCATCAACGGAAACAAGGACTGGCCACCAGACAACGGCCGCGCGTTGTCCAGGCTGCCGAGCAGGTCTACGGCTTCGTCGCAAGTGCTCGGATCGTGATAGCTGAACGGACTCGGCTTCATGTCATCCTGACCGAGGGAGCCTGCTGAAGAACTCCGATAGCAGCCGCTGCCGGTCAACGACCAAGCCCCATGAAATTCCGTATGGCGGAATTTGCAAAACCGATCTGCTGGCGCGCTTCGGCGATCAACGGCTAGGTCGGTGTAACATAACACACAACTGGCGTGAGGCCGAATTGATATGACAAACAGCAGCGACACTCCCCGTTTCAGACGATTCAAACCCGACGAAATGACGCCGGAACAGAAACAAGTGGTCGACAAAATCGCCGGTGGTCCGCGCGGCGTGGTGCGTGGGCCGTTCCTTGCGCTTCTTCACAGCCCAACAATCGCCGATTGCTTCCAGGCGCTGGGCGAGCACATCCGCTTCAAGGCGTCCGTGCCGTTCAAGCTCATCGAGCTCTCAGTGCTGCTCGTGGCTAGGCACTGGACCGCGCAATTCGAGTGGTACGCGCATCGCAAGCATGCGATCAACGCGGGCCTCAATCCGGCAATCGCCGACGCCATTGGTCGCGGCGAGCGCCCCACAGAAATGGACGGGGAAGAAACCACCGTCTACGAATTTGCCAAGACGGCAATCGAGACCGGCAACGTCACTGATCAACAGTTCGCGGCGGTCGAGAAGCTTTTCGGACAACGAGGGCTCGCCGATCTGCTCGGAACCATCGGCTACTACTGCGCCGTGGCCATCGTCCTCAATGTCGACCGTTATCCCCTGCCCGAAGACGGCGTGCCGTTGAAACCGCTGTGACCGCGGCACGCGTCACTCGCCCTTGAGGTTGGCGGCCTTGGCGAGCGGCACCCATTTCTCGATTTCCGCTTTCTGGTAAGCGGCCAAGGCTTCGGGCGTCTGCTGGTCGACCGGCACGATCTCCTGCCCGATCGCGGACATGCGTTCTTTCACCGCGGGATCGGCAAGCGCCACTCGCACCGCCCCCGCAATCTTGGCAATGATATCCTTCGGCGTGCCCTTTGGGGCCCAAGCTCCAGTCCAGATGGAGCCATAGAAGCCCGGCAGCCCTGCCTCGTCCACCGTCGGGATATCTGGCATCGTGGGCGAGCGAGTACGAGCCGCGACGGCATAGGCCTTGATCGAGCCTGCCTTGATCAGCGGCGTTGCACTCGACACTTGGTCTATAACCATCTCGATCTGGCCGCTGATCAGATCCTGGGTCTGGGCCACCGTGCCGCGATACGGCACGAGTTGGAACTGGCCGCCCGTCATGTTCTGGAAGCTCAGAACACTCACCGATGCCATTGGGCCGGCCACACCGAATAGCACCTTACGATCTTTCAGCCACGCGATTAGCTCTTTGAGATTGCTCGCGGGGATAGCCTTGTTGCTGGTGATGATCTGCGAATTCGTCGTCACACGCGAGATCGGCGCGATGTCCGTCAGCAGATCGAACGGCATCGCATAGAGTGCGGCCGACAGAACGTGCGAGCCATTATTTCCAAAGCAGATCGTGTATCCGTCGGGTGCCGCACGCATGCCGCGGATGGCGCCGAGGCTGCCGCCTGCACCGCTTACATTCTCGACCACGATTGATTGGCCAAGCGGCGCTTGCATTTTATCGAGGATTACGCGCGCGACGATGTCGGTCGGGCTTCCCGCAGCGTAAGGCACGACAATTGTCACGGGACGCGACGGATACGCCTGGGCGCGCCCCGCCGACACGCTCAGCGAAAGTGTGCCAAGCCCGCCAACCGATTGCAGAAGGAGGCGACGTGTAAGCTTCACTTCTTCATCCATCGGTGAGAGAGGGAAATTATCGGACCGGAGATACAGGGTACAATCACCGGGTCGCTCGGCAACAGCTTACGCACGGTCACCGGCGGATCCAGCATGCAATTTCCGTCCCACGAAATTTTCAAGCGGCTGCGCAAACCGCCGGACGAATTTCCTTCATACCCGCGCTGGCGCTTCTAGCATCGTGACGACGCAGGCGGCCTCTTCCAGTCCGTGGAAACCGCCGCCGTTTTCGGCGAGCGCAAGTTTTGGATTGTCCACCTGGCGCTCACCCGCCTCGCCCCGAAGCTGTGTCACCAGCTCGAAGACCTGGATAGCCCCCGTTGCACCCACGGGATGACCCTTTGACAGAAGCCCCCCCGACACGTTGATTGGCAGCCGGCCGCCCAACTTGGTTGCGCCGCTTTCCGCGAGCGTTCCACCGTCGCCAAATGCGCAGAAGCCGACGTTCTCCGAGTGAATGATTTCGGCAATTGCCGACGCATCATGTAGTTCGGCAACGGAAATATCCTCGGGGCCAGCGCCCGCCATTTCATAGCAGCGGTTTGCGGCAATGCGCGTGAGATGCCGGTCGAACTGCTCCGCGGTCCGGCTGGTGCTGCTGCTCACGCCGATACCACGGACGCGCACCGAACGGGTCCTGTCAAACCGCGCCAGGGAGTCCTCCGAGGCCAGGATCAACGCCGCGGCGCCGTCGCTCATCGGCGCGCACATGGCGCGTGTGATCGGCCACGAAATCAGCTTGTCGGCCAATACCTCTTCGATCGAGAATGGCGTGCGATATTGAGCCAATGGATTAAACTGCGAATGCCAGTGATTTTTGGCCGCCACCGCAGCGATCTGGCGTTGCGTCGTGCCGAATGTCTTCATGTGAAAGCGGGCTTGGGCGGCGTAGATATCCATGAACACCGAGCGATCGCCGCTATCGGCCAACGCCTCCGGCGGCAGCGGCAGCCCCTTGCCCAACGCCAGGAGCGACGCAAGATGTTGGTCCGCGAGATCTCGATCCCAGCTCCCTTTGAAAGCTTCGAACATCTCCTTGCGGCGCTCGGGGTAATTCATCTTCTCCGCGCCGACGACGAGGACGACATCGTGGATCCCGGCCTTAACTGCCGCAAACGCCTGCATCAGGCCCGAACTGGAGCTGGCGCAGGCGTTGTCAGTGTTGAAGATCGGAATGCCTTCAAGACCGAAGCTGCGCAACGCAGCCTGCCCGCGAATACCGTGCTGGCCTTCGAGCACGCCCTGTCGCGTGTTGCAAAACCACGCCGCCTCGACATCGCCACGCTCCGCCGCGGCATCCCTGAGCGCTTGAGAGACAGCGTCAGCCGTGATTTGCTTGACGGACTTATGAAGATGCTTGCCTAACGGCGTCATCCCCACCCCAACGATAAAGACGTCTGCCATGCCTATTGCCCAGATGTGGGAACCGAACCGCTTTTCCTTCAAATAGAAAGTCACGGAACCAAAGCTGTGCGCACCCACCATGGTTCCTGTGCGAAATCAAGCGCAACGTTCGATGTAACGCGTGGGACTAAGTCTTCACGCGGAGGAAGAGTTTGCACGCAATATTGTCTGATCGAAATGGTGAAGTCGCGGCCTTTGGCGTTTACATCACCAGCGCGTTCCGCTGGGCCATTGGTGGCCACGGAAGCGACGCCTTCCGATTGGCTTCGAAAGCTTCGATCCGGGCGTGGTATTCGAGCGTGACGTCGATGTCGTCGATGCCGCGGATTAAGTGGTCTTTTGCGCAACGCGCTGATGTCGAAAGGATACCTTGTGCCGTCCGGCCCAATGACAATTTGGCTGGGAAGGTCGATGGTCATCTCCGAGCCCAGCCTCGCCTGCAGGTGTTTCCAGATTCGAGACCGGCTTCCAGAAAGATGCGGTCCAGCCCTTCATTCTCGGCTTGCCGCTTCACCGCTCGAGCCGGGCGACACCATGCCCGGCACCGGCACCTTGCGGCCACTCTGCACGCGGGCAGCTTCGCGCAAGTCCTCGATGCGGCTTTGGTGCAGGAACCGATAAAGACGATCGATGGCTAATGCTTGCCGATTGACAGACACGATATGTTTCGACGTTGGTACTCTGTCGATGCATGCTTTTGGAATTGGGCCTTGCCCCAGATGTCACGTACCAGTGGTTCCGCCGATTTCATTCCACATCGAGGACTGATTACGGCGGCGTGCATGCTCGCCATTTTCATGGCCGCAGTGGAAGCGACCATTGTGGCCACGGCAATGCCCACCATCGTTTCCGATCTCGGCGGCTTTGGACTGTTTAGTTGGGTTTTTGCCGCCTATCTGTTGGCTCAAGCGGTGTCGACACCGCTCTACGGCCGTCTCGCTGACCTCTACGGCCGCAAGCCCATTTTCGCGGCTGGCGCAGCGGTATTCTTGGTGGGATCGGCGGCATGCGGCTTTACCCGAAGCATGTTGCTGCTGGTGATTTTCCGTATTTTCCAAGGGCTGGGCGCCGGTTCGATCCAGTCCACCGCCATCACAATCGTCGGCGACATCTACATGCCGAACGAGCGCGCACGCATGCAAGGCTGGCTCTCTGCCGTCTGGGGCATAGCGGCCATTGCGGGGCCTGCGCTCGGCGCCTCCATCGTGCAGCACCTCCATTGGGCGTTTGTGTTCTGGATCAATCTGCCGATCGGCATCGCCGCCGTCGCTATCATAGCAGCCTATCTCAATGAGAGCGTCGTCAGGCGACCCCATCGCGTCGATGTGCTCGGATCGGCGCTTCTGATGCTTGGTGTCGGGGCCATTTTGACGGCCATCGTCCAGGCGCACGGCATCGAGCCGCCGGTTGCGATTTCGTTGTTGGCCGTCGGCGTCGTGGCTTTGGCTTTGCTGGTGGTGTGCGAGCGTCGCGCTGCAGAGCCTGTCGTGCCATTCCGGATGTGGAATAGCCGTGTCATGGCAATCGGCAATATCGGCAGCCTTATCCTCGGCGCGCTGCTGATGTGCGTGGTCGTTTTTCTTCCGACCTACATACAGGGCGTGATGGCGCGCAGCGCCACTGTTGCCGGTGCGATCATCGCGATCCATTCGTTGTCGTGGAGCGTTGGCAGTATTGTTGCCGGCCGCGTCATGACCATGACGTCGTACCGGACGAGCGGCGTCGCCGGCGCGCTGGCCTTGATCGCTGGCACATCGCTGCTGGTTGAGCTCGATCACAGCAGCGGGCTCCCTCACCTCGCCCTGGCCGCGGTACTGGTCGGTCTCGGGATGGGATTCTGCAATCAGACCATCCTCGTTGCGGTCCAATCGAGCGTCGGCTGGAACGAGCGCGGCGTTGCAACTGCTTCCACCCTATTCTTACGGACAATCGGCCAGACGCTCGGCGCTGGTCTTGGCGGTGCAATTCTTAACTTCGGCGTCGCGCACGTCGTCGCGGGCTCTGAACCGAGCATCAACCAGCTGCTCGACGCCGCCAAGCGCACGAATCTTGCCCCCGAAACCGCACTCCACCTGACCGAAGCGATCACGACGTCTTTGCATAATGTCTATATCATTGCCGGCGTACTCGCCGTGATGACGCTCGCGGTGATGCTGATAATTCCTGGAGGGATGAGCCCCACGCGGGCACCTAAGAACTCGTCGATTCGCCGTCACCAGCGATAAAGATTTTTGCGCCAAGCGCTTGGGCTTGCGGCTCACGGCACTTGCCGCTTCTTGTTGTGATAGAAAATTTTTTCTAGAACGGCAGATACTGAAGTTCACGCCATAGGATGAGGTTTGGGCACGCTGCGGTATCTCAACGGCTCCTCCAGTATTTCTGCGCTGCAGGAACGCTTGCATGCCCATGCGCTACCCACCGACAACCTTGCGCAAGCTGAGCTGGACCGCCAGACTGCATTGCAATGCAGAACGGGAGACTGGGCGGTGGTAGATCAATATCCACGCGATATGGTGGGGTATGGCGGAAAACCACCCGATCCGAAATGGCCAAACGGCGCCCGGCTCGCGGTAAATTTCGTGATTAACTACGAAGAAGGTTCAGAATATTCCTACGCCGATGGCGATAACAAGTCAGAAGGAAGCGCTGAAGGCTCATTCGTAAATATGGGCGGGATGCGCGATCTCGCTGCCGAATCGACTTACGAATACGGCAGCCGCATTGGCTTCTGGCGCCTCACCCGCCTGTTCGACGAGCGCAATATCCCGGTCACGATATACGCCTGCGCGGTTGCCCTCGAGCGCAATCCGCCGGCCGCAAGGGCCATCGCTGAGCGCGGTTACGACATCTGCTGCCATGGTTGGCGATGGGTAGAAATGTTCCGTCTCGCTGAACAGGAAGAGCGCGAGCACATCCGACGCGCCGTTGAGTCGCTGAAAACCACGATCGGCCGTCGCCCGCTAGGCTGGTATTGCCGCTATGGGCCAAGTGTGAATACGCGTCGGCTCGTCGTTGAGGAAGGCGGATTCCTTTACGACTCTGATGCCTACAACGACGAGTTGCCATATTGGACGGTGGTCGAGGGCAGCCCTCACCTCGTCGTCCCCTACTCGCAGAACCACAATGACGGCATGTTCACACGTGGCAATTTCGCGACCAGCAACGACTTCTTCTCGTACCTAAAGGACGCTGCCGACATGCTTTACGCGGAGGGCGCGCGCGAGCCGAAGATGATGTCGATTGGCCTTCACATGCGCACAGCCGGACATCCCGGGAGGGCGGCTGGCTTGGCCCGGTTGCTCGACTACTTCAAGTCGCTCAAGGATGTTTGGTTGTGCCCAAGGGTGGACATCGCCCGGCATTGGATCGCACATCATCCCTTCCAGGCGAGCGGCGGCGCACGATGATTGAGCTTGTGGCCGGCCCGTTGCAGCCGGAGCTGTTTCCCCGGTTCGGCATTGTGGTCCGAGCCCCTACCGAGCCGGCGCGGATTCAGTTGACGACTGCACTAAACAATTTGCGGTCTGACGCTCGCGCGACGCTGACCGCATCTCGGTCCCTTCCGCAATCGCTGCCGCTAACTTCGTACACTATGGAGCGCCATCGGTATTCGACACAGACGTTCCTGCCGCTCGATTGCGCGCGCTATGTCGCCGTAGTCGCACCGAATGCGGTGGATGGCGGACCGGACATGACGGCGGCATTGGCCTTCCTCGTCCCCGGCGACACTGGCATCAGCTACGCCGCCGACACTTGGCACCATCCGCACCTGGTGCTCGACCGTCCCGCAGCGTTTGCCGTCCTCCTCTGGCGCGACGGAACCACCGATGACATCGAAACGCGGCATCTGGACGCACCGTTCATGCTACGTCTGCCGTAGAGTCCAGGGTTCCTGCTGAATCCAGATGGCAGGCGACGGAGTGCCCGGGGCCACGTTGTCTCAGTTGCGGCGTTTCGACTGAGCAGCGGTCGAAGGCGAACGGGCATCGTGGGTGGAAGGCACACCCTTTGGGCGGATTGCGCAACGATGGGACCTCACCGTCGAGCACCGTGCGGTCCCGCCTGACCCGCGGATCGGCGACCGGCGCCGCCGCGATCAATGCCTCGGTGTACGGATGGCGCGGCGCCGAGAATATAGTGCGGCTGTCGCCGACCTCGACGATACGCCCGAGATACATAATAGCGACGCGATGAGCAATATGACGTACGACGCCGAGATCATGAGAGATGAATAGATAGGCGAGCCCCAGCCGGTCGCGAAGCTCGACAAGCAAATTAAGTATTTGCGCCTGAACCGACACATCGAGTGCAGATACCGCCTCGTCGGCGACAATGATCTGGGGCGAGAGCGACAGGGCACGCGCGATGCCCAGCCTTTGCCGCTGTCCACCGGAGAGTTCGAAGGGATACTTCCGCGCTGTCTCCGATCGCAAACCCACAAGGCCGAGCAATTCTGCAATCTTCTCACTGGGCCGCGCCGGTAGCAGGCCAAAGTTGTCCAGCGGTTCGGCCACGATCGTGCTCGCGCGCAAGCGCGGATTGAGGGAGGCCAGCGGATCCTGGAAAATAATCTGCACGCGCCTGCGGAACGCCCGCAGCGCCGCGCCGGACGCATGCGTGACATCCGCGCCCTCAAGACGGATCGTTCCGGCCGTCGGCTCGATCAGACGTAGCAGGAGTTTGCCGAGCGTCGATTTCCCGCAACCGGATTCACCGACGAGACATAAGGTCTCGCCGCGCGCCAGCGTCAGGCTCACGTCATCGACCGCCTTGATGACGCTTCGGGATAGCCCCAGGGCACCGGTTCGCACTGGAAAATGCTTGGTAACCCCGCCAACCTCGAGCAGTGGGGCCTCAGCCGCGCGGTGTTGCGCTATTTCGCTCATGGGCCGGAATCCGCGGCGAAGCAAGCAACCTCGTGGCCGGGTGCAATTTGGGAGAGGACCGGACTTTCCCGCCTGCAGCGGTCATAAGCGAGCGGGCAACGGGGTGCGAATGCACACCCTACGATCGGCTCGCTCAACGACGGCACGAGGCCGGGGATCTCCACGAGCCGCTTCCCCGCTTCGCTGTCGGCGCGTGGCGTCGCCGCCATCAGCCCGCGCGTATAGGGGTGCGCAGGGCGGGCGAACAGTGTCGCGACCTCGGCTTCCTCGATCTTCCGACCGGCGTACATCACGATCACCCGCTGGCAGGTCTCCGCGACAACACCGAGGTCATGGGTGATCAGGACAATCGCCGTTCCCGCCCGAGCCTTCAACTGGACAAGGATCTTCAGAACTTGCGCTTGTACCGTCACATCCAGAGCCGTCGTCGGCTCATCCGCGATCAAAAGACGAGGATCGCAGGCCAGTGCCATGGCGATCATAACACGCTGACGCATCCCTCCCGAGAATCGATGTGGATAGTCGTCGTAACGCTTCTCCGCATCAGGAATGCGCACCAGATGCAACATCGCCTCCGCAGCAGCACGCGCTTTGCGACGATTTGCGCCAGTATGGATTCGCAGCACCTCGGCGATCTGCTCACCGACGCGCATGAGAGGATTGAGCGCTGTCATCGGTTCCTGGAAAATCATGGCGATGCGATTGCCACGGATGTCCCGTATCGCCCTTTCATCGAGTTTGAGCAGATCCATGCCACTGAACAGGACGGCGCCGGCGATCGTCCTGGCCGAGCGCTGCGGCAGCAGCCGCATAACCGACAGCGCAGTCACGCTCTTGCCGCTACCCGACTCGCCGACGATCCCGAGTGTCTCGCCGGCCGCAACATCGAAGCTCAGGCCGTCAACCGCCCGCACGACGCCGTCAGCGGTGAAAAAATGTGTCTTGAGATCTTTGACCGACAGCAAGGGCGGCGACATCGCACCCTCACATTCGCCGGGATAGGCGCGGGTCAAGTCGATCCCGGAGACCATCTCCGAAGATGTTAATCGCAAGGACGATGACCGCCAGAGCTGCGCCAGGATAGAAAATCGTCCAGGGTGCACGCTCGAGGTACAGTCGCGACGAGGCAATCATGTTGCCCCAGCTCGGGATCTCGGGGGGCGATCCAGCACCGAGAAACGACAGGGTCGCTTCCAGCAGGATGGCAGACGCGCAGATGTAGGTCGCCTGCACGATCAGCGGCGGGATCGTGGACGGCAAAATGTGCCGCAGCACCAGCCTGTGCCAGCGCGCCCCGCCCGCGATCGCGGCCTCGACGTAAGGCTGTTCGCGCGCGACCAGCACGATCGACCGAACCAGCCGCACCACGCGCGGGATTTCTGGAATGGTGATAGCGATCACCACCGTCGCGACGCTCGCCTGCATCAAGGAGATGAGCGCCACCGCCAGCAAGATGGTCGGGATCGCCATCAACGCGTCCATGAGCCGCATCAGCGGCGGACCGGCGAGCCGTACCGAACCAGCGACCAGTCCGATCGCAAGGCCACATGCAACAGCGCTGATTGCCACTAGGAAGCCGACAGCGAGCGAAATTCGTGCCCCATGAACGGTGCGCGCCAACACATCCCTGCCGAACGAATCCGTACCGAACAAATAGGCCGGACTCGGGGGGCGCAGCCGCTGAGCTGGCACCATGGTGAGCGGATCGCCGGTGATGCACGGCGCCGCGACGGCCAGAAGCACCGCGGCAAAGAGCACGACGCCGCCCCCGACGAGGGATGGATTGCGCCGGATGAACCGCCAGGCTTGGTGCGCGGTAGAGGCACGCGCCAATGGCAGAACGTGGCTCAAGATCGGATCCTCGGATCGATAAGGGTGTAGGAAAGGTCGACCAAGAGGTTGATCACCACGTAAACCCCCGAGGCGACCAGGATCACGCCCTGGATGATTGGATAGTCGCGCTTCAGAATCGCATCGACGACCAGGCGCCCGATACCGGGAATGTTGAACACCGTTTCGGTCACCACTACGCCGCCAATCAGCATGGCGGCGCCGATGCCAAGGATGGTGACGATCGGCACGCCGGCGTTCCTCAGCGCGTGCTTCAGAAGCAGCGACAGCGTACTCACGCCCTTGGCGTTGGCGGTGCGAATGTAATCCTCCGCGAGGACATCGAGCAGCGCTGTGCGGGTCATCCGGGCGATCAGCGCAATGAATGCCAAGCCGAGCGTCAATGCCGGCAAGATCAGGTGGCTCGCCCATGACGCGACGTCCTGCGAAATCGGTGTGTACCCCTGCACCGGAAGCCATTTCAGGCGGATCGCGAAGACATAGACGAGGAAATAGCCAACGACGAAACCGGGCAACGAGAACCCAGCCACCGAAATTGCCATGGCCAGCCGGTCAGCGACGCCGCCGGCGGACCAAGCCGCCAGAATCCCGAGCAGCACGGCAACCGGCACCGCGAAAAGCAGCGTGGCGAACGCAAGCGACAGGGTCGGCTCGATCCGTTGCCCGATCAGCTCCGCCACCGGCGTGTTAGAGAAGATGGAAACGCCGAGATCGCCCGAAAGCAGCGCCGTGGCCCATCGGTAGAACTGCTGCGGCAGTGGATCGTCAAGCCCGAGTCTCGCGCGTACGCTTGCGATTTGGACGGGCGTTGCATTGTCACCCGCGATGATAGCGGTGGGGTCGCCGGGGGCGAGCCGCAACAACAGGAACACGGCCATAGCGACCAACGCCATCACCACCACGAGGGACGCGATCCGGCGAAGGACATAGGCGATCATAGCGCTTGCCCTTGAAAGGACGAACTGATCGAGCGCTGCCGGTTCACGTCTTTTCGATGTTCCAGAACGGAATCATCAATTCGCGCATGTGGAGCACGCCGCGCACATTCGCGCGCCACGCCGACGGACGGGTGTATTGGCCCATGTACACGTGCGGCACGAAATCCCACGCATTTTTTTGGATTTCCTTGGCAATCGCAAGACGCCCTTCGGGCTCGGACTTCGCCCATTTGTCTCTCAACTGCTCATGGCGCTCATTGTTTGGCCAGCCGAACCAAGCGTTCGCACCAGTGGCCGCATGGCCGACGAATCCCATCAGATTACTCGCGGCTTCACTCAGGATGGCGGCCGGAAACACATGCCATCCCCCCTTCTCGGGCGGCTCTTTGACAGCGCGCCGGCTAATGACGCTGCCCCAGTCGGAGCTGGCGAGTTGTGCGTTGACCCCAATTTCGCGAAGCCATTGGGCCAGAAGCTGCATGGCCGTGTTGAAAACCGCGAAATTGGTCGGCTGCAGGATGATCACCGGGCGGCCATCATAACCTGCCTCCTGGAAAAGCTGCTTGGCCTTGGCCTTGTTTGGGGCCTCCTTGAACCATTGGGTGTTCTCGTCGTTCTCCATTGGCACGCCGCAGCCGAAGTATGAGCCACACGTGCGATAATATTTCTCATTGCCGATGGCGGCACGCAGCACGTCCTGCTGGTTGATAAGGTAGAGCAGCGCCTGGCGCGCTTTGACGTTGTCGAAGGGCGGGTAGAGCGAGTTGAGCCGCGCCCAAATGGTCTGGCCCGTGCTGTTCAGAACCTCGACACGAATGTTCTTGTCGGCCTCGAGCTGGTCGACCAAGTCGATCGGCGGTAGTTCGAAAAAATCAATCTCGCCGTTTTGCAGGGCTGCCACCGCCGTCTGATCGTCCGCAACGTTGTCCCAGATGATCCGGTCGAGCTTGGCCATCTTGCCGCCGGCCATTGCGGACGCGGGCTCGGAGCGCGGCTTGTAGTTTTGATTGCGGTCGTAGACGTAAGATGCGCCTTGCTTTGTCTCCTGCATATTGAACACGAAGGGCCCTGAACCGACGTATGCAGTGATCTGCTGCATCGGGTCGGTCTCGGCTTCCTTCTTGCGCATGATATAAAGAAGCGGACCGCCCGCTTTCCCGAAGGCATCCAAAATGAGCGGGTAAGGCTCGCGCAGTACGACCGTAAAAGTCTTCGCGTCCTTGACTGCAGTATCGGTGACACGCGCAAACATGTGCTGACCGAATCCATCACGCACGGCCCATCGTCGCATCGACGCCACACAGTCGGCGGCGGTGACATCCGTGCCGTCGCTGAACCTCAAGCCGTCACGCAACTCGAACGTCCAGGTAAGCTTGTCGTCCGAAACACCGTATTTTCCGACCATCTGCGGCTGAGGCTTCATGTCCTCATTAACGCCGAACAAAGTGTCGTAAATCATGGCGCCGTGATAAGAAGTGATGCTCGCGGAGGTCCAAATCGGATCGAACGACCGCAAATCGCCTTGCATCACCGCGCGCAATGTTCTCGTCCGAGACGGCTGTGAAGATTGCGCAGCGACCATGGCCGGCTTGCCGAGTATCGTCGCCACGCCCGCTTGAAGAAAGCCACGTCGCGTCGTTCCCATGGTCGTATCCCAGTCTTGAAGGGGCCGCCGACGCTAGCACGTCTCACATTCAACTCAAGCGGCTGGGCCTGGGACAAAATGCAGGGCGGCATTGCCAGCGGCTGCGACGGGCTGTGTTCCCTTTCTCATCTCGGACAGAACGGGATCGAGCAGCGTAGGTGCCGTTCAAAAGCGCTATCGGGATGAATGTGCACCGGACAGATGGCGTGCTCATCTGTTGCTCCGGTGACAAGCTGAATTATGATCGCAAGCAGCCACTCTCACGCCCAACGCATAGGATCAGGGCATATTCCGTAATCTTGTCATTATGCGAATCGAGCAGATGCTTGCTTGGCGCCCTTGCCTAGCCGACTTTGTCGGCCAGCGCTTCGACTTGCTTCACAGCAATTTCTAACGAACGATCTGGCAATCCTCGCGCAAGCTCAACGAAGCGTGCCAGCAATTCCACACGCCGGGCGGTTTGCCTCAACCGGCCCTTTGGCTTGTCGAAAAATTCCGTGATCGGAATCTCAAGCTGCGTTGCTATCGCCTCCAGGGTCTCCAGGCTTGGCAGACCCTTGCCTCGCTCGATGTTCGATATCGCGTCAACACGGACTCGGCCGTCACCAGGACCGTGTTCACGACCTGCAGATGGGTGCAGCGCGCTCCCGCCCCGAAGATTCTGCCGGCGTGAACCCGACCGCCGCGGCCGTGGGAGCACGTCCGACGAACCCCGATCTTTTGGCGTGGTGCGGCTTGACGAGGTGCGAACAACACTCTTGGATGCAGCCGACCAGGTGGTCATGGCCTCGCGACTCCGGTCGTTCAAAGTTCGTAGTCGA